>Ga0209820_1000006_pt1 | contig 60223 bp, 55 predicted proteins | sample PPLLak21cMay2015_FD_187254 | JGI IMG/M metagenome (GOLD analysis project Ga0209820, IMG submission 187254) | Freshwater sediment microbial communities from Prairie Pothole Lake near Jamestown, North Dakota, USA - PPLs Lake P7 Core (1) Depth... | ecosystem: Environmental > Aquatic > Freshwater >...
TTGGAGTTACGTCAGTTGTATATTGGAGGGATGTTTCATCATCGCACCTACCAAGATACGCGTGGTCTAGTCATTATGATAATGAATATATGCACCACGTTGAGGCTTTCCCTACCCACTGGATGCCTCTGCCATCTCTGCCACTAAGCAATCCATTACCCCAACCAACCGAACCATGAACACACCGACACCGAGAACAAATAGATTTTACGCCTCATTTGCCGATGGCGAATGTATCCCAAATCAAGACGAATGGCTTGCCCTATGCGAAAGTCTTGAAAGCGAACTCACCGCCGCCTGTCAGGAGATTGATATGCTTAAAAGCAAATATGCAGACCACCACGCAGAAGCCGAAAGACTCACATCTGAAATCAATGCATCGATAACGACGCGCAACCGAAAGGCAAGCAATGAAAACATTATTTGATAAGCAACGGGAATCCGTTGACTTCCTTATCGCTGCGCTCAAGCAGCACAGAGGAGCACTTGACGGATCTCATACGGGAGTTGGCAAGACAGTTATCGCATCCAGAGTTGCGTTAGAGCTGGGCGTGCCGGTCGCCGTCGTCTGTCCGAAGATCGTCATCCCATCATGGGAGCGCGAGTTTAAGGAGGTCGGCATCACGCCGCTCTTTGTGACCAACTACGAGAAACTTAAAAGGGGTAATTCGTTTTTAGCCAAAGCAGGTAAGAAACTTTTTCGTTGGCAGCTACCCCAAGAGACCTTGCTGATATGGGACGAGTGCCACAAGTGCAAATCACCTTTCAGCCAGAACGCCCAGATGCTGGTCGCAGCCAAACAAACGGGTCTTTACAACCTGCTGCTGTCAGCCACGGCGTGCCAAGATCCAACGGAGATGCGTGCGATCGGTTTTACTCTGGACTTGCACTCACTCAACAAGCCCGTCGGAAAGAAGAAGAGCTGGTTCTCGTGGATGATGCAATACGGCTGTAGGCAAGACCATTGGAAGAACTGGGTGGCTGGTCCTCTCGCGAAGCTGTCCGAACTCAACAAGGAACTCTATGGCATAAATTGCGTTAAGATCACACCGTCTGATCTACCATCTGCATTCACAGATAATCATGTTATTACGGAGCCGCTTGCGTTTTCTGGCCTGAGCAACATCGCTAAATTTTACAAACAACACGGCGTTACACCTGAGATCGTAGAGCGGTTCGTGGAGGATGGTGGGGCGAGCCCCCATATTCTCGTAGAAATCCTTCGCGCTCGCCAACTTGCCGAAGCAGCGAAAGTGCCCGACATCATCGGCATGATCGAAGACGCAAACGAAGAAGGTTACAGCGTAGCCGTGTTTGTCAGCTTCGTAGATACGGTCAAAGCACTAGCCGCAGCGTTTCCCGATGCGTCGTGCGTGGTCGGAGGTCAGTCGGCTACGGTTCGTGAAAATAACGTGCAGCGGTTCCAAACCAACCAAACACGCGTGATTCTATGCAACATAGCCGCTGGTGGGGTTGGCGTATCTCTCCACGATGAACACGGTGGACACCCGCGTATGAGCCTGATCTCACCTACATTTAACGAGAAAGAATACATCCAAACACTCGGACGCATCCACCGAGCAAACGCAAAGAGCCCTGCAATTCAAAGGGTTCTGGTTGCATCAAAAACTATTGAAGAAAAGATTATTGACAGCATGGAGAAAAAAAGACACTCTCTGGAAACACTGCACACACAACACGCCACAACAAACGTAGCCCACTAAAATGTCAGACAAAATTAAATCTAAAATCGAAGAAATAAAAAACCTCCACGAAGAAGCCAAGAAGCGTTTTCAGGAGCGCCATCAAGAACTACTCAGTAGTCACAAAGAGCGTGTGGGTTCCATCCGTGAGAACTTTCAAGCTATTCGCGAGGCGCACGAGGTCGAGACGCCGGAGACTAAAGAGATTAACGAATCAAGTTCTACGCAGAACTAGCCCTTTAGTTTTAAGCAGAACTCTATAATGCCAACAGGAGACGACATTACCCAGATCCACCAAGAGAATCTGGATGGTTTTTACACTACCTACGGAGCCACATTACAGGCTTATGCGGACGCAAAAGCGGAGGCTCTTAGTTCATTCGATCAAATCCGCCAAGAGATACTGGAAACGATCAGTGACGCTACGTCCGAAAAACTTATTGAACTCGACCAAAAGATTAGTGAGATAGCGGCGGCATATGAAGAATCAAAATCTGACACTAACTCACAGGTTATAGCACAAACTCAAGCAATAACTGCACTACATGACGCAGCACGTATAGAGGCTCAAAACCTTTACCAAACCACAAACAATATCCTTACAAAGGAACGCCAAGATGCCATTGCCGAATTTGAAGCGGATGAGGTAAAAGTAAAAAGTTTAGTAGACGAGCGCAAAGCTGATCTACAAAAAGAAATAGAAGAACTGACTGAGCAGTTTAATGTAACCATCAACGGTATACATGCAGAATATCTAAATGAAGTCGAACAACACACACTTAGCTATAAAATAGCTTTAGGAAATTACAATGCTAGTGGTATATCAACCTATCTATTGGAGACCGCAACGCGAGGATACATAGAAGCAAGAATAAAGGCGAAAAAAGAAAAAAAGTGAAGCGTAACTATAAAACAAGAATCATGAACCAAGAAACCAAACAAACTGTAGACCTAGCACCAGCGGGATTCCGCTGCGGCGATGGGGTGTACCAAGTCCGATATGGGCTGCTCGATATGTACTACCACGACCACCACGACCCAATAACAGAGGTCACCTACCCCAATCTTGAACCGAACACTCTCTTTAAGATTCACGCCAGCTTAATGAAGTGGCATGAAGATCCGAATAAAAGGATTCGGAAGGTCGTCGTATCCCCCGCGTTTGATGTGAAATACCCGCTGCAGCATAAGTTTGCAACAAGGGTATTAGGAGACTGCGTAGCTTGGGCATTACAGTCTCAGGCAGAACCACGATTAGTGGGTAAATATTGTGTCGAGAACGGACGGTCAGCCCCTAACCCCGAGTGGGGGCACTGCGAAGAACCTGAGCTGATCCGCGATGACTCTGTATTGGAGATGTTTGATTACAGGAAAAACCAAACAAGAACCATGAATCAAGAAACCAACACACCGCTCTAATATTATGGACTACTCATCTACCCTTGGTTTTGTGTTAGGATCTCTAGCCGCCCTACTCCTACTCTTCCTTTATTGTAAATACTCATGAATCCTGAAAACACTACCCCCGATCATTCTGAACGCGCTCATGCTGAGTTCGGACCATCATCCCTCAAGTATGTCGCCACCTGTGCCGGATACCACGGCAAGGAAGGAACGTCAGGCGCTGCCGAAAAAGGAACGCGCATCCACGAGGCTCTTGAAGTCCGTGATCCGTCCGCTCTGCACGACGAGGAAGAAGTCAAACTCTACGAGGCTATCATTGCAGATGAGGAGGAGATACTCAACGGAGTCTTTGGTGATCTCCCTAAGATCACTGAACGCGAAATCCGGCTGCACCTCGAACTCGATGCAGCGACACCGACCTTCGGCACATGTGACCTGCTGGTACATACCGCAGAAGGGGTTGCCGTAATGATCGACTACAAGACAGGCATCAGCAAGATCGACGAGCCTGAGAAGAACTGGCAATCTAAGGCCTACGCGTTGGCGGTATTGCAGATGTTCCCCCACATACACACGATTAAGTTCGCCTTCATCGTGCCACTGAACGGTGGTATCCTCAGCGGGGTCTTCGAGCGCGAGCAGATAGCTGATCTGCGTAATCAGATTTCTGAGATAATCAGAAGAGCAGAGATCACACGACCCAAGTGGGAGACGGGCTCGATTGAAATCGACGACGTTAAACCCTCGGTAAACTGTCGTTTCTGCCGATACGAAGAAAGTTGCCCCGCGTTAGGCGCAGTCTGCGTAGAGATCGCAAAGAGGGTTAGTCCTGAACTATTACCTACAGGCCCCATTAGGCCGTCCGATGTGGATGATCCAGAGGTTCTTGAGCGGCTCTTTATTGTCGCTAAGATTGTTGAGAATTGGGCGCAGTCCATCAAGCACAAGACTACTGGTCTGGCGTTAGCCGGACACGAATTTGAGAACCATAAGCTGCGGTCAATGGGCTCTCTCAAGAAGACGACTGAGAAAAACTACCTCGCCCAACTCGCTGTTAAGCACGGCTTGGGTCTCGATGAGGTTATCGAGGCTGCTGACCTAACAATGGGTCAGCTCTCAAAAGCCCTCCACGAAAAAACGCCTAGAGGAAAAAAATCTTTTGTTGTTGACAGTTTCGAAACCGAAGCTATTGATCTCGGCATCGTCGAGGTCGGACCGACACGATACACACTTTCCTCACGATGAGGAGAAAAGGGAGTTACGGATGTCCCCTTCAGTAAGCGAATGCAACAACCGATCAGAAACAGAAAACAGTAATATGAGCACAGAAGCACTAAGCACAAATACAGCAACCGGACTTGCCTTCTCAGCGCAAGACATCGACATCCCCCGCCTTAACGTCATCCAAAAGATGTCGGAAATCGAAGGGCCTATCGGTTCGGTTGTAATTGACAAGGACTCCGTCCTCCTCGAAGCCGAACAAAAAACTCCGGTCGTTGTGATCGGAGCAATCAAGCGGTGGAAAGAAGACGTTCCTTTTGGTGAGGACTACATGCCGAAGATTGCTTCTAACGAAGCCGACGCAAAAAGCCTTGCCCTAGAGAGCAGCTACGACGTAACGGAGTTTGCTGAAATCATCCTACTTATCCCACAGGTCGGCGATGATGACACAATGTTCCCTTACCCAATCGGTGACACCAATTATCAGATTGGTCGCATCACCGTCCAGAAGGATGCCTACCGCATGACATACAAGCGTCTGTTCACCTTCTCGACGTTCAACCCTGACGTTCCGGTCTCTTCCCGATTCTGGAACTTCGGAACTGAACTGATGTCCAAAGGAAAGTATAGCTGGTATGTGCCAATGCTTGCTGCCACTAAGGAGAGTGTTCCGGTTGAAGTCGCAGAGTTTGCAACGCGCCTAACAAAAGGAGGCGGCCAGTGAGCGCAGTCGTAATCGATAACCCACTCGCTATCCTCAAGCGGGAGGCAGACACCATCCGCGCCGTGCTCGGTAAGATCGACGGCGACATACGCCAAATCGACGACCAGATCACTGAGTTGATGGTACAGAAGGCATCTCTAAATCTTGTGGCAACCGCCATTGATAACGAGATGGATCGTATCCGCACAGCCCCACGACAACTTGAACAACTTGAGTTGGATCTGGGAATAGAGTAACAACACACCATACCGCGCACGATACGCTCGACCAGTGTATCGTGCGCGGCTTTTTATGCACATAAAACAAATGATAACATACGCGATTGACTTTGAGTCGTATTACGACAGTGAGTGTTCCATCACAACATTGGGACCGAGGGGTTACTTTTCACACCCTCAATTTGACGCCTACATGGTAACAGTAGTAGGCGATGACGGATTCCTCTACGCCGGATGTCCGAGACAATTTGACTGGTCTATGCTGGACGACCAGATAGCATTAAGCCACAACGCTTCGTTCGACGAAAGCCTGTATCTATACGGGGTTGAGGTCGGTTGGTTCAGCCCGTGCACGCCCGCTGAGTGGCACTGCACAGCGGACATGACAGCCTTCCTAGGTCTCCCACGATCCCTGAAGAACGCATCAGCAGCGGTATTCGGTTTAGAGATTAGCAAGACTACACGCGACAACATGAAGGGTAGGCAGTGGAACTTGATGACCGACGACTTCAAGAAAGAAGTCACCGAGTATGCCATCAAGGACTCCGAGCTCTGCTTACGCTTGTGGCAGGAGCTGTCCGACGGGTGGCCCCAAACAGAACGAGACATCAGTGAGCTTAACCGAAAGGTTGGGCAGCGGGGCATCCCCATTGATACGACGTTACTCAAGAAGAACCTCGAACAGATCCGAACTGAACTGTTCAACGCAGAGCAGTCCATCCCTTGGGTTGGAGACAGCACCCCACTGTCACGCAAAGCGTTCAACAACCAGTGCCGAGCCCAAGGTATTGTACCTCCGGCTTCGCTCGCTGCCGGTAATGAAGAAGCAGACAAATGGTTTGCCACATTCCAAGAAGCATGCCCTTGGGCACGCGCTGTGCAGAACTATCGGCGTATCAATGCGCTCCTCCGCAAGCTGGAAGCGTTTGATAACGGAACGATGCCTGACGGCAGATACTACGGCGGCTTGATGTATTGCGGTGCCAACCCGACGGCGCGTTTCAGCGGGTCTGGCGGGAACCTCAATCTTCAGAACCTTCCGAGGGAGGAGATGTTCGGCGTAAACTTCCGCCACATGATTAGACCGAGGGACGGATATAAGCTGATTGTTGCCGACTTATCGCAGATCGAAGTCCGTACCTTGTGCTGGCTTACCGAAGACAGGAAAGCCCTCGATCTTATTCGCGAGTCGGACGACATCTACCATGCGTTCGGTGTGTTGTTAGGTTTGCACGATCCGGCCAACGGGTCACTGCGGGACTACGATAAGCAGCTACGGCACAAGGTGAAATCAATCGTTTTGGGCTGCGGTTACGGGATGGGAGCGACCAAGTTCTCCGCATTCAGTGGCCTATCTATGGAGGAGGCTGAGAAAGCAGTCAAGTTATACCGCGAGCGCATGCCCACAGTGCCAAAGTTCTGGCGTTCACTCGACCAGAACATGGCAACTGCCTGTGCTGTCAGCGAGCCTTTCGAGCTGAAACTCCCATCCGGTAGATCACTCCGCTATGGGAAGATCAAGCGGATGAAGGAGGCCGGTTCGGTCAGTCGGTTCCGCCATATTGGAAAGATCGTAAGGAATGGTCAGCTTCGCGACTTCCAGCTGTGGGGTGGTATTCTTACCGAAAACATGTCACAAGGATTAGCGCGAGACATCTTCTCAGACATGATGCTGCGGGTAGATGCCGCTGGTTTCCCAGTCATCCTACATGTGCACGACGAAATGGTCTGTGAGGTGCCAGAGGCGCGAGCCGAAGAAGCTCTTGCAAAGATCCTCGAAATTATGCACACACCACCGACGTGGATTCCTGACATTCCGGTCGCCGCTGAAGGGCACATATGCGACCTCTACTCCAAATAATACAACACACTACATGAAATATAGATACCTTAAAAACCATCGCGCTTCCACCGTAACCTCAGTCGAGGACCCATCAGCCCTATCGTTCCCCAAGCCGTCGTTCGCTACGAAAGCGGAGTATCGAGCGTGGTGTGCCGACGCCAGCACCGACCACTGTTTCTATTCAATGGCGGAAGGCGACAGCCCGAACGGACGAATCAGCGAGGACAACCCCATCAACAAGCTACACGGTTTTGTGGCGGACTTTGACGCTCCAGTTGATTGGTCGAATATCGACAACATAATCAAAATCAGATGCGACGGTGGGCACATGCCAACGTGGCGGACGCGAACCCAGTCGGGCTACATACGGCTGATCTGGGAGTTCGATAGTGTCTTGCCGATTGCCCCCACCCTAGCTGATTCATTTATGAAACGCCTGTCCGACGGACTCAAGGCTTCGATGCTTCTTGCGGGCTTTGATAAGACTAGCCTGAAATCATCTCAGTACTTTGAGTTAGGTGAGGACTGGACTAGAATCGGCGACCCAATACCCATATCCTTCGTCAGAACCATACTCCTGAAAGCGGCAAACGATACCCCTATCCGCACCGAGGATACGAGTATTCCGCTCGACGAGATTGCTGTTGAAGTAGCCCGTCGGTTCCCGAACCGCTGGAAGGGTGATTTCGTTGTCGGTGCTCGCGGTCCGTTGTTCTGGATTGACGACGGCATCGACCGTGACGGATGTCAGGTTCGGGAAGACGGAGTGGTCTGCTACTCTGACCGCGCTGGTACTGGCTTTAAATCGTGGGCTTCGATATTGAGTAAACAGTTTGTAGCGAAGCACGAAGAGAAAAAGCTATCCACTCTTCTCGACCAGTATTGGTTCAATGGCAAGGCATACTATAAACTCCTTAACGGAGGACCTGTCATAATCCCCAAAGAGCAGCTTGTGCTGGAGCTTCGCAAGGCGGGTTTTTGCCCCAAGCTCAAGAAGAACCAGACTATCTCTGAAGTGGAGCAAGCGGTGCTCACGATCTCCAATGATTGTCGAGTCGAAGAAGTTGCTCCGGTCGTCTTCTCGAAGGAGCGTGTGGTGGGCTTCAACGGCAGGAAGATTCTGAACAACTGCCGCACCACTGCCGTAGCCTTTGCCGACAACGGCGACCCAGCTAACTGGCCGTGGATTGAGGCTTTCATTACTCCCTTCTTTGCGAAAAGTGCTGAGGGCCATGAGACACTACCCTACTTCCTCGCTTGGTTTCAGCGCCTATACAAAGCTGTGCTGGAGTATCGGTTGGATCAAGGGCAACTGATGATCCTACTAGGACCAGCCGGACACGGGAAGACGCTACTCACCAACAAGATCGTAGGCACATCAGTCGGTGGCTTTAGTGACGCTTCGGATTACCTGTCCGGTAAGACTAGCTTTAACCGCGACCTCTGCGGATCGGCGGCGTGGGTCGTGGATGACCAGACGGCGGCAGCTACCTATGCCGACCAGCGCAAGTTCGTTGAGCTCACCAAGCGTTGTGTAGCGAACCCAAGACTGGAGTATCATGCTAAGTACGCCGACGCCATCCCACTCCCGTGGTCAGGTCGGGTTATGATGTCGCTCAACCTCGATGCCAACTCGCTCGCAGCGTTACCGTCCTTGGACAGTAGTAACCGAGACAAGATCATTGCGCTCCGAATCAACAGTGGGCACAAGGTTAAGTTTGGCTCAAATGAGTTTGTCGAGAGCACCATTAACTCGGAGCTACCGTTCTTCCTTAGATGGCTCTACGACTGGCAACCACCGATTGAAGTCAAGGATGCCAGCCGTTTCGGTGTCAAAACCTACATCGACTCGTTCATCGAAGCGGCGGCCTACGATAATAGTTCGCGTTCAGCAATCGCTGAAATGGTCGAATTCTTTGCTAAGAAAGTTCGCGAAACCGTAGCTCTGACCAAGTGGCGCGGCACTCTTACTGAGTTCACCGTCGTGCTGCACGAATGTAACGGCGGTAGATCCGTGGGCAATAGCAACAACCTTGAGTTCGTGCGTCGAGGTATGACAGTGCTCGAAGAAGTTAGCCAACATAACAAAGGCATTAGGCCCGTTCGCAGCAAGGGTCAAGGTGGCGGTAAGATCTGGGAGATTGATCTCTCAGAGGCTTTTGACATCGACCAAGGCGGCGATTTCTAAGTCAGGCTATCAGACCCCGCCCTTTTGTGATCTTCACGGAGGGCGGGTTAAGCTCTGATATAGGCAGAACATACTCGTCGGAGAACGACAGTTTACCGTCGTTGGGGTCTACGTTTCCTTTTGGGAGGAACAGGGCTTTCTCCATAAGCTGTTCTGCTGGCAACCAGCCCACAAGCGTGGCTAGAGTCATCTGCTGGTTACACCTAACGAAATAGTAGACATTACATTTGCTACTGAGCTTTTCCTTACAGGCCTCGCTACCGTACACGCGAGCGACATAATGGGGTTCTGGCACGCTCGCAGCCTTTGTGGTCTTCACATCAACCGTGATACCGTTTTCTAAGACAATGTCGTAGGCGAAATTAACGTCACCGACACGGGCACCTCCGATCTCACGGTGAGTAAGTATCTCGCCCATCATCCCGATCTCGTTGCCGCGCCCGCGTGAGATAGACCCCCTTAGCACGCCCATTGCTTTTGCCTCGGCACGCGCTTGTCTCCGATCTTCGCCAGACGGCTTGGTAACTTTCATTAGTATAATTGTATGATTCGGTTAAGGTTGCCTGTCCCGTAAGGATCGACATTCAACCTCGGAACGGCAGCACCGCGAGATGAAGCAGCTTCCTCTTCCATGAGCTGCATGCACTTGTTCCAGTGATATTCAGCACGCTCAATGTCAGCGTTGTCTTCCATTAGGCGACCTAGTAACCCCTGTTTTAAAGCTCCAACGTTGCTTACATACACGATGTCGTTGTCAGTGCGGAGGGGTTGGAAGGCGCGTTTACAAAGAACATGCACAACGGTCTGGCCATCGGTAGAGTTATTGAGGCGGAATCTTCGATAGCGAGTAACGCCAGAGTTCGGTCCGACTGTGGCAATGGTGGTGTCCGCATCGGCAGCAGTTATCCGAATGTCGTATAAGTCAGCTAGGAGATCAAACTGAATACTTATTACTGAACTAATCGGCTGTGAGAACGTAAGGGGGACGTCGCTGTCTGAGACAGAGTCAGTTGTGGACGTGTAGATTTTATCTCCGTCAGTCGCTATAATGGAGATAGTGCTGCCGTCGGTTGTATTAAAATTACTGCGTGTCGGTGAGTGGTCTGACGGCACGATGTGTAAAGTGTTTGTTGCAGTTTCGATAAGCCGCTTGATGGGGTGATATCCCGCATCAATCAGACCAAACGACAAGTCAGTCGTACCAGCGTTCATGCCGACAGACTTAAAGTCGTGCCACAAAGATCGAACTGGAACTGGTTGGTTATCAACGATCGTATGTAGGACAGCGTCGGCTTCGTCCGGTAGGGTAATGCAGTTGTCAACTACCGGTAAACTATACTGGATGGTTAAGTCACGATACGTACCCATGTTGTAAATACGAGACAATACCTGACTCAGGCTCGATTTGAAATCACCACTCGGCTCGATGTAACTACCGAGCATGGGGACAAGCTGATTGACGGTGATGGCTGGCATTACTTCTTTAGGGTTTTACAAGTCAAAATATATACAGGAAGAAACTAAGGGTCAAGGGTAAAGGTTAGGGTTGGACTAGAGCTTCGCGCCGTTGTCAGTATCCCATACCGGCACGGCTGGATTGTCCTTGGCATATGGCCACCACACCTGCGGTTCATGGATGAAATCGGTGCCTGTCTCGTTGGTTGTTGATGGGTCGGTAGCAAAATAGACTTGGCAAGTCGCGTCGCCGCTTTCGAGCCGCAGGATGTATTGGCAAATAGCCACTGCGTATGCGCTCCAATCACCAAATCCGCCTTCAGAGTTGTAAATGTTGGTGCCGCCTCCAAACGGAACTGGGTAGTAATCGCCCCAATACATCTCGATCTCTAGAAAGAACTGATTAGTTGGAGCATATAGCCCATCTGCCGGATCTGCTTTGACGACTGCCACGCGTTTTCCTCGAAAGACTTTTGCATAGACGCCAAAGCCAATGTCAGGCGTCCCCCACCATTGCGAATTGCTAGACTGGGTGCCGTTAAAGTCATCCTGCTCGAAGGAGAAAGCGTCGATGTGATCCGGATCATTCCACGCGTCGCGCCACATGCCATTCTCGTTGTCTGCAATGTCGCTGTAATAGCTGCCGATACCGGAGTTGTATGTCGCTCCGTTGTAATCGTCGCCGCCGAGCTTGCAATAACCGCGCTGCTGGTAGGTTGACGCGCTTACATCAAGCCGCCGGTTTGTTGGTGCGGCGGTAGGGGCACTAATCGTTGACGTCGATCCGTAAGCTTTCCACGACGCGCTCCCTCCTGTGAACCAAGCATCTTTGACGCGATAAAATATCTCTGCAACTTGATCCAGCGTCACCTCCATCGGGAATGCCGTGCCGTCGCCACAAGCCACAAAGCCCTCATCAGGGGTTCCGCTAGTAACTTGACCATCGACCCATGTAAACCTTTTATTTCGAGTGAAAACTCCGTTACTCATAACGGTAGATCGTAGTAGTTGCGGTGACTCATCTCCAACCCAATTAGCTGAAACTCTCCATTCACCACAGCTAAATCCTCAAAGATGCGGATCTCCTCAAACTGATACTGTGTAACTGGATTGTCGTAATCGCTATTGACTTTTGCTAATACGCGATATTGAGTAGTATAATCTGAATCAGGAACTGTTTCTTCTAGGGTAACAGCTGCACTATCTGCAACTATCTCACGTGTGCTTGGATCTCTATCAAAAGCCAGTACAATAAAACCAGCTCCTATTGCATCACCATCTGATACAATACCGTCAACTACGGTTTGCTTTGTGCCCTGAGTGTATATCTCACCACCCACATAATTCCATTGTTGGACTGGCTCGGCTCCTTCTTCGCCTCCTTCTTCGCCTCCTTCTTCGCCTCCTTCTGGCGCAACTAAACCCCCATTAGTAACCTTCCACGGGTGGTGGATGCTATCCCCTTCTCCTCCCGCTCCTGTGTAGTAATTAGCCGGATCAGGGTATGTAGTTGTGTGGTCGTCGCCATCAGCTCCTTCAACTACATAAGCGGTGTTGGCTTGTATGTAAAATAAACCAGTTTTTGCGTTGTCCCCCCGTTTTAATAATACGGGAATTATGCTCTTCTGTTCGGGATCTAACGCACCATACCCCTCTTTGGGGGTAAATATGTTTGCCGCACTATCAACAAAATCCCTATTGCTTAGCTCGTCTAGCTTCAAGATACCACCGTTCTGTCTGACAAGGTCCAAGGGTGGTGTTGTATTGTATCGGCCCCCAAAAATTTCCGAGTCGGGGGTCACGTCCCCAATAACTGCGTTACCATAAATTGGTAGAGTAACGGGTGGAACGTTACCCGAATTGGTGTCGGGCGTTGTCTGTGCCTGAATGCTCGGCTGGGGTTCGTTTAACGGAGTAGGAAAAAGAACAGGCGCAGGAGCCGGAGCTGGTATGGGAGGCTGGCTCTGAAAGGTAGTAACGCTACTTATGATAGGGGTAGCGCTTATCGTTGGGGGGTTTGGCAGATTAAAGTCAATGGAGCTACCTTTAAATGTAGGACTTACTCCATTTATTTTAACTCTTTCGAGTATAGATTCAACCGTAGCTGTTATGCTCGGGGGGTTCATAAACCCACCTACGGGGGTGAGAGTGGGTAACGGTGGTGCTTTTGGGTTATCGGTTATGACTATGCTTGGATCTCTCGCAGATATTTTCTGGTTAAGATCGGCAATCGGATCTACGGTGTGCGCATCACTAGACATAATTTATTAGAGGTTCCCAAGATACACTTCAACGACTTCAGTTACCCATATACCGTCCTGCCAATGGTTCGATGATATGTCTTCAATAACCCATTGCCCGTCCTCAAGAGAAACAGGCTCTGTAGCTGGAATATGTATAGCAGCCCCCGATATCGAAGATAAAGTCACTGCGATGGACCTTCTAAGGCAAGCAGGTATCTGCAAAGACAGAACACTCTTACCAAACGATATGGAATTAGATTCAGACGAGCTATCAGATAGAGAGTTACTAACGGAACTTCCAGAGTTCTCCGACGTAGAACTACCAGAACTCCTTGACGAAGAAACGCCTGAGTTTTCCGAAGTAGAATTACCACTGCTAAGAGACGTAGAAGAGCCTGAGCTTTGCGACGTAGAGCTACCAACGTTATTTGACGAAGAAATGCCTGAGTTGTCCGAAGTAGAGTTGCCCGAGCTATCAGACGTAGAGTCGCTTATACTTTGGGAAGTGGAACTACCAGAATTATTTGAGTCAGCGAAACCTGTGTTCGACGAAGTAGTGGTTCCTGAGCTGCTCGACGTAGCGTCGCTTATATTTTCCGAAGTCGAGCTGCCAGAACCTTGTGACGTAGAATAACCTTGGTTTTCCGTAGAGGAATTACCGGAGCTAGAAGAACCGCCCGAACTAGCTGTGACGCCTTGTGTGGTAGTTTCTCCTTGTTGATCCTCTGGTTCGTCAACCGGAGCACCCTTAAGGTTGCCTGATCTTAGAGTAAAGGAGTAAGAATCCGAGGTACCAGCAGAGCCGCTACTTGAAAAAGAGGACTGATTACCGTAACTATTAGATGAGGAAGATCCGGAGTTCGTAGATTCAGACGTTCCGGCATTGGAAGAACTAGACAATCCGGAACTATTAGAGGAGGTCGATCCAGTGTTTGTAGAGTCAGACGTTCCAGAATTACTGGAAGTAGAAGTTCCAGAGCTATTGGAAGTAGAAGTTCCGGAGCCATTAGAGGTAGATGATCCACTATTCGTAGAATCGGATGATCCAGAACTGCTGGAAGAAGACGATCCAGTGTTTGTAGAGTCAGACGTCCCAGAACTACTGGAAGTAGATGATCCGCTATTCGTAGATTCAGACGTTCCGGAATTATCGGAGGTAGATGATCCGAAGCTATTGGATGAAGATACTCCGGAGTTTTCGGAAACAGAGAGGCTGTTCGAAACAGACCGACTCTCCGACTCTCTTTCATACTCTAGGACGAAAACAAACTCTTCTGGCCTGTATACCCTACCATTAAAATCAACTTCAGGGGGACCAAAAGTAAATTTCCTAGTCCAACGAGCGGGTAAGACTCCATCGTATTGGGGTTGAAATATCGGGATCAACGTCGGATTTTGTTTAGAATCCACTACTTCAATACGATCCAATACTCTAGGTAAATTGGAGGCTCTTCGAGAACCGTACCAGACTTGGTCATCGGGTAGCGTGTATAATCGAGTCTCTTGGCGTGCCTGTCTTATGGACTCTGGGTCTCGGCTAATGGCTCGCACAACCCCGTTATCTTCCACTGGATTTGAACCGATGATGTCTGACTCAGGATCTACACGGGTTCTTTCAATGTCCACGCGGACACCGTAGCGTGGGTCAAAAAGAACGCCACGTAACTCGGAGAAACCTACGTCATATGTATTGTTGTCCTCATCAAAATCTGTGATTGCAATCTTGGTCGTCTTCACGGCCTTCCCGTTTCCAATCGCCATCACGGAGGATTCGACCACACCAGTGGAGTCGTCAGGACGGTCTCCCTCTTCAACGTGGGACTCAATAATAACGTAGTTCTGATCCTCCGCAGACCGTGAAACCGTAGTGAGGGGCAGAATGTATATGTGCTCTTCCCGAACAAATAGACTATCTAACTCAGTCTCAGCCCGAACCTGATTGACTTCATGCAGTATGTATCCAGCCTCAAACTTATCGAGAGGGGCATTCGGCATTTCGGAACCCAACAGAGGTTCGGTTAAGTCAAACGACTCCCTTGGTGATAGGTAAGTCCTCTTTACCATCGGGACTGACAGAGTGCCTACGCGTAAGCGACCTACTTCAAAGTTGTAAAGATCTTGGTTCTCACGATCTGCCGCGTAGAAGAATTCAAATATCTCGTTGCGCTCGATGTCTACTGGCTTGACGTAGACAAGTTTATGGTGGGGCCACTTTACCGCATCAGGATGCGGGGTTCCGTATTCAGGAATCAGGATGCGGTTGCAGTCACGGACCTCGCTGAACAAGACATCACCAGTCAGAGGAGTCGGGAATACTTTCCGATCCTGCCTAAACGGTGCTTGTGGTAGTTGTGATATTGGCATATTAGAATACGGGGGTTGCGACTAGGCGCATACGTTGCGGGGTTCCGGTTTCACTACCCCCCACAGAAGCCACAAAAAGCTCAACGTAGTCGTTTGTAGCGAACTCGATGATCCAATTAGTCACCAGCTTGGCAACGCCTACACCAGATTTAGTTGGGCACACCGCATTACACTGCGTGGCATCAATCACTGTTCCGTTTTTTGCAACCTTAATAGTGAACATCGCGCCGTCAGTAGCTGAAAACATATCCATGCTGGCGAACACCAAGAACCTACGGGTCGCGGAGCCTGTATAGCGTAGACGATTATCTACGCCGTTAGCATCGAATTGAGCCGCTGCGTCTAGACTCGTAGTGAGGACTAGCTTAGCATAAGTAGTAGTGTATCCCGTTGATGTTCCTGCGGTCTGGCTGCCCGTCTGGCCATATGCTGAGGCTGCGACACCCGTTCCACCATTGGTGACGGGTAGAGTTCCAGTAACACCAGTAGTTAGGGGCAAACCAGTGCAACTTGTAAGCGTGCCAGAAGTTGGTGTGCCCAATATAGGTGTGACTAAAGTTGGGGAAGTAGCCAGCGCATTGGCACCACTTCCAGTCGAAGTCGTTACGCCAGTGCCACCGTTCGCCACTGGTAAAGTGCCAGTTACGCCAGTGGTTAAAGGAAGTCCAGTGCAGCTTGTGAGCGTACCAGAAGTAGGTGTGCCCAAGATAGGCGTGACTAAAGTCGGAGAAGTAGCTAACGCATTGGCGCCACTTCCTGTCGAAGTCGTTACACCAGTGCCGCCGTTTGCCGCAGGTAAAGTGCCTGAGACGTGGGTTGTGAGCCCCACTTTTCCGTAGGCCGGATCTACACCTACACCACCTGACAAAAGAACATTGCCTGTAAGTGCATCAGCTAAACCTAAAGTAGAACGTGCAGAAGTCGCGCTAGACTGTCTGAGGAATCCAGTAGAGGCTTCCAGCATAAATGAGGAAGAAGTGATTTCCGAAACGTTACCAGACCCTGATGTCGGTTTACCTAAGATGGCGTAGCCTGACATGTCCTGCATCTTGGCATAGGTGACGGCGTCGTTAGCAATAGTGGTGGTTCCTTGGGTTCCAGTTACGTCACCTACAAGAGACCCAGTAAAACTTGCGGCACTTCCCGTTACGTTACCTGTTACGTTACCGGTGAGCGAACCGCTAAACGTGCCGCTCGCTGTTCCAGTAAAGGTCGGGTTGGCGATATTCGCTTTTAAATTGAGTGCTGTTTGTTGTGCCGTCGAGACTGGCTTATTCGCGTCACTGGTGTTGTTCACGTTAGCTAAGCCTACCATCGACGCGGTAATGCCGCCCACCGTCCCAGTAAAGGTTGGGTTGGCGATGTTCGCTTTTAGATCAAGTGCTGTTTGCTGTGCCGTCGAGACTGGTTTGTTCGCGTCACTGGTGTTAGTCACATTAGCCAAACCCACCATCGACGCGGTAATGCCCCCCACCGTTCCAGTAAAGGTCGGGTTGGCGATGTTCGCTTTCAGATCAAGTGCTGTTTGCTGTGCCGTCGAGACTGGCTTGTTCGCATCACTGGTGTTAGTCACGTTATCTAAGCTCAGGACAGTGCGCGTCTGCGCTGCCGTCAGATCTTCAGGATCACCTGTGCCTGCCGTAGCGCGTCCTTTGATAGTTGCTGTAGCAACGTTGGCGAGCTTGGCGTTTGTGACAGCGTCGTTGACAATCTCAGCGCTAGTGACAGCGTCATTAGCCAGCTTAGAGTTGGTAATAGCGTCATTGGCGATCTTGGCGCTAGTGACAGCGTCATTGGCGATCTTGGCGCTAGTGACAGCGTCGTTGGCGATAGTCGTTACGCCCGCATTGGATAACGTAACATTCCCGCTAAGAGCAACTGACGTAGCTACGTTTGAGCTGTTGCCTACAAGAACATTTCCGCTGGTCAAGGCTGCCAGTTTACTGAATGCGATAGCCGCGTTTGCTGCGACGGAAGCGTTTGTAACGGAGCCTGTAGCGGGCGTGCTAACGCCAACGTCGGAAATGGTTAAGGTGTAGGAATCGGATGGCATGGTTTTAGACGGTTGGTTCTATGGGAGAGCCTTTGGTTACGTTGTCGCGCACAGTCACAGAGCCTTCGATGAGTCGATCCGTCACATTGCTGCGGCGCATGAAGATGTCGTAAACGTATCTTCCCGAAGAATTGAGTGACAGCGTATTTGCTTCTGTGAGATTAAACGATACCTGACCATTTACTCCGCTATCCAAGATCGTCGGAGTGAACGACACAGCTTTTCTACGAGAAGTTACGTCACGAATGTCAGCATAGAACGCAGCACTACCGATGTTCACAGCAGTCCCTGCCTGATTCTGAACCGTAAGCACGAACGCGTATTCGGCTGCGCGATCAATGGTGATATCGTAGTTGGCGGCGAGCATTGGTTCTAGTTGGTTACGACAAGAAGAATAATAAACATGATCGCGGCTACGACCAGTGCGTGGAAGAGGCTACCGGTATCGTGCGGGCGTTGCGGGTATTGCGGTTGGGTGGTCATGGATTTAGTCCAGTGTTACAAAATCGCGAAGTTTCATCATACAGGAAAGAGGGCTAGAAATAAGTCACGGTCTGCGGACATATCTGGATAAATGATCGGTACAGTTTCGAGAATTTCCCTAGCTCCTGCCAAGTCACCAGCAAGTATAGCTGCATGCACAGCCAATCTGACTTGGTCCCACAAGGCTTGCTTGCCTTTGGGAAGGGAGTCATACACGGCAGAAGCGGCAGCGAGTGCTCCTTCAATAATCCGTGCTTGCAGCTCCTCTGCTGTTGGTTCTGGAACTGGAAACGTATGCACCTCCACGCGCTCCAATCCTATCGTCGGCAAGAAATCCTCTATAGAATCATAGGAGATCATTTCACCTTGTCTTCCGACAGGAATATAGACATCGGCAGAGTCAGTTTCTATGACACTGTATCTTGTGTGGTTGGCTGAGACGTAGTTTCCGTCAGCGTCCTCTTTAGCGTTGTAGTATTTTGGCATAGCGAGTTTTGGGTATGAGGGTATGGTTATGGCACTTTATATTAAACATTAGTCCAGATGTAATCTTTATCGTTCTCTGTTGTCAACCAAGCCGCAAAAGCAGTTGATCCGGGATTTCCGCCATACTTTATCCTACCAGTGGTGGTAACTGCCAGCGAGTTCACGAAAGCCTGCAACGCCTCAAGCGACAAATCATTGTCGCCAATATCTGAGCCACCGACAGAGCTGAAGGATAAATTCAAACCAGTAGCTAGGATACTGGTGAGGTTGTTGTTTTCGATGTAGAGTTTAGTCAAAGCTGACAAACCTGTTCCTGAAAAAGTGGTAAGTTGGTTGTTGGGGATTTCGAGGGCGGTCAAAGATGACAAACCTGTGCTTGAGAAAGTGGTAAGTTGGTTGTTGTCGAGGGTGAGGGACGTCAACGATGACAAACCTGTGCCTGAGAAAGTGGTAAGTTGGTTATTGTAGAGATAGAGAGTCGTCAAAGCCGACAAACCTGTGCCTGAGAAAGTGGTAAGTTGGTTGCTGCCGAGGTTGAGGTTTGTCAACGATGACAAACCTGTGCCTGAAAAAGTGGTAAGTTGGTTATTGTAGAGATAGAGAGTCGTCAAAGCCGACAAACCTGCGCTTGAGAATGTGGTAAGTTGGTTGCTGTCGAGGCCGAGGCTGGTCAACGCTGACAAACCTGTGCCTGAAAAAGTGGTTAGTTGGTTGCTGGAGAGGTTGATGGCAGTAATGTCCCCCGATCTCGTAGTGCCACCGTTCGTCACTGAAATAATCCCATAAGCGCGATGCAAACCGCTGGCAAGAATGGTGAGCGTGATGTTGTTTCCCGCCACACCCGTTCCGACTTGTGCTCCAAGAGTGTTATCAGGATTAACTAGACGAGCATATCCAGTGGATGTTTTGACCGTAAAAGTACCTGACGTTGCGCGGGTGGTGGCGAAATAGCATGTTCCTGCATTGCTGGCTCCACGAACAGCTGCAAGTGAGGCAATCAGCCTGTCACCTGCCAGAGACATAACAACGGTTGCTGGATCTTCTCCAGCTAAGAAGGAATCCATTGCGGCTGATAGTATTAAGTTGGGCATAATTTAAGGTCGTATGTATGTTGATGATCCGTCTGGGCGTTTGTATTTAGATACCCCGTCGGGGCGTAGGTATGTGACTAAACCAATGAGTAAAAAGGCCCCTTTATTAAGCGTAAGTCCAAGTCCTAAACGCATTAGAGTGCTTTGTAGAGGATGATTGGGCAGGCGATACGGGCTGAGGAACCGCTTGCGATGATGAGTGGCGTGAAGATTGTGTAGCCGTCGGCGAAGGTAATGCTGGTCTGCGTGCCACTGAGTAGCGGTGCTTCAGCCGCAGAGAGTGCTGTGGTGATAGCACCACCGCCGCCCACGAAGCTGAGGGCGCAGTATTGGCCAGCGGGAATCTCAGTATTAGCAGCAACAAGCTGGCTACCAGCTTCGCCGAAAGATTGTTTATCAATGTCGTTTGTCATGTGTGTAGGTTACAGGGTTAAGGGTTCAGGGTCAACTACGTTTTGGAGATTTCATAGCCCGCTCAATAGCGACAAGGAAGCCACCACCATCGCCATGGCCACCGCCTCGTTTCTGGCAACCACACGGTTTTTCGTCGTAACCACCGCCCTCTTCTTCCTCTTCATCTCCCTCTTCCCCGCCCTCGTAGGATACGGTTTTGCTGCCTAGCTCCAATGCCATAAGTTTATCACCATGCTGAATAAAAAGTCCGGTAAGGCTAAAGGGTTTGGTTTCGGCATCGCTCGGTAGCGAAAGCCCAGTTGGTATAGGTATCATTGCTTTCATGTCAGGTAATCAGTTAATGCCCTAGCGTAAGCTGATGCGAGGGCGGGTTTGTTTTGGGTGTATATCTTGGTCTCTTTTTTATTAGACCCAAAGAATGGTTCAAGGATTATAGCCGGACAGCGTGTGGCACGGAGAAACAAACTACCGCGATCGTTCTTATACGCGGGTTTTATGCCGCGTGATTTAGCCTCTGGAAAGGTCTCTTTAAATACCTGATTAAAACAGCTCGCCAGTAATTGCCCCTTGGCACTTCGATGCCAATGTATCCACTCGTGGCCTTCCGCCTGCGGGCCAGCGGAGTTGAAATGCAACTCCACGGCTACGGTAGCGCCAAGTTTTGTCAGGTGATCGGACACCCAGTGGACTGCACCGGAATAGGAGCTTCCGTTGTAATCGTCGATGACGTGTACTGTGTGACCCTCTTCCCTCAATAGCTCGGCTGTACTGAAGCCGACCTCACGGTTAAAAGTGTGTTCACTGACACCATCTGTGTTAACAGCGCCTTTGTCACCACTTCTGCTATGCCCGATACAGATTCCGATGACGCTCATATGTTTAGGTTACGTGCTATATGTCAAGCTAGGCTTGACCTATTCCTTAAAAAGTAATCTCCAGAGGTGGATAAGTCCAATAATCAGTCCGATAGTGATGGAGCTGACCCTAATGCTATATTCAACTTGCTCCTGTAGACTGGTGATGACACCGAGCCACGGAGCGATTGAGCAAATAGGACTGTCCAGTAGCCTACCGAGCACGTTCATTATTTGCTGTCGTGAGCTTTGATGAGGCCGACTCCAGCTGTTAAGGCCGCAAAGGCTGCCATTAGGTCTGGGGATTCCCCTTGGAGGAATTGCAAGCCGACGTTAGCGAGGGTGGCGACAATAGTCAGGACACCGAGTAGGGTAGTTTTCATAATGTTACTTAGGTTGTGGTTTCTTCATAGCAGATTCGACAGCAGACATAAAATCCATGTCTGCACCTTCGCCGCCTTCTTGTTCCATCTCCATCTGCATGTCCTCTTCAGGCTCCTCGCCTTCTTCAGGGATGGGCATGCCGCCAACGGCAAGAGCGTAGAGCATGTTGTCGCGGACCTCGAAGGTCACGGGCATTTCAAACTCAGGTTGGTCGGGGATCTGAAGACCCTCAGGGATTGGGATGGATGCGGGCATAGCGTTGTTTTTGGATTACTATATCTAGAGGAAAGGGTAGCACCCTATAGTTTTTAGGCTACAGGGTGCAGGTTTGGGTTTAGGATACGCGATACCAACCAGTCCCGTTGCTGAGAAGGTGGGCAGATGTTCCAGTGGTGACTGCTTCGGTTCCAGCAGCAAGGGTAGGCAGTGTAGCCGTGCCCGAGCCGTCGTTAATAACGAACAGCTCACGAAGCGCGCCAGAAGCGGCGGGCAAGGTGAGGGTACTAGTAGAACCGCCAGAGATAACCAATGCACGTGAGCTGATGGTGATACTACCAGCATCAACGTCAGTTACAACATCGTCCGAACCAAGACCATTGATCTGGTTCAGTGCAATCTTACGAACCTTTGACGAGCCATCGGCTGTAAGGTCATAGAGTGGAAGCAGGTCATCACCAGTTGGTGTAACGGAAGCAAGAGTTGGGAGGTCGTCAAGAGTAGGCATAGTATTAAAGGAAGTGCTAAGGGGTTCCCGTTTTGGGAACCCCTTAGCGGGTTAGGTTAAGCAGCAGGGGTCGTGCTGGTGCGTTGGAAGAGAACCACAAAACCAAACTCGGTTTTGATGGGTTTCGTTGCACTAGCAAGAACACCACGGAAGAAACCGATTGTGCCATCAGGGTTAAGGTCAACGGAAGCGATGTTCTTCCAGTTGAACTTACCACGATAGTTAACGGGATCGAAGGTAAGACCATTCGCGCCAGAGATTGGCTCAGGGATCTGCGACTCCATTACGTCTTGGTGAAGAACATAAGCAGCTTCGATCGGAGCGGTTTCGTAGGACGCGTTCGGGGTGATGATACCGCTGGATGCAGTATACGGCTGAACGCGGGTGAGGTTGCCATCTCCGTCATCGGTGAAGCGCGGGGCGAGGTCGTCGATCAGGTGGTAGAAACCACGGAAGGACTTCTCGACACCGAGCGGTGCGATGAGTTCGGAAACCTTAGCGTTGTTGTAGCGAATGTCGTCGCGGAAACCAGCTTCGGTTTGCAAGAAGTAGGACGCTTCGGACGAGCAAACGAGTGCGAAGACCGGACGGGCGTTCTCACGACCGTAGGCGTTCGTACCGGCTCCGGCACGCACCAAGCGGAAGTAGATCGAATCGAGGATCTTGTTCGAGACGTTGGCGGAAGGGGTAGCAGTCGATGCACCGAAGTCGATGTCAGCGGACTGATTGCCCTCTTTACCGGACGAAACGATGGTCGTACCAGTAGGTTCGCAGATAACGTAGTTACCGACGATACGGTCATACTCGTCACGATAACGCTCTTCCCACGAGTAGCGGGTAGCGTCGGTGAGAGCGTCCATGACAGCGCGAAGTTGCTCGGTGCGGTAAGCAGCGAAGCGAAGGTCTTCGACGTTGATCTTGGGGGACTCAACAGTAGCACGCTTCAGCGAGTACTGCTTGAGCTGACGACCGAACGAGATGAAGGACTTGCCGTTTGCAGTGTTGCTACCAGCACCGATGTTGGTGTCTTTAGCGCCAATGAGGATCTGATCGAGAGTGCTTGCAGTAGCAAGCGACGCAGCCTCAGACCCGCCGACGTCGATCCAGCTATTGCCGAGAGTCGATCCGTTAGCGGTGGTGGTTGGGAGTGCGCGGTCGTAGATCAGAGTTCCAAGGGTATAGCCCATTCCGTCAGGGAAGGAAGTCTGTTTGATAAGGTCCATCCAAGGTGACACGTGAAGCGTGCGGCGATGAATGTCCTGACCGATACGGTTAGCCTCTTGAGTGAGGATCGTGTCGATTGCGGTGTTCGAATCAGTAGGATTCGAGAAGGTTTGTCCAGCGTTAATAGCCATAGTAGTAGGTGATTAGAAGTTAAAGGTTGTTGAAGTTGAAGAATACACGGTTGTCGTTGAAGCAAACGACGGGCGCATGGGCCTTAGCTTCGGATTACCTTTCGAGCTGTCTCACCTACTAGAACCGTGTTTGCTTTTGGCTGGTACGGAGCGGACCTTCGATGTCGCAACTTTTTGGGTTGCGAAGAGCTTCGTACAAATCGTATTAGTTGTCAATACAAATTTGTACAAAGCTGTGATTTTTAATTATCTGCCAAACGCAGCAGTAACCGCATCAAGGAAAGACTTGCCATCAGCCGTTGTCGGCGTGCCAGAAGTGTTGAGGGAACCGCCTCCTGCCTTTGGGGCAGCGCGGTCATACTCAGCAAGCCTCTCGGTCAGCGTGTCGATCTCTTTCTGGAGACTCATGTATTGGATAGCCATCTTCGGCAACAGCTTCGCAGCCATAGCTTGATATGTTCCGGTTACAGGGTCGAGGGTAGAGGGTTCGAGTTCTGCTGCCTCTTTCGCGATAGCGGCCAGATCCACGCCATCCACGTTGGAAAGGAATGTGAGTTTACTCTTTAGCTTATCAGCAACTACACTAGCTGCCTCCTGACGCTGCTGTACACGCTGGGCGAGGGTTTGTTGCTGACGCTGGTTGTCAAGCTCCTCAGCTTCGCGCAGGGCTGCTTGAGCGTTCTGTCGAAGAACGTTACGCTGCTCAAGGATAGGGTGGACTTCTTCAATGATTTTATATACTCGGAACTTGTCGCGATCGCTGACATTAACAAGCAGTTCGGTTAGCAGTTCTTCCTGTGTGGCTTCATCAGATTCGGAGATGGCGTCGATCAACGCGTTGGGGTCTAACGAATACTTTTGTGAGATGCCGTCCGCCTCGTTCACAAGATTGGCGAGCGGCTGATCGACGAGGGTTTTGTATGCGTGGCTGTTCTCCAGCTTGTTCACAAGCATCTGGCTCTCGTAATCAGAAACCCGCTTCTGTAGTTCCTGATTCGACGTGTCATCAGCAAGGGCTTGTAGTTCTTGCAAACGAGAGTCCTTCTGGGTGACGGTCTGCTCCAGTTCTTCTGCGCGACTGCGATAGGTCTTGAGCTCAGACTTCAGTTCCTTGAAACGTCTGGCCGCTTCCGGTGTCCAGTTCTTGGGTTCCTCGATAGAGTCGAGATCTGCGAGGGGGTCAGCCTCGACAGACGCGGACGTCGGTTCTTGGGGCGGTGCCTGTGTGGGCTCCGGTGTGGACTCTACTGGATTATCCATTGACGCGAAAAACGAATCAAGGGACTCGACGAAGCCGCCGTTATCTGGGGCTGAACTGGTTTCCGCAACTGCGGTTTCTGGTGCTGGTGTGCTCATATGTTAATCGTAGTGGCTCCATTCTTCAAGACTCTTGCTTTTGGTTAGTGGGGCTTTAGTCAACTTCAGGAGATCGTTTGCGAAGTCGTGGTATCCGGACAGCCATGCTTGTCGCTGGGCATTGCGTTCCATGTCGGTAAGACCTGAGAACGTAGGTCGTGCGGCGGATAGTAGGGTTGCCACAGCCGCTTCAAAGAAGGGACTCTCTAGGAGTTCCCGTAGTCTGGATGCTTGGGTCGGATCACTAAACCAGCGTTCAATGGTTTGTGGAATAATCGGTTTAGAGGAAAGCATGCGAAAGAAAACCACGGTCTTCGTGATTTGTCAAATTATTTATTGGGCTGTGTTACCAGAAAGTTTCAGAGCACGCTCCGCGTCTTTTAGCGCGAGGTCTTGATCGGCTTTAGCCTGCTTGATCTGCATCTCGATCTGTGCCTTCTGCTGTGCAATCTCCATCTTCATTTGATGTTCCTGCATCTTCAGATCAGTAGGTGTTGGACCTGCTTGTTGACCTTCTTGACCTTGGCCTTGACCAGCTTCCATCGCCTTGCGTTGCTCGGCCTGAATCTTACGGGTAAAGTTAGTGATGATTTCTTCACCAACCTGTAGTAGCTGTTTCATCTGCGCTACCTCCGCTTTGGCGGACGGATCAGCAGCGAGGTAGTTGGTGTGCTCGGCGCAATGTTGATAGACCATCTGCACGATAGGTAGAGCCTGCACTGGATCAACTTCACCAGTCTGAATGCCGCTGACCAACTGTTGCAAGAGCGGGGCGTGCATGCGTAGGTGCATGCCGTGTAGCTCGCTGTCAAGGACGGCAACAGGTAGACCAGACTGCATGGACTGGTTCTCTAACAGAGCGATCTTCGCATCAACAGTCGTACGTGGTTCTGGATTTGCTGGCGCGTAGCGGTCTACCAGATCACGACCAACCCGTTCTGAAGTAATATCGCGGAGTAGGTTGCGGCGACCTACTTCGTCGTAGCCGCCTGCAATACTGTTGAGCTCACGAAGCGCAAGCAAGCGGTTGGCAGCTGAACCAGCACCGATCGCACGGACAGCGACAGTCTTCTCATGATTGATTGACGCAATAACTCTGGCGTCGACGCCACGCTCGACACAACGTTTGTAGAATGCCGCAACGTATTCATCCCGTTTAGGGTTGGTAGTAGCTCGGCGAACGATCTCACGGAGTAAGCGTGACCAGCTCGAATAGAAAAGGTTGATGGTCGAACCAGTAAGACGGCTCGACACAGCGAGGTCGTGTTCGGTTTGTAGATTGTTACGATAGGGGCTGCTCTGGTTGCCGTATGTCGAAACAAGGTCAACGTTCATAGCCAACTGATTCTGCAAGTCAGTGAGAGCTGGCTGCATCGTGTTGGTTAGATTCGGTGCAGCCTTCTCAATGATCTTGACGTTGGGCGACAGGATTGAGTAGGGACCATACATCGTAAACGACAGGTCTTCGAGTGCGCGTTGTGTCTCCGGTTGGATCATCACCGCACCGCCCATCATCGCGGAGTCAATCATCTGACAGCGAATGCGATTGCTTGTCTGGATGTGGTTAAATATTCTGTTGCCGAGGCCTCTTACCGAATGGTAGGTGCCGTTGGTCCCAACACCATAAGCGAACATCACGTAGGCATGTTCAGGTTTCTTGAACATCGAGTTCTTACGGAACAGAAACTCTTTCGGTGACTCCTCGGCGAACATCAGCAACGACACACTACCGTCAAACTCACGAACCCACATGTGCACAACAGACACGGTGGTGTTCTCAAGACCGGTATATAGGTCGTTGTTCTTCATCTCGCGCTGGGTAACCTCCCAGTCAGCATAGGTATTGCTGCCGTTGCGACCGCTAGTGCGTGCGTTCTTCGAGATTACGCGCTTTACTTCGTCAACGTCCCAGCCGATTTTTGCAGCGGCTTCTTCTTTTTTGATAAAACCATAGAGCTCGTGTAAAAGATATTGGCGGCGGGCACAGCCCACTTCGATAGACTCTTCGGATGCCGGAGTCTGGCGAGGAATAAGAAAGTCACCAAAACCACAGACCCGAAACTTCCAGTTGTGTGGGTCCTCAAAGTAGGATACGCCAACGCCGTGCTTCGTGAACTCGGTGCAGAGGCGTAGGTAGTTGGAATGGAACTCGGGCCACTCCCGCATCATCTCTGTCAACTCTTCAGCAATGATGTCTTCCGCGTCTTGTCGTTCTGCGGGCTCACCTACGGTAACGGATACACGTACGAGCTTCTGCAAGCTAGTGTAGAGGTCAACGTAGGCGGACATCGAAACATCAAGCAGTCGTTGCGCCTCACCGAAGTTCAAGTTAGTGCGGTTGCCCTGTCCGGTGGAGAACAAAACCTTCTGATCGTATGGGGACGCTCCATCGAACATTGCGTCCAATCGTGCTCGGTTGCTCGCCGATTTCTCATCAGCCTTACGCAGAGTGTCATAGATTGATCGTGCTGCATTAACGTCACGCAGGCGGGATTCCGGCGGGGCAAGGGTCTGAGGATCGAGATTCAGTAAGTCGAACTCGTTTAGGCCGGAGGGAATCGTGGGTGGATTTTGCGTCACAGATGGTTATCGTAAAGGGCTTATTCGTCAAGTCAAGAAATTGTTTCGGAGTTACCGTACACCTCTTGCATCAGTTTCTTAATCGGCACCCGCTTGCGAGCACCTTCGTCGTTGGTGATCTGCACACACCACTGATGCCCCCTCGGGTGGATGACAGGCGTCACACGGTGGCGCTGTCCGGCGGTGCGCCCCCTACTAGCAGGCAGCACGCGGTAGACGAATCCGTCCGGCGTGATGCCATACTTTGAGTAGTTGGGGAGAATGGTCATGTTTTCGATAGTGGTCGTGTTTTCAATAGTAGTCATAGCAGGTGTAGTGTTGGGTCCAAATGGAAGGTTGTCAAATTCTTTCTGAGTTAATTTTCGTTTCTGCGAATTACATCTCGGTCTGTAGTCCCGTATCCGGAGGTGGGGGAAGTTCGTCAGGTTCACGGCTCTTGTATCCTGATTCCGGTTTCTTGTAGGGGATACAGGATTGGCTTGGGCGTGGCGGTTGGGTGAGACCCAATACTCGCCATCTTTGTAATTCGGGTGGTAGCGCACGAACACAAAACCGTCCTCGCGCACATCACCGCGCCGTCGCAATTTCGCGGTGTTGGCGTTCGGCGGCAGATCTCGGTTGTCGTCCATCGGTGACAGCAATATCGCCCCTGTCCGGATTCGTCAAGTGCTTTCCTAAAAATTAACACTATTGAATTACGCTAAAGTATACTATATAATCTTTCTCTTCTTTAGTAATTCATATTATCTCAATAATTCATATCTATACTGAATTACTGAATTTATTGAATTACCGTGTCTGCTAAAACTCTTTAAGCTATTTAGTCAGATCAGTAATGTTAATTTTATCCCCAAAAACCCCCTCAAATTATTTCTGACTTACAGTTTAGCGACGGGAATTACTTTCCGCTCCCCACAATTATCGCTCGGCGGTAAGACCAATCGCTGTGAAATTTCTGACCTCGCCCAATCAGATCCCCCTCGACAAATTTGTACGTCTTACCCTCAATTAAGGAGACGGTGGGCGGGTCATAGAGCGCCGATGCGTTCACGTTTGCGCGAGAGTCTCTTCGCGAGACGTTCCAGCCGCAGCTTTGAAACAGCGTCACCAACAGCAGCGAGGTTATCAATTTCATCTTCAATACGATCGACTTCGGTTTCCCGCTGCCACGCCACCCATGACGAGTATGCGTTGCACGCGGCGGTTATTGCCCCAAAAAGAGCGTTCATTTTGCTTGCTAAAGTGGTTTTGCCCTGAATCCGGTGTCCTTTTGCGGTTTCCGGTCGCCCGTTACGTGTTTTTTTCTTCCAAGTAGCGTAACCTCTTGCGTTCCAGTAGCTTCTGACGATTTGTCAAGTAGTAATTGTGCTGATAACCCTGCATTTTCTTCACTTTTTCTGGCTTCAGGGTCGCGTCAAGCTCCTTTTTACGCTTAATGGCCTCCTTGTTTTTCTCATAGTATGTCTTTTGATATGCTTTTCGCTCATCCGCAAACCTCGCGTAGTATGATTCCTTGTCATTCATGTTGAAAAATGTGCTGCTGACTACCTGTATTGTCAAGTAAAATTATTTTTCTCAAGGGTGTATCTATCGATACCCGTGCCGCACAAAAAACGCACACACCACCCGTAGCCTGTATCCTGAATCCTGCATCTTGTATGGGTATAGGGCACAGGATACAGGGTGCAGGGGGGTCTAGGGGGGAGGGGGCTGTGTGGGTCTATTCCCATATCTATGTAAGGGGATGGTATCCTTCTTATTCGGTCAACCGAATAAGAGCCTCCCCTTCTTAAAACAAAACATAGAAACAAAATAGAATATGAAGACAAATAAAACATACGCATCACTCCTTCCACTCATGGCTTCATGCCACAAGGCGGAGGTTACACTCATGGACGCATTGCTTGCGTTGTGGAATAAGCAGACAGACAAGAGCAAGCCAATGGAGTTCCGCAAGGGCTTCATAGAGTTCGCCGTGTCTAACAAGTATGATCGCCGTTGGGCAATGGAGATTGCGGTTGCCGCTGGCTTCCGTGCTCGTGCCGCTGGCGGTGGGCGTAAGTCAACCAAGCCTGCTAAGAACACGGCAGAAGCATTGATGGCACAAGCGAAAGCCTTGCCAGCGAAAGAGCTGAAACGCTTCATGAAGATGCTTGCCGCCCTGTAACCTGTATCCTTATTCCGTCAACCGAATAAGAACCCTGCATCCTGTAAGTCCAACCCTTACAGGCTACAGGAATCAATCTACCTACATACGAAAATGATTAAGCTACAACTACCACCTGAACCGCCTACATGGTTAGGCGTTATCCTGTCCGCTCTCTTCGGACTGCTATCCATCCTCGCCATCGTGGCGTTGCACAACCTCACAAGGTGATTCGCTGTCTGCTCTTATTCGGTTAGCTGAATAAGAGTAGCAAGCGGTTCATAACCCGCATCAATACAAATGAAAACAAGAAGAACACAAGAACACGCGCAATTCTTTGCGCTCATGGAGAAGCCCAAACCAATCGCAAAGTCAAAGCCGAAAGGTATAAAGGACATGGGTTGGGTGAACGGATGCTGGCAAGCGATTGCCGTCAACCATCAGAAAGACACAGTTGCGGTGAGCACGCCTCGCCATACGACGTTCGGCGTCTCCGTTGCAGACGCCATCGCCATCGCCAACATGGAGGTGCTGCCATGAACATTGACGCAACCACCAACACGGCATCAGTTGACGCCGCCCTCGCATACCTTGCATTGAAAGGTGCGCTCAAGAAGCTGGAGACTCCAACGCCTGTCCTGTATCGGGACGTCGTGATGTGGAGGAAGGTAGAGAAACCAACGAAGTCGTATGATCTCCCACCATTAACAGTGACTAGACTATGAACGCAATCGCCCTCGCCCTCGTTGTGGGTGGGTCGTTCCTGATCGCCCTCTATGTCTTCGGGCTTATACTCGAAGGAATCATCTATGTCATCGAGGCATGGAATAACTCAACCAGAGACAAGTGATTCGCTGTCTGCTCTTATTCGGTTAGCTGAATAAGAGCAGCAAGCGGTTCATAACCCGCACTAATAGAAACATGAATACAAATACAAATACAAATACAAATGACAATGTGTTCGCCCTCATTCTTGAGGAAGCGAGAAACCCACGCCTCACCCTAACCTATGAAGACCCCGTCATCACGATAGACGGGACAACGGCGGAACAGACAGATTGCACCCGTGTAGGGAGCAGCATTGTATACGACACGTGGGAATACTACACGGATGAGCAGCTGGAGGAAGCACAGAATGACTGTAGTGTCCTTTGGGTAGAGACACGTAATGAATACTACCATGCATCGCTGTGCCGGTATTGCGAGGATGGGGAGTATCACGCTAACGTAGACACTATCTACATCCACGGATACGGTCACCTCCATCACGAGGACGAGTCGATCCGCACGGATGGTAATGGCACAGACTTCATCGAAGGTGATGACGACTATGTGTATTGTGAAGATGATGGCCACTACTGGCACCGCGATGAGTGCCACTTCTGTGGTGGATGTAGGGAATGGAGGCATGAGGAGGAAGACGAGTGCGAACTCTGCAACCCAACGCCAAACAAGGAGTCAATATGCAGATACCACGACTCGCCGGATGAGGTGAAGTATCGTGGGTTATCTCCATTCCTAATCGGGTTTGAGATTGAGAAGACTAATATCTTCGGCTACTGTAGTGAAGGTGATGAGATCGGGGGGTTTGATCTCATCGCTGGATGGGAACTTGACGGCTCATGCGGAGTCGAAGGCGTTACAAACTGTTACGACTTGCTTGACCCCAGCATCATGGCAATGTTCAAGCGGCACGTGAATGAGGCGGAAGACGTCCTTGCCGAGCCTTGCGACAGTAGTTGCGGTGGACACATCAACATCAGTTGGCAGAGCAAAACACCTCGCGAAACACTCGCCGCTTTCAGAGTGTATGCCCCTCTGTGGTATGCACTCTTCCGTAAGCGGCTCAACAATACCTATTGCCGAGAGGACAAGAAGATTGAGGATAGGGGAGTCAAGTATAGTCCCGTGCGATGCAAGTCGTTCGGAATTGAATTGCGTTTACCTAGCCGCGTCCTTAATGCTAAGCATCTACTCCGCCGTGCCTATTTGATTACCATCACTTGCCGTGCTATGGAGGAGTGCTGGACTTTCAACCGCTTCATCCGCGAGAGCCGCAGCATCCTACTCAAGGAAGCATACAACGGCGACCGCAAGCGCTACGCCAAGGCGTTGCGACTGGCTCGCCACTTCCGCATCTGGATGCTGGATGGAATCGTTCATCCTGACATCAACGAATACACCCGATAGTCTAACCTAAAACAATACAAAACAAATAATACTATGTGCTTAATCATACACAACCCGCTGTGCCGTGAAGTCTCCGACGAGATCATCGACAACGCCCTATACCAGAACCAAGACGGCTTCGGCATCTTCTACCATGACACTGGAGAGATCGTCCGCACCATGTCCGAGCGACGGGTATGGGACATAATGACCAACATCGACCGAGGCTACACGTGCCACTTCCGCTACTCGACTAGCGGCAAGGTCGGTAAGAAGCAGTGCCATCCATTCCACATTGACGAAACCTATTCGCTGATGATGAACGGCACGATCGAACGCCTCGTATCCTCCAAGTCGGTGGACACGCAGGAACTATGCAAGATACTCAAGGGACTGGACGAGGAACGCATCCTCTCCATCCTCCGCACCTACCCATGTCGCTTCTCACTACTCAATCGCAAGAGTGGTCAGGCTATCATGGTAAACCGCGACCTTTGGGTAGAGCACAAGGGCGTGCACTTCAGTAAGGGTAATGCACTACCCCAACCATCTAAGGTAGTGCGTGGGTTCTCGTCATACATCCCAGCTAAGGTATCACCTAAGCCGACAACTGTTAACCCTTGGCGTAGCTATTCACCCCCTACAAAGCACGACTGGTCGGGCGTAGACGAACTGACCGAGTCGTGGAATGATCCGTGGGGTAACGGTAACGCCGACCCCTTCGACGGTAGTGGCATACCTGTTCAAGACTACGGGTCAGAGTGGGATGATTACTACGCCGAAATGGAGGAGGAGTATTTAGACGAGATGCCGACAGGCGATGACCATGTGGTCGCTGTCTACGGTACACTCAAGAGTGGGCACGGCAATCACGACAGACTGATGAACAAAGCCAAGTTCTTAGGGACAGGCGAGACCTTCACGAAGTATCCGATGGTTGTATCCGGTATCCCGTATCTGATTGATCGTGCTGGCAAGGGGCATCATGTCAAGGTAGAGGTCTATCGGGTGACGTCGAAGGAACTACGTGACCTTGACGGACTGGAAGGACATCCCGATTGGTATGTTCGCACCGCCCTCACCATCAAGATGGATAAGGGATCAACACTCACCGCTTGGGTCTACACCATTCCTGATGAGCGTAGCTACACCCACATGGACGACACTGGAGTCTATCAAGATGAGTTTTAACCTGAACCCTGAACCCTGAACCCTGAACATGAAAGCAATACTGAGAAGCTACCATAACGAAACCAGCCACACCGATAAGGTCGTAGACATCCATGACGACCACGACTTCGGCGGTGGGCCATACCAAGACACCGTGCCGTTCGCGGTGGGCAGCAACCAAAGCATCCTCGATAGCGAGGATGCTTTCCACCGCCTGAAAGCTCACCCGCTCCACGATAGCTCTGCCACTGGCGGAGCCATCCGATTCATCCACTCCGACGGCGAGGTCCATGAGTTTTACTCATGGGTCAACCGCATGACGGGCAGCCGCATGAGTGGATTTGACAACGACCCGCCGACGGTCGGGGACTCGCTCAAGTGGGCCCGCTCCGTCGCGCGGGACATCACCGCCCGCCGCACCGTCCTTGATCGGATCGGAAACCTGAACCCTGAACCCTGAACCCTGAACACCATGAGACCAATAACATTTGAGGGAAACGTAAAGTTATTCCCAAAGAAACTTGTCGGATACAAATCATTTGAAGAGATCGCGAGGCTCAAAGGATTCTGGAATGTCCACAAAACTACTGTCCCCGACACTCACGTTGTCGAGACCGATGGCATTTTGTGGAGTATCCGCCGCAAAGAAGAGCCTGACCAAGCCTGAACCCTGAAGCCTGTATCCTGCACGATGGATACTGCGTAGCTTACCGCATGGTTGGAGCACAACACTAAACAAATAAACATATGACAACAATCATAATACCTGAACACATCCGTGAGGCACTGGACAAGAGTCCTAATGCCTCCCCTCATAACAACATCATCGTGTGCAAGCTGAATGAAAAACTCTATTCCGCACGGTGGAATCTACAACCCCATGTAATGGAACTCGACCAGTTATGGGGAACCAACACAACTGAACCATGAAAAGAAAATACAAGTGGAACGAAGACCGAAACCTTCACTCCGAGAACCTACTACTCTTAGCTAACGCCTTCGGGACAGACGAAGAGAAGCATGAAGCTGCGCGACAAGCAGCGTCTAAGAGAGACATCGACGCTGTGAACTATCAGATGCCTGCACATGTCGCCGAATCTATTAACAACTATTACCACACACACCTACAATGAAACTATTCGACAACATCATCATCGTCCTTACATACACACTACCTGCCGCATTCATGCTGTGGCTTACTATCCAACTCGCCGTCCGGCTGACCAAAGGCTTCACAGAAAATAATTGAGAATCCTTATTGACCTCTTCAGGAAACTGAATTACAACACGATCGCAACGCCGACTGCGACAGCACAAATGGTCGGCAACAAAATAAAAAGAACACAAATAAATAGTATGACAACCAACACAAGTAACTCCATCAACCCGACGAAACCATCTGAACTCCGTGACATCGCGGAGATCGCGGCGGCAACCGATCGGTTCCTCTTCATCGTGGGATCGGGCGGCGCTGGCAAGACCAGCATCGTCACCAAAGTCCTTGCCCCGCAGATGGGGCGCAAGGTATGGGAAGTTAACCTCAACGGGCAAGGACCACAAGAGGTGATCGGCTACGGCAAACCCAACGGCGACGACATGTCGTTCTACGCCCCTGACATCTGGCCAACTCAAGCACGAGTCGGCGACGAGCCGACGCTGCTATTCCTCGACGAGTGCAATGACTACGATCCTGCTGTCCGTGCCCTGCTCCGTTCCCTGTACCCTGCATCCGGTGACCGGAAGGTGGGGCCGCACAAGCTAGGCTCGAATGTCTTCGTGGTCTGCGCGTCCAACCGCAGACAGGACGGCACGCGCTCCGCCGTGGAGGACGCCCCATTCACCGAGCGTTGCGTCAAGGTAACGCTTGAGCCCAACGTTGCTGACTGGCTTGACTGGTACGACAGCCAGCCGAGACTAGCGGCAAGCGGTTCGCATGTGCCAGCGTTCCTCCGCTTCGGCACGACCAGCGGTGACGGGCTCGATCACTTCAACCCGCCTGTCGTTATGCCCTACGATGGTGTGCCCCATCCGTGCCCTCGCACATGGGAGGCAGTGGCGTTGGCGCATCCGTTCCGCGATACCAAACCAGAAGCGTTCCGCAAGTTCGTTCGCGGTAGTGTCGGGGATCGTGCAGCTAGCACCTACTTCGCATTCCTCCAGCATGTGGACAAGCTGCCCGACATCGCCACACTCAAGGCTAACCCTGACCAGTTCGTTGTGCCGGAAGATCCCGCCGTGCAGTTCGCCCTCGTCTCAGCTTGCCTTGCCACCGCTACCCGTGGGGTCAAGGACATCGCCATCGCCGTGCACAGTGGCGGGTTCGACTGGCTCGTGTCCCTCCTGCTGCGTTGCCGTGGTGACATCCGTGAGTTCGGTGCTCGCTCCGCCACCCGCAGAGGTATCCCGCTCGACGAGCATCCGAAAAGCCGTGACCTCATTCTCGCATAACAAACAACAAACAATAGAAATAAAATAAGATGACAACACAAAATAATAACACAATGCAACTCAAGACATTCCAATCCATCGTGCTGTGCCACTTCAGCACAACAGCACCAGCAACCAACGCACTCAATCGCAGTGCATCAGCAAGGGCGGTGTCCGCTGCCGGAGCTGACCGCAATGCGGCTCGTGTATACAACACGATCCTCACGGCGCGGGGCACAGCAGTCGGTCGTGCCATCAGCCTACAGCAACAGACAGGCGTAGCCATACGCCGTTGCGGTTCGCTCTGCCCGACCGGAGGTATCTACCTACGCATCAAGGATGTGACTGAAGTTCAGAACATCTTCGACGATGCACAAGCGGAGCTCGATACAATCCGTGAGGACATCCTTGCAACCTATCCTGACCTACTCGCCTCATTGAACGCACGGCTCGGTTCGTTCGCCACCGAGGTGCAGATCCCCACTGCCACCGAGGTAGCGAGCAAGTTCACCATGAGCATGACCGTTATCAACCAGCCCGTTGCAGTTGACGGAGCCGTGCTTATTGGGCTCACCGAAGAGGTAGCCAACCGCGTGCGTGCTGACTCGCAGCGGCAAGTGACAGAGATGCTGCGTGCCTCACATGCTGGTCCGATCAACGACCTCAAGGCAGTGATCGCGGAGTTCTCCGATCGCTTACGCAACGCCGACCGCTTACACCTCTCGCAGTTCGACAAGCTGCGCGACGAAGCACGGCGTGTGCAGAAGCTGAACTTCCTAGAGCTGCCGGAGATTGAAGAGGTGGTGCTTGCCATCGCTGACGTAGCCCGCATACCCGATGGCAACCTGACGCAAGACGATCGGGTTCGCATTGCCCAGAAGGCAGAGGCCGCATCGGTCAAAGCCGACGAGACGCTCGCCGCATTGGGGCTATAACCCACAACACAAATAAGAATACAATGACAACAAACACAATAGACCCTACGCAGTTCAGCGCCAACCACCCTCTGTCCGTAGCCATGCGGACAACGAGTAGGTATTGGTTCCTCACCCACAGCAAGCTGATGTCCATGAAGTGGCAGTGGTCGGACGCTGTACCCTACGGTGCAACGGATGGCTCGACGCTACTCCTCAACCGAAGCGGCATCGACAAGCTATCCCGCCAACCCAACGGGGCGGGGCTCATCGCCTTCCTGCTAGTGCATGAGGCGTTGCATGCCCTGCTCGGCCACGGATGGCGGCTCGCCAAGATGAGTGACCACAGAACGGCAAACATCGCAGCTGACTATGTCATCAACGCGATGATCGCCAACCGCAACCGTGAGATAGGCAAGGAGATATTCCCCTTCATCGACGGCGTGCTGCTTGACGAGGTGCTGTCCGGTGACAACTCAACCGAGCAACTATACAGGATATTGAGTAAGCCAATACAACAAGACCAGACCAACCCCAAACCACAACAAGACAATGATACCAACGATGATACCACTAATGGCAATGACGACAATGATGATACGACGGACGACGGCGAGCCTCCTCAAGACGATGAAGGTGACGATCAAGACAGTAGCCAAGACGATGAAGGTGACGATACTTCTGGTAGTGGTGGTAGTAATACCGATCCTAGCCTCGACGATAGTGGAGATGATCTCTCAGACTTTGTCGGCACTGGCGCACCGGATACGTTCGAGCCGGAACCAGAAGACGGAGAGTCGCAACAGCAAACCATCAACCGACTCGAAGAAGCGAACGACTCGATCTTCATCGCCGATGAAATAGATCGACGCCAACAGTCTGATGGCAGCACAACTGCCAGCCGTCTGCAAGGGCAGCGCACCAGCTCCTCGCTGAGCTGGCCTGATCTGCTACGTGAATGGTTGTCTAAGAGATCACGCAATGGATGGGACTCGCCGTTCAACAACGCGATCTTCCAGACGACTGGACTCATCGCAGCCGGACGCCGCACCCGCAACGCCGGAGAGATCGTGCTCGTGCTCGACACCTCCGGTTCAATCGGGCAGCGCACCTACGATCGCTTCCTCAGCGAAGCGCAAGCGGTGCTCGATGACCTCAAGCCAGACAAGGTGCACCTGCTATCCGTGTCCCATGTGGTTGCCGATGCCGTGTCCCTTGAGGCAGGCGACATCGTGCCAGCCTCGCTGAAGGGCGGCGGCGGTACGAAGTTCAAGCCAGCCTTCGACTGGGTAGCGGAGCACGCGCAGGATGTGGATGTCATGGTCTATCTAACTGATGGCTACTCGACTGACCTCAGCGAGATCACCTACGTGGGCTTCCCCCTGCTCTGGCTGTCAACTGGTGCCCCCACCCATGCCTTTAAAGCAGGAGAGGTTATCGAGATCACTGATGTATAATAAAATAAAACAAACAAAACTAAATAAGAAATATGAGAATGACTAAAGTAGAGTTCAGAAAGAGATACCAGAGACCAGAGAAGTGGGTCAAAGGTCAAATTCACGAGTGGAGTCAAAGCATCCTGCACCGCAACCATGCGGAGATCATGCTGTCAGAGATACCTCACCTGTATGTAGAGTATGAGTCCCAATCCTATGCGTATGTTGTCACAGGATATAAGGTGAAGGTAGTGTGTAGGGTAGGAGACCCGTATGTTATCGCCGCATACTCACCACTAGTTGGCGGGTTCATAGGTACTACGTTCCTCTCTCACTATAATGTGAAGGAACCCCTCTATTGTTCGATGACAATGACCCACCTACCCCCTACGCCAGACCCACTGGACGACGAGACGAGTAAGTTAACACTGATGGCTGACTGCATACCGTCACTATGTGCGATCCTTGCTAGAGACTCCCCACTATACAAGTGGCAGTTCCGTGACGCTGCGGTAGGCGACGACATGTTACTCAACCTTGTATCCTGCATCCGGCAACAGGAAAAAGAAAAGCGTGACAGACTGATGTATCTGTTCGATACATACGGGACGCCGAAGGGCATACTCGGTGAAGCACTAACACACATTGACAAGTTCCGTTCAATGTAAACAACCAAACAAACAACCAAACAAACTAGATATGAATAACAACAAATTACAAATTGACGTCGGTCGTGGGATTCTCACGATCGAATCCTGTGCCGGACGCGACTCGACTATCGTGACAGCATACATCAACGGCATCTCCCTTCGGTGCAGCACGCTACATCTGGATAGGGTGCGCGACGCATTCGTGGACTCCGTCGTGAGTGCATGCCGAGTCGATGAAGACGACCCGAATGGCACGACCAACTACATCGAAGAACAAACCGAAGCGTTCATCGACTCAGCTCTACAATAAAAACATATGAAGATAACAAATAAGCACCACAAGAACAGTCAGATACACAGCATACCGAACAAGGATACAGGACACGAGCACGAGATCAATCTCAACTGCGCGTGCCAGCCTGAGATCAGCATCGACAACAGTCACCTGATGGTCGAGCACAAGCAGGTCGGCAAAGGCGACAAGCTATGGCGTGTCCGGTTAGCTAACTTCGGAACCAAACTCAAACTGTAATCATATGGAACTAATAAACAAAAAGAACGGTATGACCACACACCTTGAGTTCGCAGAGAAGAGCCAACTACTGCGTTGGTTTCACGAACGCAGCCTCAAAGAATTGAAAGCCATGAAGAAAGGATTGCTCGCAATCCAAGCCGCTAAGGAAGGGAGGAAAGGATGCAAGTAATCTGCTTCCTCTTCTTAGGCGGATGGTTCCTATGGTCCGCAATATGTTTCTTCTGGCAGTTGTATGTAGTGCTTACTGAAGGAAGTTAGTGTTGTAGCCATCGGCCTTCTTGGACATGACCCTGTTGATTTCGCTGGCGATCTCATCAGGGTTCTGTTCACCGACCCGTACCTTGTTATCATACATCTTACGGAACCACTGTTCGTTCGGCCCCCAAGGGATGTTATCTCCGGCAAGGGCAGCACCAAAGCGTTGCTTACTGAACTTCATCTGTTGTGCAGTAGCCGCGAGCGACGCCTCCGTAGAACCGATGGACTGCATGCCCATCAGGAAGTCATGCAACTTCTGTTGGTTCTTGTTGGACGCCGACTGGTGGTCATCCATAATTCCCTCGACCTCACTCGGATCGAGAGCCCTGCCGGAAGACAGTGGGTAGAGGAGTGACACCACGGCGTCAGCCGACTCTTTCAAGTTCCGCATACCACGGTACTCGATGTCGGTTACCTTGTGGATTATCGGCCTCACACCTGTGAGCTCACCGACGATCATCTCCTTGGCGTTCTGTTCGCCATACCTTCCGATCTTCATGGCTTTGTCAACTACGGACGGCACTACCGTACCCTTACCTAAGTGCATTAGCATCTTGAAGGAAGCACCCAACGCGCCATCAGTATCCAGATAGATCGGTTGGTCGAAGTCGTCACGGTTCTGTGCGAGTTCGAATACAGTGCTGGCTGCGATCTGGGTTCCGATCATCTCGGAGGTGATGTAGTCAGCGATGCCCTTGATGTTACCGCGAGAAGCTAGACCGACTATGTCAGTGATTGGGCTATACGGTAGGATGTTGGACATGTCAATAACCTGCACGCTGCCGTCTTGCAACATCTGTGCGAAGATGCCGTGGTTGCGCTGCCAAACTGGCAGACCTTGACGAAGCGCGTCGAGCTCTTCGTCGGTGAGCTTACGCACGCCACCGCGTTCGTCATCTTCGTCATCAGTCAGGAGGCTAAACAGTGTGGCGAATATCGCACCGTAGGCAGCACTGCCGCCTGCCATAGTGGTAGTGGAACCAATCAGGCGTTTGATACCACGATTACGCATGGTCGGGTTGCCTGATTTGATTTCCTCAACAGCAAGCGGGATGGTGTTAAACATCGTACGGAGCACCTCGGTCTTCCACCGGACGAACGGAAGGGCGACCATCGAGAACGGCGATTTGTTAAACGCCTTTGCAAGACTAAGCTGCTCCGAGTGTGTTGGGAACGTCAGCTTAACTTTGCGTGCGGCTTCGACCTCCAGTTTGGACTCAGTCTCCGTGTCGCCGAATGCTCCTTTCAACACACTCAACTCGTAGAAGTAGGCGTTAAGTTTAAACGCGCTGTCGATTACGTTGTTGAGTGAGGCGAGGAACTCGACGGTAGAACCGCCAGCTTGTTTCGTGGCTTCCCATGTCCCTTTGAGTTTGAACTTCTTGATGATCTTCTCAATGTTGCCACTGCCTTGTGCCTCGACGATGTCGTTGAGCAGCTCTTCGAGTTGCTGATCTGTAGAGTTGACAAAGCCATTAAGCATGTCCATTGCGATGCGACCCCTCGTCTCGTCCTTCAGCACCTGCAATTCAACAAGCCTACGAATCTGATTACGGGACTCCTCCGACTCAGCCTTAATCTTACCGTTGAGTGACATGTTAGCGATGATCGACAAGCGAAACGCATCTTTCAGGTAGACCGGATTAACGATACCTTGTGAGGTGGTCAGGGCGATGCCGCCCAATACGTTACGGGGGTAGAAACCAACGGAGCCTAATGTCTTCGCGGTAATTGAGAGGCCGGAGAACTTAGCTATGAAGCGACCGAACAAATTGATCTGCTCCATTGCCTTGGACTGCTGCTTCATTCCGTTCATACCCAACTCCTCGCGGATGGTGGCGGCGATGTCCTTCCTTACGTATAGTCCGGCAAGGTCTCCGAGCTGTGCCGATTGAGTCGGTGGGAAGAGGAGCTCCATGTCCGGCTGGCGTGTCCGGCTGGCTACTCCGATCTCGATTGCCTGCCTTGCGAAGTTGCGTAGGAACCTCTCGTTGGCTGCAAGTCTGCCGACGTTATACACGGTGCGGACTGCGTTCTCAAACGGGTCAGTGACTTCGCCTAATAGGATACGCAGCGGGGCGTCGAAGTCCTTCTTGTTCAGCAGGCGGTTCACATCCTTGCGGATGGTGTTCATCGCGCCTAACTCTTTGGCGTCAGCGGCTTGGAGTTCGAGGTTCTCAAGATACTTGTCGAGATACTCAACCAGTTTCTTATCGTGTTGTTCCGCAGTGAATGTTTGACCAGTCTGCTTCGCCTCGTTGTTTACCTCCCACTCAAAGTGTTTAGCAGCGGCAGCGCGGAGCTTGTTGAAGTCTACCTCTTTGCCGTCGAGCATTGCAATACCGCCAGTCTTGGCGAAGCTGGCCCAACCTTCCGAACCGAAGAACCTGAATGTTCTGGTGAGGTATACGTCGTTGGACTCGTCGAAGTTGATGACTGCCTTATACTTATTGATCTCACCCCTGAACTCAACGAGGTAGTCAACGAGGTCTCCAAAGCCAGCGCTCTTGAGTTTAGTTTCCATTGCCTTCTGCTCTTTACGGAATGCCGCAAAGAACTTGTCAGCTTCTGGCTGTGTCAACTTAGCCTCGTAGTCGTCGGCCTTACGCTCAAGGTCAGGGTCGGTTGCGTTATTCGTCTTGAACTCGCGAACCTTCCTTTGGATCTCTTTGCGTGCTTCACCTTGTACAACAGGAGCAGTAGTTCCGAGGATCATACCGATGTCCTCGATGCTCGCGCCACCAGCAAGGGCTGCGTCGCGCATCTTCGGGAAGCGACGATCGAAGTCCTGAATCGTATACTCAATTTGTGAGATAGTGCCATCCCTCAAGTTCAGGAACTTGCGGAGTTCCATCGGCAGATTGTACATCTTATCCTGTACCGTCTTCCAGAACCCGCTCACGGCAGCCTTGCTGTTACCGGTACCGGATACAGGGAGCATGAAGTATGTGCGGTCTTCCTGTCCTTCAGCGATGTCGCCGTTGATGGCGTTGAGGAAGGCAGTGGAATCACCATACTCGTTAGCTGCGGACGGCTCCGGTGTAGGGAGCACGCCGCCGTTACGCAGTTTGCGGAACGAACGGGATGCTTGCGAGATGCGGGCGGCAGTGCCAGCGGTAGGCTCAGACTTAAACTGTTGCTTGAGTTTGTTGATAAACGCTCTGAGTCCTTCAAGGAATCGCTCAAGCAGTGTCGGGTTCGTGTAGAAGAATGCGATGTCTGCTTCCCTCGTGCGGCCTGTAGCCAGACGAGTGATCTCCATACGCACCCATTCGGCGGCGGCGTCGATGTCTCCTGTCACACCTGCCTCACGATCGGCGGCAATGCGAGCCGCACGTTCGGTGGCGTCAGGCACTGAGTTAGAGTAGATCATATCAAGGATCTCGTTCACCTTATCAGAACCGAGCTCCGCTGCGATAGCGGCGAAGTCGTCGGTTGTAAACACGGAGAACGATGCAAGGTGGGCGAGCTCTTCGTCCACTGCCGTACGCACTACCGCCCTAGCGTTAGCTGCCGACAGACCAGCTGCCATTGTCGCTACCAGATTCTCGTTGACGAGTATCGTATTAGGCTTAGTTGCATTAGCACCCATCGCACCGACCATCGTGTTGTTGATCTCAATGTTGATACCTTCGGGCATGATACGGCGGATCTCACCGAGCACGTCGATTGCTGTGTCGCCTCCGAGTTCGGCGGTGCGGGTGTAGCGGATGTCATCAGATGTAGAACGGAACCGCTGTGAGAGCGGGATCACGTTGCCGTCTGCGTCGTAGGTTATGGGGTCTGCTGATTTGATTTGGTTGGAGCGAAGAACGGTGAATACCCCACTGCTATCGAAGACCATGCCGTCTCTTCCAGTCAGCAGCCAGATAGTATTGAGTGTGGTTTCCCGCCCAAAATCCCCCCGTATAGCATTGTATATTGTGCGAATACCAGCCTGTGATTGGTTATTCAAAGATGAAAAGTTTGGGCTTCCTATAAACGACCGCAGGTGGTCCTGAAAATAAGCTGGATTAGAAAGCAGGTTGGGAGTGCCGCCTCCAGTTGTCGTTTCAAAACTGCTTAACATAGCCGCCCGTTCTGATGCCGAAAGTTTTGCGTTTCGAGCAATCCCTTCAAGTGTAGCTTTAAAGACTGCCTTGTTGTTAGCAGGCGAGCTAGGGTATTCAACATCAGTGATAAGCGGATTAGGCTGCCGCAGAAAAACTTGGTAGTTCTTACCGCCACTCTTATCCGCGTAGCCTTGAGCTAACTCTTTATCGGTCGTAAAGTAAAATCCAACGCCTGCCTCTTGCGATTTAATTTTCGCAGGGTCAAATTGTGTGAGATTCAATTCACTTGAACCGTGATAAGCTCTCGTGGTGTATCCAGCCGCCTTCGCAGCTTCGTCCACCATCCGCTGTGCTGTCTCCATGTCGCCCGCTTCGACAGCGGCGAGGTAAGCGGCGTCAGCAGCGGAACCCTCTGCAAAGAAGATGTTGCCTTCACCGCCCTCGCTGTATCTGCTAATCACATTGTTGATTATCTCAGCAGATACCAGATCGGAGTAAGCCTGTGCGCGTTCGTTTCTACTGGCGACAGTTCCGACCAACGCTTTAAATCTGTTATCGACGCTGAACGTACCGCTATGTGACAGCGACATCTTGGTGAAGTCGAGTAGTTCTTGGATCGCATCAGCGGCAACTTCGTGCTTCTTAGGATCAAGACCAAAGACGTTAAGGATAGCGTCAACGAGACGGCGCAGGATCGAGCGTTGGTCGAGCGGTGCAAGACCAGCAAGAATGTTCTGGAACTCCGGCGCAGTGAGTGCGTAGGTCAGGAACTCAGCATTGCTGGACAAGCCGAGCCTTACGGCCGGATCTGTGTCCAACCCAAGTTTGACTGCGTTAGCGAGGGCGAAGTTACGGATCGCTTCGATGCGTGCCACTGCCTTCCGTTGGGAATCGGTCTTAGGGTTGAGTAAGACCTTAGCTGTCGGTGCGTGGAGGTATTCGTGCAGGAGTACGTCCACTAAACCACGACCGTTGTGTTCGTTTAGGTTGACCAGAACCGAGTTGCTTGTCCGGTCGTACAGACCAGCGAAGCCCAAGTCCAACTCGACCATGACGAAGTTGATGTTCCTAATGAAGTCCGGCGCGGTCAGTAGCAGTTCGGCAATCAGTTGCTGCCTTGGCGTGCCAGTCTCCGTGATTTTGCGGAGGGCTCCAAGAACAGAGTTGGGGTCACCGGATACCAGACCGAGCTGGCTAACAACGCGCAGGTTCTCTGCCTTTGCTTCGTCGCGGAGGGACGGGTCGATCTGTGACAACGAGAAGTTGTAGTTCGGATTGGGGCGCAGCTTGCCGAGTATCTTGACCTTACCACCGACTTCTCTGGTTGGGAGGTTTCCACTATCCGGTTCTTCGGTGCCTGCTATCTGTGCAGCTGCTTCGGAGAACGCTTTCGCTGTGGACTGCTTGCGCTCAGCAGCTGAGAGATTCTCCTCGCTAAACGTTGCGACTGGTGTGTTGCTTGGGCGACCAACTGGACGAGCATTTGGATCTGTAACCTGACCCTCAGAAGGTTCAAATCGGTTCTTTTTAACAACATCAACTGGATCGGTATACTTGGTAAGTAGACCGGACTTCGGTAGGTTGACGCCGTTTTTAATCAGCGCTTTATCTAGGTTTTCTTTTCGTCTCCGCACTTCTCCATCAAACTTGTTACGGAGATCCACGCTTGCCTCGATCTCATCGAGCCTACGCCTCATGGCCTCAGATGTATCTCTTCTGCTGCGTAGAATAGTGGGGGAGCCAGCAATGATCTCAACGTATTGCTTCCACTCCGGAAGTTTGAGGACACGCTCAATCCGCCGACTCTCCTCTTCAACACGTTTTCTAGCGGACTCAGAGAGCCCAGACAAGAACTCTCGGTTGTCCTTTATTTGAGCGTAAGCTGCTTCGATATCGTTGATTAGTTTGTTGACTAGAATAGGTCCACTTAGTTCTCTTGCGGCCTTAGCCTTCTCAAGTTGTTTCTGCTTGGTGGCGATCGAAGCATCCAAATCAGCGAGGGTCTCGTCACCTCTGTAGTAGATGTCCGCATACGTTTTTTGTAGTCCCGCCAGTTCTTCTTTAAGCGCGGTCCTTTCCTTTTTAGACTTCGCCTGTTTTAGTAGAGCGGGTATTATCTCAACAGCTTTGCTCGACACGTCTCGCACAACGCGACCGTCAGCGATATCCACAATTCTCGCTCGAACATCGCTAATTCCGTTTATGAGATCCTCAGTTCCGCTGCGTGTATCCTGTAGCTTCTGGATTTCCGCCTCGATGTCACTAACGTTTTTGTCTTGGAACGCAGCAACGCTCTCGACCGTAACTCCGACGCGACCAGCTTCGAGACCTTCAGCGATCTGCCTTTTAGTTTTGAGTCTGACTGGACCCATATCTTCGGCGTCCGTCTTCCCAATAAGCGTCCTTAGTAAACGGAACGAATCAAAAATATCTGCGCGAGCTTCTTCGATTGTGTTGAGTGCGATCCTTCGCTCACTGCCGAGCTTTAACAAATATGGCAGAGCTGCCTGAGCTGCCTCTAAATAGTTATTGGCGTAATCAATAGTATCTTGATCTGTCGCTTCCGCTTGACGAACGGCTTTGCCTGCCGCAATGGCTTTGTCCGGCGGCGTGGTTGCTTTCGCCGCAGGTGTTGCAGATTTCCGTTCAGCTGGTGCTCGTAGCGGTAGCGACATTGTAGGTGGCAACCAACCAAGGGCAATCAGCAGACCAGCGGCCTGCTTACCTAAATCCGTTCCTGACAATGTGGATAGCACAACGCGAGCGTATCTTTTATTGGTGTGGAGAACATAATCAGTGCCAAGTTTACCAGCTAGTGTTTGGACAAGCACAGCATCAGACAAGTTGTCTGCCTGATATGGTGGTATTATTTCGGTCTGTACCGCGAGATCCCTGAAGACTTGGGCTAGTTTACCAGTTTTGTCCTCTGCGATGGTGCGGTATAGCTCGCTCGCCAACAAAGCCGAACGGTTCATAAAGACAAGGTCAGGCGATTCCAGTGCGCTGGCATACGAATTACCTGTAAGTAGCATATCATACATTCCTGCGTCTGATCCACTCTCTTGTCTCCGCCTATCCATCTCATCTTGCAGCGCTTGAACTCTGTCCGCGCCCTCCGGTCCGATTATCTCCTCTAAGAAGAACCCATCTCCATCTCGCTTAACGTAATCTAATGGTGTGAGTCCGTTGTTGGGGTCAGCTCGTTCGGCTTTCGCATTTCTATTTGCTACTACGTTAAGAGTCGAGGTCCCCACAACTGTCAAATTAGCCGGACGTTTTAAGTATGTATTCGGATCTGGTAGTGTGTAGAACCTGCCGCCAGCAACAGTAGCATTAACATAAAGCAATTTGGCGTATTGGATAATAACCGAATTGGGATCTTCGCCCTTGATGTTCTTGTATATCTTTTTGATGTTGGCAGCTATTGAGTTAACATCGCCATCTACCATCTCGGTTACGAACTTAACAAGATCCGCTTGTTTAAGTTTATCTGTAATAGCTTCGTCCCTGACTTCCTGTGGGAGATCAGAAAACTCTATCGTATTACCTTCTTCGTCAATGTACCTAGATACTAACTCCTGCCCAATCCTAATCTTATCCTGAAATTCCAGAGACTTAAGGGCTTTTCGAACTACGTTTTGAGCCAAACGATATTCATTTAACTCGGCAGCAAACCCTCGGCTAAGATCCGTTATCGTGTTGTCGATATAAGTATCTGACCAAGGGAATCTTGAATCACTATTTCTTTTCGACGCGAGGAGGTTGCGGGTAATTTTATAGAGATTCAATAATGAGGTAGCGAAGTAAGATCCCATATCCCCCTTGATCTCAGACGTGCTCACCATGTTGTTTACAAACAACTCAATGCGTGCGCTCTCAAAGTTCGACCTATCGTCTAATATCTGCTCGCCGTTCTCATCAATCCTAGGATTCGATACGCGACCGAAACTACCTATGGTAAATGGTTCCGGATTGCGGGGTATATAATATCCTTCGATAATACGCCCGTCCCGTGTATACTGAGACGGGTTCAACAGATCTCTATCAAACGTATCAGGTATGATTACACGATAACCCTCTGCGATCTGCGCTTTAGTTATTTTAGGGTTGTTTGTAAATACACCAAACAGGCCGTCTTTATCCACCGGAAAGTAGATACTTTTGTCCGTTTTACTGTTACGAACTTCGTATTTTTCTCCGTCAATTTCGTAATATCTTTCGTCTTTTATTCTGACTTTGACGTCTTTCAACTGTTGCACTAACGCTTCGCGTTTGGCAATAAAGCCGGAGGGTACTTTTCTACCGAGTAGTGCATCTCTCTCAATAGCGCTATCCATCCGATTGATCTCTACCTCAATAGAGTCGAGCATAGCGTCATCCTCACCAATGGTTCCTTTGGTTCTGGATCTACCAGTAATGGTAACCAGCTCGCCAAATTGCGGGTATTTAGATAGAACTCTCTCGCTAAGCAGTTCGTGCTTGTCCTTGATATAAGCGTTGGTGTTAGCTACCTCTTGGCCTTCTTGCTCGACTACCTCAACTTGAGATTGCGAGAACGCTGGGAATTTATTCACACCAGACTCAGTAACAAACAGACCAGCTAGAGCTAAGGTCTTTCCAGTTTCTGGCAAGTTGACAATGAACCCGCCTTCGACCAGCTCATTAAGCATGTCTTCCTCTTGCGTGCCATTTCGGAACTGTTCTTTAGCATATTCTACTCTAGTAACCTTTATGTCCGGTGTTGGATTAAAGGCTTTGACTCTAGCTCTAGGAGCTACTTCTTCTCTAAAACCCCCTACACCAAAAAGCGAGAGGCGGGCTTGAGTGACCATCGCCTGATTTTGTTCATCACTTAGGTCTTTATAGGAATCAAAATCAGACTGTAATACAGAACCAACACTGTTGATGTATTTGGTAGCCTTAGCCCTCATATCCTTCATCTGTTCTTTGATGCGGGACACGGCGGCAGATCTTTTAGCCGCAGGTAGCTTATCGGTTTCTTTAAGGCGGGCGTCTAGTTCCTTACTCTTAACGACGTAGTTATTAACAGAAACAAGGAAGTCTCTCACACGGTCTTGTACTGGTCTTGCAGTTCTACGCCTAATGGCTGCCGCTTCTTTTTTGGCTTGCTGCGTAATATCAAAAACTTCTGTGCTCGCCGCATCAATGGCGGTGCGTAGAGCAGGAGCCTCGAAGTTGACGGTGGAGAGCGGAGCTCGCATTGCCACGCCGAGCTTCTCATAAAGAATCTCTTTAGTCTCTTGATCGTAACCTGTAACCGCTACGGTTTCCACGCTGCCTCGACGTTGTTCGTCGATCTCAACACCCATGTTTTTTAGGGTAGCTAGAGTCTTTTTGTCAGCGAATGGTTTTACATCAATCGTGGTAAACGCTTCCGGTGTATTGGAAAGTAGGTAGTGTAGCGTGTCCTTGTCGTTCGCTTTCGCTTCGACCTCTTCTTCAGGTTCTGGTTCCGCTTGTAACGCTTTCAGATCCGACACCGCTATACCGAAGATCTCTTCATACTCACGCTCGATGACGTAATTCTGTATGATATTTATCCGAGCAACCAAAGCCCTGTAGTCATCAATGATTAGTTGACGTTGCTTGGGTGTCGCCTTGTTATTGGTGTCCTCGGCAAAACTAATGATGTCCTCCGCCATAGACTCGACGGTATCCAGTTCTTCAATCGAGACGTCAGAGAGGCCGATAGATACGCCTAGCTTGTTGCGTAGTGGCACTATACGTACAATGTTCTCGATACGATCCACATCAACAGGCACGTCCGAATCCACATAGCTCTGCCTAATTCCATTGACGGACTCAGCGAAATCGCGGTCTAACTGCTTCTGTGATTCATCCCAACTCCGATACACGCGTGGGCCTTGTGATGCAGCAGTTAGTGGTTCTTGCGTTGCTGCGGATTCGAGCTCGATTGCGTCCCCACTAAATCCTTTTTTGTTTTTTCTAAGCGCGGCAATTTCTTTTTTGATTGTTTTCTCAAGATCAACGCTTTGTTGTTTGAGGAGCTTCTGATCTGCGGTTAACTGCTTATCACTGAGATCTTTGAGTGGCGCAAGGGTATCGGTAACCTTCTTAAGGTTCTTCTGCTTGCTAGAAATTTGAGCGTCGAACCCCTCAAGTATTCTTCTAGTCCTGTTCTGTTTATCGGTAACAAGCTCCAGCTCACCTTCCGTAGCGGGAGCGAATGATCGACCGAGGATGTCCTCTGTCTCTGCTTGCAACTCTTCATCGGTCATCTCCGGTTCACTTGGAGCGACGAATCCGAATTCTTCTTTTGACTTGACGAGATCCTTGCGGTTAGCGAACCCAAACTCAAATTGACCTTCTGCGGTTTCCGACACTGGTGTTTCAGCTGTGAGGTCAATACCATACCACTCTGCTATAGCCTTGATCTGCAAAGAACTAGTAAGGGGGATATTCATAGTTGAAGACCCGTCCTTAAGTGAAAGCCCACCTTTAATAATAAGGCTACGTACATTCCCTTCGTCATCACGAAAAACTTCAAATGACTCGGGGGTTACTTTTTCTTTTGCAGGAAAAGCAAATTTGGTTTTCTTCTTACCACCCATTGATATGTAGGGGGTGCCAGCAGGCACGCCAAAAGTCTCCTGCCCGATGGTGAGGAGAGGGGCGGTAAATTTTGAGGCTCGCTGAAAGCGTGGCCCCAAGTTAATGAACTCAACCGATCCACCTCCATCTGTGAGATATGGTTTATTGAGTCGAAGGTTAACGGAGCTGCCGTCTGGATCTAGTTCCAGAACGCCATCAAAGCCACTGTATTCGATCTCCTCTCCTAGGATGTCATCGAGCAGAGGGTCGAATGATTCGTCTTCAGGTGTCCACTGACCTGTCTCTTCGTTAAAGACAGGTTTACCCTTAAGGGGTCTTTCGTTGGGGTTAGCAACAACAGTACGCCCTTTGACTTCCTCCTGAGTTTTCTGCGCGGCAATATCTCTTTCGACAGAGAGTCGCGCTTGTTCCCGCGCCTCGTCGATACGGCGCTGCAATACATCGGCGGTAGAATTGCTGTTGTTCTTACGAAGCCGATTTGAAATATCTTCAAATGCGGATGCTCTGCCTTCAAACACCAGACTCTGTTCTGATTTACGAACTCTACCAAACTGGGTGCTGCCAGCGATACCTGCACCCAAGGCACCGCCAAGGAGTCCGGCGTCAAACACTTGTGCGACTTTCTCAGCAAGCGAAACATCCCGATCAAGAGCGGAGTTCTCAATAGCCATGCCGACCGCTTGGTCTAGGGACTCTTCAAACCACTCGCTAAGTCCACCCTTCAGTGTGGTCTTCAACCAGTTCTTGTAGGTGCTGGTGATTGCCGCACGGGCGGCGGTGTTGAACGCCTTGTCGCTAAGGACGCGGCCTTCGTTAGCTGCGTTCTGGTATGCCTGTTTGGCTTGTCGGTAATTCATCTTACTGACTGGAACAGCACGCTCGGCAGCTTCTTGGACGGAACGTGCGGTTAGTGTGTCAGCGCCGCGAATCTTACGAAGCACGTTTGTGCCGATGTCTTCAACAGCACCAAGTCCCAATCCCGATAGACCCACTGTGATGACAGACGTGGAGACGCCCATTGCAAGAGCGGCAGGAAGAGCATTCTTATATTTCTCCTCGTGACTCATGTCGTCCGGTAGCTGATTGTAGAGAGAACCGAATGCTGAGCCAGCTGATCTGGTGAACGTGACGGCGGCAAGTGGTGCCAGCCCCCCGAACTTGTCGCCGAAGCTCCTACCAACATCCGTGAGAGCCTTACCGAGGAACTGTGAACCTCCGGCGTCCGCCGCCTTGCGGAAAGAAGCAGCCGCCACATCATCAATCTCAGAGAGTGCCATCTTGGCACCACCACGAATCATAGCACGCGATGACATCGCACCTGTTTTCGCAAGTGCCTTGGCTCCGGCAAACGCGCCGCCTGTTCCGATGGTCAGACCGATGTCAGTGGCCACCTGCGGGAGTGTATTCAACAGCTGAAAACCGAAGCCGTATTCGTCTCCGTAGAGGCGGGAGAATTCTTGGCGTCTAGTCTGGTCATCCATCATGCTGCCCATCGTCGTAGCAGCCCACTCATTACCAGCGAGAGCGGCGATGCCCAAAGGGATCTCAGCTAAAGTCTTCCATGCGCTTTTTCCAAACTGTTCTAAGCGGATACCAAACGCATCGTAATTTTTGCCACTACCCACATATTGCTCAATGAACTCGGAAGGGGAGAGCCCGTCGGCTTTTGCTTTTGCGTAACTGCTAACCGCTTCAGGTTCCTCTTCAAGGATCATCTTAATAAGATCTGGAGCAGCGGATTTCAGTAGCAGCTTGCGTTGCACAGATGCTTGTTTCTGCTGATCCTTATTTAGCGGAGCGGTGGAAACGGCCTGCTCGAACAGCTTCACATTAGCTAAAAGGCTTGGGGCGAGAATAACATTACCCATCGAGTCGGTAGCGATTCCGGTCTCAGGGCGGTCGGCTCTGTAAGGGGCTCCAGCAACTCTGTCCGTAAGCGCATCACTAAACTTTTCGATCTCAGCAGCGCTAAAGCGTTGGTTAAATGCGTTATTACCAGCGAGTGCATCGGACAGCGTTGTGTCAGACGCATACTTCGGCTGCTTCTGTTCGCCGTCGAACAGGTCAATAAGAAGCTCGCCCCCCTTGATGAAGGGGTAACTGATAACTGTCTTCGCGCCTTCTAGGATAGACTCTCCAGTGGTGCGAAGTTCAGCAGTTTTCTGCTCCATTTTATTGGAGGCATTTTTTTCGATTAACTTATTTAAGTCCTTATCCGCTTTTGCAAGATCACTAACCGTACGTGTGAACATCTCATATCGGGAGTCTTCAGCGCCATTGGTCAGACCACCGTTTAATGGTTTGACAAAATCGTTGACTCGATATAGATCGGCGGACGACAAAGCACCAGTTGCAAGAAGCGATTTGACCTCACCTGCAATAGAGTCGGGCCGTGCGTTTGCGCCAGCATAGAGGCTGCGCGAGCCATCTTCTTCGTCTAGCGCTGTGATGCTATACTCTCCGCGATCGACAGCGGATATACGCGCACGTTTTATCAGTGACTTGTCGGCAAGGATCTCATCGACGTAAGGTTTGAAGCCCTCCGCTTCGGATGGGGATTTCTCTTGTAAGGTAAGGTAGTTCGCAAGATTGCTGGCTTTAGCCTCATTCGCTACGATGTTTGCTGGTCCTTCGCTATTTGTGCGGAGGTAGTCCAACACAAAGCGGGCGTCAGTGTCTGTGTTACGCGTTGTGCCAATAACACTAGAGTAAACATTATTCTTGTCTTCATCGGACATGTCGTCGGTAAGCACGCCGTCACTCTTAAGACGGTCAGCAACTCCGGCGGAGATCTCCTGTTCGGTCTCTTGGTTTAGTTGTCCTGCGCTGTAGTAGCTAGACCTAACATAATCCGTGTAGTTTTTAATGTTTGTTATTGGTTCGGCAACCTCTTCTTGGTTTGCGATCCAGTCGTCGTATTGTTTAATTTCCAGCATGGTGGTAATTTTAGTTTGGTATTATGTTATCTAAGGCGGTGTTGCCATTGGCGCAACTGTTTTACTTGAAAATAAAGATCGAGGGCTAGAGGTCGTAGCGGCTTTGCCACCACCAAGTATACTCGCGTCATAGCGCGACCTGATGTTTTTAGCGAGACCGTAAAGTTCGTCGGCGTTCATTTCGGCTGACTGCTGAATTTCTTCTGGTGTGCCGAGGGCGATAACGCGATCCACTGCGGCTTTCTCTCCAACGTCAGCAAAATTACTCGTCGATTTACCCGCGTAGTCCTTCTCGAATTTAATGCTGTCGAGACCTTTAAAGATGGTGTTCTGTAGCTCCGTGCCAGTATTACCAGCGGAAGTCACGCCCTTGAGTGCGCTGCCCATCATCGCCTTGGCTGCCTCATTCGAGCCGAGGAGTGCACCGTTGGCGATTCCGACTCTAGCAAAATAGTTAGGCCGCTGTTCTTCTGGTATCTCCGTCAAACCGTAATCCAATGTCTGTTGCAATGCGGCAAGTGACGTCATGTTCTCACGTGCGCTAAGGGACTTCCTCCTGTTTTCTTCCAACCTTAGCTTGGCGTCCTCGAAAGCGAGTCCTTTTAGTTTAAGGTCCATAGCCTTTTCAGATTCCCCTTCAAGTCTTTGGCGCTGTCCTCGCAGGAACGATATCTGATCGTCACCACTCAAGTCACTGTTAGTAGCCACACTAAAATACTTATTCATCAGAGGTTGAATATCGCCCTCATAGGAAAAGTTTTTATCTTCAGTTTTTTCGTAATCAGCCATAAGATCTTATTGATTTCGCCCGAATGTCTGTACACCTGCGTCGCTAAACTCTTTCCTAATTGCTTGCCTAATTTTTCTTTGTGTTTCTCGCGGTAGTTTCTCGAACTCTTCGTCAGGGTATAGCTCTTTCCGTCTATCATTTTGTGCCTTGATGACATTTTGTGCATTCTTAAGGGAGGCGTCGGCTTCCCGTGCGCCCCGTTGAGACTTCAGCATTTGCCTTACCGATTCAGTAGCGCCGAGTACGGTCTTAGGGATGCTCGCGGCATCACCGAGTCCTCCTGCGAATTCGCCCACTGACTTGGGTGCAAAAAACCGCTGGCCTAGTGTTTCGTAATCAGATTGGAAATCCGCTCTCACCTCCTCTTTGGATTTCCCTGTGATGGGGTTACCCTTGGAGTACTGAGCCACATCAATTATATCCAACAATGGACCCGCAGCCTTACCAACAAACCTAAGACTAGGCCCCGCGACTCCAGCAACCTTACCGAGGATTCTACCCGTAGTTGAGTTGGCAGCACCTTCAATGAGTCGGGAGAGCCTACCCGTACCCTTTTCAGCAGCTGCGGCGGTCTTATCGGCAGCTCCGGCGGTCTTATTGGCAGCTCCGGCGGTCTTATTGGCAGCGCCAGCGGCTCCTTCAGCAGCTCTAGCAGCTCTAGCAGCTTCGTCAGCAGCGCCAACGACTTCATCAGCAGCGCCAGCAGGCTTTGCGAGATCATACTTCTGCTTGAGTGCCTCAGTTGAGGTCTTAGTCGCGTCGTCTACCATGTTAAAGGGTTTGGTGGCATCACCTACTGCACCAGCGGCTTTTGCAACATCGTCTAACATACTAAAAGGCTTGGTAGCATCGTCCGCAAGTTTTGAGAAATTATACTTCTGCTTGAGTCCTTCAGCTGCGATCTTGGTCGCATCGTCTACCATGTTAAAGGGTTTGGTGGCATCACCTACTGCACCACCAGCTTTGGCGGCGGCTTCAGCAGCGGCTTTAGCAGTTCGGGACTCCTCTATTCCTTTAAGGGCTAGAGATCCACCTTTTACGAGGGCACGCTCAGGACCACCACCCTCCAGAACATCACTAAAAAACTGCATGATAGGTCCTTTTTCTACTGGCACTTCAGGTGGTATAGTAGGTGAGGAAGGTGCCGATGGTAATGGTGTCGGGACTGGTGTCGGAGTTGGTGTGGTTGGCGTAGTTGGCGTAGTTGGCGTATCCTTATCGCCATATTTTTTCTTCAGGAAATCATAGGCTTTTGACACTGCGGCATCAGCCTCCTCGTAGCTTAGGCCAGCACCGATGCCGCCCTTCAGTGCTCTATCACGTCCCGCTTGGTCGAGTAGTGCACTCTTGTCACCAAAACCTACGGACTTGTTGATGTTCTCAGTAAACTCTTTAGGTGTGTTTGATATCGGCGGAAGGCCTTGCGCCACTCTTATGGCGTTTATCCCCTCACCTGCACCCTTGTCGCCGAAACTCTTGTAACCTTCCCGTTGCTTTTGGTCGAGTGCTCTACCCTCCGAAAAAGACTTTTCACTTTTGGACATACCAATAGTGGACTCAGGTACGCCGAGCGGACTTAATCCGGTCAGTGGGACATTCCCAGCTTTCTGTAGTTCCTGTAGTTTAAGGGCAGCCTTGTTGGCTTGATCCATCTGATTCTCTTTATCCTTCTTAGTGGCCATATCTGTTTTACCAGTTGTAGTTACATGCCCACCATTTGGGCGTTAGTTTATTTTTTTCAGATGAACAGTTCATCCGAGACTTAAAATTAGAACGACGTTTTTCGTTCTTGTGTTGCAGGAAATCTTTATATCCACGCTGACCAAACTTCAATTTACGCACATCACTGCCGCTTTTTGCAAGCACGACATACTTCTTAGGGTCTCCAGCAGGAGCCTTCTTAGGTTTATTGAAACCAGAAAACAACTCACCACGGTATTGAATCTTACCGCTTGATGTTCTTTTAAATTGGGCTGGCACACCGCAGATACTGCATCTTCTTGTTAAGAAATCAAGACATTTTTTAGGTCATGTGACCTGTATCCTGTGACCTGTATCCTGTGTCATGTGACCTGTATCCTGTGTCATTTAACCGGACTCCTAATTGACCAACACGTAGAATAAGCTCGATACTTAAAAGTGTTTCTATTACCGGACACAGGATACCAATACGGGTGAGAGCACTCGACGAACTGTTCTGGCCCGCATGAGGAAAAAGTGAGCGTAAAGATTTGACTCTATATAATCTTTCTCTCCTTTAGTAATTCATATTATCTCAGTAATTCATATCTTCTCATTTATTGAATTATTATGAATTACCGACATTCCAGAAACTCTTTGAACTTTTCTGACGTGTGGTTCTTGCAATACACTTGCATTAACCTTAGTCCAAATACGCGTGTCTTGACCTGCTAACCACGTCGAGATCCCTCATCGTTCTCGGCGTTGACCGACCGAATACACCCATTTCCGTTTTGTTCGGAGCGTCCACCGCAACCAGCCCATGCCGCTGCCTTGCCAGATCCAACGCGATAAATGCGGCGTCGGCGATGTCCGGCGACTGCCCCATACGCTGCTTGAGTTCAGCTTTAGTTTCGACTTTGACGCGCAGGTTACCGGATTTAACCATCTCGTAGCGCCTGATGCACATCTCCTTCGCCAGCACGTCACTGATTCCCATTATCTGTTTGGTGCGTAGAAACTCTTTGCCAACAAACCACAGCTCCGACACACGATTGGTGTAGAGTTCCTCTCCAGTTAGTTTGCTGTTCATACTAACCCGCCTATCTGAAGCCTTTCCTCCGAACTGCACGCGCAGGAATTGGTCTGACCACTCTCCCGCTAGAACGTCACAGAACGGTGAGCCTGCTCCAGTTGAGTCAATGGCGACGTTTTCTGGTTTGATCCCTAAGCGTATACAGGTGTCTCGTATTTGGTGAACGATCTGATACGTCCTCGGCACTGCCTTGTTAGTCGCATCATCATTTAGACTTATGTATTCTTCGAACTGCATGCCATATTGCCCGTCCGCGAACTGACCGATCCTAGCGGTGTACATGATCGTCCTGTCTCCGCCGTTGGTAAACGCCGGATCGACCCCCGCTATTAACGCAGTAGGACCAACAAACTCGGATCTCTTCATACCATTCGCCTTGAGTATCTCGGACTCACCGTAGATACCTTCCGCCTCATCGCTGTCAAAGAACACAGCACGGACCATTCGCATGTACGCACGGCTAGTCTCACCCAACAGCGCCTTATCCTCTGCAATCTTCTCAATGGTGGGCAAGAACGGGTATACCGTGTAACCAGCCGCTACGTTGGGGCTGCGTTCGCCGTCCAGTCGGATGTACTTGCCGCCCCACTTCGTAACCCATTCGTCGTCTACGTCTGGCGTAATAGACTCCCATCCTTCTTTCGGTGTAGACCAAACGCCGAACGAGTCGAAGCGACTTGCAGGGTTGGACAGGCCTTTGAACTCAAAACGAGGGTTCTTACTCAAGTTGGCAAGTGCGGCCTGTTGAATGGCCTCACTGAGTTCTCCTAATTCGTCACCGATTAGGAGGACGTGCTTTTGTTTGAGACCAATGAATTTACCAATAGCCTCACGTGTGCGGCTTTTTTCCGCAGCGATAAGCGAAAGACCTGCTCTATCGAAGGTCTGACCATTCTCATCAATGTAGTTAGCACTGCCTATTGAATCCCGAATGTTGATCGGGGCTCCGTCGATAACGGACAGTAGGGAGATCACCGAACCCCAGATCCGCTTACGTGCCTCACGTAAGGTGGTGCTTGTCATCAAGACTAGAGTATCACGCGGTCTCGCCAGCCATGTGATGATGCCGTAGCCAGCGAGGGTATGGCTCTTGCCGCTGGACGCCGCGCCCCCGATCGCCAAATATTTGTTGTCGATGCACTCACGGATAATCTGCTCCGCCCACGGATGCTTGAGGAACATGTGTTCAGGCAGGTCGTCCCTGTTCCAGAGCAAATCCGCCACGCGCCAGAAATAGAACTCCTTCGCCTTGTTGGACGGATGGTTGGCAAAACCCCACAACAGAGCGGTAAGGGTGTTGGTTACAGGAATTAAGAAACCCCCAACGTCCATTTTGTTTGTAGCGGGGTCTATGCGTGGCTCCAGCACGGAGGTTGAGACCTTGTCGGGATCGTATTTTCTTGGTCGGCCCATAAGTAAAGTGAAGTGGAGGCTACGACATTAAAAAAGTTTGACAAGTAATAGTTTATACTCTTCTCTGGCTTATATATGCCCGCAAGAAAAAAAGAGCTAACGCCAACAGCGAAGCTACGCAAAGGACAAGCTGAACGTCGGCAAGCTAAAGCGTCGAGAACCCAACGTGCCATCGAGCTGTATCAGCAAGGCGTGATGAAGATTCGTATTGCCGAGCAACTTGGCGTCAGCACTGACACGGTTTGTCGGTGGCTTAAAAACGTAATAGTAGACAAACCAGACAGCGAAGCCGAACCATTTGCCAAAAACCTTGAGGACTCCACCACTGCCGTAGTTGCCGACGCTAAACTGGCGGCGCGAGACGTGGAGCAGCAAGCCTTGTTGGAAGTGGCCGAGAATCAATCCAGTCCGGCGGACAAGTATCAAGCCTACGTCGCGGCGAGTGCAATTAAAATGCTGCGCGACAACCTGATAAACGTACGTGGTCCGAGAACCGTCCGCGAGTTATCAGAACTTGACCAGTTGATCCGCCGCAACCTCGGCCTCAACCCTAAAGGTGGAAGCGGTGGGTCGGGATCACTCACTATTGACGTCTCGATACTCAATAACAGCAGGGCAACCAACGGAGGCAGCGCTTCCGTAATCATAGACGCAGAAGAGTCCGATGGGTCAGATGAATGATGACACTGTTATCGTAGGTATTGACAACGGGATCAGTGGTGGTCTTTGCGCCGTGGCGGCGTTTGATGGCGCTGTGCTCACATACAGAGCCATGCCCATTAAAACGGAAGCAGGCAAATCCGAAGTAGATGTTAGAGCCCTACTCGACTGGTTAGAGCCCTACAGAAATAATATGGTTGTCTGCGTTGAGGAACCACTCAAGCATGCCAAATCTTCGCAAGCGATGCGGTCCATGAGCATTTCGTTCGGTCTTATACTAGGCGCGTGCGAAGCTAAACAGTTTGAAGTAATCAGGACTCAAGTGAAAGAGTGGCAGGATGTGATGCTCGGCAAGAGACTTGCGAAGGGTATGACCAAGGTCGCCGCCCTAGCCTCCGCCAACAGACTGTGGCCTACAGAACAATGGCTGGCCACCACTAGAAGCAAAACGCCTCACGACGGAATGATTGACGCCGCTCTGATCGCACGCTACAATCGAGATCGCCAACTAACATGAATCGAAGCTACATCATAAACGCTCTTGAGGCTATTATCGAAGACGTCACAGGGTTTACCGTGAAACTTCCTTTTAGTAACGAGCTTGAAGCGTTCTTCGAGCCTGACGAGTTTGTCGCTTTTAGAGACATGGTAGCCGAAGAGTTTGACTTACCGGACTACTCTATCGTTGATACTGCCGAAACATTCCGAGAGCTGATTGTTCTTTTGGAAGACGAACTTTTCTAAAGAAATAATTGACAGGTCGATGCGTTCAGAGTAGTTAGGGGCTTCCAACCCCTAACCACGAAGGAACTATGAACACTGAACAACAACGCAAAGAGTTTGAGGAATGGCTGGCGACAGTCAAATATGACAATAGCAACATCTTATCTCCAAGCAATCTTGCATGGGAAGCATGGCAAGCTGCGAGAGAGCAAGTCACCGAGCAGCGGGACAGGCTGGCAGATCTCGTAAAACAATTCATATACATCCTAGACATCACTGAAGAAAGCGACAGTGGGCGATTGTTTCATCCGACTAACATCACAAGTTGCAGAGCAGGTGACCTCCAGAAAATTGGAGAGCTTGTGGAAGCATTAAGAAGAGCTAGTAGAACAACCAACCCGAACGAACTATGAACAAGATTGAATCAGCATACAAAGAAATGATGGGGACTTGCAGCCCGTCGATGATTGCTTACTGCATGAAGGACAAAGCACTAGAACTAGAACGCGAACTCACCGCCGCCCGTGCCGAAATTGAACGCTTGGACACAGTTGGAATACACTCTTGCCACGATAACTGCCAGCGTTGGACTTGCGTGTTGCGTAGGGAACGGGATGAGTTGGCAACATGTCTAGCGTCCGAGAAAATCACCCGCAACCATATAGTTGAGCTAGCTTCTGAGACGGAACGTGAACTCGCCGCCGTCACCTACCAGCGTGACAGGCTGGCGGAGGCTTGCAAAAAACTTATGGCTATAATTGGTGAGCCGAACTCCCTAATAGATGATTGCTGGGTATCTGAGGATGAGATGGACGAAGCATGGAACATCGCTGACGAAGCCCTCCAATCCCTAACCAAGAAGGAACTATGAACACAATTACAGAGAATCGTTACAAATTAGCAATATATGATATGCCTTATGATACAAATAACCGCATGAATTATAAGGCTTGGAAAACTATTAAATTATTAAAATTATTAGCCGAAGAACAAGAAACTAGAGCAACCACAGCCGAGAAACAGCGCGACAGGCTGGCTGAGGCTCTACGGAACTGTCTACCGTTCATTACTGGTGACGGTTGCGGAGAATACAGCGATGCCCGCGAAGCCCTCCAATCCCTAACCACGAAGGAACTATGAATGAAGAACAACAAAGAATCGCCATTGCTGAAGCGTGTGGGTTTATCAATGTCAGAATGTGGAGTGAATCCTGTATTGCCTCGATGGGGGTAAGTGATGAAGGTAAATACTGGGGGAGTCTAGGAGTTCCCGACTACCTCAATGACCTGAACGCGATGCATGACGCGGAGAAAGTTATCGGACCAATTAAAGGCATCGAATTTTGTTACCACCTGAATGAAATGGGTATGTCTGGCGAATGGGAGATATTGACAGCGACCGCAGCTCAACGTGCAGAGGCTTTTCTCCGCA
>Ga0209820_1000007_pt1 | contig 57601 bp, 34 predicted proteins | sample PPLLak21cMay2015_FD_187254 | JGI IMG/M metagenome (GOLD analysis project Ga0209820, IMG submission 187254) | Freshwater sediment microbial communities from Prairie Pothole Lake near Jamestown, North Dakota, USA - PPLs Lake P7 Core (1) Depth... | ecosystem: Environmental > Aquatic > Freshwater >...
ATATAGCCTACTATTATTGACAAGTGGTGAAAAGGGTGCTAAAAGGGTATATGGGTTACACACCATCTCTCTAACGCATTGATTATTAATCAATTACAACTAGGAAGTTGGTTGTTTTATCCCACCCTGCCAACATTTGGTTGTCTCCCACCCCTATATATGAAAAGAAATGAGCCCCGAAGGGCTCAAGTCTTTATTAGGCAGTCTGCAACTGCGCAAGCAAGCTCTCATCAACCTTAGCAGGATCGAACTCTGTAAGGAAGTAACTAATCTCACGCTCTGCTCTTGCCATTGCTTTCTCCTGATTGATATTAGTGCAACCAGTCAACTGCAATGTTTTACGCTCAACTTGTTGACCATCAACATCAACCATCATCGTACCTTCTGTGAATGTAGCACTGTACAGTGTACCGTCATTCTTCCATTTTGCAAACTCATCTTCTGAGCTCACTGTGAACACAATACCATCGAACTGGTAACGATTGTAAGTCTGACCTTCAAAAGGATGACCTTTTTCTACATTGTAAGGTAATCCAGCTTTTACTGTCTTGATGTTAAGGACATCACGGCCTTTGATTTCTTTTGCCATTTGTTTTGTTTTTGGCGGTTAAATAATGGATTTCGAATGTGGGGGGTACCCCCAACCACTCAAAACCTAGGAGGGGTTGTTGTTGGAAGTACCCTCCCCTCCCATGCATAGGGGGGTTTTTCCAGTTTCACGTGAAACGGGGGGACTGTCAAACTAGAGGTTTACCCTAGGGGGTATTTTGTAAAGGCATGGGTTTACTAAAAAAATTTGGAGGCTATATGAAGGATCTCCTAACTTTGGGGCGGTTGGGTGGGTTAGGAGATTAATACTCCCTACAGATAGATGGTCAATTGGTGCTGTGAATGGTCAACGGAAACATCCATAACTAAGGATATAAGAATGTCCAAGGTGTATCTGGTAGAAAAAAGAGCATAATATAGCAATAGTGTAAAAGATTGTATTTGACTATGTTATAATCTATTCATATCTTTGTATCAACTATATATTATGAAGGTCATATTACAAAAGCTGAAGAAACAGGAAGATAGCGACTATCTGGTAGCAGAGAGATATTATACCATCCTATCAGCTATTAATGATCTGAAGTTGACACAAAGGGAGATACAGCTTATAGCCTTTGCAGCCATAAAGGGGAATATAAGCTATGCCAATATTAGGCAGGAGTTTTGTGATAAGTATGGCACTACCAATCCTTCTATAAATAACATCATTTCTAGGCTGAAGAAGATGGGAGTGCTGGTGAAGGATGGAGGGAAGGTGAAGGTGAATCCCAGGATATTATTAAACTTTGAAAATGACGTCACCCTTGAAGTCAGACTTGTTCATGGATAAACCTACATCAATGTCTGTCAAGGACTTCCTGATTAGGAGGTTGGCTGTCAAGATGATGATAAGTGAGAAGACTATTGAAGCGGTGGTGAATCACCAGTTTCAAGAAGCCATTCAGGCGACAGGAAAACATAAGAGCCTGGAAATCAGTGGGTTTGGAAAGTTCTTTTTTAATGAGGGGAGGGCAAAGAGGCAGATGGCCAAGTATGAGGACATCAAAGCAGCCTACGAAAAGAAGCTCAAAGACGAGACACTAACGGACCAACGAAAGAGGTCGCTAGAGATGAAGCTTGAGTCAGTGAAGGATAGCATAAGAGATTTAAAACCAAAATTCAATGATGTTTTCCCAGATTTACGAGGGATGGAGGAACAACCTTCTTCCCCCAGAGAAACTAAAGACAGCGATAAACGAGACGAGTAGGGAAAGGATAAACATCTGCAAGGGATGTGAATACCACTCTGCTAATAGAAAGAACTATAAAACCATCCGTCTTGATGCTCATTGTACCCATTGTGGGTGCACCCTGTCTGCTAAAACCAAATGTTTGTCATGTGCTTGTCCATTAGAGAAGTGGCTGGCAGTGGTTACACCAGAACAAGAAGAGCAAATCAAGAAAGATGGAAAATAAAGAAATTGCACTTAGAAAGATTCCTCTTAAGGTACTCATAGAAATCCTTCAGGATGTATGGGACCAAGGAGCTGATTATGTGGATATTATAGGTGTACCTGATGCTATTCAGGATAACATCTGTATTGCGGTGAAAGAGGAATATATGACTGATTCTCAGGATGAAGAGAATCCCTCTCCTGAGAATAAGGAGATAACAGACGAAGACTTAAACCAATTAATATGAACCCTGTAGTAGAAGCATGGATTGTTATTGAAAAACTGGGAGCACTGGTGGCTACACCAGGCATCTCTGAAGATGTTAAAACCCTGGCTAATGAACAGATTGCTAAGCTTATAAAGGATGTAATTACTCCTGGACTAAGCAAGCTCTCTGCAAGTTCAGCTGGAATTATAGCCTAAATTGTAGACATGGGAAGACCCAATGACTATCATCGAGTGATTGCACTTCTTCAGCAATTACATATCAGCTATCCTGAATATAATATGGGTAGACACATAGCCACAGCGCTAGATGGATATGGAGATGTGTGGGGACTCACTGATAGAGAAATACTGTTTGCTCTTGAGAAGTATAAGGCCGAGCTTGATATGGACGTGCCTCATACAGATGAGAGCGAACTCGACCAGATTATAAAGGATGGTATGAATCTGGAGAATATACTAAAAGAAGAAGATGGCGAAGACTATTAAAAAAACTACATACATTAATGCTGAGCTAGACTGGGCTGAACAACAGCTTCAAAGCTGGAAAGCTTATGTGGATGCCAATCCTCTTCATGAGTTAAAGGACAGGATTGAATGGAAACCTACAGCCAAGGGTGGTATGCTACCCATGGTGATTGCCTCTATCGAAGCACAGGGTAAGTTCATCCAAGAAACCATGAAGAACTACTTGGCTCTTCTAGAGGTGGTAGAAAAACTACGTGAGAAAGAAGAAGCTAAAGTGGAGGTTAGAGGTAGTGGAGAATTAAGCTCCATGGCTGAAGACTTCCTTAAGAGCAGAAGATGAGTGAGCTTAAAAGCATAGACTACAAAGACTGGTTAATTAACCAGGGGCGTCTGCCTGACCGTGAGTCTGCAGAGTATAAGCCATTCTTTGACTTCCATAGGGAGCTATGTTTAAATGGTGCTATGATGAATGGGGTGTATATTAACCCATTTCTCTATTGGCACCTAAATGTGTGGCACACAGAGGTGGATGTTATAGATGAAAGAGGGAGAATCTCCCAGAAATATGCCAATCCCCTGTTACGTGATAACGAATGGTTAGTGACAAGTGAGATAGACAGGGCACAACAAGAAAAAAAGGGCTTGGTAATACTAGGTATACGACGTTTTGCCAAGTCTGTTTTAGAGGCTTCTTACATAGGGTGGGGCGCTACATTTGATGAAAACTCCCAGAATGTGATCGCTGGGTTAAATGCCCCCGATATAAAGCTGATCACAGATAAGCTGGACAAGGGCCTCAACTTTTTGCCTGAAGCATGGAGATGGCAGAGAGTGGAGGACAACTGGAAAAACCAAGTCACCCTAGGTATTAAGACTAAATCAGGAGAACGTATACCCTTCTCCCAGATCCTCATCCGTAACTTGGATGAAGGTAATAACGAAGAAGCTATTGCAGGTACTAAACCACGTAAACTAATTATTGATGAGATTGGTAAGGGAAATTTCCTTCGAGGCTTCCAAGCTGCTGTACCAGGTTTCACCACACCATATGGATGGGGCTGCTCTCCTATTCTCACTGGTACTGGTGGTGATATGAAGAGATTCATGGATGCAAAGAGCTTAATGTTTGATGCAGACAACTTTAACTTCCTAACTTATAGCAATGAGAAAGACGAAAGACGTGTTCATGGCTTATTTATTTCGTATAAATATCGAATGGAAGCTAAGGAAGAAAGTACGTTGGGCGAGTTTTTGGAACAGCCTAAAGGAAGCGATCTTCACAACATTAAGATGTTGGTGAGCAATGAAGATAAAGCAAAAGAGATAACAGAAGGTAATCTAGAACGTCTTAAGAAGGCAGGTGATAGAGTGGCCTATCTAAAAGAGAAGATGTACTATCCATTAGAAGTGGATGACATCTTTCTAAATGAGGATACAAACATATTTGATATAGAAGCAGCTAAACGTCAAAAGGGTAGACTGCTTAACCAGGGGCGTACAGGCACTCCTGTTATTCTGTTTCATGACGGTGAGAAAATCTCTCATGAGTTTACAGACAAACAACCCATCACTAACTTCCCTCTGAAGAATAGTGATCTAAAGGATGCTCCTGTTGTTATATACGAGTTTCCTGTGGAGAATCCTCCATATGGACTCTATGTTGCAGGAGTTGACCCTTATAGACAAGGACAAGCTGCTTATTCGACCTCTCTGGGGTCTGTTTATATTTATAAGAGAATGCACGACATAACTGGTGAGAAATACCAAGATATGTTCGTAGCTTCGTATTGTGCAAGACCTGATAAGAAGGAAACCTGGGAAGAACAGGCTAGATTTCTCATCAAGTATTATAACGCACGAACGCTCTGTGAAAATGATGATATCTCCTTTATAGAATATATGAAAGCTAAAGGAGATGCACACTACCTTGAGAAACAGCCTGATTGGTTAAAAGAGGTGGTGCCTGGAACTACGGTGAAACGTGAGTATGGTGTGCACAGAAGTTCTGAGAAGATAAGAGACTATCTACATAACTGTCTGAAGAAGTATATGGAGGAAGTGGTGTACACAGAGAAGGATGAAGATGGTAATGTAATAAAAGAGGTGATAGGAGTATCAAAGATATTTGATCCTGTTCTATTGGAAGAGATAATTCAGTATAACGATCAGGGTAACTTTGACCGTATTATTGCTGCAGAACTTGCTATTGCTCAGGCTCTTAAGATGGACCCTGTGCTTGGTAAGGTGGGAGGATCTTCTGATCCTAGAGTGAATGCGATATTCAAACCTAACCCAAAGAATGTTCTGTTTACAGAATCTCGTGGGTTATTTAATAAAAGGAAAAAAAGTAAACTTTTTACATAATGGCTATCATTAGATATACCAAAGATGCTACGATTAGATATGCCTATCTAAACATATTCCCTGATCAGTTCAAAACTGACAAGGAAAAGCAAGATGAGAGTTGGATAAAGAACACTATGGACTACTTTGCAAACAAGGCATATGCTGAGTATGTAAAGAACCGTGACACCTTTGTCAAGAACTATGACCTGATGAAAGGTATTCTTCGCATGGAAGACTTCTATCAAGAACCTCAGGTAAGAAGTTTTACAGATGTATTAACAGCTGATTTACAGCTTCCTGCATATGTAAAGATGTATTCCATTATCACCACTCCTGTTAACGAACTAGTTGGTGAGATAACAAAGCGTCCTGATACATTTAGAGTGAAGGCATTTGATGATGATAGTAAAGCAGAAGAGCTAGAATTTAAAACTGGTATTCTTCAGGAATATGTCATCTCTCAAGCTCGACAAAAGATTTTACAGCAAGCTGCTCTAAATGGACAAGAGATAGATGAAGAAGAGTTGAACCAGATGACTATGGAAGATGTGAAAGATGTCTTAGACAGCTACACATCTGTTGCTGAGAAATGGGCTAACCATGTTCTCACTTGTCAGAAGGCTGAGTTTAACTTAAAAGAGAAGTCAGAAGATGCCTTCCGTGATATGTTGATATCTGGAAGGGAGTTCTATCACATATATGAAGATAACTCTAAGCTTGGGTTTAACATTGAGGTGGCTAACCCCAAGAATACATGGTTCCTTACAACTCCTGACAGAAAGTGGATAAGTGATCCTACAGGTAGAGCACAAGGAGCTTATGCTGCTGGTACTGTGCAAGTGATGGAGCTTTCTGAAATCATTGAGAGTATTCCTGATCTTACAAAAGAAGAGATTGACCATCTAAGAAGTTCTCTCCAAGACTATGGACTAATTAATGTCCGTGAATCAAATTTAGGTAATCCTGATGCAATACCTGGTATTGACTCAGTGATGTATGATACATTTGATCCACTGGTTCTTCAGACCCGTATGATTATCGAGAGTGAAATGAAGGAGAACAATGATGGTCTTAAAGACTTCTTAGGACTTACATCTAATGTATCCTCCTTTGGATACAAGTATGTAGTGGTGAGAAGTTATTGGATTAGTAAAAAGAAGATTGGTAAACTCATCTATCTAGATGAGCTTGGAAACGAGCAATCTGTTCTAGTTGATGAAAATTATAAGTCTGGTACTATTCCTACACAACAGTCTTTAGAATGGGGATGGATTAACCAGTGGTACCAAGGAACTAAGATTGGTCCAGACATTTATCACATCAAACCATTCAAGCTTCTAAATTATTGTCCCATCATTGGTACCACCTTTGAGGTGAAGAATACAGAGGCTAAGAGTCTGGTAGATTTGATGAAGCCTTTCCAAGTGTTATATAATGTATGTATGAATCAGCTTTACAAGCTTCTTGAGAAGGAAGTGGGTAAGGTGTATTTAACATCCATTCGTCACATTCCTGTTCCAAAGGATGGTGATGCTCAAGATGCATTAGATGTATGGGAATTAGAAGCTCGTAATCGTGGTGTGGTATTTATTGATGATAGCCCTGAGAACCTGAAGAGTCCTTCAAGCTTTAACCAGTTTAGAGATATTGACCTTACACGTACTCAGGAGATTCAGTCTCGTTATACACTTGCTCAACAGCTTAAGAATGAATGTTGGGAACTAGTAGGTATGAGTAGACAGCGTATGGGATCTGTATCAGCTAGTGAATCTGCTACAGGTGTAAACACTGCTGTTCAACAATCTTATTCTCAAACAGAACCTTTGTTCGTAGCACACGAATATGTTATGGGTCAGCTCTACCAAGCTATTATTGATGCTGCTTTGTACGTAGAGTCTAAGAAACCTCAGTCTACACTCTCTTATATCACTAATGAAGGAGAGTCTGCTTTTGTTACAGTGAATGGGTCTGATCTTAAGTTCCGTGATTTGAAAGTGTTCTTGACCAATCGTCCTGAGGATACACAAATGTTCAATGAACTTCGTCAGCTTTCTCAGGCTGTTATACAGAATGGCGGTTCTCTATATGATGTGATTGAGCTTTATAGCACTAAATCTATGAGAGCTATGAAGAAGGTGTTTAAAGGGTTGCGTGATAAACAAGATGGTATCCAGCAACAACAAATGCAACAGCAACAGCAACAGATTGAGCAACAAAGAGAAATTGCAGCTGCTCAAATGGAACAAGCCATGGCTATGAAAGAGCAAGACATAGCAAATGAGAACTATCAGAATGAGCTTGATCGTATAAATAAGAAAGAAATTGCTCTAATTGCTGCTGAATCTAAAGCAGGTCCTTTGAGTGATATTGATGCTAGTGGTACTCCTGACGTATTGGAAATCAGTAAGTTAGCCGCAGAACAATCTAAAGCTGGCAAAGAGTTTGAAGCAAAGATGGCTGACATTAACAGCAAGAACAAACTTGCTGCTGAGAAGCTAGCTGTTGAAAGAGAAAAGCTTCAGGTGGCTAGAGAGAATCAGGCAAATGATTTAGCAATAGCAAAAGAAAATGCAAAGGGTAGGGCTAAACAACCTAAACCTAAGAAATAATGTTTGATAGGCTCATAGACCTAATTGTAAACTGGTTTGAACAACTGCTCCCATTCTTCATTGTGAGGGATTATGAGGAAGCAGTTGTTCTAAGGTTTGGTAAGTTCCACAGAGTTGCTAAACCTGGTTTTCACTGGCGCATTCCATTTGTGGATGATCCAATGGAACAGCACGTAGTGGTCACTACATTGAGCCTTCCCCCACAGAGCTTGTATACAAAAGATAAGCAGAACATTGTGGTGAAAGGAGTGATTAAGTATAGAATAGCTGACATCCAAACCTTCATTCTAGAGGTATATGATGCTCAGGATGCTATATCAGATATGACTCAGTCAATCATCAAGAACATCATTATGGATAAAACCCTTGATGAGTGTATTGATCCTGAGATTGACAACACCCTCACGAAGAAAGCTAGAGTGGAAGCTAAGAAGTGGGGAGTTGAAATACAACAAGTCACCCTTACTGACTTAGCCCCAATCAGGAGTTACAGGCTCATAAATGATACGGTGATAAACAAACTTGATTAGAGTAAATTACATTAATGCTATATTATACGTGAAAAACCTTAATATAGATACATAACTCTTTGTCATTCAATAATATCTATCTATTTTTACGTCTTATAAACCAATTTAAAACAACTACATATGGCTGAGAACGTTGATATGCAATCGTTTAATTTCAGTATTCAGGACACCATGGAAATGGGTCTTGGTAACACTGAACTCCTAAATGATCTGGTAGCACCTGAAACTGCTAGTGGAAATCCTGATGATCTGAAAGAGATCATTAAAGATGTAGAGCCCCCTAAACCTGCTGAAGCAGCACCTGCCCCAAAAGGCAAAGAGATAGCTGCTCCTAAAGATGATGCAGATGCTCAAGACACCTTGAAGAATTTCCTACTAGATGCTACTGATGGTGATGAGGAGAACGATGAAGATGCTGATAATCAAGAAGTTACCACTCCAAAGAAAACTGCTAAAGCTGCTCCTGCAAAGGAAGAAGCTGCAGCTGAAGAAGATGGAGAAGAGGGTGGAACTGAAGACACTACACAGTTTGGAGCTCTTGCAAAAGACCTTTTGAAACTGGGTGTGTTCTCTAAAGATGAGGATGAGGAAGATGTAAACATTTCCACTCCTGAAGAGTTCCTAGAGCGTTTCCAAAATGAGAAGCGTAAAGGAGCTGTAGAGATGGTAAATAGCTTCATTGGTCAATTTGGCGAAGATTATCAACAAGCGTTCGATGCTATATTCGTAAAGGGAGTAGATCCCAAAGAATACTTTGGAGCTTATAATAATGTAGTGAGCTTCTCTGAAATGGATCTGTCACAAGAAGCTAACCAAGTGACAGTAATTAAGCAAGCACTTGCTGACCAAGGTTTTGAGGCTGAAGACATTGATACAGAAGTTGAAAGACTCAAGAACTACGGTGATTTAGAGAACGTCGCTACAAAGCACCACAAAGTGCTTGTTAAGAAGGAAGCCCAGAAGCTCGCTCAAATGGAACAAAGAGCTGAACAGGAACTCCAGCAAAAACAAGCAATCAAAAACCAATACATCCAGAATGTTCAGCAAGTCCTACAGGATAAGCTGAAAACTAAGGAGTTTGATGGAATCCCCATCAATCCCAAGTTGGCCACAGAACTACAAGACTTCCTACTGGTAGATAAGTACAAAACCCAGTCTGGTGAAACCCTGACTGATTTTGACAAGACCATCTTGGAATTGAAGAGACCTGAGAACCATGCAACAAAAGTGAAGGTTGCTCTCCTCCTAAAGATCCTAGAAAAAGATCCCACTCTATCTACCATCCAAAAGACAGGCGTTTCAAAGAAATCAAACGAGCTGTTTGGGGAAGTAGCTAGACAGGTGACACGAACTAAGTCACCAAGTAGCTCTCAGCCTTCTAAGCAAAATTCATGGTTCTTATAAATTTTCATTAAATAAAAGGATAACAAAATGGCAATTCAAACAATCCCAGGTCTAACTGGCTTCACGTATGCTCGTGTCGCATCAATGGACAAGCGTGCTGTAGGTAAGCTAACTGACGCTAACCACCTGGAGAGCTTTCACTCAACTGAGCCTGCTGATTACGACAAGAAAATCATCAGTCTCTATACACAGAGCTCTCTGTACAGCAATGACTTCCTAGACATGATCAACAAAAGCACGCCTTATTACATTGATAATAATAGCGATGCTTGGAAATGGCAAGTAGCTGTTCCCTACAAATTCCCCAAAATCATTGATGTTCCAGCTACAACTCTTGAGTTGAGCAAGCCTGGTATCGATGGTCAAGAGTTCCAATTGGTAATTGACACAAACGAGTTCTCTAAGAACGCAATCGTTTCTGTTGGTAGCCGCCAATATGGTCCTCGTTTTTACGTTATTAAGGATCCAGTTCCTTGGAACATGGGCTTCCTTTATAGCTTCACTTTGGTTACAGACAATCCAACTGTAGACTTCGTTAGCTCTACTTTCTTACAAGTAGGTATCGAGCTTGAGTTAGTTGATGCAGCAATTGGTGAGTTCGACCAAGATTTATTAGGTCTTCCTCGTTTGGGTGAGCAAATCACTATGTTTGAATCTTTAGGTTCTGCATATGGTTTTGAGCACAAAATCACTGAGTGGGCTGATGACAAAATGATGCGTGATAGCAAGGGTCAACCTTTGGATATCCTTGTATATGCACCTCAGCGTCGTAACCAACTTCCTTTAACTCGTAACGATGTTAAATGGGAGCCATTTATTGAGTTCTGGATGCGTAAGTCTATGCTTGAGTTAAAAGTTAAGCGTATGATTTGGTCTCGTCCTGGTACTGTTAAGACTAACGGTAGCAAGCAAGAACTTAAGCGTACATCTGCTGGTGTTTATCATCGTATGCGTAACAACGGTAACCTCGTTCAGTACAACCGTGGAGAATTCACTGCTAACCTGATCCGTTCAGTGTTTGGTGACTTGTTCTATCGTCGTGTGGATGTTAAAGACCGTCGTGTTAAAATGTACACTAACGAAGCAGGTTTTGACGTATTCCAACAAGCTTTGAAGAATGACGCTTTGAACAGTGGTCTTACCTTCATGGCTGATAGCGGAAACCGTTACATGCAAGGAGAAGGACAACACATCACTTACAACTTTGCATTCGATGCAATGGTTACACGTGAGACTGGTCGTGTTGAACTGATTCACCTGAAGGAATTGGATCTGCCTCAAACTAACCTGGAATTTGGACAGAACAAGAAGTCAACTCCTGTATTCATGGTGTTCGACGTATCTCCAATGTCTGATGGTTCTTTGGTTAACAACATTCGTGAAGTTCGTATGAAGGGTGCTCCTTCTATGACTTGGGGTTATATCGATGGAACTCGCCACCACTTAGGCTTTGCTAAGTCTCAGGGTATGAGCTCTGCGAACAAATTCCCAGGATACGAAATCTGGATGAAGGATCGTTGTGATGTATTCATTGAAGATTTGTCTCGTACAGTCTTGATTGAGGAAATCCCACAATTCTAAGAACATACAACCCCCCTGCAGTCTCAGTATTGCAGGCCTGCTTCTACTGGAAGCACACATATACCGAGGAGAGAACGCCCCCCACTTTCAGGGTGGGGGAGCTCTTCTCAAGTTACAGAGTGTTGGGTTAGGGTATCTCCTAATCGCTCTCCCTTCGGTGGGAACCACTCTGCAAAACAAACCAAATAAATAAACTACATATGGGTAAGTTAGGTAAAATCTCAACGATTAAGAAGGAGTATAATAACTCACAACTTCAGACAATGCAAGGTGGTCTTGCACTCAAAGGTCTAACGCGTATTCCTGGAACAGGGGTGTTCAAATATCCCTATAAGGAACTGGATGGTAAGTATAGAACAGGAATTGATCCTGATGCTGCTTATATCCGTAGAATTCAAGATCCTCTAGAAAGAAGCATGGAGATTGAGCGTGTTACAAATCTTAGAGACAAATTGCAAGCTGCTCTTGGTGATGTTGATTTAGGTCCTCGTTCTAATTTCTGGAACTATGGATTGTCCACATCTACAAGTGATTCATTACATGTTCAGCCTGTTAAATTGCTAGATGGTGATAACTTTTTTGATCTTACAATTCCTTTTCAGGAATTAGCTTTCTCTTGGTTGCGTGTTCACCCTACGATTGCAAGCTCATATCAAGCTTGGGAACGTGGTGAATATCCTGCTGAAACTCAGTTCTACGTAGCTGATGATGAAATAGAGAATGCTGTATTGTTCAAAAAGAAACAACTTATCAATAAAGCTATTGTTAAGTTTGACAGCATGACTCCTGAAAGAAAGAGAAAAGTAGCACGTCTGTTGGGATTACCTGTAACTGATGATACTAAAGAGGAAGCAGTTTACAATCTTGTAGACAATGTCCTCAAGCAAACCGAGTTTAAAAACGGTAAGTATCAAGGGTTAAATCCTGTTGAAGTGTTCACACGCTTCGCAGATATGAAGGATAACTTACTCCATATCAAAGACTTAGTGAAACAAGCAATCACTCATTCTGTATATAGAGCTAAACCTAATGGTAAAATTTACGAGGGTGAGTTTGAAATAGCTAAGGACGAAGATGATTTGATTAAACAACTTGCTGATGATGATAATCAGGATTTGCTCCTGACACTCGAAGGAAAGTTGAAAACTAAGAAATTAGCTGCAGTATGATACCAGTAGACAGTTTATTATATAAGATTGATCAAAAACTAAATAAACTGTCAACTAACGTTCACCAGCAGATAAACTTAGAAGATAAGATTTTGGCCTTAAATGAGGCTCAAATTAAGCTGATAAAACAAAAGGTTGATGGTTTTAGTGTAATAAGTGGAATGGGACTAGACGCTTTCAAAAAGCGTTATGAGGACCTCCAGAGCTTAGTGATCACTTACAATCACCAACCTCTTAAGCTCACCCTTAAGAACGAGGAGCTAAATCAATGGTTTGCTAACCTACACCTGCTTGTTCCAAAGTACATGTTCTATATTGATAGTTATGTGCTGGCTGATAAGGGAGTGTGTAAGGATAGAAAGATCTGGATAAACAGAGACTTGGCTAAACATGGTGACCTTCAGTTCATTCTGAACAACACCCATTACAAACCAAGCTTTGAATACCAAGAGACTTTCAACTTCCTTTCGACAGATGAAATAAGCATCTTCACTGATGGCACGTTCACACCAAAAGATATCTATATGTCATACATGAGATATCCTGTTTACATAGACAAGACTGGATATGTAAGATTTGATGGAACAGACTCAGTGGACCAAGATTGCGAACTTGAACTCTATCTGGAGGATGAATTAGTAGACTTAACAGTACAAAACCTGGCAATGTACACTGAGAACCAGTCCGCTGCTCAAAGTGCACAATTCAGGATACAGACTAACGAATAATTTTTCAATCACCTAAAATAAAACAAAATGGCTGATTTTTCATTAACTACGCTGTTCGTAGTACCAGTAGGGCAATCTGCGCTCCCTAGCTCTGGATCTACGCAAAATTTAACAGCAGGTCAGGTGGGTATATTCCGCAATGACTACACTCTTGCAACAGCTGCTAACATCGCTGCTGCTCCCTATTTTTATGTTGCGCAGGGCCGTACTAACACTTATCTGCAAGGCTCTAAGCGTTCTGATAAGATTAAAGGTTGTCCTTCTGGTGCTGGTTGTAACAGCAACGTAACTGAGTGGTATAAAGTGGACGGATGTCCTACTCCTCTTACTCAGATTACAGATGTTGTTAACTGGAACGCACAGTGTGGTGATGTTATCACCGTTACTCTTCGTGCTCACTCTAGCTACTTAGACACTTTGTACTTCAACGGTTTCACTCGTTCAGTAACTGTAAATGCACCTTGTTGCGATTGCGGTGGTGATCCTTGTACTAACGTTGATGTACCTGCTTTGATTGATGATGTTATCTATCATTTCAATCTTCAGGCTCCTGGAAACAACCCTGACAACATCACTTTCTCTGACTTCTATCAGTTCCAGAGAATTGGTAACGACCAAAACGCTTTCTTGCGTATCACTGGTAAGCCTCTTACCAAATATGGTCAGCCTTGTGATGTAGCAGCATTTCCTTACGAGTATGACCGTATGTGGTTCCGTACATTCGTATTTAGTGGACCTGCAACAACTGCTGACTTCATCGTAGCAGATCCTTGTAACACTGTAGCTGATCCTATTGTAGTACAGCGTTCTTCTTACGCTAGTGGTACTTCTGCAGAGATCGCACAATTAGAGAAGAACTTCTACAGCTACCAAGCTGGTTACTTGAAGCATCTCTACAGAATGAATGGTTATAACGAGAACTTTGAGAGCTGGGTGAGTGATGGTACAACCTACAGCACCTACTACATCAAGTTCAACGAGTATAACAAGTCTGAATACAGCTGGGGTGACTATATCAAAGAAGACAGCACTGTAATTATTGCTGTTGAAAAGGATAGCGCTATGGAAACAGCTATTGAAGCAGTTCTTGTAGCTGGTCTTGGTGCAGTAAGTAGCATAAATGGTGTGTGTGTAACAACTACATCTACTACAACCACTGTATGGCCTTCTACTACTACTACATCAACCCTGATTCCGTAATAGTAGGTAAGTAACCTAGATTATATTAACCTAAGCCAGAGGTGAGAGGATACAAACTCAGATCCTCTGGCTTATTTATTTAAAACAACATGGCAGATTTAAAATTAGATATACTAGTAATCCCTACGTACAACACAACCACGCTTGGGGTTGCTGATGCTTCTGTCTATCCAACTAATCCTCCTGTTGTTTCTGGTGCTACAATTGAAATCACTGTTCCTGGATTTGGTACATTTATCAAACCTTTCAGTGTTAATGACTTCAATATATTCACCACTTCAAACTTAGGAATATCCCCCGTAGGTATAGATCAACCTCTACCTGATGGGGTTTATCGTTTAAGATACTCTGTAGCTCCTGCATATCAGAACTTTGTAGAGAAGTCAATTATGCGTGTAGAACAGTTGCAAGAAAAGTTTGATGGTGCATTTATGAAGCTTGATATGATGGAATGTGATAGAGCTATTAAGACACAAGCAAAGGTGGACTTAAACTCTATTTACTTCTTTATACAAGGAGCTATTGCTGCCGCTAATAACTGTGCTGATGTTGAGGCAATTAAGTTATATAACCAGGCAGATATGATGCTAAACAATTTCATTAAAAACAATTGTGGTTGTTCTGGAACCAACTATGTCATAAACTTCTACTAATATGGCTATGTGTAAAAAATGTGGAGCTAAGGTTGGATGTGGATGTCAATTAATTAATGGTCTTTGTGCTGCATGCAACGCTGCTGCAAAACAAGGAAGAAAATTTATAGGAAATGTTATCACCCAGGCTTACAAATTGTCCAGAGTGCGCTAGTATTCCTGCTCTACTTGCTGATATAGATTGCAAGCTGAACGAGCTTGGAAACAATTTGTATAACAATATCTCGTTTATGTTGAATCAGCCTGTCCCTGGAGGGGTGATGCTGGACCTCATAAACTACAAAAGAATACTTACTTATAAGTATTGTAACCCGAATTATGCTGCTCCTTTCACGGTAAACATGATTGCTAGCAGAGTTAAACTTTTAAAATATAAATAGATGTCTTGCTCAAATTGCTATAATGGTTGTGCAGAAACTGTATCTGATCAGTGTGTAAGATATACTGGTATAGATGTTCCTGTTTTAGGTATTAAAACAGGAGACTCTCTTTCGTATGTTGAACAAGCACTCATCGAGTTTCTCACCTCTACTCTCAACGGGACTGGTATAAAATTAGATATCAATCCTCAAATCATCTGTGAGATTGTAAACAAGAACTTGGTGTCTTGTGAAGATCTTACACTCCCTAATGTTATTAGTGCATTGATTAAAGCTGTATGCGAAATCGATGTAAGACTTACTGCTCTGGAGGAAGACTTTGCTGCTTTAGAAGGACCTTACACTGTAGGTTGTCTTACAGGTGTAACTTCTACTTCTGGAACACATGCCATCCTTCAGGCAACAATCACTAAGCTTTGTGCTCTAGAGGCTGAGCTGGATGCTTTCATTCTAGATGTAGAGACTAACTATGTAAAGAAGTCAGAACTCTGTGCCCTTGTAGCAGCTTGTACACCAGCTCCTGGTGCTGTACAATATAAAGACAGAATGGTTCCTTACACAGTAGTTGAATACTACGGATCTCTAGCTAACTTTGACACTACAGGTGCTGGTCTTGCAGCTAATGGATTTGATAAAATCTACCTGTGTAATGGAAACAATAGCACTCCTGACAAGCGTGGAAGATTTGCTGTAGGTGCTATTCAGGGTGTTCCTGGAGGTGCTCTTAGTCCTGTGGTTGATCCTTTTGTAAGCCCTGCGAATCCTAACTATGCTATTAACACTCTTGCTGGTGAGAATGCTGTAACTCTTACAACATTACAAATTCCTGCACATACACACACTGCAAATACCACTTTTGTAGATCCTGGACATTATCACTTTATTGCTAATCCTGGAGATACAAGTGTATCATTAGACTCAACTCATAGTGCTGCTGTTGGACATTCTACAGGTGGAAACCTTGGATATGAACTTGTGAATACAACAGGAACAACAGCTACTGTTGGTCGTACAAGTGTTGATACCACAGGAATATTTGTAGGTGTAAACAATGACTCTACAGGAGGTGGACAATCTCACAACAATATCCCTCCAGTTCGTGCTTGCTACTACATTATGTACATCCCTTAATAGTTAAACTCCTTATATAAAATGATATATCTTCCAGCTAATCCTTGCTGCACACCAGTACCAGTTGTTACATCTTGTGGATGTGGTGACCCTTGTTCAGCAACACCCTACCCAACCAATGGTATTGCATATAGTGGGCCCAATCTTCCTTGTACAGGAATTGTTACAGGTGACACAGCTACAGTTGCTTTTGAGAAAGTGGATAATGAAGTTTGCACTCTGAAAACTCAGATTGCAAATCTTCAGACTTTGGTGAACAGTTTGACAACTACCACTACTAGCACTAGCACTAGCTCAACCACCACAACTACCACTACAATACTCTGCCCTTCTTGTAAGTTCTACTCAGTAGAAAATTCTACAGTTTCTGAGGTGGAAGTTGTATATTATCAGTGTGGAGGAATTCTTGCAAGTGCTAACGTTGTTGGACCAACCACCATCTATATTTGTGCTTGCGAAGACTCTGTAGTAGTGCCCCCAGTTCCAGGTGTAACACTTACTAATCTTGGGGATTGTCCTGTGACAACCACCACTACTACAACGATAGCACCTCCAACAACCACAACAACCACAACCATCTAATAACACGTGATAGTAACAATAACTTTAACAACCGCTGGATCTGATACAGGACCTTTTAACCTGTATTCAGATCTAGACGGGTATATATCAGCATTTGAAACAGGAGTGAGCAAAGTGGCTCTCTTGGCTGGATACACCAGTATCCTAGTTCCTGATGGAACAACAATTGTCAGAGTGGCATCAAGCAATCCACTTTGTTCAAACTATGTTGATATTATTGTTGTACAATGTGGTATTACGACAACTACAACCACTACAACAATAACACCTACTACCACAACAACCACTACTACAGTTAGTCCTACAACTACCACAACAACTACAACAGTAACACCTACAACTACTACTACCACCACAACTGTAACGCCTACAACTACAACCACTACGAGTAGTAGTACAACTACCACTACAACTACAGTAACACCAACCACTACAACTACAACCACTGTTGTTTCTTGTACTGCATGGAATAACCTGTCAGGAGTTAGTGCTTATTATGACTGGGTAGATTGTAACGGCACGGTACACCTAAATGAAGAGATTCTAGACGAGGGTACAATATGTGCTCAGGATGGATCAGTAGCTTACATATCTGGAGGTATGTTAACTGCAGCTGGTTCTTGTTCATAGTAAAGATATCAAAAAGCTCTGTTTGTTGGTTTTCAGAGCTTCTCCCTGGGGTTTCTACCCTGGGGAGTTTTTATTTATAACAGACTTAGTTAGTATCAATAATAAGGTTGGTTAAAATAATTTGGAAAATATCAAAAAACTTTCGTACCTTTAGGGCAATTTTAATCAAACTAAAACGTAAATGCCTGAAAATCAATCCCTTCTGCAACAGTTGGAGCAGATGCTTCACTGGAAAAAGAGCAAGAAGTTCTATGCAGAGAAACTCAACGTTACAGAAAATGAGGTGGATGAATTGATGAAGGAGCTGCGAGGCTCAGAATTGGCTGAAGAAACTGCAGAAATTGCAAATTACATTGGAGAACTAGAGGATCAAATCGTAAGATTTGTTGAGGACATTCAGAAGGGAACAGGTGAAGTGGTGTTCAACTCTAAAGAAGAAATCAAGAGTTTGGACGAGTTGATTGAAAAATGTAAGATAGATACGGACAAGTGGGAAATAACTAAATACGTCCAAAACTACTGGGGAAATGCTGACCAGCCTCACTACCAAGTGAAAGCATGGTTAGGTAAGAAGAAAGATGAGCAGGTGTTCCAGGATAGCTTTGTTGCTTTCCTTGAGACATATGAGCCTGTATCCCCTGAGATAGTAGCTCCAAAGTTTGACATGGCTAAGAAGGATGCTTGTTTAATCATAAACAAACAAGACTCCCACCTAAACAAACTGGATATTGGAGGAAACAATGATATAGAAGAGCGCTTTGGTGATTTTATCCAAAGAGTAGAAATCATCCTAAATCAAGCTATTCTAGCTAATAATCTCACAGATATCAAGTATATTATTGGTTCTGATGAGTTCAATAGTGAGTTCACTAACACAACTACAAAGGGTACTCCCCAGCAAAACATCCTATCCTATCACGAGGCTTTTCAAGCAATCTGTGATCATGAGGTGAGCGTCATTAATCTTCTCCTTCAGAAGGGTGAGCAGGTTGATGTAGTCTTTGTAGCTGGTAATCACGATGAGTTTGTAGGCTGGCACTTAGCTAGTTGGTTACAAACCTATTTTAGAAACGAGGAGCGTGTGTTCTTTGACATCTCTCCAAGGTACAGAAAGTACGTGAGTTATGGTACATCTGCAATGATGTTCAACCATGGAGATGCTCTTAAACCAGCAAAACTTGCTCATCTGTTCCCTATGGAATTTAAAGATGAGTGGTCAGGTCATGAGAATTTCTACATATTTACAGGAGACAAACACCATGAGGTGAGTCTGGATTTCAACGGTATTAAGTTCTACCAGCTCCCTGCCTTCTCTACAGCCAAGAGTTCTTGGGATGATAAGAATGGCTACACTGTTACTAAAGGTGAGGTGACAGGTTTCCTGATAGATTTTGAAGACGGAATAACAAATATATTCAAACAGTATTTATAATGTCAACTTTTAGGAAGCTAGTTTCAGATGTACGCTCTATGCACAAGTTGCTCTCCACGGACAACTTGATCACGGATAGAGCTGTTATGTCTGAGATTAGGAACAATGCCTTCCTCCTGATAAAGCGTGAGACTAATCTGAGGAAGTTATGGGCAACCGATACAGTTTTTACCACCATCCCTTGTTTAGAGATGGTGGAAGTTCCTATTTCTGAATGCTGTGATTACGCAGATCCTTGTACCGTAGCTAGAACAAAATTTAAACTTCCCAGAATCACAGAAGGTAATTACCAGTATGTAATTCAAGGGGTGTATTCTATTAATGCTATGAGTGGGCAGGGAAAGAAACTTAAGGAAATAACCATCAACCGATACGTAAACTTGCTCAAGCTTCCTATTATCAAGAAGGAAGAATACTACTGGATTTCTAATGGATACCTCTATGTGAACAACCCTCTGTTAAAAGCAATCAGACTAGTTGCTTTATTTGAGGAAGATGTTCCAAACGAGATTATGTACCCAGAGTGTGGATGTGGAACTCCTGAGTACACAACAGAACAACTCTGCATGAATCCTTTAGATAAGGAATCACCAGTTCCAGGATACCTGGAAAAGCAAGTGTTAGAGCTCACTTCTCAAAAGCTTCTCTCTACGTATTTCAGATTGAAAACAGACATCACAAGTGATGGAGTTGATGGTCAAGCACCTAATGCTCCAAACTTGAGATAAATGAGAGTGAAACTAGACTGGCGAAGCGCTAGCAAAGAAAACTACAGCAGTTTCTGCAAAAAGCACCCCTCTATTAAGCTGACATTTGATCAGTGGAGAAACATCATCTATTTTTATAATGATGCTTTCAAAGAGTACATTCTAGAAACAGGAGAAAGAGCAAAGCTTCCTCTTGGATTTGGTGAGTTCTCTATCAACAAAAAGAAGCGTAGAAAGATAAAGGGTGTAGATGGCAAAGAGTTTGTCAATCTTCCTATTGACTGGAAAAAGACAAAGGAGAAAGGTAAACGCATCTACAACTTCAACTTTCATACAGAAGGGTTCTTCTTTGGATGGGTTTGGTTTAAGGAAACAGCAAGATTCAAACAATCTTCTCTGTGGTATTTCAAACCTTCCAGAAGCACTTCCAGACTACTGTCTCACTATCTGAAAACCAATGATAAATATCAACATATCTATCACGAATGGAAAAAGTAAAATAGATGTCCTACTATTACAAATATAACTTCGTCAGCCCAGAGCCCGTCTATGCTATTGTTAAGGAGGAGTTTAAAAGCTACTTCGATACAGGAGCTGTAGATGATCTGATGTTCCCCACTTATCTGGACAAGTGTCTCAGAAAGTTGGGTAGAACTACATACGTAATTGCTGAAGAAATTCTGCACATCAATGATTATGAAGCTAGACTCCCAGACAACTTTTATGCTGTCCGTGAGGCATGGCTTTGTACAGCTGTTAATGGTTTTCCTTATCAGCAAGCTAACTCTTTCTATTCACAGGCTGCTACATCTACAACTATTCAGGTGAGCCCTATCACCACTGATTGTACTATCCCTAGCCCTTGTTGTGGTAATGTGGGATGTGATGGAAGCTGTATGCCTGAGCTAGTTCAGACAGTATATAAGACAAACAATCAAGCCCCTGTTCTATACAGAAGGGAGTATTTACTCAAGCCTGGTAACATCTCTGCACAGGGTAACTGTGGTGTAGATTATACCAGCAATTGGGAGTTCTATCAAGAGGCTCCCCCTCTGCGTGAGTTTACACCAGGGTCTGCAGGATATGACAGTTTTGATATTAGAGACAATAAGTTTGTAACCAACTTCCGTAATGGAGTGGTACATTTATTGTTCTATGCTACAGATTACGATAATGCTGGAAATCAACTGATTCCTGACAACTATCGTATTAGGGAGTTTGTTGAGGCTTTCATTAAGTATAAGGTGGTAGAAACTCTGACCAACCAGGTGAATGATGAGACCTACAATCAGCTAGAAAGGAAGTTAGTTAACTACAAGCAACAAGCTGATGAAGCTTTCATCATGGCTGATATTGAGATTAAGAAGCAAGATGCTTGGACTAAGCAACGTAGAATTAAGAATGACTTGAATAGATTTAACATGTATGAACTCCCCAATCGTAGCAATAGCTATGGTTGGAGACGTAATAACTGATAGAAATGGCAGATGAATTAGAACAAATAAAAAATATTCTTGGTGGTAACAAAAGCAATGTTATTCAAGAATATAATAATGCTACGGTTGGCCTTAATATGGATCAATCTGTTCAACAGATTCCCAAAGGTCAACTTACGTATGCATTAAATGCTGCTCTAGAAAACTTTGATGCTAATTCTGTAAACTATCAGAATGAGCAAGGAAATGAGCTTTGTCTCACCTTTCCTGATGGTTATGTACTAATAGGTCAACACTTCATCCCTGAGAAGAGCAAGCATGTATTCTTTCTTACAGACCCTGTTAATGGGGGTTCTGAGATTGGATATATGGATAACAATGATTGTGTCTATCGCAAGTACATTAATGCTCCTTGCCTCAACTTTAATATAAATTATCCCATCCACAAGTCTGTCCACAGAATTACCAATTGCACCACTGAGGTGTATTGGACAGATGGTATCAATCCCAGAAGATATATTGATCTCAACCCTGAGAATATCCCCTATGTTCTTATAGGAGGAACTCCTGCCTGCGATCCTGTTTATAGTGATGAAATTGATTGTAATGGATTAAGCGTACAGCCTAACTTCCAGATTCCTCAACTAGAGATTACCAACATAAGAACAGGAGGTGAACTTACAGCAGGTACTTATCAGTTTGCTATTCAGTATGCAGATGTTGTTGGTGGTCCGTATACTTCCTACTATTCAGTTACTAATCCCACTCCTATTGCTGACATAAGTCTTACCACTCCTAATTTTAATTATCCTGTTGGTAGGTCTATTGAAATCACTGTAAGTAATCTAGATCTTACAGGACTATTTAAGCATTTTAACTTAGCGGTTATTAAAACCATCAATGGTATCACCTCTGTAGAGCTGATAGGCATTTATTTTATTGATGGAGATTCACAGGTAATCACTTATAGTGGTCAGAATAAGACTGATGTTCGTTTGACAGTGGATGATATTTTTGAGAAGTTTCCTTACTATGAGGTGGCTCAAGATGTTACAGCTGTTCGTGATGTATTAGTGTGGGACCAGCTTACATCTGCAGAAAGACTTAACTATCAACAGATTGCAAGTCAAATTACTCTTGAGTGGGAAACATATCGTATTCCTGCTACAGAGAACTATGCAGACGAACTAAATGCTACCAACCTCAGAGGCTATCTAAGGGATGAGGTATATGCATTTGAAATAGTGTTCCTCCTTCAGAATGGTAAACAAACTGATGGATTCCACATTCCTGGTAGAATAGCTAATGCTAATGACTTATGGCCTGTATCCAATACTAATGATGACTTTATAGGTGAACCAGATGATCCTATTGCTGGAACAAGTCCCTATTGGAAGATATATAACACAGCCAGTGTTACTGGATTCTCTCCAGGATATTCCACTGACACAGACTACAAAGGACCTTATCAATATGGTCAGTTCTCCTACTGGGAGTCTATTGAAGAATACCCTTGTGACAAAGAATTATGGGGAGACTTGGCTGGTCAGAAGATCAGACACCATAAGTTCCCAGATGTGCTGGTGAGTCCTATATTTGAATCTGCTCTATTCACTGGTGCTAGCAACATGGTGATGCAAAAAGATGCAGTGTTCCCACTAGGTGTACGACTTGATGTTACACAGGTAGAGGTACTTATTAACTCTTCTAATCTGACAGCTGAGCAAAAGCGTCAGATAGTTGGATTTAAAATAGTACGTGGTGATCGTAGTACAAACAGATCTATTGTAGCTAAGGGTATTCTTAGAAACGTGGGCAAGTATGAAAGAGAGGGGACAGAATTCTACTTTCCTAACTATCCCTATAATGATCTTAGACAAGATCCGTTTCTTGTAGATAAGAGTAATGGTTACACTATCCCTCTTGCTAGTGCAAGCACAAGTAATGTATGTAGAAGATTTAAAATATACGCTACTGAGGCAGGTATTTTAAAATACACAAACTGCTATACAGGAGAAACTATTTATGCTAAAATTGGTCCTGACGCTGAAGATGATTTTCCTTTAAATGAATCATTTACAGTTTGTGCATTAGACTTCTATGCTCCTGTATTTGAGAATGGTGCAGAAGGAGCTATTATATCTGAAACATTCATTTGGTATAAAATTGAGGTAGAGTATAATGCTAGTCCATTTGTAGTGGCATTTAACTTCATACCTCCTGTTCCTCCAGGAATACCACCAAGTACAGCAGGATGTGGTATTGATCCTACATTCGGAGGAACTCTACTTCCCCCTCCAGCTCCTTATGGTGATTGGGCTGAGTATTGTGCTCAAAATAATACACAACCATGTTGTGTTGGTCATTCTGCTCCATCATCCACCTTAATTATATTTAACACAAATGCAGCAGCTATTGATAGAGTGAGATGGGTTCCATCATTAGCTCCTCCTAGATATGGTGGTGGTACATCAGGATTTAGTCCTCAGTACACTATTACACCTGAAGCTGAGGTGGGGTATGAGTGTAATCCTAATCCTCTAAAAGGATTTGATTCTGAAGAAGCTAAGTACAGACATGTGTTTAACTCTCCAGAAACTTCATTTGGTCAACCTTTCTTAGGAAATATCCTGAAGCTGGAGAACGTAATCTTTGGTGCTGGTAGTGCTCACTTTGTACAGGTGAAGAAGAATGCGATGTACAGACTTGTTAGTAGAGAAGCTCAGCAGGATGCATTAGCTGCTTCTAACAATATTGCCAACATCACCTCTCCTTACAATGCTTCTGCCCTATTTGCTGCATACCAGGCCTATTTGACCATCTATATCAACGGTATCACCAGACAAAACTATGCCTATTCCTACAACTCTATTGCTAGCTATGACTATAGTAACATAATAGACAATGGATTAGGAATTAAGCAACGTGAACTTGACCTTAAGCAATATCTCATCCCTGGTGTGCAAAGCGCTGGTGATGATAGAAATATAAATAACTGGAACAGAGAAAGTTCTGTCTACTTAAAGACAGATGAAGCAAGAGATCCTTTACCATTCCCAAGTAACACACCAAGTATTAATGGACTCGTAACAGATGAGTCAAGAACAACCATCTCAGAATCTGGTAATTGTGATGTTCCTGCTAGGGAAGAATCTATAAGTGTTGTATCTTATTACGGATCACTTAAGAACATCTTCCGAAATCAATATGGACAGATATATTCTTATGACACAGTGGATACAGGACTTCAAAGAGATATCACTCCTGTTACATCTCCTGTATTAGTTACATTCTTTGGTGGTGACACATTCATCAATAAGTTTGCCTTCAAGACCAAGCTTCCTTTCTTCATAGATAATCGTGTAAATGCTCCTGATGATAGTGACATTTTCTACGATGAGATTGGTAACGTGGCCTATCCAAAATATTGGCACTCAGCACGTTCTATTCTGTCTGATGTAAGTGTTAACACAGTGGTGCTTACCAACTTTATATCTATCAAGGCTAATAATCTGGATTGTCCTAATAGTCAAACTCCTGTTACAGCTCCTGGTAGAACTTTCTACGATGGTAAGATGTACTTGTTTGCATATGGTATTCCTTACTTCTACTGTGAGAGTTCTTATAATGTAGACCTTCGTCAGGCGTTTGATAACAGAGCTGGAGACTTCTGGCCTCATGTTAGCACAAACATCCCTGATGACTGGGTACAGGAAGACTATGTTTCTATAGCTAACGACAATACCTACTACTACAACACTACATTCTCCAAGCAGAATAAAGAGAATACATTCACTCACCTCCCTTACGACTGGAAGAAGGAGTGTTTTACAGTGTATCCTTTTAGAGCTATTTACTCAGATGCTCAAGATGCAAGTGCTGACACTAGATCAAACAACTGGTTAGTTTACAGAGCTACATCTTTTTTTGACTTCCCACAGAACTATGGTCCTTTGGTAAGTTTGGATGGTATACAAAATAAAGCTATTCTTGCTCGTTTTGAGAACAAGAGCTTGATGTATAATACATTGCTCACAATTGATACAAGCAATCCTAAGGCTGCGTACATGGGTAATGACAGTCTGTTCAGGAGCTCACCTCCCGTAGACTTTGCAGAAACTGACCTAGGATATGTAGGAACTCAGAATAAGATGCTCCTCAAGATACCTCAAGGGCAGCTGAGTATTGATGCTAAACGTGGGCAGGTGTTCCTTATTACTAATCAGGGAGCTCAAGACTTGAGTGCTTTTGGATCAGGAATGAATAGGTTCTTTACAGACCACCTAGCATTTGAAATCTTGCGTTATTTCCCTAATGTTCCTATTGATAACCATTTCAAAGGACTAGGACTGCATGGTGTATATGATAGTAAATTTGACCGTATAATCATTACAAAGCTTGATTATATTCCAAAACACAAGAATATTGTGTATGATGAGACAGACTTCAACTTCTATCTAGAGGAAGAAGTAGAGTGCTGTGATAGTACAGGAATAGTTAGGAAACAAGTGTATTTAACAGATCTTGAGTACTTCTGTAACAAGAGCTGGACTTTGTCTTTCAATGTGAATACAAAGAGCTGGGTGAGCTTCCATAGCTACATTCCTAACTGGTATATAGCTGAGAACAACTTCTTCTATTCTGGGCTAAATGATTGCTGTGCAGACTTTGAGGCTATTGTGGCTAATCCTGTAGAGAACACTACCACCACTACAACAACAGCATTTGTGTGTGAGTGTAATACATATTCTGTTGAGAATCAATCTTCTGACACTCTAACATATGATTATACAGATTGCAATGGTGTTCCACAGTTCAATATTCTGATAGCAGGTGGAACTACACAATATGTATGTGTATGTGGAGATCAGATATATGTTGGAGCTAAAGGGCTCACTGCAACATTAGTTGGGTCTGGATGTAGCACCACAACAACAACTACCACCTATTTTGTACCTGATTGTACATTAGTGGGAGAGGCTTGTGAGATAACTACAACCACTACAACTAGCACCAGTACAACCACTACAAGCACAACTAGCACTACATCTACCACTACTACCACAACAACAATTGCTCCAAGTTGTGAGGATTGTTATGAATATACAGTGGAGGCAGATCCTATAGCACAAATTCAATGGTTTAACTGCGACGGAACAACTGGTAATGCAACACTTACAGATCCAGCTCCTTATGTAATTCCTTGTGTGGTGGAGAATAGTATAATAGTATTTGGTGGAGCTGCAGATATTACAAAAGGAGCCTATTGTGGAAATACTTGCGGAACCACTACAACAACTACTACTGCCCCTTTATAAACATTATTTGAATGGCACAGACAGTATTCATAAAGATCACCAAAGCCTCTCCTAGGAGTGGTCCTTTTAACATCTCTGACAATCTTGGAAATGTTCTAGGGACTAATGTACCTTTGAGTGCACTTATTGAGGGTGTTGCTTATTCTGTAGCAGATGATGCTACAGTGATTTTAATTGAATCTCTAGGAAAGTGCAAAAAGACTATTAACTTCCCTATATCCACTGTCACTCCTAATCAACAGGTGACAGCTGTGTTTACTCCTTCTTATAGCTCTTGTGTGTGGAGACACTTGACAGATGTTGAGAACTACAACAAGTTCTATGGAAACATAGAGCCTTACATTATTGAATATCCGTTTGCTTATCAGTATTACGATGAGATTCTTCAGAATGTTAAGGACTACACAAAGGTGTACAAATACTTCCGCGGTAACAGTGGTGTGTTTAATGATAATGACAGAATTGAAGTGGATAATGAATGGTTTAATAAGGCAGTCCTTTATAATGGTCAACAGTCCACTGGTATTCTAGAACTGGTACCTAAACCTATTAACAATTTAAAGGAATACATGAAGTATCCTTTATATAATGCTGAAAGTAAGACAATTACGTTCACAAAATCAGACAACTTCTACCAATACAATACCTTCTGGTCATTGGTAAAAAGTAAATCTATACCCCTATTCTTAACGACTTGTGAGTCTCTATCTATAGATAAGATAGTAAACCAAGCTAATATGGACTATGGCAAGAGATCTTTCAAGAAGGAACCTCTAAGAGCTAAAGACCTGAAGGTGAGACACATCCTAGATAACAAGTCTGATGTGCATCTAGTTTCTCAATTTATCACTGCACCTGCTCAAATCTCTTACAAATAATGGCAAAGAAGTTAACATCCGCAAAAGCTAAAGAAATCCTACGCGATAAAAGCGTGCATGGAAATCCTTTGACAGAGAAGCAACGTAAGTTCTTTGGTGCTATTGCAGGAGGTGCTAAACCTTATAAGGCTGAAGATGGTGGTTGGTTAGATAAGTATGAGCAAGGAGGACTAGTGTTGAAGCAGAAGACTCACGATAACTATGGTAAAAAGCCTAATGCTAACGAGTCTAATGTAACACTTCCTCCTGGTTTTAAAGGATGGGCATACAACACCAAAGGACGTAACTACAGCCCTGCATGGGGTGGTCAGTTTCAAGATGGTGGTAACTTAAGACCTGCTATGGCTGGAGCGCCTCAACCTATGCCACTAGCTCAATTGGGAGATAGTGTTAAACCCATCCCAATGCAACTAGCTATGGGAGGGTCTATGCCTGGTGCTGTGGGATTCATGTATGCACGTACACAGAGTCCTGCTCCTAGCAATGGTCCTTATGCTAAGAAAACCAAGGCTAGTGCACAGAATGGACAAGAGATGAAATACTACCAAGAAGGCTTGGATTTCAAACCTAAGACTATAAGTCAGGATGGTTCAGAAATACCTGTAGACTCTATGGGTTATTGGAACCCTGAGAACTGGGGCAGTCCTGTAACCATCCCATCAAATCAAATCACTATGGAGGGAGTGTATGAGCCGCTAGTTGGAATCTCTGATACAGGAGATGTTCAATATATGGAACCTGGAGAGGATTATGAATTTGACGGGGAGTATGTTACAGAGTATCCTGTGGCTAGAGGTGGTGTTAGTGTAAATAATGCTGATGCTCAACCTATTGAAAAGCTAGACCAATTGCTTAACTTTACAAATTATAATAAACCAACCAAGGGTGGCTGGTTAGATAAATACCAATAACATGAAAAAAGAGATGCTCAAAATTGCTGGTGTTAAGTCTGAAAAGGAATTCTACAAGAAGTTTCCTACAGAAGAAGCATTTATGGCTAAACATGGTAAGGCTTTTAAGAAAGCTCAGATTGGCACATATATGACAAGTAGTGAGGCTCCAGCTCCTTTTGTTCCCTTAGATGCATACGAAATGCAGTCTGATATCAATTATGCTATAACAGGCATGACAGACGCTGAACGTAGAGAACTTGCTGCTCTTCAGGCACAAGAACCTGCTAAGAAAGGTAAGAAGATTCCAAAAGCACAGCCTGGTTTCCAGCAATATGCAAATACTCAGTTTGGTTTTCAGGGAACACCTCGTATCCCAACTGGTGGTTTACCTAGGATACAGACACCCAGTATGCAACAGTTGACTAGTAGAATGCCTTCTCAAACTGTTACACCTAGTTCTACACCCACAGCTGCTGCTGCTGGATCATTTGATGCCATGCCTTATTTACAGTCTGCTACTGATGTTATAAAAGGTGCACAGATGATGTCACAGCAACAGGATCTTCTTGAAGAAGCTGAGCAACAAGCAGCGCTTTCAGGAGTGTTTTCTCAAGCTGCTATGAGCAGACCTGTACAACAGCCTAGAAGACAATATGTTAGACCTGAAGATGTAATATTACAACCACAACAAATGTTTCCTTCCTATGGAGTGGGTACAAATGTGCTTGCTCAAGATGGTGCAATGATTGGTGGTAATCCTACAGAGATTATGAATGTATATAATCCTGGTACAATGTATACAGATCTTGGATATGAGCCTTTGAATGACAGCAATAAAGTGAAAGCCTTTAAGAAGGGTGGTAAGTTAAAGCAAGCTCAGTCTGGATGGATGCAGGGTACAGGATTTGGAAACTTTATGACAGGTGGTGGTGGAGCTGGACTTCAGAACATTGGTATGTCACTAGGTGTTGGTGATGATGCAGGAGGTAGTATAGGTAAAGGTCTTGGTACAGCTGCTGGTACAGCACTTGGAGGACCTGTTGGTGGAATGGTAGGAGGACTTCTTGGAGGTGCTCTTGGAGATGTTCTTGATCCTTTTGAAAGAAAGATGAGACAGTTCCAGCAAACTAACCAACGAAACATAAACAACATCATGGGCCAGTCTGCAGGTTATGCTATCCAGAATCAGTTTGGATTAAAAGAGGGTGGTGATGTTTCTCCTTATGAGTGGATGAGTCATACATGGCAGCCTCAGGTAATTACAACCTTTGGAGAGCATAAAGTGAAAGATCTTCTCAAACCCCCAGCTGATGCTGATATGCTCAGAGCTGGTGGTCACTTAAAAGAATATACCCCTCCTAGTGCTAGAGCTATGTTTACAGGAAGACCTGAAATGCAAATGGGTGGTGAGCTTGAAACACACTGGGGTGGATATGCTGAAACTCTATCCGAGAATCCTTATCTTCCTGAGGGAGGAGAAACTATCATGTTCAGAGGACAATCTCATGATGAGTCTGATGGAAAAGGAAACACAGGTATCGGCATCACCTATGGTGAAAATCCTGTAGAGGTAGAGCGTGGAGAACCAGCTGTAAAGTTACAAGATGGCACCACTGGAGATTCTAACCTCACTGTATTTGGTAATATCAAAATCACAAACGCATTTGCAGATATGCTAGGAGATACTAAAGCTAAGGGTAAGAAATTCAAGACCTACGTGGCTGATCTTTCTAAACAAGAGAACAAGCAGAACAAGCTGATTGACAAGTCAGTAGAACAACTTGATAGTCTGGATGTACAGACCTCTTTTGACAAGCTTGCTCTTGGAACTCTCAAAGCAAATATGGAAGGTGCTAACGCAAAACTTAAAGAATTGGCAAACAAAAAGATAAACGCTGCTTCTCTCCAGAATGCTATCAATGATACAAAAGAAGAAGAGCTTGTAAAGATTACAGACAAAGGTGATGTTTTGGCTAAGAAGGGAGCTAGTGTTCCTAAAGCTCAGTTTGGTATAGCTGTTCCACAATCTGGACTTCTTCCTTATCAAATGGTTCCACCCACAGCAGCACCTGTGCGTGATTCAGTTTCTTCTCAAAGAGTAGCTAGTGGTCCTACAGATGACGGATATGTAAGTAGATATGGACTTCAGCCTTGGAAAGGAAATGTAACAGGACTTGGTATGGCTACAGCTTCTGAACTTTCTGCAAGAGAGTGGGATAGAGTGGCTGATGCTCTTGGATTTAAGGGTAAAGGTAATAAAGAATTCCAAGAGTTTCTACTTAGTAATCCTAAATCAAAACCTCTAATTGAAGCTAGACATAAAGCTTTGTATGGTAAAGAACCTTTTGTAGATCAGAAACTTGGTGCTGGATGGCAGGGTGTTGGTGAGTTAATTAGGCCTGCAACAGGAGGTCTTCCTCGTGAATTAAGAAAGATTCCTGCAGCTGTTCCTCCTAAAGTTTCGCCACTTCCTTCAAAAACTATTACTCCTGAGGTGGAGACAACACCCAAGTCTAGACTAAGCGCTCTTTCTTACTTGAATCAACTACTACCTTACCTAAGACCTTCTGATGCTGAATTACTAGATACTAATCAGTTATTGGGCGAGATGTATGCATTGTCTCAGAACCAAGTAGAACCTGTACCTGCTCAGAAGTTTATTCCTGAGCTTGGTGTGCCTATGGATATATCTTTGCAAGATATTCTAAATGCTAATCAGGCTGACTATAATGCCACTGCAAGAGTTACAGGATACAATCCTGCTGCTCTAGCTTCTCTGAATGCTCAGAAGTATGCAGCTAACCAGAAAGTGTTAGGTGAACAGTTCAGACTGAACCAGGCTGAGAAGCAAAGAGTATATGGAGAGAATAGAAATTTGCTCAACCAAGCTAAGCTCCAGAACTTACAAATCCTTGATACTCAGGCACAAAGACAGGCTCAAGCACTTTCTAACACTAAGGCTACAACACAGGCTGCTCTTAATTCTATCGCTTCTAAGTATGCTCAAAACAAGCTAGAGAACAGAACCTTGGCTACTTATGAGAACATGTATAACTACCGCTTCGATCCTAGATTCAGAGCTGTAAACATGAACCCTCTTCAGGAATTTAATATGGAAGGATCTCTTTCTTCAGGTAAAGGATCTGATGCTAGTCTTGCTCCTGGATATGAGCATTTATACGATGCTTCTGGACGAGTGGTTAGTACTAGAAAAAAAGGCAAAAGTGATGAGTCAAGAAATGGTTCTATTGTAAAAGCATTAAAAAATATCTAACTAACTCAGTTATAGTGAATTACCAAAACTAGTTAGTTCTCTTGGAAATTATAATTCTTTCTATTACATTTGTAACTTAATGATATATGGCATCTTATACCGACATAATACCCCAGTTTAACCCTTACATTCAGCAGCTTCCTGTGGAGGCTATGGTGTCTGTGGGTATGCAAAAGCAGGCTCAATATGATGCTGGTGTACAAAAGATCCAGAGCTATATTGACAATGTGGCTGGTTTGGATATTGCCAATCCTGCTCAAAAGCAATATTTGCAGTCTAAGCTTAACCAATTAGGTAATGATTTGAGAATTGTTGCAGGAGCTGACTTCTCCAACTTCCAACTTGTTAACTCTGTAGGAGGTATGGTGACTCAGGTGAGCAAAGATCCAGTGGTTCAAAATGCTGTAGGTTCTACAGCTTTCTATAGGAAGCAGTTAGCCGAGATGGAAAAAGCTATATCTGAAGGAAAATCTTCTCAAGCTAACATCATGGATTTTACAGATAAGGCAGGTGCCTATCTAAATTCTAACGATGTAAACGCTTCCTTCAGAAGTAGATACACCCCTTATAGAGATGTTAAGAAGACAGCACTAGATGCTATCAAACTCCTTCACCCAAAGCTCCAGGAATATGACGTTCCTTTTGAGGTGATTGATGGTAAGATAAACACACAGAAGATAGCAGACGCTATGAAGCGTTATAAGATTGAGGGCATTGATGAGGGACAGATCAAGGCTGCTATCAATGCGTCTCTCACTCCAGATGATATCAATCAACTTGACATTGATGCTAGATATCAGTTTAGGGGAGTGGGCACTGACCAACTTGTTTCAAGAGCTCGTTTGAGCTATGATGCTCAAAGAGCTGATGCAATAGAAACTCTTGACTATCTGAAGGGTCAAAAGAAGATAGTAACTGATCCCACTGAGTCTCAAAAAATTGATCAAAGAATTGCTTACCTAGATAAGCTTCTAGGAAAAGATGGTACACCTGGAGAGCTTGATGATGAACTAAAGAAGAACCTGGAATTAGTAAGAACTAACCCAGATGCTGTAAAAGCTTCTATATACAAGGATGGGTTTGTAAAAGAGTTTGCAAATGCTTTCTCTTGGAAGCAACAGTCTGTGCAATATGTAGATAATCCCATGAAGAAAGTGCAGCAATGGAATGAAGAGATGCGCTTGAAGTGGACTACAGAGAAACGTCAAGCTTATGAGTTTGGTATTGAAACTGAACTTAAACAGCAAGAACTTCAACTTAAAGCTACAGAAAATGCACTTAAGCGTGCTGAGCTTTATGGAGATCCCACCATGTCACCAGCTGTATCTTTAGGAACTCCTACAGATGCTAGAAACAATGCTGACAAACTTGTTCTAGATTTCACTGAAAAGACCATGGGTAGTATCAATGGTCTAAGACAAGGATTGATTAATAAAGGATTGACAAATGGTGAAATAGATGCAATCCTTGATGACTATAAGAATAATACTAATAAGGCTACTAAGAAACCAGCATGGGCCCTAGGGTCTGTTATGGAAATTCTTAGACAGACTAATACATTACAAGCTATCCAGGACAGAGATGAAGAGGCTAAAGCACAAGCTAAAGCTGATGTGTACAAAAATAATGAAACTGCAATTGCTACACGAGAGGCTGTTAGAAGACAACTTGATGCTGGTGGAGCAGTGAACTTACAATTCTATATGCCTGGTCAGGGCGTCACATCTGTTGCTAAAACTCCAAGTCAAATCATTAGTGATATTGAAACTGGTAAAGCTTCTCTTAGTGTGGATAGAGCACCTCTTGGAAAGATTCGTCTTAACTATACACTTCCAAATGGCAAACAAGCCACTGTGGAAATGAGTAAAAGAACTCTTGGAGCAGATGTTATTGGTGGTGCTGAAATGAGAAAAGCTCTTTTAAATGTTCATGAATACTACAACAAGTATCGTGACTTTGATAAGAACATTAATAAATCTATAGATGAGAAGTACAAGGACATCATGGCCCCTATTGCTAATGATCTTCTTCCTACCATAAAGGCTGTTTCTACAGGAAAGTCAAAAGAGATTCCTCCTGTAGTAGCTGCTAATCTAAGTGGATTGTTAACAGGAGCTAATGAAAAAGGAATTGCTGCTGATAATAACTTTAATTTAGGTACAGCATCTGGTTTCTTAGCTGGTGAAAATCTTAAGGACACTAGACTATTTGTGCATCAATCTGGTAATGACTTTGAGTTGTGGTTAAAGAATGAGAAAGATCCTACAAACATTCAGAAACTTAAGCTAGATAAAGGAACGATTGATAAGGTGTTGAACAACAGTGGGTATACAGATGATAATGTGCAAGCTGCACGAATGCTTCGTTTTGGAAAAGGTAGTACTAATCCAACAGGTAATCCTGACCGCGCATTCATGCAAAAGTCCTTCGGAGACTTCCCAAGAGTAACTGACTTCCAGATAAATGCTGACCTTACAGGGGATGCAATTAATTCTGATCTATTTGTACCTACCATATTCCTAAAATCAAAGGTCGGAGAATGGGTTCCTTTTGAGATATCAGGAATGGGTGGTCTTCAAAGAGTTGGATATGATCAGGGTAGAAAGCAACTTAACACATTAACTAATAATGAGTTGCGTTCAATGTTAAGACTTCAGTATCCTAGTTACGACTTTTCTAATATAGCAGGCTTTTAAAATATTTAAGACATGCCAGGTTTTGATAAAAACTTGAATCCCCTACTTACTAATACTAACACAGAACTTCCTGAGTTAGACAACCCGTCTTCCAATGTAAATCGTGGAAGTGTACAGGGTGGTCTTTCTGGGAATGCAGGTAATGCGTTAGATAGATTCTTCGGTGCTGGGCCTGTGGTTACACCTATGGCTCCCACTGTAAGTGCTCAAGAACTTTATGAAAACAGAAGGTATGCTATTTATTCTCCTGATATTGTAAATATTGAGGACCAGAAAGCCTATGCTCAGTCTAACCTAGACAAAGCAGTTAATGGTCTTCTGAAGGGTGTGAACCTTGCAGCTACCACTGTTGCTGGTAGTGTTGGTATGTTATATGGATTAGCTAAATCTCCTTTCTCAGGAAGATTTGCTGACATATGGGATAATGAGATGATGAGAGGTTTGGATGAGTGGAACAGTAAAGTGGACAATGAATATCTTCCTAACTACTACACAGATACAGAAAAGAACGCTACTTGGTACTCTACTGATAACTGGTTCAAAACCAACTTCTTATTTGATAAACTCATCAAGAACTCTGGCTTTGCTGTGGGTGCAATGGTGAGTGGTAATATTGCTAATGCTGGACTTCTAAAAGCGGGTAGAGCACTTGGAGGACTTTTAGCTCCTAGTAGTGCTATAGCTGCTGAGTCTGCACAAGGATTTAAACTTTACACACCCTTATTAAAGAATCTATCTAGAACATTCAGCAATGGTAAAAACATAGAAGCTGCTGCTGTTCTTGAGAAAGAGATATCTTCTATTGCAGACCTTACAACAAGAACTTCTAAGCTGGCAGACATTGCTGCTCAAACTAGTAGATTTGCACAGTTTGGTGATGAGGGAAGAAGAGCGCTCGTTGCTGCCTATTCTTCTGCAGGAGAGTCTAGCTTTGAAGCTTTGCAAACAGCTAAGGAGTATAGAGAAAATCTAATTGAACAATACAAACAAGTTAATAATGGGCAAGAGCCTGTAGGATTAGCGCTTGATGAAATCAATGCAAAGGCTGATGCTGTAGGTAAATCATCCTTCTTTGGGAACCTCGCCCTTCTGAGTGCAACAGAATTCACTCAACTTCCTTATTTACTAGGATCAACATATAGCTCCACTAAGAATGCTGCTAATAGTCTTCTTACAAAAGTGGATGATGTCATCCTAAAAGATGGAAAGTATGTAGCCAAGGCTGCAGAAAAAACTGGATTCGGAAAACTATTCCAAACATCTATGAAGGTGGGAGGATATGTGTTCGATCCTAAAGAAGCTGGTCAGGAACTTGGTCAGTTTGCTTTGCAAGTGGGTGTACAAAACTACTTTGATAAGGCAGAACAAACAGGAGATGCTAGCCTTTGGGTGGATGGATTCCTGTATGGACTTACAGGTAGAGATGACAAAGGTGAAGGTAAAGGTGCTTTTGTATCTAAAGAGGGTATGGAAAGTATGGTGCTTGGTGGCATCACTGGAGGACTCATGCAAGCTGTAGGTAAGTTTGGTGAATCCACTGCACTTGCCACTAACACACAACAATTCATCTCTGGATTGAACAATGCTCCTACATTCAAAGAAGCTTTCAAAGACAGACTTGCTTCTGTCAACAGAGGTATTGTTTTAAGAGAACAAGAACAGCAAGCAATTGTAAAAGGGGATAAACTTGAGGCTCTCGACCTTAAGAGAGACATGATGCATAACTACCTGTCTACGCGTATTAAGTATGGTAGGTTTGATATGGTGATGGATGATCTGGCTGACCTTAAAAAAGAAGGACTCACTGCTGGAGGATTAGCTAACTTAAAGTCTCAAGGCTATGCTAATATCAATGATACAGTGGACTCTTTCCAACAGAGAGTTGCCAATCTTGAGAAAGCAGCGACTGCTACTAACGAAATATACAACTCTTTAGGTATCAGATTTGGAGGAATTACTACACCAGATGGTAAGAAGATTTACACTCCTGAGGTGCTTGATAAGATGGCATATGCCACTTCCAAGATTGCTGACTATGATGTACGTATTCCTCAAGTGAATGCTAGACTAGCTGAGGCTGGTGTAGACACTTCTGAAATATTAACTAGCATCTTCAAAGAAGGCACACCTGTAAAAGAGGCTGTTGATAAAGCTGTTGCTGATATTTCTAACATAGATACAATTGATACAGACGGACTTCAGCAAGACTTAAGAGATGTAGTAGAACTTTCCTTACGTAGGAAGATGTTCCTCAACGAATATAACGACATGAAGAACAATCCTCAGAAGTACACCACTCCTGAGGCAACTGCTCCTACCAACACAAGAGGTGAGAAACCTAAAGATATCATCAAGGTGAATACCAAAGATGGTGTTAAAGATGTGGAGGTGGGTGAGACATACGTAGCTGGTGCTAAAACTATTGAAACTGTTGATGGTATCAAGGTACAGAAGTTTTCTGAGTTCCAAGTAATTGGTACAAACGAGGATGGAAACATTGTTGTGAAAACTGATGATGGTAGAAACCTAGCCATAAAGCCTGCAGTGTTTGAAGAATATATGCTCAGCAAGAAAGCTGACATGAACCGTGCTGCTAGATTCTATGTAGAAAACTCTGACAACAAATATCATTTCAGATTCAAGGGTGGTAAAGAAGCTATTGGTAAGATTGTATATGATAAAGCAACCAAGACTCTCTACTTTGAATCTGATGAGCTTAGAAAGAATGGTAAACCTAAGCACAGAATTCCTGTAAATCTAGATCAGTTCCAGATTAAACCAGGTTATGATAGTGCTCAAATCTGGACTAATAGTAAGTACTCTCCTGCATCAACTGCTATCCTTAATGAGGAAGAAACTGCTGCAGAGAAAGATGCAAGAGTTAATCTAGAGAATAAGATTGCTGCTAGAAGACAGATTATCAAGGAAGTACACGACGAGACTAAAGCTAAAATTGAAGAGATTGATCGTAAGATTGTAGATAAGAAAGAAGCTCTTGTTAAGCTTAATGAGGAAATTGAGACACTTGGTCAGTTCAGAGTGAAGGATAAATACAGCAATGTATCTATCATCACTGACTTTAGCAAGGTGTTTAACAGATCTATGAAGGGTCTGACAAAGCTTGCTGGACTTAGAACAGATCTTGAAAGAGAGATAGGTGAACTTGAGGCTGAGAAAGAAGCTCTTGAGTTTAACATCTCCCACTTTGAAGACTTCATGCAGAACCTAAGAGAACTGCCTGAGGACTTCTATGACATGATGGATGAATTGGATGAGCAAATCAAAGGGCTCAAAGATCTTGCTATATCTAGTGGTAAGCAAATCAACCAGTTCTCTAAGCTATTGGATTCAGTGGAAGATACCATGAAGGATCTTCTGTCTATGTTGAAGACAGCTTTCCAAAAGTTTGACAGTCAATATCCTCAAGAGATTAGAGATAAGTTTGATGAGCTCCGTAAGTCCACCACTGTAAACTACACAGACATCCTTGGCCTTAAGGAGATGATAGAAGACTACAACTTCCTTGAGGATCTCAAGAAAGAGATTGCTATTAGTGAGGAAGATGTTACCAACTTACGTAACAAAATCACTGACCTCTATAATCAGATTGATGAGATAGGAAAAGATCAACGTGCTAAAGAGCAAATCCTTGAGGCTTTCTACGGAGCTATGCAAAAAGAGCTTTCTAGAAAGGAAGAGGAGAAAAGTATTAAGAAGAACGAAGAGGTAATCAATCAGATATTAGGTACACTCAATCAAGGGATTGCAAATGCTCCTTATGATAGAGAATACCAACCTGATCGAAGAAAGTCTCTACGAGTAATAAATAAAGCTACCACAGCCCCTTCTGCAAGATCATTTGAAAGAGAAGGTGTGCCTCCTACAGAACATGCATTAAGAGCTAACCGTTTTGGATTTAAGTTCCCTACGCTAGCTAATAGAGCAGATGTTAAAGGAGTGGTAGTTACCAATAGCACACAGGCTCAGTTGATTCCTGGTCTTACACAGTTCCTTGCTCAGGGTAAACCTGACGTAAAACCTGAGAACACTATAGCTTTGGTGATGGCTATCCCTAGTAAGGATGGTAAGAGTTACACCTTAGTGAACGAGAATGGTGAGGCTATTCCTGGCAAAGCTGAAACAGAAACAGATGAGCAATACCAAGAGAGATTGCACAACTCAGCTGTGTTCCAAGTGTTTCCACTTAGCATAGACAACCTGTTCCCAGAATCAGTTTCTGATGAAAACGTAAGACTGCAAGTAAGTGCCAAGTTTGATCAGTTTAGAAAGGATGCTCTTGCAGCCACTACTCTGACAAACTACAATATCACAGCATCTTTTGGTACACCTGATAGAGTGAAGGAGTTAGATGATAAAGGCACTCCTAAGGAAGACTATGTTCCTGTAAGTGTTGTAGATTCTGGTTTAGTTACACAAGCTGACCTCACTGGAAGTCCTGTATTATATGTTCCTACACTTGAAGAAAGAATCACTCGTGGATCTACCTCCTTTGGTAATGCGCTAGGTAGAGTGTTCTTACGTTTAAACAATGCGTACGTAGCACTTAATAACAGACAACATACAGCGAAAGAGGCTAACACTATCTATCAGGTGATTCACCGTTTGTCTAATATTATTGTTGATGAGAATAAGAAAGGTAAGTTTATACTAGGCGAAAGTCCTGAAGCTCAGCGACTTATTGACTGGTTAAGAACTGTCGTATATTGGGGAAGTCCTAGAGAAGGAAAGGTGGCTGGATTTAACAGCGTTTGGTTTGAGAAAACAGAAGATGGATTTAAACTCTTCATGTCTGGAAAGCAGAATGATGAGGGTAAATATACACCTGTTTCTGAGTTCACTCCTACAGCTCTAGAGGATAACAGAGGAGTAATCACTGCTGTCCTAGAGAGAATGTTTACCAACACTAACTCTAGACTTACTGAGAATGATGCTGACTATAACAAACGTTATGAGCAGATCACAGGTATAAACCCTGATGGTACAATTGAGTCTATAATATGGCCCAACTACCAAACCTATCTACTTTCTCCAAAACAAGCTGATGGTAAGGGCAATAGAGATGGTAAAGAGATTCCTCTCACCACCAACATTAGACCTCAAGAGGATACAAATGATGTAAATAGAAACGGTATCTATTTCATCATCAATGATGCTGACTTTGATAAGAAGTATACAGATGAAGCTCCTGTTGCTAATCCTGCTGTAACTGCACCAACTACAGCTCCTGAGAGCAAGTTCAACCTAGATGGTGTTACAGAGAACAGTGTTAAGATTGGTGATAACACAGTGGTGTTCACAGCAGATAGTAAAGACCTAGCTGGAACTATTAAGATATCTGATAAGACTGATAAAGCATTGGTTGACAAGCTATTAGAAAGCCAACCTGATAAGGAAATGGTTATGAACACCCTTGCTCAATTTGTTATTGGTAAGGTGAAAGAAGACCAAGCTCGTGTAGCTAAAGCTGCTGTATTACAGCCAGATGTTTCTGCTCGTGCACAAGCACAAGGAACAGCTAGAACAGAACCTGTTGTTACAGCAGCTCCTGTTTCTACAGATGCTAAAGCTGATATAGAAAAACGTAGAAAAGCTGAAATAGAAAGTTTTGTTACTAAGATATTCCCTAATACCAAAGTTAAGGAGATTGTTTATCATGGAGGTCCAGATGCAGTAACTGGTAAATTTAAAGAATCATTTACTCCAGAGGGAGCTTTCTATGCAGGTATTTTCTTTTCTAACTCATTAGAGTACATTGAACAGTTAGGAAAAGATACTGGAAAAGATGTATCTAAAATTACTACAGCTGTTATTAATTCTATTGATAATTTCAAAGTTAAAGAACCACTAAGCTATGAAGCTGGTCAATACTGGTACTTTGAACAATATGATTCAGTACAAGGTAAAGATGCTGGACAACGTGTAGAAGGTGATGTATTTGCTGTAAGAAGCCCTGAGCAAGTTCATATTCTAACTAAGGCTGATCTATCTACTCTCAAGAAAATTAATGACAAATATGATGCAGAACTAGCTGCTTTAGAAGGAGCTAAACCTGTTACAAAAGCTGCTCCTGCTGTAACACCAGCTCCTGTAAATACAGGATATAATCTAAATGGCACTGCAGAAAACACGATACCTATAGCTGGAGCTGATGTGGTATTCACGGCTGATGAAAAAGATTTAGCAGGCACGCTAAAGTTAGTTAAGGTTCCAGATAGCCTTCTGGAGAACATGCGTAAGGTGCAACAGGCTACCACTGGAAAAGTGGATGAAGATGTAATCAAGAACACTGTGGCTGCTTTTGTTCTCGCTGAACTGCAGAAAGCTACACCTAAGATGATTCCTCAAACTCCTCAGATTCCTGAGGTGAACGCTGAAACACAGGCTGATCTAGATGCAGCATGGGAGAATACTGACCCCACTCCTGATGATCCAGAACTTCGTAGAGTGTTACACTCTGATCTTGAGAAGTTCAGTGCTGAGAACTGGCCTAAGCTGGAGAAAGCTATCAAACAAATCTTCCCCAACATTCCTGTATATCGTGTAAAGAACATGATTACAGGAACCAATGGTTTACAAGCCTGGGGTATGTATAAGAATGGAGCCATCTATATTTCTGAGAATGCTATCATGGGTACAGCTCTACATGAGATATTCCACCCCATCTGGCAAAGCTTTACAACTTCTGAAGAGCGTCTTCTCATTGAAAATGAGGTGCGCAGCAGAAAGGGTAGCTTTGTTGATAGAAGAACATTCAAAACTGTTGACTATGCTGACGCCACCTCTAAACAAATTGAGGAGCTATTAGCAGATGAGTTTGCTGAATATTATAAGGATGGTAAGTTTCCTGTAGAACCTAAGTCTCTACTTGCTCGTATATTCAAGCAACTGGTTGACTTCTTTAAAACTTTCTTTACAGGAAAAGAAGCTGAGACAAACACCAACAAGTTATTTGATAAGATTGGTAGAGGTTATTACAGCACTCTCGTAATGGGAGAAGCTGAACTAGCCTTTGCGAAGGTGGGTGTTATAGATATTGAAGATGCTTACATTACAGCAGATGCTAGCCTGAGTGAGATTCCTACATTCACCACTAAGCAGGTGAATGACATCATGGAGCAAATGACCTTCCTAAGTATAGGATATATGCAGAGAGATGGTCAGAGCTTATTTGATATTGATGAGGGAATCAAGAAGTCTGATATATACGCTAAGGTGAAGACAAACATTGTGTCTAAGCTTAAGGGTATGAATGAGCAATTAAAGAATGATGCTAAGGCAGGTTTAATTGCTGAAGATACAGCTCTTCAACGTGGCATGGTGTATCGTGATATGTTCAATAAAATCATGCTCAATTGGGATAAGCTTACAGAGGCTCACGAAATCTATCTGAAGAAATACGGAATAGAGTTTGATGAGAATGATGATGCAAACCTGAAGAGCGATGAGAATAGTGGTAAAGGTGAGTATGATGGTGCACATAAGATAGACAACTATAGAAAGCTGAACAGTGCTGTAAAGCTTGTTCTGGCTACACTTCCCATCACAGATAATAATGGCAAACCTATTCCTTCTTCTATAGGAGGGGTGAATCTCCTTCCTTTGGGAGAGGCTTATGTTTCTGTAATGAACAATGTCCATGATTCTTTGAACACAGAGGACATGCTTTCCAGAATTGCTGACATGGCAGCTAATGATACAAACTATGAATTGCTCTATCAACGTTTAGCAAAGACTAGTTCTGACAATGCTCCTGATTGGAATAGTATGCAAAAGCATAATATTCAATTACTTACAGCTTTCACTGTAGCTTTCAATAAGCAGAATCCTGAGGTAAAGATACTAGACATCCTTGCTGAAGGAGGTGTACAGGTGGCTGAAGGTAACTTGAATACTGCTACAAGACAGATTGTAAAAGACTTTGAAAACGGTATTAGAACTGTATTCATCGATCCAAAGAATAAACTCTTTACATACGACGCTAAGAAGAAGGGATACTATCCTAATGTTGATGCTATAAAGGGTACACCTCTTGGAACTCCTCAAGAGAAGGTGAAATTCTTGGCATCTCTTGGTATTACATTTAACGCTGCTGACATAGTTACTCTTGAGACTAGCAACCCTGGACTGTTTGAGAGATTCAATATAGCTACCAATGGTGTGTACAAGAGTTTGTTGGAGCGTGAGAAAGTTGCTACAGTTACGGGTAAAACCTTAGATATTACTAAGAGATTACGTACACTTGCTGCTATTAAGGCACGTATGGAGAATCCAGAGTTCCCTAGCACATTCTATGGTGTTAACGGAGAGAAGCTCCAAACATTTATCGGAACCAATCCTAGTAATGAGTTGTACAAGAATATTTCTGCAGCTCCTACCTATGAATCTTTGCAGGGTAGTAATGGATATGGTTACCTGTATACAGACTCATTTGCTCAGAACTCAGTGATACTGAATGCCATCTTTAATATTAATAAAGAAACAAAAACTGGTAATAAGAGAACTGGTGGAAGAGTATCAGAGCTCATGAAAACTAGTGTTGCTAATGGTACTAACGACCAAACTAGCGGCAGAAAGAAAGAGTCTTCTAAGCTCAATCAGAAGGAGCGTTTGATCCAGGAGATCAATATGAACCTAGAGGGTTACTATTACAATCTTGTGGCTGGAGATGCTTCTCTAGAATACCAGACATACATGGGAAATCATGTGTCTATGGAGGACATGAGAAGAGGATATGACACTGTAAATGAGATCTTTAGAGGGTATCTGATTGATGAGATTAATCTAGCTAGAGATAACAGACGTGTAGCTAAAGGTAGAAACACAAACGACTTACGTTTCATGAATGCTATCCTTGGAGCAGAACTATCTAAACAAGTTCTTGCTCAAGAGGGAGAAGCTAAAGATATTGTAAGTAGAGACGCTATCAAGAAAAAGGTGGATGCTGCTGTTGAAAGATATATAAAGGCTGAAACAGCTAAGCTTCAAAACACCCTTGAGAAGTATAGTATTGTGGAGAAGACTAAAGAAGATGAGTACACTGTAGAAGACCTCTCTTTCTCTAAGTCAGGAGTGGTGAGCAAAGCTAATCTTGACATTCATATGTCCACCATTACGGTGAACTATATGATTGCTAATATAGAATACCACAAACTTCTGTATTCAGATCCTTATCAATATTCTGATGAGCTGAAGCGTATTAAGAACTTCCTGTCTCCACGCCAAGCTATTCTACATGGTTCAGGTAATATGAACTCTGTTCTGAACAAAGTATGGAATGAAGGATTTGAACCTGGAGATATTGGGTATACAGACTTTACAAAAGATAGCTTTGACAGCACTACATTGGCTGACGTTATTGGTACAGATGCAATGGATGGATATGAAGGATTCAAAGAGACTGATGGTGCTGGTATGATTACATTCAAAGCACACAGAAACTTTAGAATTCGTGCTTCCAACTGGAGCGCTGCTGAGGAAAGACAATACAGACATGATGTAGCTTATGAGAAGCTTATAAAATCTGGAGCTACAGATAAGCAGATTGCTGAGTTTGAAAAGAACAATCCTGCTGTAAAAAGTGCTTACACTCCTAGCAAACCTATTGTTGCTGGTAACAAAGGTGGAAACAAGAGCTACAACGATCCTCTATTGGATAAGTTCGCTCTCTATCCTCTATCCTTCCGTGTATTAAATGAGATGGATAGACTAGCTAAGCATGGGGAGTCTAATGCCATGAAGCTTCTGAAGAAGATGGAAGGTCAGAAACTAGACTACGTAGTATATGCTAGTGCTAGAAAGGTGGGTGCTGAAGAGATAAATGATGTGTACAATGATAAAGGAGAATTTAATACAGCTCCTTACAAGGGCATCATTAATGTTCCGTTCTCTATCATGAGTGTACAATCTGAGGTGCCTTCTAAAGAAGAAGATCTGGTTACCAGAGGATCTCAGATGACTAAGCTCATCACCATGGACTTCATGGATGCTGGTGTACCTATTGACTTTGAGAAGAGTAAGACTTTCCCTGAGCGTTATAAAAGCTGGTATGCACTTGATGAAGATCAAAGAGAAACAGCATCTCCTTTATATAAAGAAATCAAAACCAACCAATTGCTTCTAGAAGCTCTTACAGATGAAGGATACAAAACCTTCCTTAAGAAGCTAGGAATTACGGAGGTGAATGGTGAGTATGTTGTCACAGATTTCTCTAAGGCAGCTAAAACTCTGCGTGATGAGATTCTTAAGAGAGAGGCTAACAGCAACATGATTGCTGCACTGAATAGCTTCCTGGAAGGTAAGGCTGTACTAGAAGCTACACCTGCTTACCAAAGCATCAGAAACATCCTCTACTCCTTGGCTGACAAGAACTTCATATCTCCCAAGATGCCTGGAGGATCAAAAGTGCAGCTTCCTCATACACTTCTTGAGGCAGTGCGTGCTAAGAAAGAAGGAGATGCTTACACATCTGACTTCCTTAAGTTCTATGAGAATAAAGATGGTGAGCGCTATTGTGAGATAATGGTGGGTAGATGGTTCAAGAGTGATAAGACTGATGAGGAGTTATTAAAATATTTCAATGAAACCAAGGAAGGGCAAGCACAACTAGCTGCTCTAGCTGGTGTAGCTTTCCGTATTCCTACAGGTAAACAAAACTATATTGAGTCATTCAGAATTAAACGCTTCCTTCCTGCAGAATATGGGGATGCTGTAATTGTCCCCTCTGCACTTGTTCAGAAGGTAGGATCTGACTTTGACATAGATAAACTCAATATCTATCTGAAGAACCTTTATACAGATGGAAGAGGTAATCTTAAGCTTGTTCCCTATTTTGGAATAGGTGAAAAGGCTAGAGCTGAGTTTGCTAAGATGATTGATAGTGGTGAGTTCCTTAGCAAGAATCAATTACAGGAACTTGACCGTATTATTGAGGAAGAGAAAGATGTTCTGTTCAGTCCTCAGTATGACTTTGAGGGTAAACCATTTGGCACCGAACAACAGAGACTTCTTAGAACCATCTTTGCACAAGCCTTTGATGATCAAGAGATTACAAAGGATTTTGTAAAGAGCGTTACTAAGGAAGCCTTTAGAGAGAACCTAATCAACAAGCTTTACAAACAGAGTTTGGAGAATGCTTACATCCAGTCTAGTCAGAACCTGGTAGAAAGAGAAGATAACTATGCTCAGCTTACTAGACCTAACTCTGCTAAAGAGCTAGAGGATTTGTCTAAGAAGATTACAGAAAAGCTTGGTCTTCCCACATTTGACTACACTGATGTAGGAAATATGTTGGATAGAACCTTCATGTCAAGACTTAGACATGCGTTTGTAACAGGTAAATATGCAATTGGTATTGCAGCTGTAGCTCAAACTAACCACTCTCTAAACCAGAGAGAACCAATCATCGTTGATCCTAGAAAACTTTCTGGTCTTAGTAAGGTGGATCAGTACTGGTTAGGAAATGATATTCAGCTTAAGTTTGCTGATGGTTTCAACACTATTGATATAGATGGAAACACTTACACATCTCTATCTGGAATTAAGAGTGCTGATAAGAAATATATATCCAATACTATTGGTATGTTTATCGATGGATATGTGGATATCTCTAAGGGTCCATGGATTATTGAGTTAGGTGCTACACCTAATGTAGCAGGAACCTATCTGTTCCTTGTGAAAGCAGGTGTTCCTGTAGACACAGTGTCTTATTTCATGAACCAGCCTATCATCCGTGAATATCTACAGAACCTAGAGAATGCTGGATACAGCTACCTGTTCAATGATAGAATGGTAGATGAGGTGAAAAGCAAGTACAAGGCATCTGCTGCACAACTTGCCAAGATAACAGAGATTCCTTCCAAAGGAAAACTATTTGAAACAATTGGTCAAACTACATTTGACGAGAAACAAAAAGCAGAACAGCAGTTTATTTTAAACGAGTTCTTGAAATATTCTAAGTTAAGTGAGCAGTTGATGATGGTGACACAAGGAACTAACTTTGACACAGCTAGCTTCAATGATCCATTCTTAGTACTTAAGAAGGAGCAACAGCTCATCAAGGCTAGAAAGTCTGTGATCTCTTCTCCTGATAACATATTGAATAACAGCTTCTTAGGAACTTTACGTGAGAGAATAAACGAAGCTAGAAAGGCTATTGCAAAATTCCTCATCTCTGATAGAGGAGTTGTAGGAGATGTGCTTGGAAAGGTGATGGAGCCTTATGTAGGTATGTACAACGAGAGAGACTTCCTGAAGGTATCTAGAAAAGCAGTAACAGACTTCTTTGACTGGGCTGTACAAATTGATAGTAGTAGAAATGCTCTTATTCCAAAGCTCCTACTTAGTGACAACAATGCTCCTAAGGAAGTGATGGAGTTCATGACCTCTATTGCAAACAATCCTAGTCATCCATTATTTACGAATTATATCGTAGGTAAGAATGGTATCATGCAACATCAAGCTCCTCAGAAGAATGGTGGCGTAAATAACCTATCTTTGAAGAATAAAGATAATAAGGTGTACGACCAGGATCGCATAATCAGTTCCTTCCGTGAGGTGAGAGAATATCTGAAAGGTCAGAATAAAGAAACTCTATATAAGAAGATTGTAGGCGTATCTATTTTGCAGTCAGGATTATCCACCACACCATTCTCTTTTACATCTCTACTTCCTTATGAAGACTTCGCAGATATATATAACAACGTGCTCACTAAGCTAGAAGAAGAGTCTGATATTGATATAACAAAGTTCTATGAGGTAAATGCCTTCCAGAGAAATAATTGGAACAACGATGATATTGTTCCTTCTGAGAAAGCTAGGGGTGGTTACAACTATTTGGGTGAGCCTTATTACAACCTGAACATGAACTTTGATAAGCATGGTGCTCTGTTGAATGCTATGAGAAATGGAGAGATTCCACAACTATTAAAACTTTCTTCTAGAACAGCTGCTGGTCAAGCTGATATTGTTTCTTATACATGGGATGTGGTTCCTGCTGGTAAGACAAAGATGCAAATGATGAAAGAGGGTGACTACTCTTTTAGAAAGAGAGGACTGTTCAAGAAGGTGTACATCGATGAGACTAACAAAATCCCTGCAGTTCTGAAGGAAGGTAAGTATGAGAACTACGTATACCAAATGATTAATGCATGGGGAGATAGCTTCAGAGCTAACGAGTTCTACACAGAACCTACAGTGTCTGTAATAGACAACGGGTTTGTAAAGGTGGAACCCACTACATACACTAAGGAGTACACGTTCCAGGATAAGAAGTACACCATGCAAGGTGCTACATCTCCTGAGCGTTCTAACAACTATGTGGCTAGATACTTTGGTGCACAGGCTGCTGAAACACCTGTAGAAATAGAACCTGTATCTCAGAAGACAATGAAATTAAAAGATGGTGTAACTTATGCCTTCCCAGCAATCAATGCTAAGATGCTAGAAGAAATGGGATATACACCTGAAGAAGCTGGTAAAATTATAACCTTAACTTGTAAGAGATAATATGGCTACCTGTCCAAATAAGAACCTTGAAAGCTGGCAAAATCTAGTGGTCTCTAGAGGAAATGATGTTGCTCATTACCTATGGGACAAGTATGATGGTATTGTTCCAGAGTCTGAGAGTAAACAGTCTGTTGTAAAAGCTGGTCTAAAGGCTGTTAATGCTTTGCAAACAGACAAGGCTGTTACACTGTTCAGCACCTTAGATAGAAACAAGGTGAAAGGAGATGCCTTTTGGAACAAGGTGCAAGCAGACCTACAGATTCCTAAGGAGCAGATTGAGCTCCTCAAGCAATACAACACCACCAATCGTGAAGAGTTGATTGCCAATATGTTAGGTGATTACAGCTTTGCTATTGAGATTAATCTTGCTAAAAAAACTGAGATTGTACCAACTAGAGAATTAACTCAAGAAGAATTAGAAGCTTCTGAATATATTGACCCTTATATGATTGGGGTGCCTAGTGAAGAAAAAGCTATTCCTACTCAATACTATTCTAACCTAACAGTTCCAGGAGGAACCAACTATACAGAGAATGAAATAGCCACACCAGCTATAACACCTGCTATCAAAGGACATGCTCAGTTTGCTACAGATAAAGGTATTGGATGGTTTAGAAGTGATGATTCTGTAGTTGGTATTCAAAATAGAAAAGCATTACCTCAAGAAATAGAAGAAGCTAGAGACACCCAAGGTGTTCAAGCAGCTAAAGAATTAGAAAAAAATGGTGTTCCTAGTGTTGGAGGTACATTAACTAAAACTCGTAGAATACTAGAAGTACAATCTGATTTGTTTCAGAAGGGTAGAGAAAGAGAAGATTTGATTAATAAAAAACCAGGAGACTTTGAAGATGAGATTAGACAAGAGCCTGATGGTACTTGGAGCATTTACAATAATGTTATAGGTCTTATACAAGGAGGATTCAAAAATGAGAAAGAAGCAATTGAGTTTAGTGGTCCGTCAAAGGAGGACGTTTCTAAAAATCAATTCCTACAACTCTTAAACAAGGGTAATAACTGGGTGACATTCTTTATCAAATCCATCATCCAGGACTCAGCTAAGAAGGGATATGAGAAGGTGTTGTTTCCTAAAGGAGATACAGCTAGTAAGGTGGAAGGTCATAGTACATTAGAAGAGTTTAAAAGAGAAAAAGAAGATAGGATTAAATTTGTAGAGTCTGAAAAAGAAAAAATATTAGAAATGAAAGGTATGTCTGAGCAAGAGTACCTTAATACTAAACCTGAATTAAATAGCATAGAAAGTATAAACAGAGAGATAAACCAGCTCAAACAAGAACTTGAAAGAGTGGAGACAGAGGGCTTTGGTGCTCTTAGACCCATTTACAACTTCTATGAAACCACTGTAGCTAATGTTCTGAAGAAGCAGGGATACAGTCCTAAGGTGGTGACAGATGAATATGGTAATCAGTGGAATGAGGTGAGTCTTGATAAGGAAAGAGATAGAGAGAAAATACTGTTCCAAATAGAAGGCGTACCTACCTCTAGAGCTTCTGAATCCACTGTAGCTAAGATGAAAGAGGCAGCTAAGCAGATGGGAATTAACATCCAATCTCTAGCTGACTATGCTAAAGCTAATCCCGACATTGATACAAAGGGTGTTAATGGTGTAGCTGATTTAGCTAAGATGTCTGTAGCTGTAGCTGCTGGCAGAGAAGATGTTGCTCTAACAGAGGAGATTGTTCACATCTCTAGAGCAATGATTGAACAGGTTGATCCTAAGCTAGTTACAGAAATGATCTCCAAGATTGAGAGATTCAAAATATACAAGCAGGTATTTGAGAAGTATAAGGATAATCCCTACTATCAACTATCTGACGGAAGACCTAACATCCGTAAGATAAAGATGGAGGCTGTGGATAAGCTCATTACAGAAGTGATTATCAACAGAAATGAGGGCACCACAGAATATCCAGAACTGATGCAAGAGGAAACTAGAAGCATCATTCAACAGTGGTGGGATGCTATCAAAGATATGATCAGAAGCATCTATAGGAAGTCTAGTATAGATGTATTTGAAGAAGCTGCAGCAAGAATTGAAGGAGGTGAACTAGTTACAGATTTTCTTGGAAATGAGGTGTTCCTACAGATAGCTCCCAATGATGAGGTGAACAAGTTCTATGACGCACTGGCTCAAATGGATGCCAGTATGATTCTTGTTAATACAGATCCTAATGATAGACACTACACATACAACAATGAGCGTGTTACAAGAAGTGTTACACAGAAGATAAAAGAAGAGGTGGGTAAACCGTTTGAAAGGTCTCCCATGGATAAGCTAGAAGATGACCAGAAGAGAGATTGGGGTACAGATGTGCATGCTTTCATGGATGACTATGTTACAAACAATCTTATAGATAAAGATGGATTTGCAAGAGCTCAGTTCTTAGATACTCCTATTGAATCAAGACTGTCCTCTGCTATTCAGGAAAGACTGAGAAACTTTGCAAAAGAACTCATTCGTTCCTACAAGCCTGGTACAAGATTTAGAGTGGAAAGTAAGATAGTGAACACCAAGGCTAAAGGAATGATTGGTACAACAGCAGACTTCATTGCTATTGAGCCTGATGAAAAGAAAGGATTTGTAGTGGATATGCTTGACTGGAAAACCATGAGTCTTGATAAAACTCAGGATGAAGATGTTCCTTGGTATAAACAAGCTGAGTGGAAACTTCAGATGGGTGAGCAGTCAAAGATTATGTATAATCTAAAGGTAGAACCTGGTCAACTTAGAAAAGCACGTATGGTTCCTTTCTTAGCTAACTATACATATGCTGTTCAGGGAGATCGTAAGAGTGGTCTTGTGCTGTCTTCTATGGAAATAGGAAAGCTAGACAGCTTGCAGGAAACTAACCTATATCTTCTGCCTGTTCCATTGAACACAGAGTCTACAGGTAACGCTGAGGTGGATAGACTACTTGCTTCTATGAGACAGTATTATGATAAGTTAGCAAAAGTATTTGTCTCTCCTGAAGAGAAATATGCCAAAAGACTAACCCTTGGTGAGATAAGCAAGGCTATACGCCATTTGCACATGAAGCTTGACTTTGGTCCTTTAGCAAACGTAGGTAGAACCTTCTTGAACAATGCTGCTGAAACACTCAAAACATTTGAAAATATTGATTACAATACACTTAGTAAAGAAGAGCTTAGAAAGAAGCTAGGTGATTTGTTAGAGTATAGAACAAGTGCTGAGAAGTTTGCTACAATGGACCAGGTGTTCATTAACCATATTGGTAAAGAGAACTTGCGTGATGAAGACAAGAAAACTCTTAAGTCTTTAGAAGACATCAATACATCCACAGAAAGGATGCTTAAAAAGATTGATCAGATTCAGAAGGACTTTGTGGTACAATATGCCATTAAGGAAAACTTTATAGAAGATACAGAAACAGCTAAAGAGAACTTCCTAGCTGCAGAGAAAGAGGTGGATGGTCTTTCCAAAACCTTCTTAGAAGGATCTAAGCTTGCTCCTGTAAACACTCGTCTTGCATCCAATCTTATTATGAACGCTAAGAGCTTAGTGAATATCAAGATGTCTAGGCTCATTAACGAGTTTGAGAAACTTCTACTTCCTTTGTATGAAGATGCTAAACGTTCTGGTAGAAGTGCATTTGACATGATTGGTACAGTGAATAATGGAAGACTGCAACTAATCAAGAAGATTGATAGAAAGTTCTGGGATGAAATCTCTGAGAATGCTAAAGCTAAAAATAAACAGTTCTTCTTAGAGAACATGGATCGTGAGAAGTATAATGCTCTAGCCAAAGAAGCTATTGATAGAGGAATTAAAGAACTTAACACTATCAAGTTTTCTTCAGATCCAGACCAAGATGAGCTCAAAAGGAAGTTCAGAATCAAGCAGTTGAAAAACTCTCTTGATATTAATCTTGAAACATTTAATGGTTATAAACAAGGACAGTTCAAATATCTCTTTAATCAAGTGATGAAAGAGGAAGGTCACTACTCTCCAGAATACCTACAAATGAGAGGTAATGAGAATGCCATGAAAATGTGGACATTCTTAACCAATCTAAATCAAAGAGCTAAAGACTTAGGATATTTAGATCAGGAAGGAATATCTTTCTTCCCATTAGTAGAAGCCACACTCCTTCAGAAGATGTCTCAAAGTTCTGAAACAACTAAACAGATTAAGGACTTCTTTAATGACATGTACACTACAAAGATAGATGAACTTCCTGCACATGCTAAGATTGATCCTGAGACTGGTGATGTAAAAAGACAAATTCCTCGTTTCTTTAAAAGAACTGAGAAGGCTGTAGATGAACTTTCTAAAGACCTAAACAAGGTGGGTACACTTTGGATTAAGGCTTTATTAGAATATGAGAATGCTAAAGAGATGGAAAACATCCTTCTCACCCTACATAACGTAGAGGAAAGCAAAGGACACATTATCACTGCTCCTGATGGAAGTATTGTATATGAAGGAAATGTTCCAAGAGTTGGTGATGATAACATTAAGAACGCGGCTCTTTTAAAGACAATTATTGATGATGAGGTGTATGGTATTACAGAAGACCTGTCTTCTCTTGGGAATGTGAACATGAACAGACTTGCTGGACAGCTTCAAAAGGATGAGGAAAGCAAAGAGAAAACTGTACTCTCTATTAAAAAGGGACTGGATACATCAAACGTTCTTGTAAGAGCACTAGCTGTAGGTTTAAAACCCCTGATTGCTATTGCCAACTATTTCGGATTCAACTTCCAGGCATTTATTAATGCTGGAAACATGTATAGATTCAGAGAGTTTGAAGCTCAGAACTTAGCCATCACTACAGGAGTGGGTCTCAGCACATTAGATAAAGGGCTTATAGATTTAGTAGTCCCTTTGAATGAAGATATTTCTGCAGAGAAAAGAAGAGGTATTGCTTGGAAACAAGGCTTCCGTGAGTATCTGGGAACCTGGACATTTACAGATGTAATGATGTCCACCAACGCATTCCCTGATAGAAAGCTACAGCTTGCTAATGCACTGGCTTTCAATAAGAACTCAATGGTGATGGATGGTAAGATTGTGAACATTAGACAATATGTAAAGGCTCAGGATAGAGCTAGATATAAGACAATGTCTGAGGCTGAAAGAAGAACATATGAGAAGGGATATGAGGAGCGTGTGAAGGCTTTGAAAGAAAGCTCGTCTCTTGATAAGGTGGCTAAAATAGAAGATGGTCAGGTGGTAATTCCTGGAGTGAGTGATGAGGAGCTGGCAAAATACCGTACCAAGGTGATTGAGTATGGTAGAAATCTAAGTGGTCAAATGAACTCAGATAATAAAGCTGGTTACAGAAGAGATGCTCTGTTCCGTTCCTTCATGATGTTTAAAACCTGGATACCTAAACAAATCTTTGTAAGGGGTCAGGATATTCAAAAGAGTGAGGAACAAGAAGAATGGGAGTATGGTAGAACACGTCTATTCTTCAAAACCTGGGCTCAGCTGGGCTTGTTCAATGTCTTCCAAATGAGACAAGTGCTTCTTGGAACAGACAAAGGACTGAAGATACTGGACGAGATGTTGGAAGCTAAGAGAGAAGACCACTTCAAGAAAACTGGTAAGAAACTGGAAATCACAGACGAAGAGTTCTATGACCTGGTGAGAAGACAGCTCTCTAACCAAATGAAAGAGCTTGGTCTACTGTTTAGTGTAATGGGACTTGTAATAGCTGCTAAGGCTGCTGAACCTCCTGAGGATGCTGATGAGCTCACCAGAAATAGATATAAGTTCTGGGCTAAAGCCATCAATAAGGTATCAGACGAGCTTAAGTTCTATTACGATCCTAGGTCCTTTGAGAGCATCACCAAGGGTAGCGTAATGCCTGCTGTAGGTCTTATTTCCAAGTCTGCTCAGCTGATTGATAACCTACAAAGAGAGGTGACAGGATATGCTATAAATGATGAGAAGATGATGGAAAAAGCTCATCCAATCAAATACTTCCTTAACCTAATGCCTGTTGGATATCAGTTCCAAACAGAGGTGCTGCCTTATATAGATCCTGAACTTGCTAAGTCTCTTGGAATAAGAGTTACTACTGAGTCAAGAATTAGGTAGTCTATAGCTATATTATGTCGTTTATTTACTCATAACTCATTGAAAATACATTACTAACAACTAATTTTGCTTATATGCGTACTGCTGCAATTTGCCCAACCTGTGCCACCTATGAAAACGCTGTGTGCGTGCTCTATAATGGTGAGTATCTGACCAATATTGACGTTAACCCCCTTGATTCTCTAGAGGTTGCGCTTGGTAAGATAAACAATAATCTTGTTCCCACAACGGGAACTGCTGCCCCTTCAGCTGCTGCTATTTATTTAGGGCAGTTTTATGTAAGAACTTCTGGGGCTAAGAATCTATACTATGCCCAAACTACAGGTACAGGTGCCTTGGATTGGAGAATAGTCCTTTCTGTACCTTATGCAGGTGCTCCTGAATATGCTGACAATGCTGCAGCTATTGCTGGTGGCCTGTTTATAGGTCAAGTCTACCGTACTGGTGACACATTGAAAATCGTACACTAAGCTTAAGACATGAACGTATTACCCTCTATACTGAACTATGGAAGTTCGGGATCTAGTGGCACATCTGGAACGGTGGCTACTAAGATTTCCTGTCCAACACCCTCTCCTAAGGTTGGTCCAGCCCCTGTAATGTGCTTCTCAGATCCATGTCCTGTCATACTGAACGCCACTTGTGTGTTCTATGAAGGACCAGATTTGATCTGTACAGGGATTAACACTAATGACAACCTTCAGACGGTAATTCAGAAGTTGGAAATTGTATGTTCTTCTGGAATAGGGGGTGGAGGAACTGATGGAACTTCTGGTACTTCAGGAAGCTCTGGTACGTCTGGAGTTTCTGGAAGCTCTGGAACATCTGGTAATGCAGGCACTAGTGGTACCTCTGGTAGCTCTGGTGTTAATGGAACCTCTGGTACATCAGGAACACACGGTAGTTCAGGTACTTCAGGTACGCGTGGTACTTCAGGAACATCTGGTAGCTCTGGTACTTCTGGTAAAGATGCTCAGTTAGCAATTTGGCTTTATAACGATAGCACAGATACATCTGTAGATCCTGGAACTGGATACTTTACAATAAACAATACATGGTCAGCTGTTCCTACAGAGATAGCAATAGATGACTTTTCCTATAGTCCTAGTGTACTTTTTTCAGGATTTTTAAACACAATTACTCCAGGCGCTATAATCAAGATAGTAAAGATTACAGACGCCTCTGTATATAAAGTTTTACAAGTAGTAACTACAGTGCCCCTCCAACCAGGGTTTGAATTATATAATGTAATACAACTTGCATCTGGAGGACCAGACCCAATTTTAAATGACGAGTTTTCAATAAACGTAGTGGGTTCTCCTGGTACTTCTGGAACCTCAGGCACATCAGGTACTTCTGGTACAGCTGGTACCACGGGTACCTCAGGTAGTTCTGGAACTAGCGGAACAACTGGTACAAGTGGTTCATCTGGCACTTCAGGTAGTTCTGGTTCTACAGGTACATCAGGCACAAGTGGAACCACGGGAACTAGTGGAACTACAGGTACGAGTGGTAGCTCAGGTACAAGTGGAACGTCAGGTTCTAGTGGCACTGCTGGTACTAGTGGAACGACTGGAACTAGCGGTACAACAGGGACATCTGGTACTACGGGAACATCTGGTAGTTCAGGTACTAGTGGAACAAGTGGTACAACTGGAACCTCAGGAACCAGTGGAACTACGGGAACCAGTGGGTCATCTGGTACATCTGGTACAGATGGTAGTGGTGGAACGTCTGGAACATCTGGAACCTCTGGAAGTTCTGGTACAACAGGAACCAGTGGAACGTCAGGTACTACTGGTACGAGTGGAACAACTGGTACATCTGGTAGTAGCGGCACCTCAGGAACTGATGGTACATCAGGTACCTCTGGCACATCAGGCACCGCTGGAACAAGTGGAACCTCAGGTACTGATGGAACAGGAGGAACTTCTGGAACATCAGGTACGTCTGGATCAAGCGGTACAGCTGGAACTTCTGGAACAACAGGAACTTCTGGCACCTCTGGAACGTCAGGAACAACAGGTACTAGTGGTACTTCAGGCACAACAGGTACGTCAGGAACTACAGGAACCTCAGGTACAAGTGGTACGAGTGGAACTGATGGAACAGGAGGTACAAGCGGTACGTCTGGAACAAGTGGCACCTCTGGTACTAGCGGTACGAGTGGTACAACAGGCACATCAGGAACATCAGGTACGACTGGTACGTCTGGCTCATCAGGTACTAGTGGAACAGACGGAAGTGGTGGAACTAGTGGTACTTCAGGTACAACGGGAACAAGCGGTACTACAGGTACCTCTGGATCAAGTGGCACCAGCGGTACTACAGGAACTAGTGGTTCAAGTGGTACAACAGGTCTAGTGGTACGTCAGGAACTGACGGAACTTCAGGTACAAGTGGAACAACAGGTACTTCTGGAACCAGTGGTACAGATGGTACAGGAGGAACATCAGGAACATCAGGAAGTACAGGTACATCTGGAACATCAGGTACAACTGGTACAAGCGGAACTAGTGGTACTAGTGGCACTTCAGGAAGTACAGGTACATCAGGGACCAGTGGTACAACAGGAACTAGTGGAACAACGGGAACTTCTGGTACTACAGGAACTTCTGGAAGTAGTGGAACAAGTGGATCTTCTGGATCTTCAGGTACTTCTGGAACAAGTGGGACTACAGGTACATCTGGTACAACGGGTACAAGTGGTACATCAGGTCAAAATGGTGTATCTGGTGGACTTGTATACTATCTAAATCAATCAGTAAATACTAGTAGTGCAATAGGCACTCCTACATATAAGCAGTGGTCTGGTACACCTACAGGTGGAGCAGAACAAACTGTAACAACAAGTATTGCAGGTAATAATACACGAACTCTATTTGCTACATATGCTACAGACTCAAATGTTCCAGGTGTAACAAATTTACCTTCGGGACTTTGGTCTTGGGTGACACACTTCTCAATAGATGCTAATGTCACTGTAAGAGTGGATGTAGAGCTTTACAAATGTGACTCCACAGGTGGAAGTGTGGTGCTCTTAGGAACCACCAATCTTGATAGTGAGGTGTTGACCACTGGTGTTATCAAAGAGTTTTTCACAGATTTATTCCTTCCTCAAACTGGAGTGTTAGCTACAGATAGACTTTATTGTCAAATCTATGTACAACACTCAGGTGCTGGAAATCAAAATATTACATTCTATACTGAAGGAACAAGTAACTACTCATACGCACAAACTACATTCACCCCTCCTTCAGGTACCTCAGGTACTAGTGGAGTGAATGGAACAAGTGGAACTTCAGGCACTTCTGGTTCTTCTGGTTCTTCTGGTACATCGGGTACCACTGGTACTAGTGGATCATCAGGGGTGTCAGGATCTTCAGGTACTTCAGGTACTTCTGGAACGACAGGTACCTCTGGGACTAGTGGAACGACTGGTACCTCAGGAACAACTGGTACATCTGGTTCTTCAGGTACCACTGGCACTAGTGGTACGTCTGGAACAAGTGGAACTAATGGTAGTGCTGGTACATCTGGAACTAGTGGTACAAGAGGAACTTCTGGTACATCTGGAACCACAGGCACTAGCGGTACATCTGGAGTTAATGGGGCAAATGGAACTAGTGGAACAACAGGAACATCTGGTTCTAGTGGAACCTCAGGGACCACTGGTACGTCAGGTAGTAGTGGTACTACAGGAACAAGTGGCTCTAGTGGGACATCTGGAACTAGTGGT
>Ga0209820_1000008_pt1 | contig 55872 bp, 67 predicted proteins | sample PPLLak21cMay2015_FD_187254 | JGI IMG/M metagenome (GOLD analysis project Ga0209820, IMG submission 187254) | Freshwater sediment microbial communities from Prairie Pothole Lake near Jamestown, North Dakota, USA - PPLs Lake P7 Core (1) Depth... | ecosystem: Environmental > Aquatic > Freshwater >...
ACGGATATAACACACCGATTCGGGTTGCCCCTTGGATAATTCGAATATCAAATCCCCCCATCCGAAGGCGGCTGTTCCGGAGTTGCTGCCATCGTCGGCGCCATCCCCTGCAACGTCGTGGAGAAGTCCGCAATTCCGGAGGCGAGTTTGCTCGCGTCGTTGCAGGTAAAAAAATCCTTGATCACTCCCAATGCAATGTCGATGGTCAGATTGTTTTGGATGAACGCAAGAGTCTCTTCGAAGTTGCGTGTGTCAAGTCGAGCTCCCTGTTCCACGAGAACAATAGATATCGCCCGACTTATCAATTTGCGCTTGAACAGTTCAAGAACCAACGCCTGAACTCCGCTCTCTTCCAGATTACGGGCCTGTCGAACTGTTTGGGAAGGAAGATCGGCCATCAGTTCCCCAAGTGCCTCCAGTTGTCCCAGAGTCAGTTCTTTCTGATAAAAGGTCTTGTCTCCAACTCGGTAAGTAAAGTCACGGTTCTCCATGACGAGCCTCGATTGTTAGGTGTACGTTGTGGGGTGGTTACACTTCTTCTTCGATGTAGCCGAGAACTTCGCTCGAGGAACTCTCCGGCAGGAGGTTGAACTCGACGCTGAATTTCCTCTCCTCTTTCTTTTGGAAAGGGAGATCGAGACCGTTCCCCGGCATCGCTTTCAGGCACTTCACGCGCCAGTTCTTGGCCGTGTTGCTGGTCTTCGGACAAATGTACTCGAGATAGCAGAACAAAGGGTCCTGCTTCCCACCGAAAGAAATTCTTTGGTAGGTGGGTTGGGAATAAATTCCCGTCGAGGGCTTCAGGCCCAGAGCGATCGCGAGTGAACGGAGGCTTTGTTCGATGATGTCGATCGTCAACTTGCCTTCTTCTCCGATCATGATGTGGGTCACCGGAGACATCGCCTGATCGCATTCGATCGGTTTCATCTCCTGCTTGTAGGTCAACTTCATACCGGAGGTCGCTCCGACTTCCACCGCATTAGCGGCCAATTCACCGTCGGAAGTTACCGCGATCTTCAGATACCCTGCGCCCAATTCGAGTTTCGAGGTGGTGTAGGTTCCAGCCATCTTTCTTTGTTCCTCAGGATGAAAGAGTGGTAAGAGAAAAGGTACAGGAAAAAAACTGTTTTGCGGTCTCGGACTCTCCCTCATATGTTGGAGCAGAAACAGCGGTACATACAATCTTGTAATCGTTATACGCTGTTGGTGCCGGAAATTCGTAGTTATGTAGGGTAGAGTAGACCAATTCGATTGCTTGTCTTGCACCGTCGTTTGTATCGTGGTGCACGAGCACCTTCATTGCAACCATCTTGATGGGAAACTCTTCATCTCCCGGAAATGGCTGAACGACTGCGGCAAGACCTGATTGATTTGCCGGCAAGTTTAGCTTACAGCAACTGGCCGATGCGCTCAGAGTTTTCAAGATGGAATCCACCGTTACTCGCATCAGTTCGCTAAGATCTTTGTCCGGCATAATTATTTTGCCTCCACACGTTTTCCTTCACCAGAAGTTCCAGTTCCGCGTTTCGCCCATGTCTGAAGGTAGGCACGGTAGCGCTCTATGTTTGCGGCCAAGGCTCGGCTTAAAAATTTTGGTCCAATCTGCCCCGCGAATGATCGGGCCTTCCCCGTCTTTGGATTAACAGCTGTATTAGCTTGCTGAGAATACTTACCCAACTTGTAGGTCCCCTCGTGCACCTTCTCTGCATAGGGAGTATAGAATCCCACTGTAAATGATAATTTGTCTACTGTTGTTCCCTTCCCCAAACGCCGTATTAGATTGGGGTCCGGTACCTTCTTGGCCTGAACGCGATGTCTACCAACCTTCTTCATCCCAAACACCGACCTATTTCCTGGAGAAAAGGCAACGTTGCCACTCCCTCTCAAAGTACCTTCTTTTATGGGGGTAAACGTGACCGCCTTCCGGAGAAGGTCTTCGGAGCATCGATAAAGAACCTCAGCGGCCTCTCCTCGAAGTTCCCGCATAATACTGCCTACCTTTAGGCGCCCATCTCTCCCTGCAAATGCTACTATCTTCATTGTGCGCTGTTTACATCCCGTAGAACCAATGTCTGCATTGAAACAGAATTGGTGAGTGCGTTTGCTTTTGACCGTTCAATAACTGCATATTCCCCAATAAGAACGGAGGAACTGCGATTGTAGACACGCAAATGGTCTCCGATGTCTATGGAGAGGGAACCATCAGCCATCAGGACTAAATCACCCTGATCCCCCACCGAAAAACCTGCTTTAAACAAGTTCCGCTCTGAGCGTCTCCCCAAGTAATATATTGGGAAAGTGGCCCACGTATAGGAACTGGTTCCCGAAGTTCCCAAGACCTTTGTGGCCAAACAGAATTTACTGTCGGCTGTAATAGATAGAAGAGTCACGCAGCCTCTGCTTTCCATTTGGTATCGAAGGGGAAGGTGTCTGAATCAAATTTTGATTCCCCGATTTCCTGTTTATTTGCCAATTCCACAATGAAAGGCAATTCAACGTGCAAACAATTTGGGTGTAATGGACAACCCTCATTGGGAAGTATACTGAGCGGGGGATAGACCCCATCACTTTTACCGATGCAGAAAACTTTTCCTTCGAGAGGAGCACAAATATCGCACTTGCTCCCGTGAAGGCTAATCATAACGTATTCAATCCCGTTGCTGACCAATCGAGTTTCAGTTCCTCGAGAATGGGCAACTCTCATCTGAGTACGGGCCAGCAACTCTGCATAGGTATTAAGTTTTAAATTCTTCTCCCCAACTTTTATCCAACCGCCAACAGCCCTTGCGGCCAACCGTTCCTCTATTCTGGAACTGACCAACGTTCTCGATTCTCCCAGCGTAATTCCCTGAGCGATTTCTCGGAGCACCGCTCGCTTCTCGGGAGTCGCTTGCTTCATTCGAGATACAAAATTCAGGAGCGACCCCTCGTATAGCCGAATCCCTTCATTTATGTTTCTTCTCATCGCGTCAACCACAACAGCTATAGCTCCAGCATGCGGCTGAACAAACAACGAGGAAACAGGGGTAATACCCAACAGGCGTAAACGTTCCTCCGCAAAGGTAGCACCCCGTTGAAACATTGGGGGGATCTCATAATTCATCCAGCGCTCCCCTTCCCGTTGGATGGCGCGCAACTCATCCCGAAAGTGTTTTGCCATCAACGTAAGACGACCAACGTCTTCTATGGGAGCGTTGCGCAGCTGATTTCTGATGTCAAGCAATACCCGTTCGTAGTAGGAAGCGAACAGACGAGACTTGACTATCACATACTCTGAATCGTAGCTAACCACGATCGGCTCGCGCTCCGCGCAGCAACCATTTCGAAATAACCATCATAACCTGAGGCGCAATATCTGACATCGCGGAGACGCGACCGCCGTATTGTTCGCTCATTCCGGGCATCGAAATCCCTGATACGCCCTCGTTCTGTAACCGAACTCGCGGAGAAGCTTCCCCCAAAGTATCGTTTCCCAGGATATAGTTAGCTTGCTCCAAACAAGCCTCCCGAATTTCCTTTGGGATTATCAGAACGCTCGAATCGTCGTAGCTATACGGAAGAGCGTTGTCTCCACTCCAACTATCGGTTCGGGGGAATTGTAATGGCTGATAAGCAGCGTTCCCTTCCGCGTAATTGGCATACTTCTCCCCTCTCCAACGTAGCCTGTCAAGCTGCCGCGTTGCTTCGATGAGCGCTGCTCTCTTCTTGTCCGCATCCGTGGTGGCTGTCCAAGCACTGTCCGGTCGGGAAGCAAAGTAGGCAGTTGCCTCCGTTTCCCCAACGTAACTGTTTGCGTTGTTGGCACCTGCGGTTGCTACAATGGTTAGACTCACTCTTCCTCCTCCCCAACGGGTTTTATGTTCAATTCAGCCCAACGAGCCTTCTCCGTACGGTACGCCAGGAGTTGCTCGGCATCCTTTATAGTAAAGTTCTCGTATCCTGCTGTACTCTCTGCAACAGCCAACCACTCTTGAACGTTTTCGGGTTGATCTTCTTCATCCGCCGCATACATAGAAATCAGTCTCTCATAGGGTTCATACTCCGGAAATTCGACCAGAACCGGAAGTACGTTGGCTAACTCTCCCGCGTTGCCGCTCTCCAATTGTCCGCCCGTGTTCAATATGGCGGCAATCATCTCCTGATTTTCGGGGACGTTTGCTATCCGATGCGTTTTCCCAGAGGCGGGAATCCGGATAACTACATAGTCCTGCTTTGAACTTCTTTTCTTGGTCACGGTTTTAATTCATCGGTATAACCGATGTTCTCCGAGTTTGGTTCGTGAAGACACCGACAAGAATTGTTTCAGCACCTCTTCCACAGAAATTTCGTGCATACAGACACTGGCAACATCCTCCATGTTCATTTGATTGCAATAGAAGTTTCTACTCTTCAATAAATAACAAGGGCGTTTACAACGATCCGGACGAAGCAGTTGAATCGCGTGACCGTCATGATAATGTTTCTCCAACAACGTTTTACCATTCGTTTCACCATATAGACCAAAAGTCGTAACACCCAAGCCAGCGGCCATGTAGGTCAAACCAGAGTCCACACCTATAAAGGCATCCAAATGCGCGAGGTGAGCTACCGCTACTTCGAGTGGCACATTACTAATTCCGGGTATACCATCTAATATTTCCTTTGCATCGAAGGTAACTACAAAATAACCTGCTCTCTGAAGTGCCTTGGCCAATTGAAACCACCGATGATAACTCCAGTCTCTCCACCGTTCGGTAGATCGGAGACCAATCCCAACAACCTTTCTACCAGAAGGGAAAGGATTATCGATGGGGTGGGTTAAAACAATTTCGGGGCAGCGGACAGGAACGTTTAGTTCCATATCTCGATAGAAGGTTTCAACACGAGACAATTCCACGCTTCCGGGAGTTGTTTTTAAAGTCGCATGTTTTCCCTGTTCGTATTCCATACAAGGACATAAAAGGTCGTGGTATTCGTGTACAAGACTAAGACGATCTGCCAAGTGTATGAGAATGTGCCCATGAGACGATAAATATTCATCTCCGTCTAACAGTTCTACATTCAGAGTGGATAAATGCTCAAGAAAAATTCGGTGGGCAGTGAGTACGCACACAGTGACAGGAGCATAAAATCCGTAGAGGGAGCGCCACTCAAGAATCTTGTCTTCGACCGCTGGCAACATATGGATGATGTCGCCAATCCCTCCCCCGCACCGTTCTATCCACAGTCTTTTTGGGGGTGGAGCATCATTGTTGTACAAATGACGATCCGAAACCAATATCGTAAACTCTTTTCGGAGATGCGGAAACATTGACTCCCAGTTTTCAGGAAGCCACAATCTCCGACCGGAGGGATTCATTACCATTGTCATCTTTATTCTCCCTAACGAGCGGGGGGAGGGGAAACATCCCGGGAGAATGATCCCCTCCCCCAAACGGAGTTAGCTCAGCAGCGCCGAACGGAAGTCCACCAAGCATTCCGGGCGCATCGTCTTGACGCCAAACAAAATGTCCAGCGTGATCTGATAGCCCAAAACGTTGATGTTGTAACCGTAGAGAATCCGCAGAACGATGTTTTCAAACATCGTGTAGTATGCGGCAACTCCGGTCTTCGGATCCGGCAACGGCAGAGGCCGCGTGGCCAACGTAATGGCCGCCGGATGGAACATAAGGTTGTGCAGAATTCCGGGAGATCCCGCTTCTTCCGCAATTCTCGGATCCTCGTAGCAACCGAAGCCATGGATTCTTCCCATCAGTCCTTCCGGAATGGTGGAATAACCCAGCTTGGAGGCTTCCGTGAATCGCTCGATCTGCAGAAGCTTCTCGAAATCCTGACACACGAAAACACGCCCCGTCTTCGGAATCTGAGAAGTATTCAACTTCCGACGTCCCGACAAGACGTTCGCTTCCGTAATGTTCGTGGAGCCGTTCCCCACAACGTGGGTCGCATACGCCCACTGGGCAGCGATAACAGCCTCCACGGCAGTGACCAGGGCAACGGCCGATTCTCGGATATAACCGTCCATAACGGCGACATTGGATTGCGCTGCAAGAATGTCTTCCACGATGAAGGAGGATTCTTTGTGGTATGCCAGCGAGACATCCACCTTATCCCCTTCGGTATTCTGCAGCGTTACCGTCTTGCCGACTTCCTTGTCATTGGCGGTCATCGTACCGAATTTCGGCACATGAATGGTTGCGCCCTTGGTCTGAATCTCGTCCTCGTAATCACGATTTACCAACCGGACCAACGCTGCGGCGTCAAAGAACGAGGCAATAGCCCGCGACGCCCAAAGTTCCGGGATGAAGTCTTCGTGATTTGAAGAGTTGATCGTAGTCGTTGCAGTTCCAGCCAAAGTACTTTACTCCTTGTGATAGTTTGGGTAACCAAAAACAGTTAGGCCCAAACCCACGGAGGTGTGTTCCCAAGCGCTACTTCTTGGCGCCTCTCTGGATCAACACACTGATCTGATCCCAGTTCTTCCTTACAAAGGCAGGATCGGCCAATTGCTCTCGAGTAATCGTGCTCCCATCACCGAGAGAACCGCTCTGAAAATTGCCACCTTGTCCGGGGACAACCATCCCGCGAACGAGATTTGGGTTTTCAGTTAGGTACGTCTTGACCCCGTCTTCTACGGAAACTGGAACGGCGACCCCATCCTTTCCCTTTCCCGGCATGGTCAGCTTGAACTGCGGGGGTTTTCCTTCCTCCGTAATCTCTTCGATCTGAATCGTATCGAAAAGCAAGGTGACCACCTGCTCGGGACGATAGGCATCGTTCTTTATCGCCGCGTCACTCAACGCACGGCGAATAGTTTCGGAATTGTGGAGACCCTTCCACCGTTCGGCTTCCTTCTTTGCGGAGCCAAGAGCAACGTTATGTTGCTCTTTCAGAGTCAACAAGGCACGCTGGTGTTTTTCCTCCACCGACATCCCCTGTTCCTCCAACTCGCGGAGCCGTGTCTTAGCCTTCTCCAATTCCTCAGTCGTGAGTTTGGTTTTTGTACCCTCATTGGTCAACTGACCAAGGGTATTTTTAAGTTGCTGTTGGAGTTCAGTTACCTTCTGATCTCGCGTTTGGGCTCCCTTTCCGTAGGCCTCGTCATACAACTTCTGTTGGTCGGGTGTAAGATCCTTCCAGTTGTCCGGACGGAGTTCTTCAGGGAGTTTAATTTTGTCCTCAGCCATCTTGCTATCCTCAAGATGTGTTAATTGTTTCACTCCGACGATAGCTGTCCTCTATCGCAGAGACTACCGCGATCCGTCACGAAATGGGAACGTAGTCGGGGACGACTGCCTTGGCCGCCTCGATCAGTTCATCCAGAACCTTGTCGTCCCACTCGGACGGAGACGCCACAATGGCCGCACGAAGTTCTTTCTCGAAGTCCAGAATTGTACGGCACGTCGACTTCAGAATCTTATCGCCGAGTTCTCCGTCCACGAGGGACTTCTCAACCGCAACGATCACCTTGTCCAACTGCCCCACGACGAGTTCGAGCAGGGCATTTCCCTTCTCCTTCGAGAAAAGGGTAGTCAGTACGTTCTTCAGAATTTCCATGACAGTTCTCCTTGGTTTGGGCCTATCCGCAGCATAAACACTGATGCTGCGTTCTTACTCAGCTATTCCTATCTCTTCTGAATTATATAGCCCTGCATGTAGATGCGCGGTCTTTTTGCTTCTACGCCTTCACTTGAATTGAAATACACATATCGGGTTGCGGCTGGATACTCTGGGGAAAGTACGGCAAGACCAAAGTTCTTCGTAGAGTCCGCTACCATTTCGTTAATCGCATATCCTAATCCTCCAAACCATACCACTCCTGTATCTGACGCGCTTATAACCTGTGTTCCATAATTCTGTGATCCATAACGAGGATCACACCATACATCATTAGGGGCATCATACCCTGTCCAGTTCCAACACACCTCGGTTGCAGTGGCGACATTGGACGTTCCGTATCCATCTCCCTCTTTCCATAAACAGTTTGTGACATGAACTTCGATGAGGGGCGTCCCGACCACCTTGAAAATATAGCCACCAAACTTTGCATCATTGATAACAATTCCTCGGTTATGCAACAGTGCAAAACTATTATAGAAAAATCCTATGTACTGTGCGGGGCCAGTTGTTGAGTACCCAACAGTAATTGAATCCCTCGCCCCCCATTCAGAGGTAGGGGCAGAGGATGCAATGTGGGCATCCTCCGAGAAATACATCGTCGTGTCCCAGTAGACACGCTGAGAGTCAGAGTGTAGGGCAACTATGTAGTAACCCGAATATGATAAACTTGGCCAGTTAGCCAGTTGAACATTCTGCCGTGAGCTAAATGCCGCGCTCCGATTAGACGTAGAATCCGACTTCTTAATAATAAGGCCGAAATTTGTGAGGGGGTCATTTACAAGCGATTGCACCAAGGACGTAATTGTCCATGAGTACCGATTGGTATCATTTGCAATTGCAACTGTATCATTTGCGTTCCCACTACACATCGTATTCATTGGGCGATCCCACAAACTATGACCGCGATCTATGGTGTCTCCAGTCACGGACAATGAATCAAATTTTGACCATCCTCTCCAGTCCCAGCAAGCCCCAGCAGTATCAATAGCTCCCATTTGGGTGCCCTCCACCCAATCTGATGCTGCCTTAAACACGCTCACGTTGGTAGGATCTGTTACGGATACAGCACTTGCACCAAATAAACCCTCTGTAATAACGATACAACAGTCTTCATAAGCCAATGGGAAATATACCTGACTCTGCATAGTATCAGAGTTAACACCCGCATAGAGAGCAGTGCTGATACCATAATTACGAGTAGTGTAATTCTTGCTAATGTGGGCATCAGCCGTAGGTGAAGCCGTTGCAGCAAAGGGGATAAACTTTACGCTGTCTGACAACTCTACCGTGAAGGGTGCAGAAGTATCGCACAAGAAATGATGGGCAGCACTCATGAGCCGAATACGAGCACTATCTGCACTCACCGAGGGTTTCCACAGATACACCCCGTTATTCGGAGTGCTCTGCGTGATGAGTTCCCAATTCCCCGATGGGTAATTCCGATCCCACTCGATACGCACATGACCCGCAAAATTAGCTGTACTCCACTTGATCGTGTCCTCGTTGGCAACGTAGATTGTTGCACCACTACCAGGTTTCGTAAGTGCAAACAACGTGGAAGGATGAATTCCAACCAATGCCCGATTTAATTCTGGAATGGAGTCGGCGGGAAGGTTGTTAACATACCACCATCCCGTCCGATCCGCATGATTTATCTCTAACCCATAATTAAAATGTAGTTGGTTTCTACCGTTATAGACTCGCCAACCATCACATACTACTGCATGGTCGTTAATACGATATAGTATGGGACGACCCAAATTAAGCTGCGCTTGCAATATTTCAAACCAAGCGGTTGAGTCATAATCACTGCGTAGTAAACGACGTGCTCCGCTTGCATAGCCAAAATGTCTGTTAATTACTTTCCCCGCCAAACTATCCCACATCGCCCCTGCGTAGGAGGACGACCTTATGGTGCCATAGTCCATTTCTATGGCTACGCCAATTTCGTAACACAACTCTGCAACGGCGGCTCTCTGGTCAGCGGAGGCTATGGCTGTTAAATCGCCTGTTCCCCATATGTTGTATCTTCCGAGTATCTCCTCCCAATCATACTCATCCGAGAAGGTTGCTGATAAGTTCTGTCCCTCAGTCTCACCCGCACCCGTACTATCCCCATCCCAAGCGTAGGTATGCGATCCAAAACCACTGGCAGGATATTGCCAATACTCCATAATCATCCCAAGTGCTGTGGCTACACAACCCGCTCTACAGCGTGTGCCACCAACCCCCGTCGGACAATCCTCGTTCCACGGTGAATATTGATCCCAATATATGTCCCCTAATAACGGTTTAACTTGACTCTTAACTGGAGCCGGTTCTGGATCGGAAATGATATTACCCGCTGTTCGCTTCGTTGGGTTTTCGCCCCACCGAATTCGCGCCCAATCCCAATCAGTGTCTTGAGCAAAAGACACCGACTGAAAAAGAACAAAGAGAAGTAAAAATACTCTAATCATTGAACTGCTCCAGTATGCACTTCAAACTTAGGAGGATTACTAATCGGAGCTACCCACAGACAGTCTGCACGAAACGGTACCCAAAAGGACGTACCGGGTGCCATAGTAATTGGTGACCCGCAGGAAGGGACGAGTCGAATCATGTAGGTAGAAGTGGTATCGGTGTTTCTCATAACAAACCCCGACTGGGTTCCGGTGTTGGAATTCGATAACTTCATTCCCCTTCCCTCTTCGGGGATTCCCATCAAGGTATCAACTTTCATGGAATCAAATACCGCACCCGTAAGCCCAAGAGGGCGGTATCTGTTTGCTACTTTATCCAACCCGTATTGAACGGAAACAGGATTTCCGTTGTCATCAATGGGCGTTATCGCTCCGGTGTTGCTGGGTTGCGCTATGGCATTCGACAAGCCGAAAACAACCAGAAACACAACCATAATGCGGAAAATGATTTGGGTTCTCATTTTGTTCTACTCCTCGGGAGTTGAGTGAGGGGGTGGCAAAACAATGGATAACTCAGGGAGAGACTTTATCTCTTCCCCAATAGTTTTCATATCAGAAGTGGACGCATCAGGGAGCGCACGTCCGGCTATCTTCATCTTTGTTAGGTAAGAGAAGTGCGAACCTAAACGTAATTCCTCCAAAGACATTGCGTCAGCCAACTCAGCGGAAAAACTTCGAGGATCAAATTCTTTGGGGTATTGCGCTTTCCATAAACCCTCCCCCGACTTTACCCCCATAAATTTGGATACCGAAGCGGAGAGATTCATTTCCCCCTCTTCCATGAGAGAAGCAGCGCTGGATAACGCAGCATTTGTGTCCTCGAAATCTATTTCCTTCCCTAATGCGGTGGCGTACACTTCATTAGGATTTGCGCCGCGAGAGGGGAGAGTGGCCATACGATACATTTCCTGTATCCCAACATGGATCCATTCCATGATCAGTTTGGCCTGAGAAGCATCCGGGGAGATGTACTGAGGAGGAAACGGTGTATTCTTTGGATACGTCCATATCTTCGACACCCCCATGATCTGGTTGTTTACTTCGGTTTCCTCCGCTCCAACCACCAATTGGGAGAAGGTTTGTTCGTACATAATGGTATCCACCAGAGAACACCAATTGTATACCGAACGAGCTAAGATGGAGATGTCCGATATAAGACTGGGGGGTTCCTCACCACCCAAGGCTCTCCCGTGAGAAAATTCCACATAGGGCACAACACCCCAAGTATTTTCGCCTTCCTCTACCAAAATTAGCGGTTCTTCCTCGCTTTTGTTCTTGTCACGTCGGAATATGCTAAAGGAATCTCGAGTCCAGAGCTGATACCGAGTCTCCGATTTCCTTTCAATGTTGGGATTTTTATCGTCGCTCCATTCATAGGAAAAGAATACCCAGTTGAATTCGCTGTTTCGATCCCGCGACCAGTCCAAAAGCTGGGTAGGCTTGATAAGGGTGAGCCGAGGGAGAAGAGAGTTGGATACCACCCCCGTAATTATTTTAGGTTCATTTCCGCCCTCGGGACCCCGTATAAGAACACCGACGCGGCCAAAAACACGGGTTAGAGAAGCAATTCGAGACATGAATACGGCCAGATCAGTCCCTTCGCCATCACAGTTTTTAGCGAAGGAAGAATAACGTTCTTCCTGAGCAGAGTCGACTGCAGTGCGCAGGAGAGCACGTCCATTTGTGTACTTGGTGTAGGTCTCGACTATGGCCTTAACAAAGTTGAGATAGTACGAACGCTTCCGCCGTGATTCATAGTCGGATGACGATTCGAATCGGTGGTTAAACAGCATCAACTCTCCTCCTCTGGAAATGGAGGAACCACCGATTTTAGTAGCAGTATATTTATCCCCACCGTCGTAGGCCAGTTCATAGAACTGCCATTGGTTATAATTTGCGGTGAAGTTTGGGTGCTTGCGTATCTTCATCCTACCATCCCACTTGTTTGAAAGGTTTCTTCTTCCGCAATTGCCAGGCTATGGCCAAAGCGAGAACCAAATCATCATTACTACCCGACTGGGCTTCTACCTTCCCACTTGGTTTCTCTACGAAGGTCAAACATTCCCGCAACTGTATCACGTCATGAATAGTAACATAACCATTTAATATCGCATCGGCAAGATCGTCCAACATAATAGGACGACTCTTTCCATCCGTTGACCAACCAGGACGAGTTTCGTTCTTTCGGGCAATTTCATCGTAGGAAGTGTAATGATAGATATAACGCTGTGGAACGTGCTCCGCTTCCATCAGAGCGAGAAGCACAGCATGACCGTGATTATTGCGCTCTATTCCCCAAAGAACATCCCCGTATATATGAATAGAATGGGCGATCTGACGCGCAAACATCCGAGGGCCAAAACGGCTGTGAATTACGGCAACCTCTTCACCTGTCTCCTTATCAAGAATTGCCCCAGCATCGTAATCCCCACCGGATATTCCTTCCGCCGTATCGCCGCCACCAACGTATGATCTTCCGGGAACGGGTAATGTATAAACTCTCCAACCTAAAGGTATAGCCGTCCCGTTGGACCAATGCTTCAGTGGCTGCTTCTTCTCAGTAGAATCCAATCGTGCCTGAATTCGCCTAACATCGAAGAAGGGTCTCCCGCTGTGAAGAAAGGCTTCCACATCGTCAACCGGAAATTCCTGCGGAAACTTCGCGCGACTCGTAGACATCGCGGCCCTCTTAACGCGACGCCACTTAATTTGCTCCAGGGTCAGATTGTACTTCTTTATCAGAGCCTTTTCTTCCCGCGTAAGATAATCCGGACTTTCTGGGTCCAACAACCTTTCTTTTTCCCCCTTCAACAACGGAAGACTGCACTTTGAATCGCCATACCAAGGAAAGAAATGAGGTTTGTATCCTCCCAATCCAGTTGCTGCTTCTCTCCATCGCGCGAAGAAGTCGTTGTATCCATTAGCCGTTGTTTCGATGGAGATCTCTCCCGTCAACATAGGAACGCACGGCTCCAACGCTGCCCACGAATCGGTGGGCAACGGCCAATAGGCATACTCTGAACAGTGAAGAAAGTGAACCACTCCGCTTCGACCCAAGCTCTGTGCTTCTGTAATGTTTTTTCCTGCCGTCGTTATACTAACCCGACTGTTCAATTCAGGAAAAGTCAGTTCCGTTCTGTTGTTCAGTCCAACTTTAGGTCGTAGTTCGTTGGGTATCGAGTGGAACATAATCTTTAAGTGCTCAAACAAACCATTTGCACTTTCGCCTTCGTGCGTTACAATTAAAGCAACATACCCCTCTCGCGTACACACCCGAGCGAGCGCCTGTCCTAATTTCAGAGAGGAAAACCCCTGACGACGAGCCTTCAATATCAGATCGCGCTTGGTTCTGTTTTCCCAATAAAGTTCCTGTACGTTGTTGAAAAGAAACGGAACCATACCCCCGGATTCAGACCGAATGTCAAGAAGCGTCTCGATAAAATACCGCTCGTCCTGAAACAGGCTATCTGTCAAGTCATAATTACTTTTTGGAAAGGCAACCATTATTTTACTTTGCTGTCTATGGACTTGACTTTTTCCAGAACCAAAGTAACGTTGGTTTCTGTTCGGTTGTGACAACCACGTGCTTCTGTCGTCCACCCACTAAATTCGGAATGCATGGCCGCTGTCTCGAAATGTAATCGTTCGAGGGTAGCGATCTGCTGCCGCATAAGATTCACTTGTTCTTCGGACGTCTTTTGAAAGGCCTCAACCAGAGTCTGAGCTACGACATTGGCATCATTTGTTTTTCGGTTCACGAGAGGCCTGACGACCCAGGCGAAGATACCAAATACGACAAAGGTAGCAAATACTACTATCACACCTCCTTCAAGAAGGCGTTGAATAATGGTGGGTTCAAGCACTGGTTCCATGGAATAAATCCCTGTTAAATTTTTTCGCGGAGCGGGGGACGAGGCCCAAGGAGAACCGTGACCTTACTCCCACCCACAAGACTCCCCCACCCCGCGATGAATCAAATTACTTCTTCGGAGGTTTGGGCTTCCCGCCTCCGCTACCTTTCTTACCGCCACCGCATCGGGCCATCTTCTGGATCACCTCCTCCCGAATATAGGGGATACTATAACACGGCATGTATACCGTATCTCGAGGTTCACCACAAACGAAGATAACAACAGGTTCCCACCGAATCGAATCTCCCAGAGTAACCAATTCCGTACTGTCGTTAACGGTAACTTGCCCGGCACGCAACGTTATCGACATCAACAAAAACGGAATAACTTTAAAGAGTAGGCGGAGGCCCATCGAACCTGCTCCTTCCTTCGGTGCTCTGTCCCTGCACATGAATGAGACGTATCGAACAACAGAAGTTTTTCCTCCCAAGTCTCTCGGCCTCCGCGCAAATCCAACGATCGCTGGCCATATATGGATGGCCTATCTTCATGTACCCGATCTGTTCCAGAAGGTCCTTCGAGTAAAAGTGAAACGCCCCAGTGTTCCATTCCACACTTCTCATTTCCGGAAACTGATCTGTCCATCGCTCACACTGGTTCAGATGATTCGAATGGCCGATTCCCCCTGCGTGATCGATCAGTGCATCGTCTCCGGTCAAGACCGCTCCCATTACTCCGATAAGGGGTTCGTTCTCCCGATAGCAACGAAGTGCTCGGGCCATCCAACCTTCCTGAACGTCGCCGTAACAATCGGGATTCATTCCTATGATGTAAGGACCCCCCGCCAAGGTGAGACCCCCGTTCATAGAATTTCCGTACCCGTCCGTTCCTTCTACTGGAACCCAAAACAGGTTCCGATCGTTCCAGACCATTGTTACTGGCGCAACATTGGAGGAAAATTCGCCCAACAAAATGTTCATAGCACCCACATGATTGGGCGAACTGTGATTGTCTACAACAACCAAGTCGAAGTTGGTGTGACCACCATTCTTCAACCCTCTAAGAAACCGAGGAAGAACGTGACTGGAGTTGTGGGTGAGAGTTACAACCGTTATGTGCAAGGGATCTGTCATAGTTTTACGGCCCTTTCGCAGTGACGACAAATTACCAAGCCACCATACAAACACGCTTGTCTCACCGCATTCTTGATGGGGCCTTCGTATATTTCAGAATAGGTCTGGGAAAATAGATTTCCCAGAACGTGTCTCCGGCCGTAATCCATACAGCATAGAATAACGTCGCCGTTGGGCAAAAGAACGTTTTGGTCGAAGCGTAAAGAGGCGTAGGAACAACGGATTCCCCCCTCCCGAAGAGTTACTGGCAACAGGGGATTGGTTCCCGCTCGTGAGATCATACTGTCTTCGATCCAACGATCTTCCGGATACGAATTGAGGAGCCGCTCTCGGATTCGCAGGTTAGGTTGTCCAACGCTCACATAATAGGTTGGGGTAAGCCTCGTTCCCTTCCGAAAGAGTTCGTTTAAATCCAACCAACGTTGCTCATCGTAAACAAAGGTCGTTCCACCAGGAACATGGACTACGATTTCCCGGAATTCCAGATCCCGAAGCATCATTACGTCCCGCTCTCGTAGACCAACCAACGTGGTATACAGAACCATCGTTCGACGCTGCTGCCCTGTGTGAACCATCATGTCGGCCGCTTCGGGATTCAGAAAGGGTTCGCACATCCCCGAAAAGTCAATCTGAACATCCGGAGGAACTTTGTCTAAGGCCGCAACAAAGTTTTCAAGAGAAAGAACTCTTTCCCCTTCGTAGTTCAACATCAGCTGCTCCTGCGGGCAATAGGAGCAACCATTGGAGCAGCCAATTTGCGTGGTTATCTCTAAGGTTCTCATAGTGGCCTCTTAGGAAACGCCCGAATACGCTCTTCGCTCTTCTGGAGATGGTGATAATCGGATCCCCAATCATAGGCATCATATACATATGTTACATTGGGGTTAAACACCACCTCTTCTGGTTCACACTGCTCAGCCATTTCATACATCGTAGCCTGATCTTCCGCCAGGAAGGTGAAAGTCTCCGGTCGCATATTCTGCCATAGCCCATAACGGAACGTCCGCATGTGCGACATAAGCCAAGGGTGCTTCCGGTAGTCTCGCGTCTCCTTCACTTCGATAGAGTAGGCCGCGCAATGACCAACACGGTCAGTTCCATGAAATCGATACTGACCGTATATGATCTTGGCTTGTGGCAGCGCCTTATACAGATCAGCGTACAGATCCACCACTTGCGGATGGGCCAGATAGTCGTCTCCGTCCAAATTAAGAATCACGGTATTCGGATGGATCTGATAACACGCAAACGCACGTTGTCGGTTTGCATGCAGCAACATCGTACGGGATTCGTTCCGTAACAGAGTAAACGGAACCCGATCTTGATTAGCGATAAGGTCACGGGCCTTCTGATACGTTTCGTCCGTAGAGCAGTCGTCCGTTAGCAGAAGGGTGAAGTCTTGGTTGGTCTGCTCAAAAACGGAGTTTAGACACCGCTCTATTTTATCCGCAAAGTTCCATGCCACGATGGAAATGATGAACGGAGTTTTAATCAGTGCAGCTTCGGCTCTCATGTCCACAACTCCCGAACCTTCACCAAGACTTTGTCCACTATACCGATCTTGGGTTGGTTCAAGTCGCAGAATTTACGAGCGAAGTGATAGTCCGGAGTATCCCCCCCACCGAACATGATCTGATGTTTCTGGATCAGTGGCCAGCGAAACAGACCATTCGGTGTTCCAAAGTCACAACGAGTTGGGATCGTATCGAGATTTCGGGGCACGGCTTCGCCGTTCAGCAGCATGCGACTGACAACCAGATCGAAATCTTCCTCCACTGCCTTGGCCACCATTTCCGAGATCCAACTTGGTGCGTAGCCATCATCATCGTCGGCGAATGCAACGTAATCTATCTGAGGCTTGAACATCGAAACCTGAAACATCATTTCATTTCGGACAAAGGATCCAGTGTCACGATGCGGTCCGGAATCGAACTGGAACAGGTTAAAAGTACCCGCCTTTCTTCCCTCTCTGGAGTTGATCAAATCCGCAAGTAGCATCTTCTTCTCCGTCGAGAGTGTCCCGTCTTCCCCCAAAAAGAGATGCAAGAGGGGATAATCCTGCTTTACCAGTTGCAGAAGAGAACCACGACTCTCTTCCGGTGGCCGGATCGTGGGTACCAAAACCGCAACTCGGGGGGTGTTCATATTGCGGCTCCTTCCTCCCGGCAGTATGGAACAGGGGGTTCCAGTCCCTGTACCCAAAGCGCTCCGTTCTCGATCTCCGTATTATCCGGGAGAAGGGCCAGCGTGTTCTGGAACGCCTCGAACAGCGAAGAACCTGAGCCACCGTAATGGCGGTATTCCCGGACAACGGAATCTCCCGACTTAACGTCTTGGAGCAAATTTAGGTGCACTTCGTATCGTTCCGTCTCATTTCCCGGCTCAATCACGAACTGGGTGGGGACTTGTTTCTTGATCAGCTCTTCGATGATCACTCTCCAATCCCCATCGGTTCGGAGAGCGTCCAGTTCCTCTCGCCAGTCTTCGGAAGGCTTGGGGATCTGGAGATTGTTGAGGGTAGCCCATTCCTCGAGAGCAGCGAGAAGAGGACAGCAGTCGCGGGAACTACCAACGGTGATGGATTTCTCCCGAGTGGTTAGCCAAGCCACTAATCCCAGCAGTGCTCCGTACAGCATTCTGTCCACGGGCGGACTGAGTTCGGTGTTCTGTTCTTTAGACATGGTCACGGTTTTCCTTAGTTAGGACTCGGTAGTGGGATAACGGCATAGTCTTCTTCGGCGTTCTGAATTTCCGGCCGGGACGTTTCGGATATGATGTTTGCATCGGTAGTCAGTCCTCGTTCCATTCGGCGCTTCTTGATCAGTTCGTCGAAAGAGTGATGTACTTCGGTTTTCTCGATGAAGGTTCCGGCCTCCTGCCCGATCTGTTTGAGAAGATTGGCAGCAGTCTGTATGTCTTTCTCGACTACGATGTGATGATTCCGGGTCTGTTGGAGACGTCCGTGTTTGTTGTATTTTGGCTGCCCATGCTCATCGAGGAGCGTTTCCATCCATTCCAGAACCTTGGTAGGAGTCGGCGTAATCTCGCCGTAAAGTTTAATGAGCTCTTCGATGCGGACTCGGGCGTGAGCAAGGGGGATGCTTTCCAAATCTCGTACGAAAATTTTGCGGTGCTCGACGTATTGCTGCCATAGTTCTTTCCAGAATTGCTCTTTTCGCTGAAGCTTCATTCCAGGATCAGCGGATAGCTTGGCTAACCAGCGAGCAATCTTGTCGTAGGAGTTCGGATGAAGGGGAAAGTGGAACTGATTCTCGAAAAGCTGAAGCGTTTCGTTCTTGGGTCGGAAGGTGGACATGCAAAGAACGACGAAGAGATAGTGCCGGAAGGAGAGTTTCTTCTGGGGTACTTCGGTATTAGGAGAGAAATTTGCGTAATTCGTTTGAGGGGGGAAGGGCCCCATTAGCGCCATAGTCGCTTTTTTTCCCGAGTCTTCCTGAACGTTCACACCAAACGAGAATGATGGCGCATTGCCAGGCAGAGGAGCAGAATGAACATTGCTGGTAGAGCACTTAGAGCCTGATAGACGAGGTGAGCCATCCCCATACGTGCTGTAACTCTCCCCACTAACTCTCCCACTCTCTCTTACTCTACCTAACTCTTCTACTCTACCTCTCTTTCCTGCTTGCGAAGCAAGCTCTACCTCTACTCTACTCTCCTTCACCTTACCCTTCTTCTTAGGTAGATACTTGATACGCTCAGTCTCGCTACTCGCAGAATGGCGTATCGCTCTCCTATCATCCAGTATCACTTGCTTACCAACAACGATTCGCATAACAGGTTAGCCTCCGGCAGTCGGGTTTACACTTACTTATGTCACTTCCCACCCACTCGCGCGCAGAAGTAACTTAAAGTAACTTGACGCCACATAACGTGGCGTATGCTCATAGTATAGGGGGGTACCAACGACCTAACTTACCTAATACCCATGAAAACAAACGCAATCAGCAGACCAACAACAAAACTAAGAAAACCGGAAAGGCAACGATCAGATGCGTTAAATGCTGACATAAAACCTCCGGAATATCCCCCCTTCTCCCGGTAAAGGGTAAAACAGGGGGTAGAAACGGTGCTCAAAACCCCTAAAATAACGTACCGCAGCGGCCCCAGAGGGGGTTTTCACAGTAAAATTAGGGGAAGGGTGGGGGTTACTTTGGGTAAGTTGCTCTAAAGAGGGAAAATACAGTAAGTTAGGTGGGAAAAAGGCCCCTCTAAGGCTAACCGTAATAAGAACAGTAAGTTAGCCCTGCTGACGTAAACGGGCCTTAACACGAGATTTCAGCCGGAAAAAGGAATGATAGTAGTCGTGACAATTGCTGCACACAACATATCCTGGACGACAAGAACACTCGATTCCCCATCGATGAAAGAAGGCTTCCCGATTACGTTCATCCAAATCGATGCTATCGGTAAGGGGTGGCCGCACAAAAGCACCCATTTGTGGTTCGGGATGGGAAACTTGGGTTTGCGGTTCTTTCAGGATCTTCCCTCCCAATCCGAATAGCTGCTTAAGGGTTCTCGTAGCTAAAGCTATTGTCACGAAATTATTGACTGTGCTTCCTTGTATAGTAGACTGGAGTGAAATTCCAATCCCCGTCAGTTGTGCCATAAAGTCGGATTCAGCGAGAGGTTCATATCGTCGGGATGTTGCGGCAGGGGAGTAAAACTTAAAATACTCCACGGACGATTCGGAAACAGGATGTCCTCGATGAGACTCAGAAGCACAGATTCGGAGTTGCGGATATTCCTTATTTCTGTCTCTTCGAAAGTGGGTACAGTAGCATCCCTCACCTGCCCAAACCCAACCCAAAGATTCAGCCAATTCGATCGCTCGTTTTGTAGTCAACATTGGTGATTCCTTTAAGTGAAATAAACATCACCCAAAATCGTGTCTGGAGTATATTCTCCGAACGGACGGCGTGGTTTGATACGCAAAGAAAACCTCTTCCCCCCGTTACTCCTCCAAAGTGCAAGTAAACCATTTCCGGAGTCCATTGCTTGTAATGAGCGGGAGATCCGAATTCATCGCAGTTCACTTCAAAGTACAATCGGCCACCAGGAATGAGAACACGGGATATTTCCGCAATCATCTTCTCGGGATTCGGTGTGTGATCGATAACGTTGATACATGCTACGTAGCTAAAGCTATTGTCACGAAATTCTTGCATATCCTCCCCGTCTCCCGTAAAGGTGCTGTGGAAATAAGGGAGGAGCTCGGGAAACAAGCATTTGTAGTCAGCAGCCAGGGGGTCTATGGAGATGATGCGCAAGTTAATTCGCAGTGCATTTTGCTGCTCCCTTGAGAATTCGAAGGGCGAAACCAAACCACATCCAATCTCCAATCCATGCCCCTGTTCGAATGAAAGAGAAGGAAATCGGGCAAAGAATTCGTGTAAATCTGCTCTTCGCATTTCCAAAAATCTTTCCTGACCTATCTGAGTATAGAGCTCCCGCCAGAAATTCAATTCAGCACTTTGCTGAGCGGTCATGGTATGTTAACTCCCTGAGGTTTGTTAGTGTGGATACACGAAATGAATTTGGCCCGTCTTTCTTCTTTTAGGCGAACGACACCCCCTTCTTTGGCATAGGAAGCACGATATATACGTGCAACATCCCTTGTATCGTATGATACGCACACAACTTCGTCGTATAGAAATTCTCTTCGAAAATAAACAGCGTCCGCCAGAGAACGAAAGAGATGTACGCATCTCTTTTCGAACGGTCTCACCCAACCATCGGCTTTTATGACCTCAAGATTCTTAGTGGCATGGTATCCGATTCGGGTGGCCATTATTCTATCCATCCCATTTTGCGGCGGATTGCCTGAATACAATTGAAACGACCGTTACGGGGTTCTTCGTCTCGTGTCCAATCTACGCAGAGCGATTCGGCAAACTCATAGAGCGCTTCGTTAGTACGCAGGGTGCTGGCACAAGCAAACAGAAAACCAATTTCGCTTTCGGTTTTGGCCTTGGATCGAAATTCCTCTTCGGGAGTTTTGAAGGTGGGGAATTCGACCAGCAGGTAATAAGTAACCAAAATGAATGCACCCTCGTGGCTGATAACCGGAACCGTTCTTACGCCTTGCGCATCGGGAGCGATACCGGAAAGAAACTCGTTTACTTCGTCGGTGCTGATTAAGCGAAGGGACTCATCCGAAGGATGCTTCCGTCTTGTAAAATTCAAAAGCGCTGTCTTGTAGACCCGCCGAAGAACGGTAAGACGGTCGTTGGATGTCTCGGGTGGCGTTCCGTAAAATCGGGAGATGGAACAGTTGGGTCCGTATGTCTGACGTGCTTGCACCAAGGCATGGGTTGGATCCGTTCCCTCTACCCAGCCAATCTGAAAGCCATCCTGAACAACTTTATAAGTCTGTTTCGACATCGTTCTCTCCTCGTTTTTCTTTTGAGATGACGCGATTGAATTCGGCCCAACGTGGAACGTAGAAATTGGTTCCTCCAAACAGTTCGATGAAGCGTTTTGTATTGTCCTTCCCAAAAGCTTCATAGTATAGAAATATGAGGGTGTCGGAGAACTCTTCCTTAATTACCTCTTCCCATTTCGTTGGCAAGTTCGATCCTCAGTTTTACGAGAACGTACTGATAGAGATTTATAGCTTCGTCCCGTGTTTTGTTTCTAAAGAACGTCCTACGCAGGATTCTTATGACTTCCTTGCGGGTGCTCCCCACAAGTACAAATGTAGAAACCCAACGACACAGAGCAGGATTCATTTTCCAAGAAATCTGAACAACGTTGTTGGCCACAAAGTCTTCGGTGAAATAAGGATTGAAAAACGGATCAGGCGTAATCTCGAAGGCTTCATTATCCTCTACGAGTCGTTGGTGGTGATATCGAGGAAACCCAATACGAAGTGCTTTCCAATAACCCAACATACGCAACCAAGGAACTATACGCCCACGGAACGGTTGGAATTTCATCAACTGACCTTCCAAAAAATACAGCAGAAGGTCATGAAGAACATCCTCAAAAGCATCCTCGATACCCATTTCCTGAACTGCAAGAGCAACCATGTTCCGGATCGCCCGAGATATCCCTTGGACCAAAACCCCCGTAGATACCCCCGTTCGTTGGTAGCGGATTACCTCCTCGTACAGCCACTCCTCAAATTCGGCAGGTTCAAGCGTTTCAGGAACTGGGAGGTGTTTCCTCCGCAAACGCAGCATCTTCCTCGTTGGAAACGCTTGTTCGTCTTTGTTGTTTCCTCGGAGATTACGAGGCATTCTGTTTTCCTTCTGCAGCGACGACAGAACATGGTTCTGTATTTAGTGTTCATACTTATTTGGTGGGCTTGAAGAACTTTTCAATCAACGAAAGGAAAGAAACATTCGATGCCATTCTTTTCATAGCACGAACCTTAACCGCTGCTGCTCGAATGTCCTGCTTCACCAGATAAAGACGGTGATTCTGGCGTCTCTCGATGTTCTCCTCCCCCCGCTTCTTCGAGAGACGGTTGTGCCGTCGGCGTTGTTCCGGAGACTGTTTCTTCATTCTTCTCTCCTAAGGATTTGTGGATTCTGCTAACCATACCCAAACACACAGCCCGATATTCGACAGCTAACGTAGCCATCCTTTTAAGGTCTTCGAGGTTATTTCGGGCCTCCCCTATAACTCCCCCTTCCATCAATTGTGGTGTCCGCTGAGGAGTTGGAGGGTTTAGGGCGATCTCGATTTCTGACAGGAAACGCACGAAGGGAATCTCAGAAAAGGTTTTTCCTGTTGCGACGAGGAGTCCCTGTATCAAAGTAAACTCCTCGTCGGTTAGACGTCGGCCAATGGGGCGAGGGTGAAAGGGGGTAATTATCTTAGTCATGAGTTTCTCCAAACGGATTGCGAACTAAGCCAACATACGCTCCTCCGGAGTAAGAGCACGCGGCGCAGGGGGAAATCTTAGATCGTTCTTTCCGGTACAGAGTTTTCAAGATCGATAGATGGGTTTTCGAATACCAAATTTCCCGGAGACTGTACTCTTCCTCTGTTCCCAGAACGTTCTGTTCGCGCCAGTCCATACAGCAGATAAGGAATTTACCGGAATAGGTAATGGTGCATTCACGAAAAGGCCGAGTACACATCTTAGCCAACGGCGTAGTTGGTTGGGGATGACCCAATTCCCGGAGAACAATATTAGATACGTTTCCGGCGTAATTGTGAATTGTACGGGAGCGTCCTGCCTTTACCTTCAAAATGTCAGGAACCAAATTCAGAACCCGAAGCTTTTCGCCTTTTGGGTATCTCCTATAGGCACTGAATTCCCGGAAGTCGGAAATGGTTATGGTATTCAGTGGGTGGGAGAAGGAAAGAAGTTCCACCATTCGGTTGTAGGTGTTCCCGTAGCAATCGATGTTCAGAATGTTTATCCCCGATTCGATGATCTGAGTTATGAACGCAGGTTGGGAACGAATGGTATCCCCGTTGGTAAACAGGGACATCTGAACAAGGGGGAGAACCTCCCGGAAAGTCTTAATCGCATCCAATAAATGAGGATGCATAAGCGGCTCCCCTCGCATGGCGAACTCTATTCGTCCTCGTTCATTCAGAACCCGAATCTGATGGGCCATTCGATAAGCCAATTCGAGACTCATGTTCCATTGGGGGGTAGAAGCAGGTTCGTATGCGGAGGGACAAAATCGGCAACCCCGATCACACCCTCGATGTAGTTCAATCTTGAACGTCGTTGGCCGCGCAATGAGGTTTTCATACCGACGTGAAATGGATGACGGTGGCAAATTCTCCTACCTTTCGTCGTTGGGAGACTGAACATCCTCACCGCTATATCCGTTGTCTATGGGTTCGTGTTTTGGATCTTCTGCCCCTTTGGTGGCTTTATCCTCTGCGCATTTTGCGGTGTGGGTGGTGTAGGAACCGTCGTCATATCCTACCATAACAAAAATCTCCACATCCATCTTCGTTTTCAGGTAAGATATGCAGACGTCCCATATCCCATCTACCGGAAGTAGGAGAGGTTCATCCATACTGCGTGACACCGTACGTCCCACGACCCGGTCGTCCACAACTACTTCGATTAGGACAATCTGCGGGACAGAGGTCGGGTCACGCGGATTCAGGTCTGCCTTCAATGGAACGGTTAGTTTATCAGAAAAGTTCGACGGATCACTCAGCTGTCGGAACACTTCATTCGGATCCGTTAGGTGTCTCACCATTGTGGTCTTCATTGTTTGGGCCTTTCGTTTCGTTTGATTCTCGGATTTGTATTCTACCGCTACGAACTCCAAATAGATTGTCGAAGGGGGAAGGAAATGTATTTTCCCAGGGGGAAGGTGGGATCTTCGTTATGTAGTTGCACCAGAAAACGTTATCCGTGCGTAGGTGGTTAAGAAAGTCCGTTGCAGGTTGCCGATCCAAAATTTCTTTGTAGGTATACCCCTTTAGGAAGGGGCATTTCGGATCTTTACACTGGAAAAAGTATTGCCCGTTTCGGTAGTTGTGGTTTCGAGTAGGAAAGTAGGTCGGCAATTGCGTTAGGCCCTTCTTTCCGCATTCCGGACACCGTAACGTCCCTGTGCCAATCAAGGCTCCCTGTAAGCGTTCCCTTTCCTTCTTTGCCAGCATGGGGTGGGTAAAAAAATCAATAAGAGCAGACAAAATAGAGCGCTTCATAATGCTACTCCAACCGCAATTTAGGTTCCTTAGGAACTTCTCCTGCTTTTATTAGGGCAGGATAAAGTGACAACAAGGGAGTGTATTTGGAGGAATAGGGTGTAGATACCAAGGGAGAATACCGAGCAAACAAATTTACGAAAGCGGCCTCCGAACGTTCCCGATACCCAGTAGAGCCCAATGAACTAAGCTTTTCTCCGATGACAGGCCACTCTACGTAGCACCCGCTATTACACAACAACTCCAACCCTCGAAGTTGCGCGCGCAAGCACCAGTCTACATCCTGTATAGGTTTTCTGTTTCTCAAGAAGGGACCGATCTCCCGAAAAAGACTGTTATTGAGTATGAAGAAATTAGATAAGAGAACTGTCCTTCGAATATACCGACGCCAGTCGTCAAGAGGATTGTATCCCTTCTCCATTAACTGAGATACTTCTAACGAAGTCTGAGTTCCGGTTATTTTGCATATTGTTCGAAAGAACTTGTGTCGCTGTACAAACTTGATACCGGCAACATGATCATTCTTGTCCATCAGGTGCAACATGAATAACAAATGTTCATAAAGCGGAGGGTTCATTTGAAGAGCGCCATCCCGATCCCGCATTCGAATATCATCGTCTGCGTGAAGCGTATATTTAAATCCAAACTTGTCCGAAATCCAAGCGGCGATGTTTCGGGCAGCAGATATCCCTATCGCCTTCTCGTAGTCTACATACGCAAAGATATTGAGATTTCTGCTCTCATCAAATAGATCCCCCTGTCCAACAAGACAAACGGGAAGTGTGGGCATCGTACGACTGCAGTCACGCAAAAAGCCTTCGATCCTGCGTGGCCGATTATAGCAAATAACTCCAATCATGCAGGACTGATCGGTTCTTAGCCGTTCGTTTATAAGAACTCTGCGAGGAGAGATGCCTTCGGACAAAGAAGTTGGAATTTTCATTTCTGTTGCTCTATAAATCTTTTGGCCATCGAAATAAATTGCCTAAAGTCTTCGGATGTTGGGGGACTCCAAATCTCCAACTCCACCCACTCGTATTCCTTACCGGGAGCCTTTATCTTGATCTGCTGAGGAACGGGGACACTAACGTATTTAGGTTTGTCCCCCGCGATTATTCCGCTTTCAACCAGCGCATCGTTGATCACCTTAACGTAGGAACCGTATACGTTATCAATGTCTAACTGATTTCTACGATAAAGCGTATACCGCAAAATGGCAAAGGAAAATAGCGGAGGTCGTCCAACGCGTATTCTTCGGCGAAGAAAGCCTTCAATCTTCCTTCGTGCTGACAATTTCAGACCAAAATGACCGCCGATTAGACGATTCAGTGGGGGCAGATCTTCCTGAATGATTATCTTCACGTAACGAAACATTAACCGTTTCCCGTTCTATTAGTTTCAGCCCATCGACAAGAAGACCATCCCGAACTAAAGATTGAATGATCGTTCTATTCGGAGTTACGGACAAGATCTCGGGTATGTCCTTCTCTTGAGCAAACTGGATCAGCGAAGTAAGATCGTACTCCCAAGAAGGAGTTGTCCGAATGGACACCGTTCCTCGAGTGGTTTTTACCGAGCGGCGGTCATCCTCTCGAAGGAGGGTTTGCAAAGACTCCCGTAGATAAGCCAGTTGCCATTCTACCTTTCGGGTTTCCCGAGAAATGAATTCTCGTGTTTCCCGAGAATACTGAACCAACTCCGCCTTCCGAACGTTGATCTGACGAATCTCATCGAGGATGTCGTCTACGGTGGACAGACTTATGGCCATGGAATGCCTTTCTATTCCGAAATAATAAACGTATCTCCGCTCTCTTAAGCGAACGAATTGGAATGGGCCCAAATGTAGTTCCCATATCGTTACTCAGAAATACCAACTCCCGTTCCGGGGGTCTTGGAGGTGGGACAATAGCAACTATGGTGCACAGAGAATTGGCGTATACAACAAGGTCCCCTCTTTTAAAGTGGATTGGCATCTTCCAACCCCCGAAAAGCTGAAACCCAAAACTTAAAGCGAGTCAGCATGGAAACAAACCTTCGTTCAATGAAATATTGACGAACCCAGTTCCAATCTATTTCTGGTTTGGAGTAATGGTGAAGAACGCTATCCAAGTCATCCGTATAGGGGAATAACGAAAGATCCGTTAGCATTCGAGCCATATTGCACACCGAGAGATTTGAACGTACGATTGGTTCGTGATTAGCCAGATCGTTTATGTTATCATAGCGATTGGCCCAACGAGCAGCCGTTTTGGGGCCAACTCTAAATATCCCGGGAACGTCATCCCCCGAATCTCCCTTGAGAGACATGAACAGGGGTAGACGATCCTGCCGAACCCCAGCCAATTTCTTACTGTCGGCCGCAAACTTCCTGTAGTTGTCTAACGTAACCAAAGTATTGGTGTGTGTCAAAAGAACCTGAACGTTCTTACTCAGTAACTGGAGCCAATCGTGATCCACTGTGACCAAAACGAAATTGGACTTCTCTTTCAGGGGAAATCGATTTACAATATAATATGCCAGATCGTCCGCCTCCATACCAACCCAACGAAGTTGGTATATTGGCATGCGTCTGAGGATCTCTTCGCACTCCCCAATCTGACGATACCGCTCCTGCTTCCGTAGCCTGTCGGCCTCGTCCTTGGGTTTTCTTCTACTCTTGTAACCAGAAAAGAGCCTCTTTCGGTACAACGTCTTAGCGGGAGAATCCCAGCAGACGAATACATGGGTAGGATCCATGGTCTCCACAGCCAGCTGTAGCAACTCTAAGGTGCCATAGATACCACTCACTCTCCGTCCGCTGGGATCCGTTAAATCAAGGACCATGTCCGCACGGTAGAGAAGAGGATTGCCGTCTACTACCATAATACGGTTCATTGACTGTTATTCCTCAACCCGTTCTTTTCGGCGTTTGCCCTTTTCATTTTTCTCCCGCTTCCGGAGTAAATCCAAATCGGTGGCTTCGAGCAATTCGGCGAGTTCCTCGTAGGTTGGGGGCTTAACCACCTCCATAAGATCTACCCGCTGGCTGAGAAGTTCTTCGATTTCGTCTTCATCCCCCAACGAGGTTTGCTTCGGGGAAACTCTCGGGAAGTATTCTGATTCCATACCCGTGCCTTCCTTCTCGATAGTTACCCAACGACCTGTCTCAGGGTCTGTAAAGTCCCCAAATTCCGGATCGAGAAAGCACTTAACCAACTCCGTATGGACGGTTGAACCATAGGGCAGAACAACCACTCCCGTTCCCTCCACCAATGCGTTAGCAAAGTAGCGGGACTTGGAACGGAGACGCTTAGCAACGTGCTGATCGGAGTCGGAATCGGACTTGTATAGCTCCCGAACCTTTTCGCAAATGGGACAACGGTCCCCTGAAGTTAAACGGGGGCATGCGATGGTCGATTGTTCGGGACCAACCTTGTAATGGAATCCCGATTCGAAGTAAAAATCCCCGAACGGTTCCATGGAGGGAAGAATCCGAACGCGAGTCTTGCCTTCCGGAAACTTGAAAAAGGAAGTCTTCCCCCCTCTTTTTTTGCTCCGGTTCAGCGATTCTCGCATACGATCTTCCCGCTTCTTCTTAGCATCCGCAGTCGAAATGGTTCCAGAACCACCGGATCTATTCCGGGTCTTAATGGGCATCCGATCTCCCTTCTACAGTTTTTCCTGTGTTCCCCAAGAACTTCCAACGGCAAACTCGACCGGAGTCTTGACCTTTAGCCACGGTAGTTTGGGGTTTTCCATGATCTTTTTAGCGATTCCTAACGCCCGATTTTCTTCCCCTGGGTAGAGATCCATGAGAATCATATCGTGTATCAGATCGATAACCAATGATTGGAGTCCCTTTTCCCGGAAAGCCTCGGTTATACGCATAGAAGACAGGTCTGTGAGCATGCTGGCTGCGTTTTGTATTGGAGAATTAACAGCCTCCCGCTCCATAGATGATCTGTCTCGATCGTCTGAATGGGCGTAATTGGGAAACCAACGTCGCGAACCGAAGGGGGACTCAACATAACCGTTCTTGATGATCTGTCGAACCACATGATCTCTAAACTCTCCTACTTCGGGATAAAGTTCGTTATACCTTCTTAGAAAATCCCTCCAATACTTTATGGTCTTTCCGTGTTGTTCGTGCAATCCAATTTCGCTTTCCCCATACAGCACACCAAAATTAACTCGCTTGGCGTCACTGCGGATATTCTCCGCTACTGGTTCATCCGCAGGTATGGAGAAAACCTCCCGAGCAACGGCCTCGTGAATGTCACCCCCTGCCGAAAACACGGACAACATATGTCGGCAGTTCGCTAATACCGCGAATATCCGTAACTCGATCTGACTATAGTCTCCCGAAGCAACCTTTCCATCCGGCCAACGCGAAATGAATAGGGACTTAATATTGTACTCAGACCCCGAAGTGGACTTACGAGGGATGTTCTGTAGATTTGGTCCAGAGGACGACAGTCTTCCGGTCTCGGTATCGATGTTGAAATTGCTGTGGGCTAATCCATCTGACTTAACCCACTTTCGAACTGCGGTACCTGTATAGGTGGTAAGCAGCTTAACCAAAGTTGAACGTTCAACCAAACCACGAGCAACAGGGTGATCGAATCGGGCGATTATGTCCTTCTCTGTTGAGGGCATCCCTGTTTCGGGGGTTACGTACGTTGTGTCCAATCCGCAATGAACGTATAGAATCTCTCTTTTAACATTGGGAGATGCCCAAGCGCTCTTCTCCCCCAACTTCGTAGTTACCATTTTAGCTTTGGGGTGTAATCGTAAGAACGCCTCAACAGCCTTGGTCTTGCTAAGCTTTAAATCTATCGCCTGAATGGAGGCAAACAACTTGTTGGCCAACGCATCAGATGCCTGAAGATCAATCTTTGCACCGTTCGATCTAACTGTCCTAAGATGGCCATTCAGAGGATGAAGAATTGTATGGTAGTAATCGGTCAACCCCTCTTTCTCCAAACGTGGAACGAACACCCGCTTCTTTAGAGTAAAAGTACAGACAGCGTCTGTTCCGTTGTAGACCGCCAGTTGTCTCCGGGAGGCGGAGGTCATAGATACCGATTTCTTCGGCGACTTAGACCTAACGCTCTCCTTGAAAACGGTCTTGTATCCAGCGTACTCAGGAAGATGAACAGCCACCATATAGGCCAAATCGTGCTTGGCGGATGCCGGATCGAGTACGTAGCTAAGAAGTTTTGTGTCCCAGACAAAATTGTTTACGGTAATTCCGACAACAACTTGCAGGTATAGAACATCGAAGTTTCCGTTCTGAGCAATTATTTCACAGGGAAGGTCAAATACCTTTCGCCACACAGCAATATCGGATTCGGAATAAAAGCTAACCAACCCTATATCGTCTTCAGCACAGACCCCGATGCACAGTATCTTGGCGTCCGTTGCCCATGGATCCTTGCCCGTAGTTTCAAGATCGAACGCAAACTCTTTCTTATCCCGTAGGTACCGTAATATTTCTTCCGGAGAAACGATATGAACTTCGGGAACCTTCATTTCGGCGGTGGTGCTTTCGTCGAACAGAACACTCATATCCTTTATGAACGTGTCCGTAAGTCGAGGATCATAACCAATCGCCGCAGGATGGTACATCGGGAAGAAGGTTCTTCCTCCCTGAACGATCTTCCTTCCTCGCGCTTGTTTAATGGACTTGAGTCCAAGCAATGCCTTGAGAGCGGTACCACCCAATGGAACTATTACTTTGGGGTCGGTTTCTTTTATCTCCTCCCCCAACCAACGCATACACGCTTTTATGTTCTTCGAATCAGGAGTCGCATTTCCGGGAGGTCTGCAACGTACGGTGTTAGTGAAACGAACTGTTAGCTCCAGATCGTTGGCTCGTTCTACAAGACTCCGAAGACGTTTTCCGGAAGCACCCACAAAGGGTACGCCTTCGTCATCTTCCGTTGCTCCAGGGGCCTCCCCAACAAAGAGAATATCTGCATCGGCGGGACCATCGGGTCGAATGCAATTGCTACGACAATCGTGACACAGACTGCATCGATCGCATAGAAAAGACGCGGAATCCGACGGGACCCACCTATTTCCTTTTATCATCTATTCTAATCTCCCAGATTTCAAATGCAAGACTTCCTTGTGAATCGAGTTTGTTGGTCCAAAAGAACAGATTCAGCTTGGTAAGAGGATCTAATGACCCACAAAGGGCGTAAGCGTTCAAATCATTAGAGACCATAACGTCTCCGCCGTTGGCAACCAACATGAGTTCTGGTTCGGAATCCCCCGAAACAATCTGAAAGAAGTCAAATACAAGCGTTCGAATTTCCTTTCCGATAGTGAGTTCGATCCGCTTGCCGTTATTCTTCTGATTCCATTCGAGAAGCGGGAAGAAATGCACTCGAGCCGGATACCCCGAATTGTTTATTTCGGCGGGCAAGTTCATGTGCTTTATCCTCCAATCGAATAAATAAACGTGCGTGCGCATTTGCTCCCAACTGTTCTGAGCCCAACCCATCCGCCGGGATCAGTTCCTCCTGAGGTCGATAGACGTAGCGCCGCTTGATCCGTCTATCCACCTGGCCCTCCAGCCCTGTGCAGTACTTGGAGAATTCGCATAGAGAATGTTCTATCGCTCGCACGTCCAAAGTAAGACTAAAGGGGGTTCCGGAAAAGAAACGTTGGAGGAGACACTCCTGGTTACGACACAGATAGTAGATAAAATCTTCCGGGGTATCCAGAACTTGGGCAGCCTTATCAGTCAGATGCAAATTAATCATGGCGGAACCCAAAGGAGAGGTGGGCGGAGCAGGGGAAAATATCCTACGTAGGCCTCTCTTGGCCCCTGGCCCAGCGTTACACCAACTATCCTGTAAATAATCGGGAGTGAAACACCCAAACGGTGTGTAGGTCAAATCCGTAGCGATCTCGTACCCTATAAAACCACCTATCCCGGGCAGTTTACAGAGCGCCTCCCAGTAGTCTCGTAAATTGGGCTTGTCCAAAAGTATATCATACAACCAAGGAAGAGAATTCGAAATTGTGCGAAGGCGTTTTACGGTCTCTCGAATCTTATTTGATCCTGGCCCTCCCGCCCGTATAATATAGGCTGAACCAAAAACAGGATCCGTATCCGCTATTTCTCGGAGACCCTCTTCGAAGCGTTTCCACCCAGCGGCACCCCAATTTTTGTTTACATAAGGATATCCCCATGGTAAATTCATGAGGGTCGTAGGACGGTTTATTAGGCGATACGCAATTATATTGAATACCAACTGGGCGTCGTAGGTTGGAGAGTACCTAATGATCTTTTCAAACAGCCAAACAGTTCCGCGATCGAGGTCTCGGAATACGTTGGTGAATCGATAGTCCCGAAGAATTGGATCATCCGTAAGAACGGTTTTGTGTTCGAGAAAACGCCGAACCCACATCTGATACCGTTCTTGAATCCAATACCAGAACAATCTCATGGCCACTGGGTTGATGGCCACAACGGTTTTCTTATTGGGAGTCGGCATCTGATCTATCCCCTAATATGGAAATAACAGAAGTCAGTTCCCGGAGCAGATACGGGAGCAGCGCATGCGGATCGATGGGGGTGGGTTCTGGAACGATCCGCTCGTGGCGGTATTTTCTTACAGCCAGTTGTATGGCTTCGGCCAGACGATCTTCCACCAAACCGTTATCCGACTCGTTACCGGATCCACGTGAGGATGCTACGGCCCCGATCAAGGCGTATCCTGCGAGGTCAGTCCAAGGGTCTTCCTGGAGTGCAGATGGTGCGTGGGCAATACGCATGATCTTATCGAATATTCTACCTAGTATAAAGGAGTCCCGCATTCGTTCGGGAGGAATTCCTTGGGGCCACAACAGAGAAAAGAATCGACCCACCACAAACGCACTACTTCCATAGGAAGCATTTTTGTGGCCCAACAATTTTCCCAGAGAATCCCCCCGACTTAGAAATTCTTCGGATAGGGTCTTGAAGTTTTTAGGCTGGGCCATCGAATAGACTCCCATTAAATATCTGAAGACGAATTTCCTGATACAAAGTTGTTTTAATTTCCATGGGTATTCTCCCTTTTTCATCATGAATAAAGGGAGCCAAGATAAAACCACAAAGGGTTTCAAAGTTCGATCGGCCATTCCCGTCGGGTTTATCATTCCTGCAAAAAATACAGGGATTTAAACTGTCCTCGGGCAAACGCCGTGAGGCCAATTCTTCACACAAACTATTTGTGGTGATCTTCAAAACGTCAGCCATTTCCGGATCGGGGTTCCCTTTCTTCAGTTCCTGAGTGGCGTAAAGGTGCAGTTCGAGACGATCGAAGAACTTGACAACTCGAAACTCCAAACTGCTTAGACCCAAATCAGGGTGCGCCTCATTTACCCTATCCATGGAGGTGACTTCCGCCGAATACAGTTCTTCCCGAAATTTCTCGGAAGCAAAATTTTTGAAGGGATAGGGAATATCCCCTGAAAAGGCTTCAGGCCAATCGTGCTTAAGAATACCACGAGATACTCTTACCTGATCCACACAAAAGCAGGGCCAAAACATTTCGTGCAGGAGCAGCGCAAATAACGTGTGCTCCGCTACGCTACGCTTCTCGTAGGTAAACATTAGACCGCAGTGGTTGATTCGCGATAACCGTTCATAGCTATTATATTTACGATGGCAAGGAATCGCGGCCTCTGTAAGTTGATACAGTCTATCATTGCTCTGGAACATCGGATACACTCCTTGTGTTAGTCCAATCAACGTAGTGAGTCTGATTAGTCTTTATAACGGGAGATCGAATTCCGGCTAATAGTTCTTGGACAGCCGCATTCTCCCCCCCTCTCCGCAATAGTTGGTGTATCTGAAATACCGAAACCCAGTCGTATAATTGCGCTGGAAATATTGACTCAATGTCAACGGGGGTAAGTGGGTTGGGGCAATCGGGAACGCCCCCATCTCCCTGGGCCATCGCGCTGCCTACATTGTGCAAGCGCTCTACGTCCGATAAGCAAAGGGGTGAGGTAGACCCTCCGAATTCTCGAAGCGCAGCCGGGAACCAAAGTCCGCCAACGGGCATCCCGTTTTTCTCAAGAAGGTTTTTGGCCCGTTTCCAATGCCGTTCATAAAGATGTAAACAGCTAACGAAATGCGTATACTTGTGTGGGCGAACTTTCATTGTTCGAGTGGGGTCTTCCCGCATTATCATATCGGATAGAACCTCCATCAACAATGACCACGTAAACAGATTGACGTTGCTGCCCCAAAGAATATCCATGGAACGCTGAAATATTTTCAGCGAGAGGAGAAAGTTTGGTTGCCCCCCGTTCCATTCGTCTGGTTCAAGAAGGACATGAAGAGCAAGATTGCAGGGAAGATCTTTAGTATGGCCCCGAGCGGTCAGATCGGCGGGATGGGCTATCAATATAAATGCCTGGCGAGACAACGGATTATGGGCCAGCAAGTTGGCAACTTCCAGCAGTTGATCCGTCTTCATAATGTCTCCAATTGGGAATGCTCTAATACGAGGACCGTATGCTGCCCTCCAAGCCTTACCGTTATCGCTGAAGTCCTCAGCCCGAGGAAGGTATACCTTCAACGAGGATATATAATTCTCGCCAAAAAGAACCCAACAGGCCTCGAACATGGTGGCCGCGAGACAGTCCCTACGATCCTGCAGATCCAGAACACGGAAGGAAGGTTCAGACAGCTGAATAACCACGTCTTCCAATTCGAGAGACGCCTGATCTCGGCGTTCTATCTTCTTTCCTTCCTTGAATAACTTGGTCAGTCCGGCCAATAGAAAATCGCTGTTACCAACGGCGGTAATTAAATGCATGGAAGAATCCTTTATCGAAATTTTACGGATACTAAAAAGACCCCAGGTGGTCGAATCCGGCATTAAGACTCGACCAACCTGGGGGGGTCATTCGCGGTGGCTCGCCGCGACCTTAGGAGGACTTGACCCTTTAAATTAGGGGAAGGCAGAACGTCAATCTATCCCAGATAAGTGGCGCCATTCCCTATCCGGTATTCACTAAAAGCAATTACGCTTTCGGTCAATTATGTTCGGACTTCTACCGAAACCTTCCCCGAGAACGGGAGGCGGGATTCGAACCCGCACGCACCATGATCAGTACAGAGGGGAAACGAAGAAAACCCTCTCGCGTCTACCATTTCCGCCACTCCCGTTACCTACGCGATGGCCGGAACGAATTATTCCGGGTCTTCCCAACCCGCCTTCTCGTTGATGGCGGTGATGATGCGGAGACGATTCACCTGACGGGTCTTGGACTCTTTCCATGTCACGCCCATCTTCTTGGCGAACTTCTCGAGAGCCTCGTCGTCGGCGAGCTCGTCCTTCAGCATCTTCTTGAACTTCGCCTGGGTGATTTCCTCGTCATCGTCTCCGGACTTTTTCTTCGGGGGTTTCTCCTCCGTACCGCCGTTCTCTTCACCCTTGGTTCGGTTCCGGATGTCCTTCTCGTCTACGTCCTTCAGGGCGACGGCGTCTTCCTCCTCTTCCCCCGCGATCAGAACGTGGAGTTTCTTCTTGATCTTGACGATCTTGGCTTTCACCCAGTTGTCGTCTTCATCCCGCACCCAGACCTTGTCGTCTTCCTCGAGATCATCGAGGTCGTCGATCTTCGTGCCCGGAGCGGCGGACTTCTTTTCCTTGGGGGGTTTGTCTTCCCCTTCATCCGCGTTCTTGCCCTTCTTGGGCTTGGCTTCCACGCCGACCGTAAGGGTCTCGGAGTCTTCATCCCAACCGAGAGCGCACGTACCGTTGTCCGCCAGCTGTTCTGAGATCTCTCCGATGGCCAACGCAACGGCGGCTACGAGGGCGGAGTCGAGTTCTTTTTTCTTTGTCATGGATTTGGTTTCCTGCGTAATGGTTTGCTTTTGGGGCTGAACGAGAAAGATTGGAGAGTTTTTCTTGAGACCGCTCCCAACTTCAACTCCCTCGGATTCAATGTACTTCAAAAGTTGGGGGGAGAAGCCACGGGTGCTTCCATAGTTACCCAGTGTGTAGTTGATCACCTGTTTGCGTGCCCGATCATCGGGACACAGTTCATCGAGTTCACTCAGGTTCAACTCGTCCATAAGTTTGCTTAGGTCATACACAAATCCCTCCTAAGGTTTAAAGCCTTCTGTCCCTTCATCCAGTGAAACGTTCCTGCCAAACCGTTGTTCATAGTCCTTTCTTAAACGCTTGAACGCTGCCCGTCTTTCCCGATTACTTTTTCCTACAATAGAAGTAAGAATAGACCAACGGAATCCCCCTATCCGGATCTCCATCAACAACTGCCGTCGTTCCGGATTTACAACCCCCCGCATAAAACGAGCAGCAACTAAGTTATCGGTGTCGAATGCAACTTCAAAAAGACGGTCAAGCAATTCGTCCTTATCGATGCCCACCAGTAGGTCGTCTTCAAAATCAGAAACAACCAAATCAATATCATCTTCTATAGACTGAAATCTATTACGCGTACGTAACGATCTTCGGTAATCCCTACAAGAATTTAGTATGATTTTACCCGCCATACGAAAGAAGTCATTCCCGTATTTCGTATAGGCATGCCATGAAGATATAAGAATGATCTGATAAAGTTCGGCCCAATCACTTCGAGCGTATGCTCGAGCGGCAGCCCGTAATCGGTGATCGTTCTCTGATAACCAAGTATCCCAACGCTTCATTTTCCCCCCCCAAACCTTTTTCGTCTAATCGTAAGAATCTTTTCGGGAGAGGACTTCTTTGTAGAACGCGCCACTCTATTCCCCCGATCAAAGAATTTGGAGTAGAGGCGTTCAAGACGTAGCGTATTATCATCGTCCGGAACTACGATTTCTTCCCCTCGCTTAATCGCGCTCCAAAAGGCTTTGGCTTCCTTCCTTTCCTCACTTCGCTTTGCTCGGCGCTCCTGCCGATCCAAACGTTCCTTCTTGATACGGGCGCAGGTTTCCCAAGCTGCGTCCACTTCGTCCATTGACAGGGTAGGAGCCACGGCGGGACAGCGCTGAGCTATGTATTTGGGCTTAGTAATTCCGAACCATTCGGCAGACAGCAGACCTCTCTGATGCTTTAATTCAAGGAAGCCTATAAAGCGGCCATCCTCCAAAACTTGGTCACTGGAAACAGTCAGCAACTTTTCCGCGTGACCCACCCGTTCGAAGGTGCATATCCATCGGGGAACAGAGGGGTCCTCATCACCCACCAAACGTTCCGTAAGTAACCATTTTGTGTGGTGCAACCCAATCGCAACCTTCTCCCACTCCGGACAACGATCCGGTTCAGCCAACTCCAGCGTAACGACATCCCCTCGCCTGAGCCAGAGTATTTGTGCTCGAACGAGGAATAGCCCTTTCCTCTCGTACCAATTCATAATGTCCTCCTAAGAAATAAACAGAACTCCCCCCGTGGGTGGGGTTCCATTAGTCGGACTGGGGAAAATCCGATTCGGGGGGAGTCTGTAATTGCAAGAGCCAATTTTGGGGTTTACCCTTCGAGGAGTTTCTCCAACAGGGAGATGATGCGACTCTGCTGCTTCTCGAGATTTTGAGTCGTCTCATATATCCGACGAACCGCTTCGTTCTTGCCCACACGTCCGGTCTTTTCTTCCTTGTTTTTCCCATAACCGAAGTGCTTCTTGAGGGCACCCAGCAGGAACATATGTTCTACCGACTCATTTCCGGTGGACTTTGGGCAGGGTATGGAGTTCTTCTCGCAGAGTTTACGCATCGCGGCGTTGCTCATAGCCTTTAGAGACTTTAGAGAAGGACGATCCCCTTCTTCCTGTTCTTCAACATCAGGACGTTCCTTTTCAACAACCGCAGCCTTCTTTTTCTTCTTGTCTTTCTTGTCGGGAAGATGCATGTTCGTTTCTCCTTTCAAATTCCGTATGGTTCGTATTTCTTTTAGAAGCGGATTGTAACGTTCGGGCTGATGGTAGTCTTCGGCCCACCTCTCCCGTAGGTTGGGGGCAATGGCGGATTTCTGCAACGCTTTAACCTGCAGTGCTTCCTCCACCCGACGTGCCGCACGGTTCATCCGAGATTCGATCAATATCTTCATGAGACTCTTGTAAGATCTCCCTGTGAGGAGACATTCCAAACGGGATCGGCGCTGTTGGACGCCAAAAAGTTGTAGCCCGATTCCATTGTCCGAAGGATACTAACCATTTCGGGACGTGCCTTGCTTAAGGAACTCCTTTCATACCACAACGTAGAACACCCGAAGTATTCCACCTCTTCGGAGGGGGGAACTCCCAAAATCTTTTGGGCTATCCATGAGTGAAAGAGGCGCAGGGTAATGTTGAAGAATCCTCGGTGGCTTGTTATGGCAACCAATTCGTAAGTCATAGAGACGTCCCTTCCTTCGTCGGCGAAGAAAACTTTGAATCGCCGTCACAAATGTCGAGTAGAACACGCAGTTGCAAATTGGGGCGGTCACTCTCATATACCACAATCGGAACCTCAGACCAGTGGACATCGTCGGCGTCCCAATACCGCCGAGTGGTTCCCTCAACTTCCTGGAGGTATAGGGTATGGGTGTAGCGGGACATTGATATACCGCTTACCCGGAAACCCGCCTCCGTAGCCTTCTTATATAGGTACTCAATCTGTCGGCATACGGTATGGTCTTCGTACGACTTCTCGTTTAACCTCCCGGCCAAGATAATCGCGTCCAGATCAGATCGGCAAGTGTACTCCTCCAAATCTCCAGGGATGCTGTACACGTTACGACCTCGGGCCTCGAACTTTTGATTGGACATAATAGAATCCTCCTAAAGTGTTCCCTGGCTTGCCATCATCGGTGCCTACGTAGCCAACGTAGACAGAAGAAAGAGGTGGTCACGGCACCTCTTTCGTTTCGGCATAGGGGAGGAAGAGAAAAGGATCAGTCGGCGTTTGCCTTCAGTTCCTTGCGGTATTCCCGCACCTCGCGGACGGTGTCGGAAAGATAGGCAATCACGACCTTCGCGGACTGGTGCATCCGGCACTCGTTGCGCTTCGCATGAAACTTGATGGCCTTCTTCCAGTCGCCGGAATCAACCAAGCCGATTTCCGCCTTGTCCAGCGGATAGCGGTCTACCAGCTTGACGCGTTCGACGTTCTTTTCGGCTTTGGCTTTCTTCTTGGCTTTCTTCTTGCCGCCGTTGGAGGTTTCGTCTTCTTCGTGACGATGCTTTTTCGCTACTTTGATTTTCGCCATGATCGGATCTCCCATGATTTGGGTTTGTGGTTTTCCGTAATAACGGAGGGTATTGTTTTAGGCGTGCAACAGACCACCGCCAGTAGCGGCAGTATCAGACATAACTTCAGGTATCTTGATCGCGACCTCCTTCGGAGAGGCCTGAACCTTCCAAGTGAGCAGACCCCAAACGGAGAGTTCGCTGCCTTCTGTCTCGGACGTTACCTGAATTCCGTAGGCTTCGGCCACCGTGGCCGCAGGATCAAAACCTGTGTATTCGTGCTCGATTGCCTTGCGGATCTTGGTGGAACTGAGCGAAGTAGGAATGCCTTCGTGGCCCTCGATCGTGGATGTAAAACCGCTTATCAGTTCCTTAAACGTAAGATCGGCATCGAGCGAAACAGAGAATAGCGATTCTCCCGGTCGGTTGTGGTGGTCGGTAAGATTATCGGCCCCACAAACGTCAATTTGTTTGAATGAACAGCCATAGGTTGGCATAAGTCCTCCTAAGGATTGTTAAACCTAAATCACAGTTCGCGGGTGTATCAGGTGATTGTCTTGGATCTGGTGGTGGAGAAACACTGTGTGAGAACCGTCTCCGGTAATAGGGAGGTAGATGTCCAACGAGTCCATGGAAGCATCCATTTCGTCGGTGTATCGATAGTAGTCCAGATCCCGAAACGACCCTCCCCACTCGAGCATAAGTTCGGAAGTGTTTTGCGAGTGCAGATAGACACGAACCAATTCTCCCAAACAAGTAACGGTCAGCTGGTAGGCGGAATCCCAAACTTGCATAATAAAACCGTTGGGGGAGCGTCCAGTGAGCGGCAAATTAATCACCCGCAAAGCGGGGGAGAAGGATCCATGAGTGAACGATCGTTTCAGAATCTTCTTGAAATCGTTCACCGTCTTGGGTTTGGGCAGTACCTTAATCATCGGTAGCTCCTTTCAACAAAGGAAACAAAGCCGAAGAAGAAAACGACGTCCTCCGTCGGTTCCTTATCGTTTGGATCGTCTTTCGCCAACAGAACCTGCCCAACGTTTGGATCGAGTGCCAACCAATCGGTAATGGCGTGTTCCGCCTCATCCAATTCGATCCCTGCCTCCAGAGCAGAAACCATCAACGCATCGTTATTGGAGAGAAGCGATTCTACCATCTCTCGTTGCGTGGTATTATTGTTCAGATAGATGAAACTGAATCCAGGGAGTTCTACCGAAGGAAACTGCGAGATGGGGCTAATCCCCAGCGTAACGAAGACAACCCTTCGGGGAGGTCTCCCGAAGATAATTGGTTTCGTACCATCGCAGAGGTTGTTTCCGATGATCGAAAGGTTGCATAAATAATTGGTAACGGTTTTGAAGGATGGGTCGTTACGGATGACCCGGTCTTCCTCAACGTAGACTATGTTCGGTTCGCTATCTTGGGGGAGGTCCCCCAAAACATAACCACCAATCTCTGGTCTCCACAAGCAGCCATTCTCGGTCAACCAGTTTTTTACTTGTCGGGAAGTAAGCATGACAGAATCCTCCTAAGGAGTTGAAACCGTGGGCTTGTCATCATCGGTGTGTAGGGAGCCACCCTAACACAGAACGCCAGGTTGCGGGAACAATACCTGGCGTTTTCGACGTCGAAAAGGTAGCGGCCGACATCTCGCTTCCGGTCGTGGGCTGATTACCTGTGAACTCCAGTTTTAAACCAGAACAAACCGTTTTCTGAACAGACCTTTCGCGTCCCATTGAATTCGCCCACTCCCTCCGCAAGTTTCTCAACTTGGGGTCGGCTAATGAGGGCATGAGAAAGAGCAAGGCGTGGTTTTCGCGATAACCGCGAGAGACGCTACCGGGATTCAGCGGCACAGACGGGGGTCCCTTTCCAAAGGGGGTCAACCGTCGTCATGTCAGAGAACCGTAACCTTTACGCATTCAATTTACAAAGAAAAAACCGCTTTCGCAAGAACTTTCTGGGGTTTCTTAGGGCTACTAAGTTAAGCAAAACCGGAAACTTAGGGGTAAAAGCACCTGAAAAGGAGAGGCGTAACAACCCCCCTTTGGGCCCCTTTTCGGGGGGTATTAAGTTACGCAAAAAAAGAAAGTTAGCCAAAATCGTCCTTTAAAGCCTCTTCAGGGCGTCCCCAGCTGGGGGGGTATAAAACCCCTAACGGCCGGAATACCCCCCGTAGACGACCCCCCAGGAGGGTAAAACCCCCGATAACGGGGTCTTCATGAAGTAAAACGTCTGAAAAGGGGGGGTTGCTCACCCCCCTATAATATGTATTATCTATTATATAGAGTTATACATATTTAAGAATAGCTAACGCTATTCTTAAATAGCTCTCGCGTCTTACGACGGCGAGAGCCTAAGACGAAGAGAGGAAATTCTGGAAAGGGTTTTAGCCGAAGAAATTTGTGTAACGAGTTGTGCTATATCCGAACTTCCGGGATCCTTTCCTGGGCATTCCGCGATACGTACAGAAGAGGCTCCTCGATTCTTAAGTTGTTCTCCCAACCAAATAGAGTCTCTAAGAGCATCTTGGTCCAAGCAGATAATAAATTCTTTTCTGGGAAAAGTGGAAACCAGAAGATCCAACTGTGCCCCACTGGGTCTCTTCCCTAAAAGACCCACAAAGTGGGGGAACACACAATCGAAGGCTCCTTCCACTAAAACCGGAACAAGCGGGTGTAGATACACAGCTGCCTGTAGATTATAAAGCGCTCGATCCTTGCTCATCTTGGGGTTTAGGTACTTTGGTTCAAGACCGGATACAATGGATCGGGCGGTGTGATAAACCAAATTATTCTGGTCATCGAAGCAGGGGAGTATAACACGGTTGTACAATCGGCGATTGAACGAATACCCAACCCTCCGATCAGCGATCATCTCGTCTGTCCACCCCCGAATGTGCAGATAGTTCCGAACTCGCTCTGCATATCGTAACTCCCCCTCTTTCTGCTTCCCCAATTCGGTAAAGCCTGCTATTGCTACGTCTGGTGATGTCTCTTTCGTTTCTTGTTGCCGAGTTTTTTCGTGGACATAGATGCTGCCGTCGTATTCCCGGAGCATCTTAGAAAGCGTTGTAGAGTATCCACAACGGAAACAATGGCACACGCCTAAGTCATCATTTATAGAAAGGTGGAAACTCGTATCGGGGCTAAGACCCCTAAGAGTACAGAATGGGCAGCTAACGCCATACTCTGTTCCATTCTTCCCGCTACTCTCCTTATACATCCCAAACTTTCTGAGATATTCCTTCACGATTGAATCTCCCGGATTGTTCGAGTATGGGTTATTTCCATCGGAACTGAAATCCCCCGTTTGGTATTTCGACTATAGGTCACAAATAACCGCATTAGATCCCTGCGGAGTTCCTGATCAGTTTGGTTTATGGACATAACGAAGTCGGCGGTAGCAATCTTTCTGAAGTCTTCGGCAACATCCGTTCCCTCCACAAGTGCTGCGCCTACACTGTCTTTATTTGTTTGACTGGCTGTCCAAAGAGGAATCTGTAGTTCCACAGCCAGCCCTCGCAAGCCAACATAAATATCATTAAGATTATGTCTTGGATCCTTATAATGCTTTTCTGGCGCCATCAGATCGGCGTAATCTACAATTACCAATCCAACCTTCTTGTTGTTTTGGGCCTCCCATGATAACAGAAACTGCCGCAAGGAATTTACGGTAGGATGACCGGAAGGATATTGCTTGAACGTTACCGGAGATTTAACCACCCGTCCAACGCTGCTTACTCGATCTTTTACTTCCTGGGGAAACTCTCTGGTCTCATCGAACTCTCGTCCCGACAATAATGCATCCAACCTTGCGGCCAGAATGAGTTCGGCCACTTCCATCGAAAAGTAAACAGAAGGGGTACGGGTCAGGAGCGCTCCCAATATTAGATGCAATAGAAGCTGTGTCTTGTTGCTTTTAGGAGGAGCGATTATGAGACCCAATTCCCCACAACCCAAACCCCCACGAAGAACCTTGTTGATCGAGGGCCATGGAGTGGGGACTTGGGGGGGTAACTCTACCATACGACTTTCTCTCCCATGTATATCGAAGTAGGACAACCCCAACTCCCGCTCTTCCCGGTGCAGATCGAAGGCTGAATCTACGTCCCGTCTTATCTGTTCGTAATCTCCAGCCTCCAGATGGTCTATGCAACGCGATAATGTTTCTCGAAGAGAACGGGAGAAGATGAATTCAGTAAGCAGTTCATCAACTTCAGCGGAAGTCATGTCAACTTCAGTCTCTTCAATGAGACCTAACTCTAACAAGCATCCGGATTGTATGGTACTGGGAAGTGCCTGTATTCTCTCCGCAAGGTATCCCACACTTGGTCTTTCTCGGCCTCTGACCTTACAATCAGAAATCAGGGATAGTAATTGTGCTCGATAAGGATTGTCCATAAAATAGGTGGGCAGCAGGTGGGTAACGTAGGAATTGAAGAACCGTTCATCCACGATCAGTTGCTGCAGGATGTACCGCTCGAATTGCTCACTTATCTTCATGTGTTGTTACAATGTTTAAATCTCGATACTGAATAAATCGAGTTTGGGTTTGGGGGGAAAGCTGATTCCAGAGAACATTCAGAACATACAGAGGGTTTTCTCCGAAGGAGCTAACAACGGATCGAAGCCACGCAATTTCTGCATCCAGTCTGTTTCCGTTTGCCGCAGGTTTTCGGGTGTGTACGACTTCGTTCATGATGTCAAGGCGAAAATATAAGGCTGCGTTCCATTTCTCTGAGGGCCTTAACGCCTTTAGGTATTCACCTACAGACAATTTACGGAGGAGTAATTCCATAACCACGTTACGAAAGACGGTGTAGTTTCTCTGTTTTCCCAAGGGAGAGTTTATGTTCAGATACCAACGACCAGTAATAGAATGCACCAAAATTGTAAATCTACGAACACGTATTTCGTTTGTTATATCGTGTGACATATTTCTGCCTTGTGAAAGCGCTCCCTTATCATGTTGAATCGTTTCTCAGAATGTTCTTTAAGATAGGGAACATCGAACATAAAGTCGTGTATATGAACGACGTTTTCCCCTCCGCTCTTTTTCCGTTGGCCACGAGCAATGCTCTGAACAAATTTTATGGGACTCTCTAAGCCACCCCCCAATGTAATCTGACGAATCTCTGGAACGTTGATTCCGGATTCGAGTATCGAACTGCTAACCAAAATCGAATATCGTCCTTGCTGAAAGTCTCGAAAACGGTGGTCTCTAACAGCTTCGGAAGTTCCTCCGTGCACGAATTTGGATCCAGAAAGACCCCTACAAATTGCTCTGCCTTGTTCTATGTTATTTATAAGAACGAGCCTCTGTAATTGCGGATAGGCGCGAGTGCAGTTGCGGATCAGGCAATGCATGAAGGGCGACTTATGCAGATAGTAGTCGTAATAATCCTGCCACGTTACCAAAGAAGGGAGCGTTCCATAGACCACTCTGGGAACAGAGATAGCGTGGTATATTACTCGAGCAATGGAACCTTCTTCGGTAGGTTCTTCCTGATCTAATCTATAACGAAGAGGTCCCAACATTCCAATCAGTCTCCAGTTTCTCGCTCTATCATATTCAAGAGGAGTTGCGCTGAGACCCCAGCGGTAAAGAGCGTTGGTCAACTGATTGAATACTCTTTGGTAGGTATCGGCTCCCCCCTTATGACACTCGTCAACGACCACACAATAGACCTGGCTGAGATAGTCTGTAAGCCTCCTATCCCATATCCGTGCGGCCAGAAGCTGAACATTGGATATTGTAATTCGGTTTATGTCGTAGCGTTCGCCATCTATTGTTCCCACCAAAGCGGGATCTACCCCCCGCGTGACTAATCGTTTAGCCCACTCTTCCCTTATTTCGTTGGTGTGAACCACAATCAATACATCCCCCAAATTAACCACACTTTTGATGGCCGCGATGGTCAATTCAGTCTTTCCTACTGCTCCGGGAATCTCTATGATCCCCCGCTCCTTTTCAATTAAGAAGCGACCTGCTGTTATCTGCTCCTTCCGTAAAGTAATAGTCTCATTTGGACCAATCAAAGTCTTTTCCAACGGGGGAACAGCTTCGTTCATCCGGACTCGCCTGTCTAAAAGTTCGACAGGTATTTCATCCTCCCGACACAACCGTCGAATCATGGGGATCAGTCCTGAAGGAACACAGTTACCTTGGAGAAAACAAAAGGTTCCAGACCATTTCTTCTCCCGGAAGAGATGTGTGAACGCCGATCCCTCAATGGGAACAGTTAGAACTTGTCGCAACCACAACTCCTCCATTGGTGAGGAGTAATCTATCGTGGCCACGTTATTTCTTAGGTATATTTTCATAGAAAAAGAAGTCCCCTGTTGGGGGACTATGGTTGATTGTTATTTGGGCAGAATCTTTTCAGGCGGGTGAGGGAGAACTTTCGTTTGTGGGTGTACTGTTTTCGACAGTGCCTTTCTGCACAATTTCTTCGGCAGAGATGCCAAAGGTTTGGGCGGTGGAGAACAGCATCCGGAGTGCCCCTTCCGCGATCGTAAGGGCAGTTTCAGCGTCCCGCAATTTGACACGGGAGTTTTCCACATCCCGAAGAGCGGCGGTCTTCTGTGTTTGGATGTTGGAAAATTGCTCTCGAAGATACTTCTGTAAACTGCTCTTATCGAGAGGGGGTGGAGCATCTCCGAAGAGACGAATTCTTCCTCCAGGAGAGGTCGGTACGCCTGAAGGGATTTCGGGTGGGATCTTTGATTGACTCATGGTTTTAGCCTATTTTAGGGGGGGTTTTCACTTAGTGAAACGTTCGAAGATTAAAAACGAGTCAGACGACTAAAAACAGCTGCGTTGGGGCCTTAAACGGTGCCCAAAAAGTTTATACCCTGCTTTGTTTCAAAAAACTAAGCTTCAACAAGAACACAGATGTGTCCCGCTACATCCCCTGTTGTAGCAAGAACCAAAGCCTCTCCTGCGGCTGTTTCAAGCAAATGAGAGGATACTTGACCCACAGCAACTAAGGGAATATTAGCGGCTAAATACATAATACCTGAAATAGCAGTTGTAGCTCTTTTGAACTGTACTTGAATAGCCTCCTTTGCAACAAGAACATAACTAACCACCTTGATCTTTTTATCTGTTACACCCGCAAGGATGGTTATGTCTGAGCTACCTGAAATTGAGAGGAATTGTACATCGGAAGATCTCCCCTGAAGAGTGGCTACTGTCCCACGCCCTGCTGTGTCCACCTGAATGTTTCGAGCATCTCCCGCACTGTCTACACCTGATATTGGAAGAGAAAAAGAGGGGACATCTGATCCGGGGGTTGATACAGGAATAAACTGTGCATTGTTAGCAGTATCTTTTCCAAGAACAGGAATTCCATAAGCAGGGGTACTCACTAAGGCATTTCCCTGCGTCACTAAATCCAGTGGATAGCCTGTATCGTTGTCTACAATTTTTACGCTCCCCGACACAATGGCCGCACGAGCATTTACCCAAAGTGCCCCATAGTCATCTGTAATAAGGGGGATATAGTCAAACTCGTCCCCTGCTAAAGCAGTGCAGTCTTTGTTTCTAACTGCCAAAGCCATCACCCCAACGTCCCCAGATGTATGAGCCGCGTCCTCTGCCTTCCCTAAATTGGTTGCTGCTACACCGGGGACAATAGCACTTACCCCCACAGTTCCATCTACTGTAATAGTATTTCCACCGTCTTGAATGGTTACAGTTCCTGTAATACCGGGGAGAGAAGATACAGCTACAGTTCCATCTACAGTTATTGTATTTCCCCCATCTTGAACAATTAACCCGCTTCCCGCAGCCGTTACCAAGACAGAATAGTCTGCGGCCAATTGTAAAGCTCCGTAACCGTCTGCGCCAACAGAGTATCCCCCTATTGGAACAAAATAAAGATTAATATTATCGTCCTGATAGAGAGTCAGATCATGTGTTCCATCCGTGAGCCTAACCCTTCCAATATAGTTTGTGGTAGCCTCAGCACGGATGGATAAATGACCAGAGGAGCTTATTTTAGAGTGATAGACATTTCCAGAATAGTCCGTTCCTAATAACATAACCCCATAGGGGGTACCTGTTCCAGCACTTTGATATTCTCTTGGACCCGGATAGGAGGATACAGCTACTGATCCATCTACTGTAATGGTGTTTCCACCATCAGCAATGTTAACATTCCATGCCCCACTTTGAGTCGCAGCGACTGTTCCATCTACTGTAATGGTATTTCCGCCATCTTGGATGGTCACAGTTCCCGTAATGCTGGGGAGAGAGAGAACGTCTATCTGAAGATGCCCTGCTGCATCTGTTAAAATCAACTGTGCTTGTGACCCGTCTGACCCCATTAATAGAGGAGAGTAGGGAGTACCCACAATCTCCACACCAGCGGGGTGAAGGGTCAGGCTGTGTACATCATTTGTTGCATGGATGTAGACGTCAGTTGGATCGAAGCTCATACGACGGCCTCTCCGGTTAGCATGGAGTAGTAGTCTACTGAAGCTGCGGTATTGTTGATGATGTTAAGAGTTACTGTGGTTGAATCTTCAATTACAATTGGATTGGGGAACGACCACAGACCGTTTCTTTCAACGTTATGGATTCTCCACTTCAGAGTTTTAGCTACTCCTCCGTCTGGAGTGAAGGTCAACGTAATTGTTGCATCCCCATCTCCATAAACGTAGAACCCCCGAAGCTTGAAGGAGGTCATACTTTGAGAGATAACATTACTGTTCCCCGCCCCAGCAATACTGTTGGGGTTGGTTCCAAAGTAAACTACTGCGTCAGCCACGTCTCCTCCTGTTCCACCTCCGTGTGCAGCAATGTAATCCAACACATCTTGAGCGAGTGCAGCAAGAGGTAGGGGTCTTGACCATTTATCCAATCGCACCTTACCCTGTCCGTTGACGTCCAAACCCAGTATTTCGTGCGAGAGGGACTTAACACCAACACTTCTATCCGGTACGGGGGGGTTTGTAGACATCCTACTGCACCTGTAACGTTAGATTAGCGTAGAGCGTAAGTACGTTACTGCCATCTGGCTTTACATGTACCGTGAACTCTTGTGGCTCTATATAGGTACTAGGGATCACGAGTTCGGATGACGTATACCATGCCGCATCCCCACTCTTAACTACCAATGCTCCCTGAACCCCGGAGGTAACGTGCTCCAAGACAACGTCAGCTTGACCGCTACCTGCAACGTTACCGTAAACCAACAGACGTATTCTTTGAAAGGATTCCGAGGTTGGGTCAAGCCACACACGGGCGACAATTGTTAGTGTGCCGGAACTCTGAGTCCAAGAAGACAACGTTGGGGTCGCCCCAGGAGTTAGTGCACCGGACGCAGCCAATGTTGGGTTTGTCCAGATGGTGCGCCACAATTCTGTGACTGCGGGATACTGTAGATGCCACAACACACCCAACTTCGAATCCAGCTCCAGCAGTGCGCTCTTCAGGGCGGATGCTGAATTTGCGGAAACCCGACTCAGAAATACGGAACCGGTATAATCGAAATCTCCCGTGTGGTATTTAGTAACGACTTCGTACCACTTGCTGTCCGGAGCGTAAATTTCTACAGCACCCCAAGTACCACTTCCAGAGGGGGAGGTGTCGAATTGAATATCCGCGCCATTTCCGTTTCCGGAGATGCCGGAAGCGTCGAACATAAGAGGGCCAGCATTCGCCCCGCTGGCTACACCTGTTATTCCCCCACCTGTGATGACTCCGGTACTGGAATTACGCCACGTATTCACTTCCGTTTCGGTGTAATACCGTCCATCGTGGGTATGGTATGCCGAAGCGTCAATGACCACCGAAGGGCCACAAACAGCAACCAACGCAGCGTTGGTTATCGAAGATAGAGTGCTCTGAAGAGCGGTAATGGCCGTAGCGTTGGCCTTTACGGTCTCCGTTGTTCGGCCGGATCCCGCTATTTCCGCAAGAGCACCTTCCACTGTCGTAGCCGTATATCGCCCTCCGGAATCCTTTATCCCAATTCGTTCCGCCCCAGCAGTTCCGGATAGGGATCCGGTATCCCCCAACTGAGTGGTCGAGGTCGCGTCGGCTCCCGAAATCCACTCGTCGGTTAGTTCATCCTGCGGAGAACCGGAAACCACGATGGTGTATTGGTTTGTTTCCGGGATGGTGATTCTGTAGCAGCCACTCCCTACTGGATCCTCTGTTGCCGTAGAAATTGTAGAGCCAGCTGAGCGGCCATTGATGGGAGCAGACCCATATTTCAACGTAACCGTTGGACTGGTTGTATCTACTGCACCAGTGAGAGGCGCACAGATAACAACCCACTTGTAAGACGCCATCTAATCTACCTCCTCAACAAAGGCTAACAACATTTGAAGCGGGTGAAGTAACTTGTTTCCTTCGAGCGGGCATCTGGAGCCACCGAGTCCCTGATTTTCCGGAACGACACAAACGCAGATTGTCACGATCGGGGACTTTGGAGATTAAGTATGCTGCTTCGTAGTCCAAAACAACACGGGCAACGCTGCTGTTCTTTGGATCCTCCGGTTCGATAATAGAGTTTTCCGTTAATTGCATGGTGTAGCATATTAACGGTTCATCTGCATAAGGCCATACCACCACGCAGTCAGCGATACTGAACGCAGCGAACACATCCTCCAAGGTTTCCGCATCAGTTATTATATAGGTCAGTGTCAGGTTAGGCCGAATTCCGGCCCGTTCATTATTCCTAACCCTACGTACGGACGTAAAGGCTTCGCATTCAGGGACATACCGTAGAGCACGGTTGGTGGGTGCTGGAAGAGAAAGAGTAAGGTCTCCTCCTGAGGTGGAGGACCGCCACTTTACCTTAACGCCCCCAGTTCCAAAAGAATCAAAACTCATTGGGATATCCTTCTTTCAGTGTCTCTAAGCCGATCGGTAACTATAGTTGAGGTCTGACCCTGACGAGAAATCTTTCGAACCAAAAGCAACTCCGGAATCTCGGGAACCCATAGCCCATCCCCGACTTTCAATGCAAGAGCCCAAGTGGGAACGTGCGAACCAACCATCGGGATGTCTATCTCCACCGACCCCAATATGAGACGAAAATAATCGTTGTAATAATAGTAATCCACCTTGTTTCGATACGATTCCGGTAGACCCGTAAGGAGAGGAAAGTTTATTTCCGGTATGTCCTCTTTGGAGGCATAGTTCTCGTCCTTAATGCGTATATCGCTAATGGAGAGGGGATCTACAGAATAGACGGATGTGGGATAGGGAGGAGACACTCTCGAGCGGAATCCAACGGCTATATTTGAGGGGCCTCGATCCTCCACAACGGGAACGGAGTTGGTTAACTTCGATATCAGTTCTATCACATCCGTTGCTCGTGCGTTTTCAAATGCGTAACATAAACGGTCGAAGAATATATCTCCCGAATAAATCAGCGCCTCCCCCATACGTTGGTATGTTCCAACTGTTTCGGGGGGAAGATTTTCCCAAGGTTGATCAAAATACAGCCACTCTCTCCCCCCCTGTCTCCCGTTCAGATCAGGGGATGTTTCGCAGAAAAACCGAGGGGACCCCAAAAATAAACCAAAATTATTGGGCGGAAGTATCCACGGCGGAGGAGTGCTGGGGCGTCCATTGCTATCCGTAAGAGGTTTTTTACCCCATGCTCTCAATAACTTTTCGTTGTCTTCCCATCTCCAATCCTGTCCCAGAGTAAATTCACTGTTGTTATTTATTCTAATCCCAACCGGGATGTGTGCCGCTGTTTCCTTGACATCGAATAGATCTCCCGATGTTGTATTTAGGCCCTTCATGTGCAAAGCAATTTCGGACACCCAACTGAACACCTGAGAGGTACCTTCTCGTTCAACATATCTTCGAGACTGGAACCACCCAAAATATACGATATTCGAGGCTGAGGGATCCTTAAAGCCCACAAAGGCAAACATGGAACCATCCGGGTGTTCGGAGGCATATAGATCTGGGTGTGCGTGCCGATCTACTTCAACAGAACTCCACAGGTTGTTTGGTAGTCGAGACCAATTGCTGGTGTTTCCACTTTCGTACGCCAAATAACTATAGGGAGGGTTGTCAAATTGGTAGGTGGCTATCTGAGTTAGTTCCACTACGTTTACAAGTTCGTATACCGTTACTTCCCACTGGTCTTTCCACACAAAAACCAAGACACGATGCAGGGGAGCGCTGCCTGATAGCAGCATTCCGACGTGCCATACTCCCGTAGATACTGCAACTGCACCTCGCTTAACCACCAGACTGGGAACCGAACCAGAACGAAGAAACGTTGGCCACTTATTTCGTCCGCACAACCTCAAATATGTATTTACTCCCTCAAGAGCATCATCCAGCATCTGATCCAGACTCACAAAGGGCAACCCTCTTGTACCCCAAACGCGCCATCCCGGGATCGACACCCCGTTATACCCTCCGGAAATTGGACGGTAATAGAGGGGTCCCTCTGTAATTCGTCTCGTTCCCGTATAGCTGTCGAATATGTTAACTCGATCCAACACAGCGTCATCTCCGGGGAGCAACCGTCCTGGGGCGTAGTACGTATCTGGTTCGACATACGTAATAACATCCCTCTTCATGTTCTCCAACCGTGTTGTATATTCCTCCTCTGTTTCCGTATCTTCCTTTGTTGGTATGGGGATCTCCGGAGGTATTCGTCTGTCCGTACGTCGAAAAAGTTCGAATGTCCGATTTGGGCGATCTGAATCTATGTACGTGGAACACTTACCCAGAAGACAGATTCGAAGTACCGCCGAAAAGTTACAGCAATTCACGGTAGTCTTCATAAACCTGCCAATTCGGGGGCGAGTAGAAATTCCATCGGCTTCAATATAACCGTACATAACTCGCGCTTCTTCCCAGGTACCTGAAATGAGGCAGCGCCTATAGATTTCAACTCGGGAATCGTAGGTCAGACGGCATTGACCTAAACCCTCTATCGTTATTCCAACCCTCCAATCCCCCCGCAATTCCAAGGACACAGAGGAAGCGTAGAAGGTGAAGAGTCCATCCTCTTCCTCTGTTCCATCCACAATCCCCTGCTCGGACAAGTCGATGCTTACCCAAGAAGAAATATCGAAGAAGGGGAACAGAGTCTCGACTCCGCTAACAGCGTCCACACAAAGTACGTCTGCAAGAACTCGAAAGTGCTGACTGAGCGCTGTGTTCATCCTAACCTGCCAACTTTCTACTATTACGTTTTCTCTTTCCAACCTCAGTTGTTATTGATAACCCCTCGGCAGTCGCCCTCTCTGATATCCGAACATGCGTTTCGGGCTGATTTTTAAGATCCGAACGTAGGTTTCTTATCTCCCGTACAACGAGAAGACTTGAATCTTGGCTGTTTCTCTGAATTCGGTAAGTCTCCCCCATCGAAACAGCAATTTGTCTCCGTACCGAAGACATGATGTCCGCACCCGAATTGATGTATTCCAAAGCAGGCCGATTAATCGCTGTTCCGTGGGGATTAACAACGTATTCCCCATCTGTTACCTTTATAACTTTCTCTCCTGAAGCCTGAACGTACCCACCTGAATGGAAGATACCAAAGGGGATCCCCAAAAAGGCCAGAGGGAGAGTTAGCCATCCCAAAACTCCCATACCCGCTTCGGCGCCCATGACCGCCAGTTTTGATTTCTTAGCCACTGTGGAAGCCTGATCCGCCGTTGTTTCTGCCGTGGTGGCGCCAGTTCTCCCTATAGCAGCACCGATTACCGCAGGAGTAATGGCAACACCCCCAGCGTCCGCTGCAGTTTTGCCAACTTGAGCAGCTGTTGAAGACATGGTTGCGGCAGTCTCCTGACGAATACTGTGCAACCTCAGAATCGAAGTTAGTTGTTTAGTTATAACACCTCGTCTATCGGCGTTTTCCCGGACTTCGGTGCTGAAAAGATAGGCAGCTGTCTCCTCCGCGAGGCGTGACAGAATTGCATTTGTAAAACTACGCCATATCCGTTCTCGTCTTTCCTTACCCGTCATTTCGATATCACCGAAACTCTGAACGGTGTCCATATACACACTGCGAACTGCCTGCAAATTATTTATCTTCAGAGAGTTTTCCTGCTCCCACATCTCTATTCGTTTGGAATTTTCCTCCCGGAGTCCTTCTGTTATCTGACGTTCTATGGAAACGAGTTGGGCAGCATATTCCCAATAACGATTTTCCCCCTCCTTGGTAGTTCGATCTACCCACTTTAGTTGTTCCTGTAGATATTTACGTTGATCCTCCAACGCAGAGCGAGAAACTTCGGCGCGATTTCGGAGTTGGGATTCCCGGTTTTTTCTTTCCGTTTCCCGTTCCTTTTCTGCCGCTTGGTCGTTCATTACACTTACGGCCGTATTTACCTGTCCTTGTAGCTTTTCGGCCTCCTTAATTAGTCCCCCCTTCCTAAGTTCTTTTATTTTTGCATCCTGTTCAGACGCCCATTGCAGTATACGTATTCTCTCTTGTTCGCCTTCATCCTTAGTAATTGCTATCTGCAATTCCCAAGACATCTCCCGTGCCTTATCCAAAATTTTGGGGTCAATCGGTGATCTCTTTTCTACAGGAGGTTTGGGCATTCCTTTTGCTTCGATTTCCGAAATACTCTTTTCAATAGCCAAAAGCTTTTCCCGTTTTTTGTACGTATCCTCCGCAAACTTTTGCAAATCAGACCAATACTTTATTGCTTCCTGCATTGTTTTCAAGTCTTCAACATCGGCTCCGGGAGAAGAAAGAATTCCTCGTTGCACCTCTCTGAGCCTCTTTATTGTATTTCCGTACTCCAGTTGAAACTCATCGAGTGCTGCTTTTGCGGTATCGATGTTAGAAGACGCTAGTGTTTCAATCAACTGAGAATACTGAGGCGCTTCTACCGTGTCCCCAATTCGTGCAGACAACCAATCCGTAAACTCTCCAATAGTCTTCTGGGCTCGCCGAGTTCCCGCTGGGATATCCTTAAACGGCTGTAATAATACACCCTCCAGTCCAGCGGCTTCCTTCTCCAGATCGGCAACGGTAAAGGAAGAAACTTCTTTATCCAAATCCGCAATGGTATTCTTAAGCCGAGTATAGGCTTCGTCCAGATTATCTACACCCCCAACCAGATCTGGGACCAACCGTGTAAGATCGGAAAGAAGTTCTCCTAACTGCTTCTGTCCTTCTGCAGTCTTTCTTCCCTCTTCATAGAGCGTTATATATTGACGGGCCAGATTGAGCGCCTGTTCTCGGAATGTTCTAAAGGACTCTTCCCCCCGAGAAGCCTCCTCCCGGAGTTCCCGTTCTTGGTCGGTTGCGCTTTCGGCGGATGACGTAAAATCCTCCATGGCAGAGGAGGTAAGTCCAACAATGGAAAAGATGGAAGTAAAGGCAATAACGGCCCAACCGATAGGCCCGAGTTTCAACCACAGTAAATCAAAGCGTCGGGTTAGGAGGAGAACTGCGGCACTAATAGCCGTAAATGCTAAGATTCCGATATGAACGGCCTTAGGAATCTTTTCTCCCAGCATTAGACCTAACGCTGAAGCTACAAGAATAAGTCCACCAACGGTTGCCTTGTACCGAAGAGCGGACATTGCTGCCTTGTCGGCAGTTAGAGCCGTAAGTCCCCAAGCCACGACACCCTTGTACAGAGCAGAAGTAAATCTAACCACCACTGCGTAAACGAAGAAATTCTCTATGGCCTTGGGATGCTTTACCAACCAGGTAACAATCTGTACAACAAAACCGACAACCCTTCCCAGCGAACGGCCCAAAGTCTCGAACACCTGATTCAAATCGGCATTCTTCATTCCTTCTTTGTAAAACTGAGTAAGGGATACGATAATGAGAGAGAAGGCTTTCTGTAGGTGGGTGCCCAACTGAACCTTGAACTCTTCCTGATAGCGCTCCAACGAAGTGAGTTGCTTCCCAGCCTTGGTCATGGAGGCTTCGTAGGTTCCGGTAATGCGCGATCCGGCCACCAACACTTCGTTCAGAGCAATCTGTTGCTTTTCCTGCGACGTTATCTGTTCAGCAGATTTTCCCTGGGCCTTCCCATATCGTGCATAGGCGCGCTCCAAATCTACAATGATTCCGTAGGTTCTTAGAACCCTTGGCATCAGGGTTACAATTCCATGAATCATACCCTGCAAGGTTTCGCTGGAATTCTGATTTGCAATTACCGCCGCATCCTGGGCCACTCGAGCAACCTTAGCCACCTGACGAAGATCCAATCCCGCTTGTATGAATCGAGTCGTAGCTTCGTTAGCAACAATTTGGGTGATGCCTAAATTCTCAACAGCCTTCGTGTACTTTCGTACTTCCTCCGCCGAGTAACCCGCAGTCTTTCCAACCTGCTCGGATACGACTTCAAGGACTTCGACTCGCGCAGCGAGATAAGTTATGTCCCGAAGAAACCCGTATATTTTGCTAACCGCAAATGCGCCAACAACGAGGCCCGATAGTCTCCGGAGGGGATCGGCCACCGCGACAGTAGCATCGTGTACCTTCTTGGTTGCCGTTACTACCTTATTGAACTCCTGAGTCCACCGATTAACGGTGTTCTTAACATCGTTCTCGGCGTGCTTAAGAGCCTGTTGCACCTGCAGAAGATTACCTCCAATGGTAACTTCCACACCATGCAACTGATTGTAGGTGACCTCACTCATGTTTTTACCTGACGAATTTCCATTCCGGTCTTTTCCGCAAAACTGCGTATGGACAAATCACTATCAATTTCCTTTTCTTCCATAGTAGACTGCGGATCTCGCATTTCAATGGCCTTCTCTATCCGACGAAGATTCTCCTCCAACTCGTCTACGTCCTCCGCTCCGTGACAACGGGCCACAAATATTCGATCGGCAATTACGTCCCGTGTACGTCTTAGATTCTCAAGTTGTTGAGAACGTAACAGCCGCAGGGCATCTACGAGGGTGAAATACCAACGGATATAACACACCGATTCGGGTTGCCCCTTGGATAATTCGAATATCAAATCCCCCCATCCGAAGGCGGCTGTTCCGGAGTTGCTGCCATCGTCGGCGCCATCCCCTGCAACGTCGTGGAGAAGT
>Ga0209820_1000011_pt1 | contig 50965 bp, 102 predicted proteins | sample PPLLak21cMay2015_FD_187254 | JGI IMG/M metagenome (GOLD analysis project Ga0209820, IMG submission 187254) | Freshwater sediment microbial communities from Prairie Pothole Lake near Jamestown, North Dakota, USA - PPLs Lake P7 Core (1) Depth... | ecosystem: Environmental > Aquatic > Freshwater >...
CCCTTGTGTCTCGGGAAGTGTATCATTGATGGTATCACGCAATAAGCGATCAATGTCTGTAGGGGTGAGCTCAATCATAATGCAATTGAAATCATTTGGATATTTCTCATTAGCACCCGGGCGACCTTTCTCAATCCAGAGATCCTTCATGAATCCTTCAAGACGGTTATGCTTGCGCCAATAAGCGATCTCGACATAATCAGTCTCGTCTTTAGTCTCTCTTGTCTTGCCTGTGTATGCGTATTGATCTAATACCATACCATTATTATAATAATGTTCCCTTTTTATCCTCTTTTTTTTGTATATAGATGTAGCAAAATATCTACTCTACAACCGTTAATATAAACATTACATTATACATAACACGCCGTTATTATATAACTTCCGCTATTAGCGCAGTTTAACTATTAGACACAAACTTATATTATTTACTCCATCCTACGTATTATATCACCACTTCTATTAGTTTCAAACATAAACACACCGTTTACATACCATGTTTTATCACCTCTGACATGTTCAACAGCAGGACCATCAAGACGGTGAAGCCTATCATTAACATACCACGATTTATTACCACCTACCCATTCAATAGCAGGACCATCTGCTCGGTGTATAATAGTCATCCCAGGATCTTTGTAGTAAAACTTATCACCATAACTACCTGTTTTTGTAAACTGCTCACCCATAATATTATTTAATTCATCCTACGTATTATATCACCATTGCTATTAGTTTCGAATATAAACACACCATCTATAAACCACCTTTTATCACCATCTCTTACATCAACAGCAGGACCATCTAAATGATGAATCCTACCATTTAACCACCACTCTTTATATTTAAAAGGTTCTTGATAAGCAGGTCCATCTTCACGGTGTAAAATGGTCATCTCAGGGTCTTTGTAGTAATATTTACCCCCACCGCCCTTTCCTATTTTTGTAAACTGCTTAGCCATACTATTATTTACCTCATTCTCTTTACTATCTTACCTGTTTTGCTTGAGATCTCAAACATAAACACACCATTTATATACCACTTTTTAATACCATTAGGATATTCTATAGCAGGACCATCTAAATGATGAATCCTACCATTTAACCACCACTCTTTATAATTAAAAGGTTCTTGATAAGCAGGTCCATCTTCACGGTGTAAAATGGTCATCTCAGGATCTTTGTAGTAATATTTACCCTCAAAGTGAGGGTTACCCCACCTCCCTTTTCCTATTTTTGTAAACTGCTTAGCCATACTATTATTTACCTCATTCTCTTTACTATCTTACCTGTTTTGCTTGAGATCTCAAACATAAACACACCATTTATATACCACTCTGTATTACCATTTACTTGCAGAGCAGCAGGACCATCTAAGCGGTGAATCATATCATTCTGAAACCAAATACTAGTACCATCAGAGCTTTTGTAAGCCGGGCCATCTGTGCGATGAAGCATACCATTTAAATACCATACTTCTCCATCTCCTTCATAATCCATAGCAGGACCATCTTCACGATGTAATATAGTCTTCTCAGGGTCTTTGTAGTAATACTTAGTACCGTGACGGTTTGTATTTATATACTGCTTAGCCATACTATTATGTAGCTTACTAAATACATTATTTACCAAACATTAGAAGGTCTCTTAAGTTTTTAATTTCCTTTTTAAGTGCTTCGTTCTCAATTGCGAATGCAGCATTCGCTTCACGAAGGTTTGCAAGATCAGCTGGAAGACACACCATATCTTTATGCTCTACAAGACGATCTGCATATTCATGCGCTTCTTGTAATTGCTCTTCAAGTTCATAGATACGGTTTGACGCCTCGATGTATCGGCTGTGTCTTTGTGCAACATCAATAGGGCTATCATTATTCCATAGTTCTGGTGGCATATTTAATACACCGTGTAACATTACTTCACTCATCGCTCCCTCCTTCCACGGCAGCGAGAGTCTTTTGTCCTAATTTAATTGCTTGGTGAAAAGTATCGTTTACGTCCACTATTTCTTCGTTGCATGCATAGATAACCTCTAACATTTCTCGCAAGCAAACATCCAAAGCCTCCGCTAGCCTGTCCCGCTGCTCGGTGACTTCATCACGCTCTTGAATTAGAGAGTTGATTCTAAACATAAGCAATGTAAGCGCTTCAGAGTCTGAGTCTTGTGCCATTAAATTTCCAAAATCTTGTTTATCGCTCATACCTTATTATAATAGTATTCCGTTGAATATCTACTTCTCTACAATACAGACTTTAAAATATTCTTAAATATCTTACAGTCTGTGAAGTAATGGTCGAATGAATAGACATTACCACCATAAAATATGCAGCAAATCCCACACGAGCCTTTTTCAACATAAAAGATTTCATCTTTGTATTCGACCCTATACGATGTATTAACATCAGCCAAGAAGTCTTTTTTCCAATCAGAAGGCTCTCCTTTGTGTGTATAATAGTCTTTGAATTTATGCTTAACTGCTACCGCACTACCGTGCAGGATACACTCATATAAAACTTTATCTTTCAGGTTATTCAGTTCGATAGCGAATTTCTTCATACTTTTATTATATTAGAGTTCCCTTTAAATAAAGAGAAAATGAGCCTTTTAACGAGGTGCTCAGCTCGACCACAGTGCGCTAACACAAGAGCTTACTTTGAATGACGATCTAGCGTCCAGATAAGATGATTATAATCATTGCACATAGCTTCATCGAGAACGCTCTTAATCTCTTCAGCAGAGAGTCCAGCTTTTTTTGCGCATTTCCTCCAATGAGCCATGAGTGAGAAAGCGTTACCATCTACTCCAACAAGTTCACAACCTACTGGTTCGCAGAGCAATGTATCTAATTTTGTATTTGTCATACTCTTATTATATTAGAGTTCCTTTAGGTCCACAGATATCCTCTCAGCTTGACAATACGAATGAGATTGTCTGTATCTTTCTCTTCAAGAAGTTTTTCTAAACGATTTACCTCTCCGTAGAGTGCTTCATATTCACCTTTCTTTAAAGGTTTGGTAATATCATCTATAGGAGGATAACTGTTGTCTCGTTGCTGTTCCAATGCTGGTCGCCCAACAGTAATGTAGTGATAGATGTCTCTAATTTCTTTTCCAGAGGAAGCATAACGATCTGCATACGCTGCAGAAACAATACCGCTTTCTACTTCCTCACTCCAATCCCAGAGAACATTATCCATTTCTTCTTCGACAAAATGCTTAAGCATCACGAACAAGCATATCGGAACGAGCTCGGTTTTATCACACCAGCTGTTTGGAATCTTCTTTGTAAGCCATCGCTGTTGCGGACTAAAGAAATATCTAACGCTGTAATAAGCTTCTTTGAGTTTGAAAGGTATCATATATTATTCGTCTCCGATGACTCTATTTGCTGCAATGATGACTACCATCAAACCGGTAAGATAAGAAGGACCAGATGCGATCAAGTTCATACCGATTGAGAGGAGTAATAAGATTTCAAGTGTTTGATTTGATTTTGACATATGTTTATTAGAGTTCATTTTAATAATGATCCTAGATCTTCTAGAATTTGTGGTGTTTGTTTTGAAAATTCTTGCCCTTCAATATGATGTCTAAAGTCTTCTTCGTACCAATCAAGGAATGATTGAGTTGACAGCATGTTATAGATTTCTTTGAGCGTGAATACCTCTTGCATACATTTATTATATCATAGTTCCTATGTATTGAAACTATTTGTTTCTAGATAGATATAATAACTTAATAACACTCACTATCTGTCATTCCTTTTAAAGAGATTGACTTACGCTTCCGGTATGTCGGTGTTCGAAGGTAGATATTTACTTTGGGCGCTGGTTTGAAGATAACCGCTGAAATATCTAAATGCTTCAATGCTGACAATGATTGTAATTGCGTGTTACCTTTCGTTTGATTATTGATCATACCTTATTATACGGTAGTTCCCTTTACTACCTCATTCTACGTATTATGTTACCCTCCCTATCGGTCTCGAACATAAACACACCATTTACATACCACATTTTATGTCTATCATTACCATATTCAAGAGCAGGACCATCAAGACGGTGATGTTTACCATTTACAAACCACTCTCTACTACCAGCTTTATATTCAATAGCAGGACCATCTGTTCGATGGAATATAGTCATCTCCGGGTCTTTGTAGTAAAACTTATTACCATACTTATCTGTTTCTATATATTGCTTTGCCATACTATTATTTACTCTAATATCCTACGTAATATATTACCACTTCTATCAGTTTCAAATACAACCACACCATTTATATACCATGTTTTATCACCTCTGACATGTTCAACAGCAGGACCATCTACACGATGAAGTACACCATTTACATACCACGCTTTATAACCATTAATAAATTCCGTAGCAGGTCCATCTGTTCGGTGTCTAATAGTCTTCTCTGGGTCTTTGTAGTAAAACTTATCACCATAACTATCTATCTCTATATACTGCTTAGCCATTACATATATTTATAGAGATGCTTCTCTATTTAATAATCCTAAGTGCCTTAACATCCACACCAAACTTAGCAGCAATCTCATCCATAGTAAGAATAGTTTCGTTTACAACACCCTTATTAAATTGCTCTTCGGTAAGGAGCTTACCGTTAATGTACCAAGCTCTACCACCATCATCCCCGTATTCTACTGCAGGTCCATCTGTACGATGCCTAATACCGTTTACCCACCACGCTTTGTAGCCTGTAACATATTCTACAGCAGGACCATCTTCACGGTGTAGAGTAGTCATCCTCTCATCATTAAAGTAGAATTTCGTACCAAACTTATTGATATAGATATATTGCGGAGTCATATTACAATTATAACATTGTTCCTTTAATTTGCTACCTCATTCTATGTATTATCTTCATGTCAGTCTTTGACGCAATATTTACTGATACCGTAAACATAAACACATCATTTACCCACCATTCATTAATACCCCACGCTCGTTCAACAGCAGGACCATCAAGACGGTGAGACTTATTATTTACATACCACATTTTACCACCTTCATAATATTCAATAGCAGGACCATCTTTACGATGGAGTATAGTCATCTCCGGGTCTTTGTAATAGAACTTACTACCATGTCTGTCTATTTTAGTATACTCTTTAGCCATATTATTATTCCATTCTATCTATTAATTGTCCATTCTCTCCTGTATTAAAAATAAAGACACCATTTACAAACCACTCTTTATAACCAAAAGCATATTCAAAAGCAGGTCCATCTAAGCGATGTCGTCTACCATTTAACCACCACTGATTACTACCTTCATAATGTTCGATAGCAGGACCATCTCTACGGTGGAGTATAGTCTTTGCAGGGTCTTTGAAGTAAGACTTACTACCTAATCTGTCTACTTTAGTATATTCTTTAGCCATATTATTATTCCATTCTATCTTTCAAAGAATCGCTACCGTTGAGCTCAAAAATAAAGACATTATCTACGTACCACCTTCTATGCCCGTTAGGCCAATCAACAGCCGGACCATTAAGACGGTGAAAATTACCATTTACAACCCACACTTTTTTTCCATTAGGTAGTATAATGGCTGGACCATCAGTGCGATGAATGATATCATTTACATACCACTCTTTACGACCACTAACATAAACACCTGCAGGACCATCCTCACGATGCCTCTTACCATCTATATACCATTCTTTACTTCCGTCATCCCATTCAACAGCAGGTCCATCCTCACGATGAAGTATTTTCATCTCCGAGTCTTTATAGTAAGACGTTCTACCGTATTCTGATTTTATGTACTGCTCAGCCATACAGTTATTTATTCGTTAAAAGTTAAACCTACATAGAGTCTTCAAGAGTAAAATCTACACCCTCTACAAGCCCAGCAGCTTGAACTTGAAACACAGCACCTTCAAGTTGTTTATCTGTAAAGAAGAGAAGCGTGAGGGCATCCTTATGATTGTCAAACTTAAAGTTATTACCATTAAGACAGGTATAACCTGTATCAAAAGCAGACTTTGTTTTAAACTTCATTGCGAGAACTAGCAGCGACGATGTACAATTGTATTCCATATTATTATATTCCATATTATTATTATATCTTAGTTCCTTTACATATCTAACTCCCTACGAGTTTCAAAGTCGTGTGGATCAACATCAATTTGCTTGAGACGCTCTTCATATGCTGCCTCAGTGGCATCACTTGGATCACACATATGCCAATAACCGAAAAATTCATCTTCTTGGCCTTGTGTTCGTTGGCGTGCTTTCTTATCAAACAAGGTACGATTACCTTCACAATAACTGCAACTACCATGGTTACGGCAACTACAATCAAATGCCTTTGAACCGCGATACGGTTTGCGATGTTCTTTGCCGTGGTGTACTGCCTTATCTAAGCTCATACATTATTGTATAACTGTTCCATTAAAACTTGTTGCGTAGACTAAACCCTGCTCTGCAGCCTCTTTGCCACGACCAGAAGCTTTCATACGACTCATTACCATTCAATACGCGTGATTGCCACCCTTCTTGGGTCACTCTTGTATACGATAGTAATGACTTAATACCAACCATAAACCCTTGTAGCCATTTTATAACGTTATTCATACAGGTATTTATAAAAAGAAATAGCCCTGCTGCGTGTAATGCGCAGCAGGGCTTATATTACGGTTATATTATAGTACGGTAATACCAGACTCAGTAATTGCTTTTACAAGCGAACGACTATTAACTTTAACCCAATCACTGTTGTGACCATCGTTAACTTCCATTAGCGACTGACCGCCGAGAACAATGAATTCACCACGGCTATTACGGCGCATGGTAACATTGAACGTCTTAGGACGGACACTTTTGTTGCTAAGGTATTGGCTCCAGGTTTCATTGCTCTTCTTCATATTTTTATTTTCTTTGTTTTGTTTGTTTGTTGGCGTTACCGCCTTCTATACCATTATAGAACTGTTCCTTTAATTTTCAAGGTTATTTTTTAATTACTTTTAAACCAGCACCGGCCATAGAGTAGTTTACTGCAAGGCTATCAAGTTTCTGCATCGAGCAATTTGCTGCCTGACGGAGAGTTAACACTTTCTTTTCTTTCTTTGCGTGTGACACATTTACAAGCTCTGTGAAGGCTGATAGCTTACCCTCAATAGTTGTCTCAGCCCAAACCTTCTCAACGTAGACGTTTAGATTTACCATATCTTTATTATATCAGAGTTCCGTATCGCTGAATCCTGCTTTAATATTATCACAAAGATCTTTAATACGACGCTCAAGATAATCGCAAAGACTTTCCGCTTCTTCTTTTGTATCAGAGAAACAATCAACTTCGTTCTCTGCATTACGTACAATTTCGTCAACAAGACTGATATAGTTTTTATGTCCCATATCTAATTATATTAGAGTTCCTTTACTTTTTTATTACGTCTTTTATAATTTTTCCAGAATTGTAACAACCATGTCTCTACTACATCAAGAGGTATAAGCGAGTGTTTTTCCTTAAACAAATATACACCTGTACTCGAGGGATCTCTCATCGATCTAAGTAGAAAGCAATTAAAGAATGGATGCGCCTCGTGAAACGCTACGGTAAATACCTGGTATCCGTCTTCTGACCTTTCTACATACCATTGAAAATCCTTTTCCATTATCCAAGGAAAGTAAGGATCGGTTAAATCTTCTTCGGTTTGTATAGCAGAACCAGTTGCAACTAGATCTCTATACCTGTAATAAGCATCTTCTTCTCCAAGATCAAATTCTATACAACTAAAACGCATATAGTTATTTATACTATTCTTCTACTGCGCCTTTCTTTTTAATCTTATTTACAATATCTTTTTGCTTAATAACAAGATCGGCTAAGTCTCTTTTATCATCTTCTTTTGACTTACCGAGAACATCTCCGTAGTTCCTAAAATTCATTAATAGTTTAATGCGCTTCTTAATTGATAGTAGTTCTAGTTGTAGTGAAGCTTTACTCTTGTTAATCATACTTCATTATATACTACAAGCGGTAAATAACAAGGTATTATTTAGTTTGTCTTTCATTATAAGACCTTGACGCGTCGAGAAAAGACAGTTTAACATTATGTGCAATATCTTCTAGTAACTTCGATATCTTTAAGCTATTAGCAACTCTATACGTAACACAAGAGCTATAAAGAACAGCGGCATTAAAGAACGGATGTTCTTCAGTTAGATAGAAAAACCCGTAGTTGTCTTTATAGACGGTATTGGTTAATTTTGTTAAACTATCTTTTCCAACTTTTGTCGGTTGGTTCTTACCGACTGTTTTATATAACATCTCATTATAGATAGAAAAATTATCTCTACTAAAGGTGAAATATACTTTACCGTTATCTAACTCCCCCACCGTTACTCTCATATGATATATTTATCCAGTGATAGAATATAATTACAAGACTTATTTACGGCAATGATTATTATATCTAGGTTGATAATATCTATAGCAATAACGCTGAGGTGCGTAGTAAGATCTAACATATACAGGTCGATATGTCGTAATGATAGGTGGAGCGTAGTATCTATAAACAGGCTGCACACAGGGCTCCGAATATGTAACAGGATACGGATCCACAATCATACAAGAGCAGAATGATAGACACAATAGAGATACAGCGATTAGTTTTTTCATGTTAAAAAATCTTGTTCGGGGCAGCAATTCGGGTTAGACCATCCATACCTCGGTGTTGCTTCAACGATTTGAGCGTACTCGATATATTTATTAGGTTCTATCTCTTTCTCAAGATACTTTTTAGCCTGCGCATAAGTTTCGAACCCACGATAGTCAACTGAGCCGTTAGAGTAATCAATTAAAATAATATAGTTTTCGTTCATACCTTAATTGTAGTGATGTTCCTTATCGTCGTTTTTAGTTTGTCTACTATTCAAAACATCAACATCGTGTTGTAGCAATTTAATCTCTTCGCGTAAAAGGTTAACCACTTCATACAGATGAGTAATTTCTGCTTCAAGACAAGATTCAATTTGAGTCATACATTTATTATAACGTCGTTCTTTAAATATTCAAGGCTTTAACGTTCGTAATAGTCTTAACATGCTTGAAGATAGCATTCTGCCCACGTCCAAATTTCTTAAGCTTACCAGAATCAATAAGCTCTTTCAGTAGCAAATAAGCTTGCGACGAAGTAACCTTAAGAGTCTTGATGACAACCTCCTTAGTAAGATGCGGTGGTTCGTTGATAGCCATGATAGCATCAAGCTGCTCCTTCTGACGCGTACTCTTAGACTTAGCCTTAACTACTTCTTTCTTACCGGAGAGCTCAAAGCCTCGCGAAGTCATCATAGCGCTATAGTTACCGCAAGTACCAAAGCGATTCTTGTAGATATTGATAACACGAGCAGTTTCGTCAACCTCAGGATCAAGCTCGATCTGCATATTAACATCAACCGAATGCGGTACAAGAGTAGAACCTTTAAGGATACCATTCTTAGTCAAATGCATAACGAAGAAGATCGCACACTCATTAGCCTTAGCAGCTTGACAGAGAGTCTGAACAGCATAGCGTTCAAGCTCAGCATGATTCATCTTAGTTTCAGACGTAAGAGCTTGAAACGAATCAACAACGATAATATCGAGGCTTTTCATTTCTGCAGCAAGAGTATCGATATCAGTTTCGTTAGCGATATTAACGTTACGAACATTAAGACGCTTACAGTTAAAAGCGAGCTGATACTGATTCTCTTCACCAGAAGCATAACCTACGTCATAGCCGTTAGCAGCAAGAGCTTCGCAAAGCTGAAGAAGGAACGTAGTCTTACCGCAACCTGCTTGAGCAGTTACAGTAACCGCGCTACCAGGTAGAATACCATTACCGAAGAGTTCATCAAACTCTTTGATACCAGTTAGCATACGGTTATAAAAAATTGAAGGAATTTCAATTTCAGATACTTTAGTGAATTTTGTTTTTTCGATTCCGAGTTTCATATTTTATTTTCTCTACCCCTAATTATACGGTTGTTCCCTTAGATGATTTCTATTGAAGCAGTATGATGAAAGCTCATACTGTCCCAATCTGATAACGACACGCATGCGTCTTCATAGTTATCGAATAGTTCCTCATAGATGAGGCGACTTTGGATGCGATAAATTACAGCGTATCTGCTCATACCTAATTGTATCTATGTTCCCTCAAAGCTTATTAAAATTTCCATCACACTCTCCATCATCGGTGTATTCGTAGTAGTGTATTTTCATTTATCTGGATTCTCCCAAACATAATATGTCCATTGATCACCATGTTCCGCTTTTGCCGCTTTGATAGCTTCCTCTTTGCTCTTTGCTTTATATTTTCCAGCAATGGCAGTTCCAGCGCTACAAGTTATGGCTATTGTGTATGCTTCTTTTTTCTTTTTATTGTTTTTTAAAGCATTTTTTGATGCGATCAAATCGTCTTTGTTCATTAACTTATAGAAGCTAATATACGGACATTTAAGAAACTCTTTGCTTTGACTAAGCAATTCTTCCTCATCCATACTTCTATGAGAACCATTTCCTCCCATACGATCTGAAGCAGTTTCTACCAAGTACCAAGTCTTCTTTTTCATTGTTAATATATGTTATTATTATATAATTCTGCGTATTAGATAAAGTCAAATAATAGACTCAAACGTTACTTAGAAGAGTAATACTCTACTAACGTATTAAGTGTTCTAAACTTAGTAGGAGCTTTATGCCAACCACGAATAAGCTCTCCCTTTTTATTATAGAAGATAGAGATCCTACCAGCGGTAGCGTCTGTAGTATATTGCTCTGTAAGTTTTGCATTATTGATAACAGTTTCATAACTGCTACCAAGTTTCATCTTATAGTAGGTTTGCCATAGTAGTTTCATATATAATAAATAATACGCTTTAGTTTTGTTGCTCGTTCAGTTGCTTCTTCTTCCCAAGGTAGGTTACAATATTCGTCAGACTTATGAGACACTAATCGAATCTTTCGTCCTTCATATATAGAATAGAAGAGTTCCGATCTAAGCTTTAAACGATCTTCAAAGTACTGCTCAATATGAACAAGCTCATGTAGCAATGTATCATAAAATTCATTGAGAGTCTGACGCACATCAATCTCAACGGTATAAAGAGGAATAGACTTTACCTTATACGTCGCCGCAGTACCTAGTACATCACGAATCGGTCGCAAAACAACTTTTACCTGGTCAGGTAAGTTAATATACTTTCTAACTTTCGATTCGCTTCTTTGAATAATACCTTCAAAGTCTCGCGCCTGACCTAAAAATCCTTTGTAGTTACCATACTTTACAGATGGTACGATCTCGATATCCATAACTTATTATAGCAGAGTTCCTTTACCAGGCAATCTCTCTCATAATTACATACTGATTATCATCAAGAACCTTGGTAATTTTATATTTAAGAAACGTTAAATAATGCTCAACGCACGGAGAAATATCTTCATGTGTAATATCAATTTTAAACAGTCCCTCAGTTGCTGCTTTTTGTATACGTTCGTTTATAGTTTCGATTTGTTTGAGAGCTGTCTTTGACTTGATATTATCAGCTAGCTCTCTTGCGATTTTAGCTTCTATCATAACTTAATTATACGATAGGTTTTAGCAATATCAACAAAAAAAACCTCACTAGATAATCTAGTGAGGTTTTTGAATAGTAATTAATATTAGTTAAAGGCGCCAAGATCACCGAAATCAGACTTACCTGTAATTTCTTTTTCTTGTCCACGATATGATATTTCAGCACCTGCAGCTCTATATTTTTTAGCCTCAGCTGGATCGCTCATATCAATTCTTTCACCGTTAAGGAAGAAAAACTCATCACCTTCTCCACCTTCACCGAAGATAACAGCAGGACCATCTGCATTATGCAGCACATCATTTTCATTTTCTGACGCTGGTCTCTTAGTAAAGAAACGTACAAGTACCTTACCACCTTTATCAATGTATTTATTTTCGCGTAAATTCTCCGGACCGTAGCTATAAAGATCACCACCACTTGATTGTGCTGCACTCATATCACCGGCTGCTTCTGTAAGCATACGTTGGAAAATATCACCCATGCTGTTAATATCACTTTTCTTCATATATTTATTTATTGTTTGAGAATGTTATTTCTACCTTATTTTAAACAAGTTCCTTACTTATAATCTGTTCTGAGAAATAATAGCTTTTTATTACGTGGTTTAAGCTTATTCATATCTGCTATAAAATTACCTACAAGCGCTGGTTGGTAGCCATTAATAACAACAAACTGAAAAGCATCAGGTAATTGAGTTTTTAAATTTTCTACCTGACCATCGGTAAACCAAACATTTCCAACATAATCACCATTGTTGTATTTAGAATTTATAAACTGCACAACAGGATCCATAGATGTACCACCGGAACTAAAATTTTGATTTGTCCACTGTTTTAATTTATTAAAGTCTTTTGCGCCAAAATCAGGAGAATCAGCATAAGGACCATCTGTCCATAGAATAACTTTCACGGCAAATGTTTTACTCTGCGAAAAGGCATTATATATTTTTTTAAGTTCGCTTAGAAATCCATTCATAATACTATCACTAATAGAACCAGATGTATCAATAGCAACAATGATCTTACCGACATCCTTAACAACACCTCTTCCAGGTAGCATTATAGGCTCTACACCACCAAATCTTTGCCCGAATGTTGATTTTTTAATTTTAGAAAATGTCGCTCTACCTGGTCTTGTCTCTGATATAAGGTTTTTAAGAATTCTAGCCCAATCTGTTTTAGTGGGAAAGTCAGCTGGCACACCGATACGCTTACCACCTTTCCCTTGACCTCTAGATTTACTTGCTTCTTTAATTGCTGCCTCTTGATCTTTGTTAGCTTGCTCAATAGCTTGCCTCATAGCCTCACGTGTCATAACAGGCTTATCACCCTTACCGCCTGGTGTACCATCAGATCCAGGTAATACTTCCGCATCACCAAACATCTCTTCAAAAGTTGTATCATCTGGTATAATATCAATAATAGGCGCAGCACTACCTTGCGTACTTACTGTCGGTATAGAACCAGGTTTAGGTTCGTTTCCTTGCTTACTATCACCATCTTTACTATCACCATCATTACCTTCATCTGCATCATCAGGTAATACCTTGTATTTATCGGAAGCTTGACCTTGTCCTTGACCTTGACCAGGCTTACCTACCTTAACTTTTTGTAAGTCACTTATATTAGTTTTAAATGCTTTCATTGCTTAACCTTTTTCTTTTGATTTTTGCTTAGCTTCTTTTTCAGATAACTCTACAATCTTAGCATTACCATTACTATCAATAGTAACAACTTCACCATACCTATTTGATTTTTTATCGTATATAATATCACCGACAGCAATAGGCTCATCAGGTTGATCACCTTCACCTTCGCCTTGGTCTTCACCTTCGTTTGGTGGTAGTAGAGATATTAATTCTCTATAGATGCGTTCTGGTGACTTACCACGACAAGGTAATAGCGTACCATTGAATTCAAATGTACCATCAGGATTAGTGATTATACCGTTTTTAATCATATAGTATCCCCACTTATAAATTAACTCATCATTAATTTCAATATCTGTTGCGATATTCCACAACGAAATTTTTTGGTTCCACATATTAACTAACTGTCTTTTATTATGTCCACGTGCTACGTGATCTTTAAAGATATGCAGAAGCTCGTGAGCTATAATACCTAAGAATAGCTTACTACCCATAGGTAATGTATTAAAGTCATCAAGTGTAGGGTCTTTTGCATTCTCTTCCTCTACACCAGGGTCCCAGACAGCCTCTTCTAACCCTGAAACCATACGTCTTGTAAACTCAGGATTAATATATAAGTTGTGATCCTTATCAACAGCCATCGTTCTAAAAGTTTGATTATTTGGATCAACGACTTTAATATTAATCTTATCAATCAAATAACCAAAGTACTGGTTACGTTTTTTTAATTCAAACCGTAACCCAGCTAGAAACTTTCTAACTCTTTCTTCAGACCATTCTTCTGTTGACTTATCAACACCTTCAATAAATCTTAATGATGACTTACAGTTAGTATCATTAGGATACTCTTTTAAAAGCTCTCTAAATTGCTCATTAAAACATCTCATACGTAATTTGGTAGTGTACCGCTTTTCAATTGAGAATTAAACTTATTAAGTATGTCGTTAATTTTTTTAGCTGCTTCAGGACTCATAGCTGGTACAGCAATATCTTCTGCTTCTTCTTCATCTTCACCTGCAAAGGCTCGAGCGTTACCAGTAACATCAGTTATAATCTCATTAATCATATTAATAACCCATGTAACACCTTCTGTATTATCAGCTGATTTAAGAGTACTAACTATATGACTTCTAAACAGCTTAAGATCATCCATCATCGCTTTATTAGCGATAGCAGAAAAGAGAATAGATGCTGTATTAGGTTCAACAGTATATATTGAATTTATAACGAATAAGTACGCGAGACCTGTATCAACAAGATCTGCTTTTGCTTCTTCTGTTTTAGCAGCTGTAAAGCTATCATCAAACTTTTTAACAAAATTACGAAGGTTACTTTTGAAAACCGATAAGTTTTGCGTTACTTGACTTTCGTTAACTCCAGGACCTTTAACAAGCATTTCAGGTTTACTGAGAATCTCAGCGACATCAATAAGCGAGTTAGCTATAACAAATTGCTTAAAGTCTTCACCAAATTGCTTACCACAAATAGAACTAACGCTTGCTTGAAGCTCAAACCACTGATCTTTAGTAATATTATTAAAACTATCTTTTGATCCGATAACTCTATAAATTGCACCAGAGGTTGCAACTAAGTTACGTGGGTTAGGTCTTTTTGTTGGATCACCTTCTTGTGCCGGTCTATCGTAAAAGTTAACATCTGGATCATCAGAGATGAAATCCATTAATATAGGATGTATTATAGGATTATCTGTACCAGGCATTTTTGATTTTTCAGCCCATTTAGCCCAACCTTCGAAATCAAGTTTGAGCAAATAAGGTGCTAATCTCTCTTTAAGAGCAGGTACTAGATCAATAATGCTATAACCTTCACCCCAGTTACCAGCACAATGTATTCTCCAATCACCTTGAATAGTATATTTACGTGCGATTGTTCTCTCATCAAAGTTTGTAATATCAAACAGTGTGTTTTGTACATCTTGATTTGCTTGGTTTAATTCGTCAAAGAATAAAAATCCAGCAGAGTCTGGTGACATTGTCATAATCGCAACCCACGGTACAGGAAGCTCTGTTAAATAACCTTTCTTTTCTGGTGATGTTGGATCAGGAATACCTGATAGTAGAGTGGGATCTATCGTACTAGCAGCTACGTTAATGTAAACAAAGTGTGTTTTAAGTGCTTTCTCAAGCTTATCGATAGTAGGATTTGCTTTGAGAAGATCTGTCATTTCAATAAATGTTCTACCTAACGCAGCCGCTCTCGCTTTACCTCTTTGTGAGAAAATAGCTGACTTACCAATACCAGCTTCACCGTAAATAATAGCAGAATATCCTAAATTTCTCGATGACGGTAATTCATCTAATACATTAAGTGCAAGGTTAAGTCCATTGTAGTCCATCTCAACAAGACCTTCATTAGTATAATTAACATCTGAATTACTACCAGCTTTTGCAATAATATCTGATAGTTGTTTATACATACTCCTATCAGACTTACTCGTCACAGGTTTAATAAAAGACGGTCTTTCTGGCATTTTTGGTGCCGCGTAAGGAGACTTTGTAGAAGCCTTTGTGGGTGTGGTTGCTGGAGCTTTTTTAGCTTCTGAAAGAAATTGAAGATAATGATCTGTCATGTGTATATTTATGCTTCTAAAGCATGTACTCTAGTTAATTTTACAATTCTCTCTACGTTAGGATTGTTATCGTAAAATATATCTCTCACATCAGTTCTATCTAGACCCTTACATCGTGTAAATTGAGTTTCTTCAAATTGTGGGTCAATAAATTCAACAATATATTCTTGCATATATATAGTATAATAGTGTTCTGTTACTTTTGTAAAATGGTGGACGTTGGGGAATCGAACCCCGTCCGCGACTCGTTAGAGTCACGTCGAACCCTAAGGACGCCCTTTAAATCATTTCCTTGATCTGATCTAGACTCAGAAACATTGATCCATATTTAGGATAGACAACATCGACGCAGGCGTTGATATATCGAGGATCTTCTTCTTTCCAGAAGATATTCTTTCTTCGCATGACCGTCTTAGAATGCACGTGCCCGTGAATGTTGCATTTACGGCCACGCATTTCATCTGGATGAATTGGGCAGTGTGTCAACCACATTCCTTTGTATTTAAGCATACCATGAATCTCTTGAAAAACAGTTGCTTGATCCGCTGTTGACACCATATCATCATGGTTACCTTTAATAAGGATTTTGCGTCCAGGTAGAGTGCTAATAAGCTTAAGCGAATCGTTATCAAAAGCGACATCACCGAGCATGTAGATCACATCATTTTTTCTGATGGTCTTACTCCAATCATCGACAAATAGTTCGGTGTTGTGTTGTGTAGAATCCACAAAATCTCGAAACTTTGCAATGTTTCTATGACCGAGGTGTGGGTCAGATATAAAAAAAACGCTCATATACAATTATATTATAGTTCCTTTGCTATGTAAGAGCTTTCGTCATTAAGATAAAGTTCTATGGATGGTAGCGCTAAGTCAATATGATCAAACCGATGACTTCCACCTAGATAAGATACTGACGAGGAGGAAACAATACCTTTTAAATGATCGCTTGTATCTTGAGAATCTATAAGTTCATCATCCAGATCCAATAAAAGCATAGGTTTACAAACATAATCCAGTTCTTTAATATCCAATCCTTCATATGAATCAATCATAGGTTGGGTTACATGGTTAATTTCACCTGTAACAAAATTAGTCATAGGTATATCTTTAACAAAGATAGCATTACTTTGTATAAAAGATCCACGAACTACAGGATTAATAAGAACACACGGTACACCAAGCTTTGATGCACAATTTGCAGCGTAAAAACCACCGAGGGACGTTCCAACATACACCAAGTTTTCAAGGTGCTCTGTTTCTGTTAATATATAACGTAATATATTATCGTATGCGTCAAAGGAATTATACGATAATGGATATATCTTATCCAATTTGGATAAAGCTGCAATCTTATCGGAGTCGGGATTGTATGCGCTATTAAAGCCGTGTAGATAGACAATCATGTTTTGAGAGTGAACCTCGTAACGTGAGGTAGACGTTTGGTGTAGATTACTTCACGGTAATAGACCTTATTTCTTAGGTTTTTTAACGCGAGGAGCCTTTGGTGTCTTTACTGTACGTGAAACAGTAACTGTCTTACGAATAGTTGTTGAACCGACCTTAATTGTCTTTTTGCGTGTGCTAGTTGTTGTTTTTGCCATATAGTTTAGTTTATACTATTGTTTATGGAATGCAACGTGGCATGTCTAATTATATGATAGTTCCTAGCTATATCAATCTTAAAATTCATACTCACTTAGTTTATCGCTCACAGAAACTTGAACAGAATCCCAAACAGAATTCTCAACAGAACTCCGAATAGAATCCCTAATAGAATCCCAAACAGAATCGTAAACAGAACTCCCAACAGAATACCTAACAGAATTATCAACAGCTTTTGTTACATTAAAATTCATACTCATTGCATTTAGCTTGTACAGAAACCCTAACAGAATTCCTAACAGAATCCCTAACAGAACGCTCAACAGAATTCCCAACAGAACCCCTAACAGACCTCAGAACAGAAACCCTAACAGAACGCTCAACAGAATTCCAAACAGAACCCTTAATTGCTTTTGTTATATTAGAATTCATACTCATCTAGTTTAGCTTGTACAGAAACCCTAACAGAACGCTCAACAGAATTCCAAACAGAAACATAAACAGAAGCCCAAACAGAAACCCTAACAGAATCCCAAACAGAATCCCAGACAGAATCCTCAACAGACCTCCCAACAGAATCCTCAATTACTTTACTTACCTCAAAATTCATACTCACTTAGTTTATCGCTCACAGAAACTTGAACAGAATTCCTAACAGAAATCCACACGGAATCCTCAACAGAATTCCCAACAGAACGCTCAACAGAATACTCAACAGAATCCCGAACAGAATCCCCAACAGAACCCCAAACAGAATCCCGAACAGAATCCTCAATTACTTTTGTTACATCAAAATTCATACATTGGGATTTAATCCGTTATGCAATAGCCGAAATAACAAAATCTCGTCCACCGAATCGCTCTTTAAGAGCAGCACTGACAGTGCGACAATCGGGACTGACACCTTCCATATGATAGATTCCAGTAGTCTGATTAGTCATTTTAAGATAAGGAGCATAGCTCAAACCATCAAACATATTACTCATATCATACAACTCATACTCACTCTTATGCCACCAATCATGAGTAGTCTTATCATATTTCTCATAAGAGTCAACAAGCTTACCACTATCTAAGAAGCGTTCAATACCAACCTTACGAACAAACTCTGCACGAACATCAGCATTTGTGATTGAGTGATATTGTTGCAAATCGAGCTTCTCTGCATCAGTCTCAGCAAGCTCTTGAGGAACACGAACACCGTTAAGAGAATAAATCATAAGGTCTCCCATACCGTCATAGACAAGTGCAGGACCGCCGTCACGATGCAGCACACGAGCTTCGTTGAGATGAATCTCCAATGGTTTTTCAGACACGATGGTCATAGCAGCCAATGGATAGATACAACCAAGCTGAGAGGTCGCTTCCCATGTCTTATACTTTGCCCAAAGTTCAGCGTTAAATTCAACACCTATAACTTCAAGCATATAGTCATAGAACGAGAATGAAGCAGCAAAGAATGAACCCGTTTGCCATGGCATTGTGGCCTTGGGAATTTCGCGTTTCTTAGGATTGCCATTAAAGACCAATACCATCTCTGCAGGAATGTCTTCAAACGCTACGTCTTGAAGAGCGAGAGCAGATGCTACCCAACCCTCAATAGGATTCTTTACAACGAGCAACGGGACATCAACTTCCAAGTTGATAAGCTTACGAAAGCCATCAACTGTTTTACGAGTTGTTGTAGTATCCAGCCGATCGGTATTTGTACCAATCTCAATCCACTTATCGACATACTCAGGCATCTTTGCCTTTTGCTCATCAGTCAACTCAGTAATCTTTTCTTTCATAATATAAATTTGTGATTAGTCACGAACTGCACGCAGGTTTTGTGCAAAGTGATCATACTCTTGTTGGATTCCAAATTCCCAAGTGCCTGGAGCGATGGTAATAGCTGAGTGACGATCCTTGAGAACGCAGCGCACTGCAGTCTTTTTATCGTTCTGCATATACGTAGTTCCCTTTTTACTCTTGAAGAAACGAACACCAGGTACAGCATCAATAACATGATGGTTGCCAGTAGTTTCGCTATCTGCAATAATGTGATACTCCTTGTTGGATGGAGTGATTTCGGTTACATCTTCTGGAAGTATCGATCCGAAGATCATTGCTTCACCATGAAGAATGCATTGTTGTTGTTTGTTTTTTTCGTTCATGAGATTATTATATTATAGTTCCTTTTAAATGGTGAGAGTGGAGGGATTCGAACCCCCAAACCAATCCGATTACAGTATTATAAAGGCACGACTTAGAAGGTCGCTCTGTTACACTCCCATATATGTTATTTAACGTAGAATTTTTTAAGGACTACTTTCTCGATACCGATATTACGATCATAAATCTCTTTTGCAAGCTTATTTCTGATCCAATTACGTTTAAAATTATTTTCACTATTTGTAGGATCTTCAACAATATACTTCATTAAATCATTTTCATTAACATAATTAATAAAATCTTGTTTGGTTGTTGTTAGAAAGGGATGAAAGATAGTGAAATTATCAAATGCTGTACTCTCTTGAATAGGCTTATACTCAGGTGTACCTTTAAGGCAGTTATCAAGATAATTCTCTACACAGTCGTTAAGGTGATGCGCGGTAATGAAATTACCACCAATTTCACTCATAGCAGACAATCTAAACTCTCTAAGACCGTTTTCAGATAGATCTTTATAGTAAACATCTTTTCTTGTAAAGACGCAATAATCAAGAATATCAAAATTTTTAGCGAATGAACTTACAGCATCTTCCATTGCAGCATTAGCTTCTTGAACATTATGATTAAAGTGTAAAATAGAAAACTCTTTTCGATATTTCACTTTAAGCCAGTGTGCTGCCGCAATACTATCAATTCCACCTGAGATAAGAACGGTAAAAGGCTCTTTTGGTAACTGTAAGCATTTGATCATGTCTAATTATATTGAAGTTCCTTTGAAAAGAGCGTAGGTTATATTGTCCGTTGGACTAAATATTAATATGAAAGATACTGATAAACGTTTAGAAGATCCTAGGATTAAAGGAGATATTGCTGAAAAGCTTTTTGAGTTAGAATGTATTAAGCGAGGTATTGAGCTTTTTATCCCGAGCACGGCCGGCGGTAGAATCGATTATGTTACATACACTAACAATACTTTTCAAAAAGTTCAAATTAAATATATTAGCTCTTATAATAATACCATTCAGATATCATTTACAAAGCCTCAAAACGGTCGAAGAGATCAAGACGGTAAGCCTATTTATAAAAAATACAGTTCAGATGAAATAGATTTATTTTTAGTGTACTGTCCTGATACAAATCAATGGTATAATATACCTATGTCTATTGCTGATAAGCAGCGAGGTATATCTTTACGTTTATCAAATGAACCACCAAAGAATAATAATATGGCTATGGCTAATTTTGCTAGAGATTATATTTGGTAGGGCGACTGTGACTCGAACACAGAATGAGAGCTTATGAAGCACCTGTTATTACCTTTTAACTACCGCCCCATTAAAGCCTTTTAATGACATGCTCAGGTCGTATCTAATTATAATAAAGTTCCTTATGTGGAAGCTTTAGCTTCTTTACGAGCATTCTTCTCTGCAGTAATTTCATTACGACGAGCTTTAGCTACAGCAATGATTTCTTGCAACGCTTTACGAGCACGAGTTGATGCAGATGCATTACCTTTAATAAATTTCTCATCATCTACAGAGAAAATACCAGCAAGTTCAATTAGTTGTTCTGTTGTCTTAGTCATATATTAATATTGTAAAGTATAATTTGTTTTAATCAAGATGTTTTTAGATACCATCACCTTTTATTTTAAATAATTTCTTTTTAGCTTTTAAACGTTTTATAATATCTCTTTTTTCTTTCCTCGTTAAACGCTTTTTAAATATTAGACGAATAAGAGATAAGAATATATTCATGATACACAATATTTATGATAAAATATTGCATGAGTATCTGAATTTGCTAAGTATGCGTTGAAACGCTTTATCGTCTTCTGTTGCAGTTCTAATATGAATATGATCAGTAAATGAATGTGACGTATAACATACTTCATCACGAATAAGATCACCACTTGCTTCATCGATATAAGCGTCTTCTGGCCAATTCATTACACGTTTAAGCGTCTTCAGAGTTATATCAATCTGATCTTTATCGCTTAGTTCAATTTCAATTAAAGCTTTACCTTTTACGTTCATACCTAATTATATTAAAGTTCCGTTTACAATATTAGTTCTTTATGGTTGTAGTTTTGTGTAATGTGATATTCAAGTCGCATAAATGCTCCTTTATTAAATCTATCTACTGAACACTCTAACGCAATATAAGAATCGATATCAAAAAGAATTTGGTTATCGGTATTCATAATCATAAACTTAGGTATATGCTTTTGCTCGCACATTGCTTGCATAGTTCGATTCTTGCTAGGAAACCCTAGAATCTCAAAGCCTACTTCCTTACAGTTGCTGTCCCAAGTTATAATAGCTTTCTTATCGAGAAGGATACCAAACTTGTTAGCAATAGCTCTAAGATCTACTGTAAGTTTATCGATGTGTTGCTTTTTTGTTAAATTTTCCATTTTCCTACCGTTCTAAGTAAAGCTTCAGTATGCTCTTCGCATGTAGCAAAATGCAAATCAATATCTGAAGTCATAGGAGAACCTACTTTATTTGTAGGCATTCTACGACTAACAATATCTCTCAATATACCAATCCATTTAACTCTAGTTTTGAGATCTTTTACGATGATCTCTTTTGCTCTCTGTATAGCATCTAAACTACGTAATGGGTTTGGAGCAATAGTATACTTGTTACCTTTCGGGCAAGTTCCACGGAGAGCTTTAAGATTTATCTTTTTAAGATCAGTCCATCCTAAAGATTCGAGTAAGTTGATTCTTTGTTCTTCTAGAGTCATCGTTTATCTTCGGTTAAATATCTTTTTTATTCGCTACTATACTAGTTTAACTTTTTTCTCTAGCCTCTCTCCATCGTCTCAATGCTTCTGATATTTCTTCATTAAACATCCAAGTAACAGAATTACTACATGAAGAAAGTTCAACAGCGAGTGCGTCTGCAATTTCTCGTTCCTCTTGAAGCTGTTTCTCAAGCCCTTCAATATACTCATTTCTAGAAATTGTTACATCATTTAGTTGCTTTACATCTGCACTTTTCATTTTTGTTTTTTATCTGTAACAACGATCCAACCATACCATTTACGAACTGCTCTTGCTGAGAAGATTCCTGTACGTCTAAGACGATGAGCTTCACGATCTGCTGTTATCCATCTAAAAGGTCTAATTAACCATAAAGGGCTTAAAACAAAACATAAAACAATTATAAATTCAATGATTCTCTGGGTACTAGCGCTCATATTATTTTAATTGGTTATTTACAAATATATCTTTGACCATTATAATACCATAACTTCTTATAGCCAATATTTTTAAGTAAAGCTTGGCAATTTTCACAAGGTTTAGATACAGCAACTCTATCACCGTTATCAATACGAACATTAACGAAGGTAAGGTGTGAGCAATCTTCAATACCCATCTTAATAAGTGCGGAGCACTCTGAGTGAATACCTGCTCTATAACTACCTGCTTGATATTTGGATTTGTAGTGACCAAATTTATGATACCTATGCTGCTTTGAGTAATCGTTATTCGCAATACACACTAGCTTCTTTTTATTAAAGACAAATGTTGTGTGGAATGCTCTACCGGTTTGATGAAAAGGTTTGAGAGCTCGAGTAATCGTTTCGAGTTTCTGAAAGTTAATTGCCATTGTTGGTATAACTTATTATATGAGAGTTCCTGTACTTGTCTAGTTTATTTCATTTAATCTTTATATATTTAACGTTTATAAACTTTGTAATTTTTTTAGACTCGTTAATAATTATACCATTATTCATTTGTTCTTCTATATCGGCGACAGATAATCTAACTATTTTATTTTTGGTATTATCCCAAACCTGTTTACGACCTTTACATTTACCGCAATCTCTACCTTTTCTATTTTCGCTCATTTTGCGTTTATGTTCATCGGAAAGCTTTCTACCTGTAAGAGCTTTTGATCGCTTGAGTGATACCTCTTTTCCTTTCTCATCGCCATATATTTCTGAATACGTCTTACCAATTCTACTCTTATTATATTTTTTTAATGATTCTGTTTGTAAAGGGTATAGTTTTGATCTTATTTTAGCTGATTCACTTAATTTCACCCTCTCTTTTTCAGTAAGTATTCTACCTTTGTTTGTATCAGGATGAAATCCGCCTATACCACCCGGTTTATCATTGTAGCAGTTCTTATTGGTAATGTCAATCAATTCCTTTTCTTTTTTATATGCGTCAACTTCATTATCAAAACTATGTATTACTTCTGTAATAAATGCATCATCACCATACTTTCGAAACGCTCTAAATAGTCTTGTATCTAATTGCTCGCGTAATTTTCGACCTCTATAATGTCCACATCCCATATAACCGTCATCAAGATTTTTAGTGCGGTGTACACCTATATAAAACTTTTTATTTACTGTGTTAGTAGTTATATAAACATTATACATATATTCCATACGTATATTTATACCTTTATGCCGCTATTTGCAATGTCTGTAGTTTAAAAATCTCTGAGCGGCCTTAGCTGTGTTGTTACCTTTGTTCTTCTGCTTTGACTTTAACGCTTTAGCTTTAGAGCATGTCATCTTACCTTTAACCTGACGCTTTAATATGCCTGGTCTTACTGGCTTGTGTATATTTTCTTCATCCTCTACACAATTACTGTCTAGTCGTGTCCTGGTATATTCGAGGAAGTATTGCGTAAAGGCTTTCATTTGATCTTAATACTACCTGGTTTAACGCATCGTATATACTGCTCCCCATATGCTTCCATTTCCCCAGAGATAAATTGAAATTGTTTTTGTGAAATAGAGTCAAGATCTTTAAGCTTATCGTATGCTGCTTTATACTTAGCTTTAAAGAGTTCTGCGCTATTATCTTTTGCAGCCCACTTTAGACCTTCAGCATAAGGTTTAACTTTGCCAGCAAAGTGAAAGGCGGTTAGTATTGCATAACCACCTTTCTTCTCTGCGCTAGCTTGTATCTTTGCAGCACCTGCTGCTCTTTTCTTTATGAATGTAATAAACTCGTCTGTTGTGTCTATTAATTTTTCGAAAAGAGTAGTAAATTGCATGTAATTATTTATAGATATCGACCAAACTAAATTCAAGAACTGGTCCTTTTACGAACATTTCACCTGCAACTTTATTAAGAGCTGTAGAGGCTTGTGCACCGATAACATCGCGTTGATGTGATGCAAGGTTCGTAGCAAGATTGAAAACATCATAGAGGTTCTCGTTCGTATACATAAAGCGTTGACGTTTTGCGCTGATATCTTTCATTACATAACCACGCTCTGAAAAGTCTTGTACCATGCTATCATAGTTAGGGAAGAATGCTTGACGATCTTCTTTCTTAAGCTCGTTAGCAACTGCGTTAACCTCATATAGAGATGCACGACTATTACGAAGCTTATCAACACGAGGACGTACAGCATTAATAACATCGCGGTTACTTGAATACTTAATGAACTGCTTACCGATATTGCTACTAGCGCTATCTAAGCGGTAAGCAACATTTTGTCGTGTGGTCATTCCGTTTGTGCAGATAAGACGGTTGAAGAATTGTTTAAATTGTTGATTCATTAAACCGACTGTCGTCGATGTACCAAAATTCCAAAGATCACCGAAGCCGCAATCAATTTCATCCGTATTAATAGCGTTTACTTCTACTTCACACGTATCAGGGTTAAAGACAATATTCTGGAAGTTATGAACTGCACTACCAGTAATAGAGTTCATAAGTTGATCGATACGGTTATCGAAGTTAATCTGTGTTGGTTCTTTTACCTTTGACTTTACTAGTGTAACAATATTATCATCACTATCAACAATAGCAGAGAATTGCTTTGTCTTGTCGATGTTATTAATTGCAGAGCGAATAACACCCCAGTTTTCTTCAGGCTTAGCAAAGATATCTTTAGAGAGGTTACTACGAATGCCGAGAGCTTCCATGATAGATTTATTGTTCTTCGCAGCGAAACGGTCGTTGATAACGAGCGTTGATTGATTATGCTGTGTAAAGCATGAGATGTCACGTGCTGTAAAAGGAATTACAGTATGAGTTTTAACAGTGTTTTTAATTTCGTCAATAGTTGATGTCATAATTTAATTTTGATTACTCCTAATTATAACATAGTTCCCTTTGCAGATCAACTAAAAAATGGTACACTCGGTTGGTTACGATCCAACGACCCTCACCTTATCAAGGAGATGCTCTACCACTGAGCTACGAGTGTAAAAGAAGCCTCCTGTCAGATTCAAACTGACGACCTTCTCGTTACAAATGAGATGCACTATCGCTGTGCTAAGGAGGCGTTAAGGAGGTGTTAAGAATATTATTATTCTGTATCATATTTTGCAGCATCATACAAAGTCATAGGTACACCACTTTTAGCTAATTCTTCACGTACCAGTTCATCTATTTTTCGAATATAATAAACAATGTTAGGATTACTACCTCTATACAACATTTCTAGATCTATAAGACCGTAGTTAAATAAATTATGCGTTTCAGGTATTCTTATACCACCGTTTCTTAACTCTCGCTCTTCTTGTTCTTCAAAATAAAAACTAAGACCATTCTTAGCACTATGCCAATTCGGTTTCCATGAGCTATTTGTATAGTATTGTGGTAGTTCGTAACCGGAACGAACGTCAGCTTTGTTTGGATCAAACTCTACAAATATATCTAGATAACTATATCGCATGTTTTTATTTATTCAATACTAAAATAAAGTGGCACACCTAGTTGAAAGACTTTATTTTTTAAAAATGGAGCCTCCTGTCCGATTCGAACGGACGACATCAGAATTACAAATTCTGCGCTCTACCAACTGAGCTAAGAAGGCTTATAAAATTATTTGCGAACTAAACTTTACCTCTTTTCTTTCCGTTTTGCGGAATAAAGTTAGTAAGATACTTAGAAAAGGATTTAACAAGATTAGGTTGTGAATATTTATAACCTGCACGTTGTACACCATTAAATCCTTCCTTGCAGTATATAATATATAAATCGCTTAGTTCTTTTTGTTTGTTTAAAAATTTGAGATGTATACTCTGTTGTATCTGCTTTTTTTTCGCTTCTTTTGCTTTAGCTGTATGATATGAAATAATTCTACCTCTTTTCCAACCTAGAGGTATTTCATTTACAGTTTTTTTTTCTTCTATACCGTTCGTAATCCAAAAAGTACCAGATTGTGAATTATTTAAACCACTCTGTGAAACCGATTGAGCTATACTAAACTTTCTTCTCAGCCACCCATACATTTTGTTGTTTAGTCTATTAGGTATCATCATTGCAGCAGCTCTAATTAATTTATAGTTATTAGGATAAATTTTGACTAATAATTGATGTGCTATATAATGCTCTTCTGGTGTGAGATCAACAAGATTGCTTTTTTCGTCTAAGCCGCCCATACATCTTGGAATAATATGATGAACTTCCTTATATCCCTTTAGAGTTCTTTCCTTTCCTCTTGTTATAAGTTTGTCGTATATAAGCTCGTAATTCATTACTGTTAACTATATTATTTAATCAAATATTGTGCAATTAACAGTAAAAAAAGCTCCGACTCTTGGGATCGAACCAAGGACCCGATGATTACTTACCACTATAACTTTCGTTACCCTTGCAGTTTGTGGTCTGGACTTTCTCATTACCTTCAGCATTATCTGTTAAGGTACCAACCGTTAAGTCTCTACACGTTCCTCTTTTAAGGCTTCGCTCGGGATTAGCATTTTAAAGCGTTCCCCGAATTTGATTGGTTTTTCAAAAAGTATTTCTACTTTAAGCTGCCATTACAACAGTCATCTGCTCTGCCGCTGAGCTAAGTCGGATTTGAAAATGAAAATGTCCATAGCGTTTCGGCCTACGACTCACTCAGGACTGGAGCTAGCTACTGACGACCGTAGCGGCCTTATTTGTAATACACTGACATTATCTTCAGCACGGAATTTCAAGCCTGTATGCAATATTGCACCTAACTCACCGAATGGTATCACAAAAATGAAATATACTCACTACATATTATTTTAATCTCTTTGTTTGAGTTATCAACTATAGTTTTTTAAAGCATGAATGCAAACTTACAATATCTACCAGGCAATCCATAGAGTCCATAAATTTACCTGATGGTAAAATACCGCCTAACATCTCACGAGTATCTTTTTCTCTCATGTAAAAAGGTCTTACAGGACTTAAACACGTTTGATCCATCAAATAAACTATTTGCCCGTTTCTCAAATTATAATAATTACCCTCTGATAATACCAGACCTTCTGACGTTGTAATCTTTAGATTATAATCAGGATCCTTCTTTCTTTTATAATCTGTAGAATGTACAAAGACGTGATTATGGTAGTTTTCAAAAAAGTCTGACTTCATATTGTTATTATATTATTGTTATTATATCTTAGTTCCTAAAAGCTAATCTATCGCCAAAGAAGTTCGTTCCGGGATGGAATCGATATTGCATTGATCCTTCTTTGCTTTTCTACAAATACTGTCTCGCCGGAGGCTTGACCACGCAGAGCGTAGCTACACCATCTTCCAGTCCGTTTTCTCTGAATACTTCGGGTGATCAAAACCACGATAGAAAAATAAATTGAAACATCATGTTTTCAGGTTGCCATCAGGTCGTTAGTCTGAACAACTGCTTTATCAAATGCAGTCCTCTACACTTAAGGGTATGACAAGACGTTAGTTGTATCATAATGTTTCAAAATGGATTTACGGCTCAGGTCGCTATATCGTGCAATGTGTTCCTAACCGGATAACGCCTCGAAAGACCCGATTTCTATCAACTGCAGAACCTGCGTATTATGTTGACTACCTTGCACAAACGTCTTAGTGACGAATATCCCTCAATGACCGTAAAAATGGTCGGACGTGTGGGTGTCGCACCCACCGCTTCTTGGTCCCAAACCAAGCGTCTCACTCCGAGACTAACGTCCGTATATAAAATGGTGCGCCATGCGGGAGTCTAACCCACGCTAAGTACTTGGAAGGAACCCGTGCTAACGTAACACTTATGGCGCATAAATTGGTGATGCATGTTGGAGTCTCACCAACAAATCTTATTAAGATTCCGTTCGTAATGGTGCATCATTGAAATGGTTGCGGCGGTGAGGATTCGAACCTGCATGCTTAACGCTATGAGCGTTACGTCTCCCTATCGACATTCACTCCGCGATTGAAATTGTACGGTGTTTTCTTTTACTTCAGATCACCGAAATTCTGAAGATTATCCACTTAATGGTAAGGCGTTGTCGCGTCTTCGATCTCTACCTGCATACACAGTTCAAGATTCTTGTTCGCTTACCGCACGGGGCATGAAGCCCCTTGTCCTACTAGCGGACAAAATATTTATTTTTTATCTACTGTCATCGCACCTCTCTTCAGGTCCGAGCCGTTACAAACACGGTCGTTACGACTTTCAGTAGCAGTCGTTAAGCTTTCTTCTCTCTCTATTATAATAACAGAGTTCCTTTATTCCAGAACCTTTGTTAGAAGTTTTTAACCTTTCAGTCATCCGCTTCGTCCTTATTATAACGGTGTTCCCTAACAAAAAAGGACGAGCTTTTTACTGCTCGTCCTGTCTTGGGGTATCATTAGTGAACGAGCTTATTTTAATACTAATGACCAGCATCTTATACCCGGAAGGTAAGATCTTGTAATTGTATTTTGTAAACTCGTATTCACTTGTACGATTATTTAGTCAGTGTGTTTGCTTTTTTATATAAAACTCATGATTGTCTTAAATAAATGTATGAGTGTTAATAGTGATGTAAGAGAACAAATTAGTATACCTGAATCAGGTAAATTTGTAGAGATTACTGGTGATAGTAGATTTCCTGCTATTAGTGTTCAAAGAACTTATCCTAATAATAGTGTCGAGACAGCAGAGTTTTCAAAGTATGCTGTATTAACTTATGACATTAACAGCCCTAGCGCTAATACTAACGGTACACCTTTTGGTGATAATGCAGCCCTTGATGCTTTTGGTAAATTACGAGTCACTCATCCTAAGACTCTTTTTGATGCTAAACAACTAACTGATAAACTACCTTACGTCTTTGATGAGATTATTAGTGGTGGAGGAGCTGCTAGTGTTTGGCAAAAGGGTGATAGCATGACAAAAATGACAACTAGTAACAGTGGAGAATATGTTATTAGACAAACATCAATGCATATGAATTACCAGCCCGGTAAGAGTATGTTAGGTTACTTTACTGGTGTATTCACACCTCAAGTTAATGTTACAAAGCGTATAGGTCTATTCCAAGGACTTTCATCAGCACCGTATACTCCTACAGATGGTATATTCATTGAATCAACTGATGGACCTTCTGGCTATGTTGCCTTTAAAGTATTAAAGACAGCTGGTATAACTTATTCTTTATCTGCTGCACAACCTGAATGGAATTTAGATAGGTTAGATGGTACAGGACCATCTAGATTATCTATTAATTTAAGCTCTGCTCAGTTATTAGTTATAGATTACGAATGGTTGGGTGTAGGTAGAGTCCGCTGTGGCTTTAATATCGCTGGTAAGACAATCTACGCTCATGAATTTACTCACACTAATGGATTATTAGCTCCGTATATGACATCTGGTAATCAACCAATTAGGTATGAAATAAGACAAACGGGTGTTGGTTCAGGATTCCTCAACCATATTTGTTCCTCTGTTATGTCAGAAGGTGGAGAAGAATATATTGGTGCATCATTAACTGCCGAGTTGACAGGCACTGCTGGTGTAGATTTAATTACTGCTAGCTATCGCCCACTTCTTGCAGTTAGATTAAATCCAAATTCACATGATTTAGCTGTAGTGTTGAAAAAAATACATGTGCTAAACACTGGTAACAGTACTGCTATATTTAAAGTTATTATGAATCCAACAGTAACAGGAGGATCTTTAAACTTTGTCAATTTAGCTTCTAATAATAATGTGCAGTGTGCTCAGGGTAGTTCTTCGTTAGGACTATCAGGTGGATATGAATTATCTTCTGCATATGCTTTTAAAGGAAATTCAGCGAACGCAAGCGGTGCTGGTTCTGATGATTTATTAGGTGAACTTGCTGTATTAGGAACAAGAATAAATGGTACGCCTGATGTTTTTGTAATAGCAGCAAAAGGTGTAGAAGGTGCTACCGCAGGTGTATTTGCCTGTGTGGATATGATACTTAGAGGCTAATTATTTCTTAATAAACTTAGTCGGATTTTTTGCAAAAGATTTGCCGATCTTCACAATTCCATCAATTATCTCCGGTGATACCACACCTATAATGCCATATGTCATTGCTTTTATTAAGCTTGATACATCAGTTTGCTCTAATATAAACCAAGCAATACCGCTAGCAATCGCAGCGGTTAGGATTTTTTTAATTTGTTCCTTTATAGAAAGATTAGTATCAGATGATATTAGACGTGCTAACATAGCAGCGGCACCCACCACAGGTACAAGCCAACCACCACTTAAAAATTCTCGAATTAGTGATTTTTCTGGTTCCATGTGTTACCATTATTTATGGTAAATAATAAGTACTTTCATGTATTTCGGCTTCGTTTTGGTTAGTTTTGTGAGTTTTTGATTAGAATTAAGATAAACATCAATAACTTCAGTTTTACCACGGGATGCTACCTTTTTTGTAACAGCGGATCCCCTATCTTGTACAATAAAAGAGCTATCTCCCATTACATCAGCTAGTTCAGGAATTTCAATTCTAGTACCAAACTTAAGCTTTGGGTGTGCTGCGACTGTAATCCCTTCCTTAGCTCTTTTTGTCTTTTGACAGGCAACCTTGTTTCCATAAGGGCTCGTAGGAGTATAGTATGTTATACGAGCTGTTATCCATTCACCTTTAGGTTCTATTGATTTTAATGTAGAAGAACAAGAGATACAAAAATATAATAAACTAAATCCTATATAACGCTTAAAGCAACTAGATAGCGGATAGACGGATAGTTTATTCATTTTTGTTATTATATAGGTGTTCCTTATGCGTATCGTTTTAGTATTACTTGGTAGATGTGAGTGCAATCTTCCAGCTTTTCCATATGTGTTCTATGCACAGTGTAGTAATGTCCAGTTTTGTCGTGTGCGATAGTCATTGCTTGTTCATCCAGCCACTCTCCCATACCATCAGACGGAGCATCGATTCTTTGACACTCCGTTTCATAATGAAAGACGTGAGAGTACATTTGATCGCAGATACTCATTACCAAACTTCTCTACCTACAGGATCACACGACACTTTGTTAATGTTTTGATCTTTCAACCATTGATACTGGTCCTTCTTAAAAGAATCAGTTATTTCTGTTTCTCTCTTATCTTCGTCATATTCTTGCCACGGTTCAAACAACTCTTTGACCGTGTCTTCGCTGAATGTTTGATGAATAAGGATTGTCTTAAAAGCATCAACCCAATCGTTAATATCTGCATCCCAATTAAGAGTTAATTGGAGCGATTTGTTGTGTGTAAAGCTTTCAACCTTTACGGTAATTTTATCTTCTTTGCTTGGTATCATATGTTTCATTGTAGTTTTTTTAATTCAGAAATCAATCTTTGTATTTGAGCTTTTGAACAATCTGGTCGTTTGACATATTCCAATACTGCGTCAACTGCAGTACCACAACTTAGCCCGCATAGCTTATTTGCTGCCTGTGCAATTGTCTCTTTATAGTTTTCCTCTGCATGATTAATGCTTTGAATTTCAATCAAATGATCTACAAGGTCAGCAATCTTTTCATCGCTTAATAGCACCATATCAGAGTATGGGTTTCCTTTAAGGCAAGCCCAAGCTAATCGCAAGCGATTGCGCCAACCTCTGTTTTGAGGATCGTGTACAAACAACGAAATTTCTGTACCGCAATGCATATCATATTCGACATACAATCCTTCGCTAATGTAGTCACATTTAAAAAATTTACCTTTCATGTTTTTATTTTTCTAAGAGTTCGTTGTTCTCAAAAATGTTGCCGATGATTTCATAATAATTAGCGCTATCTTGATCTGCAAACTCATCACCAAACCTGAAAGAACCGTCTTTAAAAGATGCTGAGAACACTGCGTTGCCAAATTTACCACCCAACGATTCATCGTATGATGGTCGAAAAATTAAGATGTCGCCTTCATAAATGTCAACGCCATTCTTATCTTTTAAGCCAGTATATTGTTGAATAATACATCCTTTACCGTCTTCTCCAAATTCACCTTTAAGCATTTTAGATAAAATTGCCTGCCACTCTCCCATTAACATTAATTCTCCAATCATAGAGAATCCGCCACACTCTTTGTAACCAAGAAGCCACTCTTTGTTGATATTGTCATATGCTCTAAATTTTAGTTCTCTCATGATTCTAACTGTTCACTATTTTCAAAAATATTGCCAATCACTTCACGATCCATAGGAATGTAAGCAAATCCGGCGCATTGTGAATCTCCTAATTCTACTGTATCGTATTTTACAGTTCCATTGTAATAGAATCCTACCGTGTCGTCTAACCAATCGTCAAATCCTTTGCATTTTAGAATATCGCCTTCATAAATGTCAACACCATTCTTATCTTTTAGACCAGTATATTGTTGTACGACGCATTCCTTACCACCAGATCCATTTAAAAGATTGTGAAATTCACCTTTCAATGAAAGAACATAATGTCCTTGGTATCCTTCATCGTATTTGATGAATCGTTCTTGTAGTTTGTCCCATACTCTAAATTTTAGTGCTCGTTCCATATTATTGTTCAATAGTCAGTTTATATTTTCTTGGGTTTTGCACAACAGAAAACTCAGACCAACCTTCTGCTAAATGCCCTTTAACTGCTCTTTCAATATAAAAATCAGTTTCGTCAAACCAAAGATCGTGCAGTTTTCCGTATTGATCACGACCTTCGATGATTGTATAGTCTTCCTCTTCCATATTATTGTTCTACGGTATGATATTTTACTTGTTTTGTTTGTAAGCTTCTAATACGGCGTTCCGCTTCATCTTTGCTTGAACATTGTGCATAAGTCGACCATGTGCAAAGCCATTCATATTCAATATTAAATATGCTTTTATCATTACCATCAATCGTTTCTTTTATTCTGTATTTCACGACTTTATTTCAATAGTGCTTCTACAATTTTTTCTGCATTCTCTTGCATTGATGGATATTGAAGAGAAGAAAACTCATCGCCGTGTTTAGCAATAAACTCTTTCCAATCGGCTAGTGCCTCTGGACTGATCGGAATTTTAGCTGGTTTTGCCTCACTCGCTTCACGAATGATTTGCAACAGCTCATCCTCCTTGTCTTTGGCAGCGGCGGAGATTTCTGCTTTTGATGGATACACTGCCTGGCGAATAGATGTACTGCCAGGAGCTACCTTTACCAACCACCAGCCTTCACGCAATCCGTCTAGTGCATAAGGATCGGTTTCAGGGACATATTTGCGACCGACTTTTCTGTATAGTTGTTGATTCATTTTATCGTATATTCTCATTGCTGCTTTCATAAACTTATTATATTAGAGTTCCTTTAAGCTTTTCTGTGTTCCTTGATTTCTTCAATATCTAAGATTGTCGCATAGCAATCATTAAAGTCAACCCAATGACTTGCATGAAAATGACCGTGATATGATTTTGATGGACTACAAAGTTTGAACAATTCTGCGATCTCTATTCGTTCTTTGTAGCAAAGATCCCAAAGACCAATATCTCTATCACACCAACTGCTTATTGATTCTTTGTCAAATGGGCCGATCCAGTGTGGAGCAGAGTGTGTAATAAGCACATCACACTTTTCAACCAATTCAGGCTTTAATACAAAAATCTCATCTGCCCAATATGAAATTCCTTCCTTACGCCAACGACGATCAACACTCACAGCGCCACCGACAAATAGAAACTTTTCATCGTTTATGACCATTGTATGATAATCAGGAAGCAATTTAAAGTTCGACAAATCAATTCTTTTCGGTCCATTATAATAATCAGGTTCATCATGATTGCCTCTAATGCTTAAAAACAATATATCACGTTCAGCAAAAAATGTGTTTAAACCATCACAAGCACTACGTTCACCTTTCTCACTATAACTAAACCCAATACCAAGATCACCTACACAAATAAGTGTGCAGTCTTTTAAATCATGATCTTTGATCTTTTGTTTAAGACGACCAAAAGCACCATGAATATCGCCGATGATGTATGTAGGTTTATTCATTGTATGTTGTGTATTTTTAATGGTGTATTTCTTACTTCTTTATATTTCTCCAATACGTTTTCTGCTTCATCAAGAGAGTAATGCCATCTACAACCCAGTCCGTCTAGAGCCATCCAAAAAGGCCAATACTTATATTTTTTCTGAACTTTAAAGATTGAGTTGGGTTGAGAGTTACCTAAATCCACTAGTATTTCTACGATTCGATATTGCATATTTTATTATTTTTTATGTGGCTTATATCCAAGACGCTTAGCTTCTTTCGGAGACAATGTTGCCCACCAGGAACCTCTCTGAACCATTGATCCAGGTTTTCCAGTAGCTTGACAAGTTTTTTGGCTAAGGTATTCTGCAAAGCGAATCATACCTTCTACCGCTTCATCACCTCCATCAGTATAGATTCTCAATGAACCAAACTTTTCTTTGTATTGAGCAATTTTCACTGTTGCAGGATTCTTAGATATATAGATATCTTGTTTATAAAAGTAAGAGGTAATTTTTGATGTAAGCTTTCTTACTTTTTTATAGAAGATATTTTTAGGGTAGCGATATGCATTACAGCATCGATCAATTCTCAACCGTAACTTATTCCATAATTTACTCATGAAATACATAAGTTTTCTATCTGGATTTTTAACAGATCGAGATGTGTTTTTGGTATAGTCTACAATAGCTCCGAACAAGTTGTCTACTAGAGTTTCCCAGCCCTTAGGACAATCATTCCAGCACCTTTTTATCTGCGGTAGTAGTTCACCTTCTTCATCAGTATAGAAAAGATCGGGATATTTCTTGAACAGATACTGCTCAAAATCAAAATCTTCTTTTACATCTGCCGCAATCTTTGCTTTTAGTTTCTTTACGCTATTCATAGTTTTAGTTTCCATCTTCTGGTCCTGTCCTAAAGAGTATATCTATCTTTTTTAGATTTTCAAGTATTACGCTTTGATTACTTGAAATATTTCTAGCAATATACAACTGATGGCAAAGGTGTGTTAGTATAACTAATCTCTCTTCAGGTGTGTAGTTATGAAGTTGCTTTAGCTTACCAACTGGGTAATATGTATGTTTTGTCATAATTGTTTAGGTAAATCCGATGAAGCCTACCATGCCTACTGGTTTTTCAGTGCGGGTATACTTAAAGTTTTGAGCGTCAAAATTTGAGCAATACCAAATCTCATCTTCTACTGAAGAATAAGAATCAATGCAATCCACTTTGCGTTTTTCAATGCATAGGTAATCGTAATAGCCTTCGCAAATGCCATATGGATCGTTCTGCGATTCGATAACGTTAATCAAAAGATCCAAATCCAAAAAGCTGCCTCGATATGCCTTACCAACACTTATAGCATTACGAATTTCCATTCTTTCTTCCTGTACTTCCTTCCAAAAAACTTCTTTCTCCTCGGCATTCAGTTTAGAATGATGATTTTCCATTGCTCTAAGAGTCTTGTATGCATCAATATGAGATTTAGAAAATGAGATAAGATTGTAAGTGTATATTTCTTTTTTCATAATATTCAATTGATCAAAATGGCTTCACAGTCAAATGATTCAGAATCATCGGAGACTCTATCATGCTTTCCATAATACCATTCACTGAATACATTTAGCTTAATTTTTGTTTTCGTAGAGGTAGATGCTTCATTCACACCATCCTCGTAACCTCGTACGATAACGATCATTTCGGGATCGTGTTTTTGAAGTTCCTCGATTAGTTGTTTTACTTTCATTATTGTGTGAATAGAGTTTTAACATACTCCAACAAATATAGTCGCGGAGCAAGTTTGATCATAATCCAATCAGTGTTGCTGCAAATAGCACAGACGCTAAGTGCAATCGGAATAGACCAAAACATGGAGAACGGTAAATTTCCGTCGTCAAATTTACTTTTCAAACACCATTGTATAAACTTAAGCAGTGTATAAATGCTGGCAATCAATACAAGTATTCCAATAGAAAAGCCTCCTAAGCTCATCCAAAATTTATAGAGCAACAGCTCTTGAATGAATAGTGGAATTTGTTCTGTTCCAAAGTCTGCGGTTGTTTTGATTGCTTGTTCGAGCCATCCTAAGAGCTCGATTGATTTTTGTTCTAGTTGTTCTTTCATAATTTGTTTTTTCTAATATAAATTTTCGGAAAATAATATTCCTTCTGTTGCTTGATTTGCTGGTTGTGCAATTCTTTTATTGCTACCTGCTGGATCATACAGCTTGATTTGACCATTTTTATCAGCAATAACCCAAGCTTCTTTTCTTGTTAAGAATTCACCAAATTGGTTTATAAATCCTTGCTCGCAACTTTTCCACCAAGCTATTCCTTCGGAAGCTTCCATTTGATCACGCATAACTTTATCAAAATGCCGTGCGCCTGTAATGATTCGGCCATCTTTAAGCATAGCTGCACAAACAACAATGCTGTCTGGTTTTTCTATGTTATTATCTTTCCAATAATCGCTCATAGGTTCCATGTTGTTGTAGTTACACTGCCTCTACAAGTTTCGCAATAACCATCTTCAGTTTCGGATTCATCGTATTGAAAGCAGCCAATCAAATTATCAATACTGACAGTATTGTCTTTTAATTCCTGCTTGAACTTTTCGCAAAGATAATCGACAAATTCTTCAATTTGACTTTGATTCATTGGTTCAAATTCACCGTAAATGTTTTGACCGTTGACAGTTGTTCCAAAGGAAAGACATCCTTCACTTTTTACAATTTCGTATTTTGGTTTCATACTCTTTCTTGAATAAATTCTTTAATATTGTCAAAAAATGGATCATCAGGATAGTTCACTCCATAATATACGGGTGTTTGGTGGTAATTGTCAAAGGCAATATTCATAAAATCTATCTTAGACATATTATAGAACAATGGCAAATTATCAATCAACACATTATCTTTATGCGCCAATGGATGTGCTATTAAACTCGATTCACCACTCCATGCGCTCTTATGAGAATATTTGCTCATATCCTCTCTGGCAAAGATATGATCATCGTCCAATCCAAATTCACCCAGACGATTTAACGTCTCGGCATAATCACGTGTCGCAGCTGTCAAAATATAAACATTTTCTTTTCCGACAACGCTGTTATAGTATTCGAACAATTCTTTTGTACAAGGACGAATAATCGTTCTATAGGTATGCATGTCTTCACCGAGAATAAATTCTATATGATTCTGGTTTGGGTCACTGTTGACAAATGTATGCAAGATGCATTCGTCAAGGTCTTGAAATATTCGTTTGATCACACTTAATTTTATCTAAGTTCCGTTAATTCTTCTTTAATACATTTTAAAATTAAATCAGACCCACGTACTGTATCTACAAGCTCATCACCTTTAAAAACAAGTAACTGCGGAACAGTTTTAATACTATGATGTTTAAAGAATTCAGTCTCTTCCTCCATCTGTTTAATTTCTACGTTAAGATTTTCTGCATCAATCTGTGCTTTAAGTAATTTACACGGACCGCAAAAACCAGCAGATGCTAGGATAAGCTTATTTTTCTTTTTGAAGATATTATCCCAACCATCCCTAAACGCTTGGTTAGGTGGTTCTGATTTTATATATCTTCCTGTAATAGGATTCTGTGCTATATTTCCTGTTGCCATATTATTCAAATAAGTTTGATACTACAAATTTAGTGTATTCACTATCGTCTGTGTAAGTATTATAAATGTAATCAAAAAGCCATTCAGAGTCGTGACCGAGTTTAGTACATAATTCTTCGTAAGCTTTATTTTGTTGCTCAGTATAAGATGCTATTTCTTCTTTGCACTTATCTACTAAAGTTTTATCTGCTAGGGTAAGTTTATTCAAAGTGTGTGTCATATTTTTTACGGTATTCATTAATTTTATTCATAATTTCTTCATTAACATTAGAAGAGGGTTCACTAACATATTCATAGATGCTATCTATAAGTTTTTGTTCAGGGCTTGGATATTTTTTACGATTTTCTTTAAAGCTTACAACTAGCTTCGCACGTTCAGCACTCCACTTTTCTTTTTTAGCAGCTAGTTCTTCATCTGTATATCTAACCGGTAAATCGTGCTTAATCAGTATAATATCACCCTGTATTTTACCATCAATAAATTGCGCTTGATATTCAACCCAGCCGTAAACATATCTCATCCAATCTTTATCAGCGTCTTCTTCTAGTGAGTCACCATATCTAGGTGCATCGGGGTGGTTGTAAGCTTCGTAGAAATCAATAGAACCATTAAAGCTTACTTTAACCCATTCATGTGAAGTTTCATGATATTTACCACCTAGTGAATGAAGAAACGATTTTTCTTCTGTATCATCATTATCTTCTTCCCAATAACCTTCAACTTTTTCTACATACAATTGACCTTCAGAGTCAATCTTGTACAAAGACATATATTGATTAGGTGTATCTTTTGTTTGAAAGATAACCTCACTCGAGTTAATTTCTTCACTCTTTACTACCCACCGATCAAGTATACCTTGCGGCAGACCAGTAAGCGGTAACTCACTTTTAATATAATCAAACATAGACATTATTATATTATATACTAAAGATTGCTAACTGCAAACACTTTTACTAAAGTTTTTAACACAACTTCTAGCACCATTAGGCATAAAATATTTTTTATTACGATTCCAAGATTCAGCAGTATGAATCTCTATCTCACACCCGGTCTTATGACCGTAAACTTGACGCCCTTTCGGTTTAGGAACATCAGGACCAGTAAAAGCGCAAGCTCTACAAATCTTCAAATTTAGCTCAGCACGCGCTGGCTCCACCATATTACCACATCCACAAGTCATATTTTATTATAGTTAGTTATTCGCCTTTATCTGCTACCCATGCCATTATATCGTAATGAAATGATTTTTCACTGAGATTTTCACTTACATTAATAATACTTACAGGCTCAACACCAGCGCCTTGCTCATATACCATAATACGGTTCGTTTCTGAGTCATGCTCAAACCGATACTTATCAATTTTACCACTATACATCTTCGTTTTTGTTTATTTCTTCTTTCAATATTTCTAATAGGCTATACGATATATAAATTTTTTGCACAATATCAACTTCTAGTATTTCTCCTATAACATTATTTATAATTGGATATACCCTTAAATCAACACACTTTAATTGTTTATCATTATCATGTATGTATTCAAGATCAAATAAATTATTGGTATATTTAGTGTCGATAAAGCGAAAAATATTCATTTTTTAATATTATCACTTAGTTCCTTTAGAGAGTTAAAATTGTACTTATCGTATTTATCTTCAATTTTTTTAAAACTTTTATAAATGTTGCAGACATCTGATGCTAATTTTTCAAACTTTCGTGCGTCTTTTTCTTCAGGAGAGTTGTAATACTCATTATAATTCGTATAGTCAAAACTAATATCCTTAATCTCAATGATTTGTTTAACGTGTCTAATTTCATGTAATAATGTCGATACAATATATTTTAGCGTAGTTCCCTGAGTTAAATCAACTCTTATCATTTTTTCATCTTGCCAGTATGCTGACCAAGTAGTACGACTCTTCTCTACCTTAATATAGGTATTCTTTTTAATGCTAATAAAGCGATTAAAGATATAGTTAAGAAGATCAAAGTCAATCTTTGTTACTTTAACTATGCTTCTAGATGGGATGAGTACTAACATTAAGTCATTTATTTACAGCATATTTTTTAACATAATACTCTACCGTTTTACTAATACCATCTTTAAAATTACATTGATTATGAAGTGGTTGCACTTCGTCGTGTACTGTCGCCATCGCATATCTAAAATCGTGACCTAATCTATCTTCTACGCTTTTAATATATAACCCATCTTCACGCTTATATTCTGGATATTTACTTTCTATCTCATCGATAATAATCTGCATTATTTTCAAGTTATCAATTTCTTCTGTACCGTACAGGTTATAAATACGCTGTTGTGATAGGTGATGTAAAACGTAGATAATAGCTTTAGCATGGTCTTCCGCATATATCCACTCTCTTATATTCTTACCGTTACCATACATTGGAATATGCTTACCAGCTACTATAGAACGAATAACGGTTGGAATTAACTTTTCATTATCTTGTCTCGGTCCATAATTATTACAGCAACGCGTAACCGTAACGTCTAAGCTATAGGTACTTCTATAAGACAATGCAAGTAAATCAGATGAGGCTTTGGATGCAGAGTAAGGCGATCTTGGATCTAAGTGAGTAAGCTCTGTAAACGGTGGATCATTTAATTTAAGATGACCATATACCTCGTCAGTTGATACATGCACCATTCTAGTCTTAGGTGAATATAACCTTATACATTCTAGAATATTTGCTGTACCGTTAATATTAGATTCAATAAATCCTATAGGATTAACAATCGATCTATCTACGTGTGATTCAGCAGCTAGATGAATAACATAAGCTGGTTTATAAGCTTTAAATAAGATGGTTACAACTGGATCATTAATATCTATAAAAAAGTTAGTTACCCGTTCATCTTTAGAGATATTACTACGAGAACTACCAGGACCCATCTTATCGATGTTAAGGATCTCAATATCTTCTAGTTTAAGGAGCTCTTGAATAACATAGCTACCAACAAACCCGCAACCACCTGTTACTACATAAAATGTCTTACTCATAAAATCCTACTGTTGTATTTGTACGTTGTTCAATTGCTCTAACAAGAGCACCGCATTCATGAAGATCGTCATGAGTACCACAATCAAACCAAAATCCGTCTAGCTGTTTCACTTTTACCTTTTCGATATTATCCATAGCTTTAATTAAATCTACAATTTCAAGTTCGCCTCTTGCAGATGGTGTTAGTGACTGAGCTATATTAACAACTTCGTTATTAAAAACATATAGACCTACAACAGCTTCATCGCTGATAAATTCAGTAGGCTTTTCAACAAGTTTATCAATATAACCACCACTCGTTAATTTAACTACACCGTATGACTCAGGATGTCTAACCTTGTATGTAAAAATTGTATTAGGCTCTGCTTGAATATTCTCAGGTGTGATAAAAACGTTATCGCCTAATATTAATGTAACATTATCAACACCAATAAACTCTTTACCAACAATAAAAGCATCAGGTAAACCTCTAGGTGAGTCTTGTACGATATAAGTTAATTTTAAATCCTTGACGTGTTTTAGCTGCTCTTCAAAAAGTCTACATTGAACATGATCTGCTGTAATAATGAGTATGTCTTTAATTCCCATACTTTTTAAAGTATTGAGAGGATAATAAATCATCGGTTTATTATACACAGGTAGTAATTGTTTACTTATTGCATACGTTAACGGATAAAGTCTGCTACCTTTACCCCCAGCGAGTATAATACCTTTAAGCATGTCAATCTAATTTAATATTAGTAAGGGCAATATCAAGAGCTTGAGACTCAGATTGTAAATAAAAGTCAGGAAATAAACTTTCTAGCTTACTTGTTGATAAAACGCAGTTAGATCTAGGTGCAGCCATTTTAAGCAACTTAGGATCAACATAAGCCCATTTAGAGTTAGCTAAGCCGTGTGCAGTCATAAGATCTGTAACACTCATAGTATCTAAAGCGTCAGGGTTAACAAAATTAATTGTATTAACAGTGGATAAGTTAACATTATTGTCAATAAGATACTCAACAAATCTACACAAATCAGGTATGTAAGTTTTCGAGTTTTTAAAGTTAATTAAATTATCGTATTTGTGAATTTTAGTAAGATAGCTTCGAGGATTATAATGATTACAGAATGGCATACGCACTCTAATAATGCAACCGTACTTGTTTAGCGTTTCAAAAGCGTGTTTACTTTTTGAGTAAGTTGAAGAACCGTCAAATAATCCAAAGTTAGGTTCATCTTCTTCCATCCATAATTTTTCATAACCACTATAAATACATCCCGAAGAAATATGAATGTATTTTATTCTAAGTTGTTCGCATGTACTAGCAACAGCTAATGGAATAACAACGTTAAGATCCCAGCATTCTTTCTTTTTAATTTCACCCTCATCCACGTTAGGTCGACCAGTAAAACCAAAACAATTAACAATATAGTTAATGTCATTATTTAAAATGTATTTACGTAGTGCTATTTGATCAGAATAATCGAGAGTTTTACGAGAGTGTATGTGGTATGTATGTTTATCTTTGTCTGCTTGATTAAACAAAGACTGACCGACATACCCAGCTCCTAAAATTAATATGTTACTCATATAGAATAATTATAGCATTACCCACCGTCTAAATCAAGTAAGATTAAAGGTTTTCTTTTTTCAGCTTAATGTAATAATTTTTATCACTTGCAAGGTGCTGTTTCGCGATAATAGTAGCAATGGCTTTATAAGGTGTATGCTCACTCTCTACCTTTATACCTTTTGCGAGTTCTTCAGGGTTGTATTTGATAGTATTATCTACAGGTTTAAAAAAAGATTTGAATGCTTTCATATTATTTACCTTTACCGTAGTACTCTTCGATATATTCTAAAATATCACTACTAGTTACAATATCATTATCAGATATAAATTCGATCATAGCATCAGCTAAATCATTACCCATTTGCGAGAGATCACCGTTTTCAGTATCATCAAGCAAATCACGTAATTCATAAATTGAATTTGTAATTTTATCAATCTTTTCATTTATTTTACGTGTTAGTGTTCCTTTATTCATTGTTACTATTTAATTAATTTACAAATAATTAATCTAACGGCATATATTTTTTAAAATATATTAAGCTTTAAAGTTAGATTTATAATGCTCTAAAATATTATTAATATCTGTTTTAAGATAATTAGAGTGATACGGTACCCATTGATCTTGTTCAAGATAAAATGTTACAATCTTACTACATTTCTTACCTGATTTTTGTTCAAACATTCTAGCATACATAGATAGCTGTAAAGCGTAGGTGTTAAACTCGCAAGCTTGTAAGTGATCAATAGGAGCTTTAAGGTAATCGTTGTAATTATTAGAAAATCTATATTGTTTATTTGTTTTAAAGTCACCAACAATAAAATCATCTTTACGTTCATATATCAAGTCTGATATACCTGCAACTTCATATTCATCTAAATGCAAGAGCTCTTCTGATAAAACTTGTTTAAAGTTACCAATATGCTTATCAATTAAATTAGCATAACTCTTATAAAGGTAATTATAACTATCATCAACTTCACCAAATTTTACAAACTTCTCCATTAACTGGTGAATCTTTGTTCCACGATCTGTTGCTGTTTTTGTTGTAGCAGCCCAGCTCTCCAATACAAACTTCTGCGTTACACCTTCACGCTCTGCAACTCGTAGGGAATGAGCGTGCGAATCAAACGCCTTTTTATACTTGCCTAGTAATGTAGTAACAGATATATATTTTCTATTTGTCTCACTATTCGTGTATGTATGTGATTTTTCATCAAAAACGATCATATGTAATTATTATAATGTAAAAACTACATAAATCAATAAATAATATTATGAATATAAAGATTTCTGAGTTACCTAATACTAACTTACCATATACGGGTAATGAAATATTACCTTTAGTCCAAGATGGCGTTACAAGAGCAGGTAGTCTCAATTCTATTACCAGTCTTTTATCGGGTATACTGTTAGCGGATACAGAATTAGCTGCGCTTTCCGGTGTGTGGCAAACAACATATACTACAACTTTAGCTAATAGTGCGAACTGGACTAATGCTTATACTAATACAAACGCTAATAGCGGTAATTGGGATGACACATATACTACTGTACAAGGTAATAGTGCGAACTGGGATAACGTCTACACAACGGTAGCGTCTAATAGCGCTAATTATGCTTTAAAGGATACAAATAATCAATTCTCAGCTACTCAAACATTTTCTACTAGTGCTATTAATATAGGAAATTTTCCAGTATCAACTGTAAAAAACAATAGTCTGTTTGGTGGTAATCAAGCTGGTTATAATGCTACAAATGCACTTAACTCTAATTTCTTAGGTAATCAAGCTGGTCGTTGTGCTACAAATGCATGTTGCTCAAATTTCTTAGGTAGTTGTGCTGGTTGTGGTGCTACAGGTGCTAGTAATTCTCATTTCATAGGTGGTAATGCTGGTCGTAATGCTACAAATGCAAATAAATCCAATTTCTTAGGTAATGGTGCTGGTAATGGTGCTACAAATGCTAGTTACTCTAATTTCTTAGGTGTTTATGCTGGTTATGGTGCTTCAGGTGCTAGTAACTCTAATTTCTTAGGTAATGCTGCTGGTAATAATGCTATAAATGCAAATAACTCCAATTTCATAGGTTTTTATGCTGGTGTTTATGCTACAAATGCCAATAACTCTAATTTCTTAGGTAGTTGTGCTGGTCGTTGTGCTACAAATGCAAATAACTCTAATTTCTTAGGTAGTCGTGCTGGTTTTGGTTCTACAGGTGCTTGTAATTCTACCTTCATAGGATTAAGTGCTGGTTTTATTTCTACATTTGCTAGTAATTCCAATTTCTTAGGTAATCAAGCTGGTTGTGGTGCTACATTTGCTAGTAACTCTAATTTCTTAGGTAATCAAGCTGGTTGTGGTGCTACATTTGCTAGTAACTCTAATTTCTTAGGTAGTTGTGCTGGTTGTGGTGCTACAGGTGCTAGTAATTCTCATTTCATAGGTGGTAATGCTGGTCGTAATGCTACAAATGCTATTAGATCTATTTTCATAGGTACTAATTCTGGTTGTAATGCTACAAATGCTAGTTGTTCTAATTTCATAGGTAATTATGCTGGTTATTGTGCTACAAATGCTAATTTTTCTAATTTCATAGGTGTTAGAGCTGGTAATAATGCCTTAAGTGCAAATAACTCTAATTTCTTAGGTAGTTGTGCTGGTCGTTGTGCTACAAATGCAAATAACTCCAATTTCTTAGGTCTTAGAGCTGGTAATCAAGCTACAAATGCTTATAACTCTAATTTCTTAGGTAGTCGTGCTGGTTATTGTGCTACAAATGCTTGTAATTCTACCTTCATAGGGTTAAGTGCTGGTCGTAGTGCTACAAATGCAAATAACTCTAATTTCTTAGGTAATCTAGCTGGTTGTGGCGCTACAAATGCGTGCCATTCAACCTTCGTAGGTCGTGATGCTGGTTTAAATGCTACAGGTGCTTATAACTCTAATTTCATAGGTGATCGTGCTGGTCGTTGTGCTACATTTGCTAGTAACTCTAATTTCTTAGGTAGTTGTGCTGGTTGTGGTGCTACAAATGCGTGCCATTCAACCTTCGTAGGTAGTTGTGCTGGTTGTGGTGCTACAAATGCATGTTGGTCAAATTTCTTAGGGGATCGTGCTGGTTTCTATGCTACAGGTGCGTGCCATTCAACTTTCTTAGGTAATTATGCTGGTCTTTGTGCTACAAATGTTTGTTTTTCAAATTTCTTAGGTACTGCTGCTGGTAGATGTGCTACAGGTACTATTTTTTCTAATTTCTTAGGTAATGGTGCTGGTAATGGTGCTACAAATGCTAGTTACTCTAATTTCTTAGGTGTTTATGCTGGTAGTGGTGCTTCAGGTGCTAGTAACTCTAATTTCTTAGGTAATGCTGCTGGTAATAATGCTATAAATGCAAATAACTCCAATTTCTTAGGTTTTTATGCTGGTGTTTATGCTACAAATGCCAATGACTCTAATTTCTTAGGTCGTCGTGCTGGTTATTGTGCTACAAATGCTTGTGATTCTACCTTCATAGGGTCAGGTGCTGGTCGTAGTGCTACAAATGCAAATAACTCTAATTTCTTAGGTAATCTAGCTGGTTGTGGCGCTACAAATGCGTGCCATTCAACCTTCGTAGGTTATAGAGCTGGTTTAAATGCTACAACTGCATGTGCTTCTATCGCGATAGGTAGCTGTGCTATACCAACAGGTCCTAATCAATTAGTACTTGGATCTGCTAGCTTTCCATTAAGTGTTATACCAGGCGGTACTCTAACTAATTCTGTTTCATCTCTTAGAATTAGAGTTAACGATGTATTCTTTAATTTGCCATTATTATCAATATAAAATTGATTTATTAGGTACTAGGAATAAATTACTATATGGGTAAAACAGCAATCTTTCATATTGAAGGAGGTGTAGGTAAAAATATAGTAGCTACATCTGTAATTCGATGCTATAAAAAACAAAATCCTGACACCGATATTATAGTAGCGACAGCTTACCCAGATGTCTTCCTACTAAATAAAAATGTATCTAGATCTTATCAGATAGGTAATATGCCTTATTTTTATCAAGATTATATCTTAAATAAAGATGTTGAAATATTTGCTCATGACCCGTATAAAACAACATCTCACGTTACAAAGAAAAAAAATATAGTAGCGAGTTGGTGTAATATGATCGGGGTAGAATATGACGGTGGTTCACCTGAACTCTATTTAAATTTTAGAGAAAGAGAGTCAGCACGTAATCTCTTGCTGAGTGGTAAGCCCGTTATGCTCTTTCAACCGTTTGGAGGTCCACTCATGCAAGATATACCTTATTCGTGGACAAGAGATATACATCCAGGTATAGCACAACGAATCGCTAACCACTACTCCGAAAAGTTTAATGTTGTTCATATTTGTTATCCTCATCATCCTGTTTTAGATAACGTAACCCGTTATGATGCAATGCAGAATAAGAAAGTATTAGCAGGCTTTTTGGAAGCTTCTAGTAAGAGAATATTAATAGATTCATCATTACAACATATGGCAGCTGCACTTAATCTACCTTCTACTGTCTTCTGGGTAGGTACACAGCCGGAAATTTTTGGATATTCACTACATGAAAATATAATACCGAAAACTACTTATCCTAATGGTGGAATACAGTCCTACTTGTTTGATTATAGCTTTAACGGAGTTATACACGAGTGTCCTTATACCTCATTAGAAGAAATATTTGACCTAACGGAGGTACTGAAGTGAAGGAAGTATTCTATATGGGCGGATTACCTAGATCAGGGTCAACCCTCTTAATGAATACTATGGCTCAGAATACTGATGTGTTCTGTACTCCTACTTCAGGGTTACAACAATTACTTTATGATATTAAAATGTCTTGGAATAATATAATTGAACATAAAGCTGATAAGAAAGCGGGGGATGATGAAAACTTGAAGAGAGTTTTAACTTCTACGCTACATACATATCATAATACTGATAAACCCTATATTATAGATAAGTGTAGAGGTTGGGGAAGCTCTATAGAGATGCTTGAAACTATTTTAAATAAAAAGGTAAAAATTATAGCTCCGGTTAGAGATCTAAAAGAGGTTCTATCATCCTTCGAATCTCTCTATAGAAAAGGTACATATAAATTTCCACCTCCGGGTCCTATGCCACAGTGTATTAATACTGAAGGTAGAATGCAGCACTGGGGCGGGTTAAATGGTGAAGTAGGTATAGCTTATAATATACTGAGAGATGCTTTTCATAGAGGATTAGGTGATAGATTTCTTTTAATTGATTATGATTTTTTTACTCGTGAGCCAGAAAATACTATGAACACCATTTGGGATTTTTTAGGTGTTCCTAGATTTAAACATGATTTTAATAATGTTAAGAATCTAACCCCAGAGGATGATAGTGTTTATAACTATGTCGATTTACACACTATTAGAGAAAAAATAACACCATCTAAGTCTAAAGCTATGGAAATTTTAGGGTCTGACTTATGTAGCGCTACTAATGGGTATGAATTCTGGAAACAAAGTAGTTGAGAATTTCTCTATATGAGTAAATAATATTAATATGAGTTTACAAATAGATTTACAAGCACCGCTAACAATCGTCAAACAACCACTCGTCGAAGAGACAATTAATGAAATAGTAATTGAACGCATAGTCGATATTCCTGGCGATAAAAAAGTATTTGTTTTTATTCAAGGGCAGAGAATTGAATTAGATCAACTCTCTGGTGATAATTATGATACTCCGTCCGAGTGGTCAAATAGTGATGTTGTTACAGCTGTAAAAGCTCTTTACAATATCAACTAATAATTTAAGGTTAAATTATACTTATAACTAAGCTCATGCATTAATGCATGAGTTTTTTTATTAGTAGTAACTACCATAGATATCTGTATCATTAACACCCATATCAAAGACAGTATTTTGAGATACAACATCTATATCGAAAGTATATGACTTGGCTTCAGAAGCACTTACACCCGGTATATTAGACGATATAACACCAGAGAAAGAATTTTCGTATACTTGCTGATTTTGACGTTCGCCAGATAATCCAGGCTCGAAAGAGTGCTCGTATCTCTTAGCTTTAATTCTATATGTATAGTGACCTAGTAATGGGTTAATAGAAGCGACGTCCTGATCAACTCGTTCAGTAATCTCAAACCACTTAGATCCACGTCCATTAGGTCTATCGCAACCAAGAGCAGTAAGTTCAATAATATCACCTGATTTAGGTTCTACAACTTGATTGAAACTACTATAGTTAACAACGTTACTTAGTGTTGTAGTGAATGTATCAATATGTAGATAACCTGTAAGTTCGTCATCAGAAGCAAAACCGAATCTAGATAGGTTAATAGCATTCTCGGTTAGCTCAACATACATTAATATTTCAAACGGTCCTGCGAAACGTGAGGTAGGTTGTTCACCGTAAATAAGATCTGCTGATAATAAGTTAAAGGTATTAACATAATAATTAATTGGTACACCAAAGCTATTAATTATATCTTTAAAAGCAGCATCGTAGATAAGCTGTTCTGCTTGAAAATTTATAGGGTTAGCAAACTGACTGCAGCCTGGTGTAGCTACAGCAGCAAATACACTGTCAATAGAACAATTTTGTCTTGATGTATTACATGCCATTTTGTTTAATTTTCTTTGATATAATTGCTTTTATATTACCTCTATTATCTGTCGACATTGTAATGTTAACTGAATTACCTAAAGACTTTGTACCTACATTAAACTCTGTATCATACAGCTTTAATATTTGTTCTAATACTTTACCAGCTACAGATACATTATTATCATGACCGTATGCTACCCTATCTACTATAGGGTGCTTATGTTTGTATTCCTTAGCGACAGTATTTATATGCTTTCTACCATGAGGATTATTCCAGTCCTTACCATTGCGACCTGATTTCATTTTTGAAATACCGAAGAAAGTAGATTTCTCTTTGCTTGCGTATTCAAGTAAATAATCCTTAAATGTTACCATACTATTATTTATACAAAAAAAGCCCTGTAGCGTTAAAACTACAGGGCTTATTAATTTATTTGAGTTAATTATTGTTCAAAAACTGACTTACCTGTTTTAAGGCCGCCGACTTTGTTTGATTTACCCATGTTAGGTTGTTTTGCATTAACAAGAGCGTGACCATGATCACCGTCTGGACCAACTTTGCTTGTATAAGCTGAAGAAGCACCACCTGATTGAACTTTAAGATTACCAACCTTATTATTCTTACCCATGTTTACTTCTTTAGCACCAGCGATTGGATGACCGAGGTCTTCTTCGTCTTCGTCCCAGAAGCCTTCTTCGGCTTCTTCACCCATATCTTCACCGGCTTCATCACCGAACTCATCTTCACCGTATTCGCCTTCACCTGCATCTTCATCAGACTCTGCGCCTAAGACAGACATGAGAACTTCATGAAGTTTTTCAGCTGTAGCACGATCAAGTGTGAAGGTTACTTCATCTTCACCTTCTCCGCCAAGTTCATCTTCACCTTCGATGCCGAGAGCATCAAGTTCTTGTGTATCATCCATTTCACCACCCATAGGAGCTTCAGAAGCACCACCTGGTTGCATAACGTTTTCGTAAAGTTTATCAAAAATCGATTTTCTTCTCATAAAGTTATTTAGTCTCTCCTTAGCGATTTTTCCACTTTCTTTTACAAGTTCTTCCTCATCTTCTTCTGCTTTTTTCTTAGCTTTAACTGATCCAGCTATCTTAGAAGCGGCTTTTTTACCGTATCCCGCTTTTTCAGCAGCCTTCTTCACCTTTGTAAAGGTACCTTTTTTAGTCTCTTCATCTTCGTCGTATGAAAGACTATCGATATTATAAAGATTATCTTCAATGTCTTTTTTCGACATTGTTTTCTTATCGACCTTAGCAGGCATATAACCAGCTGTTGTTTGTGGTCCACCTTTAATGAGAGGTGATTCACCTATCTCACCAGGCTTTACGCTAGGTCCGAGTTTTCCTTCTGAAACAAGTTTTTGTTTCACACCATTT
>Ga0209820_1000012_pt1 | contig 49652 bp, 57 predicted proteins | sample PPLLak21cMay2015_FD_187254 | JGI IMG/M metagenome (GOLD analysis project Ga0209820, IMG submission 187254) | Freshwater sediment microbial communities from Prairie Pothole Lake near Jamestown, North Dakota, USA - PPLs Lake P7 Core (1) Depth... | ecosystem: Environmental > Aquatic > Freshwater >...
GTTCGAGTTCAGATTGAAGGTTACCGAGAGAATCAATAGCTACAATAAATCTACCCTGTAATTTCTTTTCTTGAACCGAAGTTAAAAATTTATACAACGCGTTTCGGGTTTGTTCGATACTAACACACGGTACATATTTGACCTTAGATACATCCAAACCAATACGAGTAGCGCCTTCTGCATCAATAGCATTTTCGGTATCAAAAATAACAGGAATAAGACCTTCTTTTTGAGCGTTAGCAAGAATCTTTTGAACAAATAGTGATTTACCTGTCATCGATTCGCCTGCTAGCATAACTACTCTACCCTTAGGTATACCACCATAAACGGAACCTGATACAATTGCGTTAAGTACATAACTACCTGTATCAATCCAGCTATCTACTCTACTCAATGTACTATCGGAGAGATAAGTAGCAAACGGGTTAATTTCATCAATACTATCTAATGCACTTCGTACGTCTTTATCCATATAGATATAATAAATACTTTACTCTAAAAATCAAGACAAAAAAGAACCTCCCTTGGTGCGCATTGTTAAGAGGCGTGGGAGGTGTTGTTAGATTTATTTAATATTTAGTCTTCAAATAGCTTAATTACCTCTGCATCACCTGTAGGAGCTGCTTGCGGTTGAGGAGTATTAATGCCATTATATTGGGCAATAATTTTGCTATCAAGTTGAACTTCAGATTGAACAATACTAGAGCGGTTAAATGTCCAGTGATTTGCTGCTCGTGAAGCTTGTTCTAGAAACTCCATAAAGATATATGGAATAGATTGAACTTGAAGTTGACCTGTTTGCGGGTTAGGTTGAACGTGAATAATAACAGGGTTATTTAGGGTAAGTGTTGCTTCTGTTTCAGAAACAATCTCACCGATAACTGTACGTCCAATATGATCGATAATAGTAGTAATTTTACTCATGATATATTATATTATAGTAAAGATTTTATTTTTCAACCTTTTTATTATCAGAAAGTGACTTATCAACTTGGCTTTTCCAAGTGAGAATACCCTTCCTCATTGCTTCGATGCCTGGGTGATTATTAACACCTGACCCATCATCATATCCCATCATAATATTAGAAACAATCTCTAATACGCTATTAATGCCAATGTTTTTACCTCTCCAAAAAGCAGGATGTGCTCTCGGTGTATTATCAAATTCAGGTTGATCTAAATATTCCATATTGATATTATATAGGTGTTAAATTCTATTATGCAACTAACTTAAAACCCAAATAGATCATCAAGTTCAGTTTGTACATTATCTGTTGGCTTTCTAATACGCCAACCTACAGAGTTATAGAAGCGTTCAATCGAATTAAATAGAATCTTTTCAAACATTAAGACATAGTCGATTTTAAAAAGATTCTTAAACTCTGCATTATAGTTATACTTAAAGCCAATATTTGTAATACCATACTTGTTTTGTTTTTCTACGTAGAGATATCTAATTTTATCTCCGGAAGAAATAGTCTCACTCTTACCGTCAATTTTTGACATAATCAAATTATGATAATATGCTGACTTAACATGAATAGGCATACCTTTAGCAACTAAAAACTCTCTACACAACGGTGCATATTTCTCATACCCCTTAATACCCATAACGAAAGCAATCTCCTCTGGCATAAGACTCTTAAACACATCAAACGTTTCATTAAGAAGCTTATTAGTCTGATTTTGAGACTGAGTTAACAGCATTGTTTCGATAATCTTTTTAGCGTAAGGTTTAATAGCATTAGGCATTGTTGTACGTACAACTTCAACACCTACATACTTGAACTTATCTACTTTAAGCCCTTCGTCGTCAAGAATATGCATAACGTAACGTTTCTTCTGAAGAAACACAGCAACATCTGCAATACATTCACGCTTAAACACAAATCGACTATCTTTTGTAAGTAGGTTTTTCTTTGCCCATGTGGTAATACCTGCATTTAGATAATCTTCAAGATCATTTACAGTTTTATAAAAATCTGCAGATACTTCATTACCATCTTTCAAAGGTACTTTATCTTTAATACAACCTAAGGAGAAGTAACACGAGTCTGTATCAGAATACACCCAACTTTCATTAAGGGTATGCTTATCAGTAATATTAAAATTTGTAGTTAAGTAATCTTGTAGTAGCTTACCTGCATGCTTAATAACAGCTTGACCAGTTAGTGTTACAGACGATGCAATATCATCATCGCCAATAGGAGCTTGTTTATTACCCATATATCCGTAGACAGAATTTAAAAGTACTTTTTGTACCATCTGTAATGTATGGTATCTACTTACATCTAGCTCTAGTCGTTCTTTCTCTTTTAAGAGCTCGTCTCTTCTTTTTAGTAGTGCCTGTTTATCCATATAAATGCCTGTTTAACCATAAATAAATATATGAGCAATAATGAAAAATATTATGTTTATGCTTATTTTGATCCTATGATCGAATATTATTGTACCTTATGTGAGCAAGAATTCAACGTCAAACCTGTATATATAGGTAAGGGTAGAGGAAAAAGATATCTTAAGCATCTACATAATAATAAAAAAACTAAACTTACAAATCTCAATAAATTTTTAATAACAAATAATATTGTTCCATGTTATAGTATTTTAGAGTACTTTAATAACGAGGCAGATGCTTTTAAGAGGGAGATTGAATTAATAGCTACGGTAGGTAGAGAGAATATAGATACAGGCCCTCTATACAATTTAACAAACGGTGGTGAAGGTTCAGCTGGTATAGTACTTACTAATGAACAGAAGGAAAATAGGAGTAAATCAATGTTAATTTTTTGGAATAGCTTAGATAAAATGAAAAGAGAAAAAATTGGACAAAAATCTCTTGCTAATAGACATCCTGATAATGTGGCAAGAGGGATAAAGAGTACTTTAGATACAAAACACAAGTGGTCTACTTATTATAAGCAGCAAGTAGAAAACGAAAGATATAATAGCTGGAAGCAGAGTTATTGTAATACAGATATCAAGAGACAACAAAGATCGTTAAAATGTAAGATTGCCAGCAGTAAAAGAGAGATGTATTTTATTACCTTTATATTAGTAAGTACAGGCGAGGCTAGAACATCTTTTTTAAAAGATATGATAAATGAAGGGTACGGTAAAGATGCATTAGAATGGAGAATAAAAGGTAAAACAGATATAGCTTTACCTTATAAGGTAAAACATCTAAATGATTATATTATAATCCAAAAAGTTGAAAAGAAGATCTATTCTAAGCACTCAAGTTGAGTTTCTATTTCCTTTAATTCATCCTTAACTTTTGATAAATCTACCCTTGCAGACATTAGCTTGCTTTTTGTATCTTTTCTCTGATCGTAGTAGTGATCAAGAAATTCAGGAATAATACCTTGCTTCTTCTGCGTAAATAAGAAACCTGCCTTAGTAATAGCTAATTCTTCTTGTTTAATAAAAGCGCTAAACTTTTCTTTCGTTAAGTTAAATGATCTACCTGATACATGCTTTACAGTATAGTTATCATCATCTACTTTTTCTATCTTACCTACTTTCGTTTCGGGTGATAGATTAAGCGCAATCATAACGTTCGGATATAGCGAGTTAGCATCAAACGATACTACATTCTCCTTAAAGCCGTGCTTAGGTTCAGCTACATAGGCACCTGGATTCTTTCCTTCAGCTTGGTTACGAACGAAAGTAGATATAACCTCTTTACGTTTACGTGCTTTAATCGTAAGAGCTCCGTTGATGACTGAAATAGTACCCATCGCACCTTCAAGCGTTGTCAAACCTACATAAGAAAGCATTCGTAATAGCGATACATATTGTAACTTCTCCTCAAGTCTAACAAGGAGGTTAACGTCTTGAATGTTATATTTTACAAATGTATTCCAATCAGTCTCAGAAAGTGTAGCTAGGTTAATATCACCATAATCAACCTTACGTTCATTAAGTTCAATCTCACCAATAGCGTCAAGCTTGTAAGATTCACGCAGCTTTAAGCAAAACCTCTTATAGATATCGAGATAGTCAATACATGCAACGCCATTAATATAGTAACGCTTAACCTCACGACCGAACTTACCCCTAATCATTCTATCATATACTTGACCTACAGGAGACAACCTATTTACATACTCTTGACCTAATAATCTTTCAATACGGTTAATGATATAAGGAATATCAAACCCCTCACAATTGTGTGTATGTATACCGTTACATAAGAATGTATGTGTTTCTGTTGTTATATCGTACATTTGCACCTCTCTACCTGTCTTGGTAATAGGTAATATCCTAACTACATATTCATCAGCACCACCATACATCCATTGTATTTTATTAGACGCAGTATTTTTAATAGTTCGATATTTTAAATTGCTTAGTTTGGTTTTTCTATGTGTATGTCTGATATATAAATTTTCTAAAAATTTCTGATTTATATTATTACTATTTACAGTAATATAATTCTTATGCAAACGCGATTGAACACCATTCCATAGTAGTAATTCTTGAAGGTCATTTAAAAATTTATATTTAGTGCAGTCGTAATTACATAAAGAAATACCATTCTGCTCAATCCAGCCATCACCGTCGATCATACCACTAAAAAATGCCTTGAATTGAGAATAAGATAATCTAGATAGTAGTTCTACATCTGGTTGCTTAGAGTCACTTTTGTTATAAATTAAATTGTGCAATACACGAACTTTATTATTATTACATATCTGCTTGGTATATGAAATAAACTCTCTATTATTAAACCTGGTTATACACTCAGTAAATGGTTTTAGATTTTTGTTATGCTCTTTTGCAAACGCTGCTGTATAACTTGCGATTAAATCGCTATATTTACTTGTCAACCTATAACACTGCTTACTCTTATCATATGTACCATCTGTAAATATAAATCCCATTAGTTGTAGTATCTCTAAAGATATACTCTCTTTTTTTCTTATAATAAAATTATCACAAACACGTCGCGTTGTAGTAAAGTTAAAAATATAACTATCCTGATCCTCATCAACTATGACGTCTCTAAGTGCTGGCACGCTTTCTACAAATTCTTGATAGTTTAAGTCACTATTATTATTAGTACCTAGATGTTTGACAGCATAGAAATCATAAACAACTTGATCACGCTCAATATCTGCTACACTTAATTCTACAATATTTTTAGTTAAGGTTTTAAAATTTTTATAATCTGTCTTTTTTCTTCTATAAACCATAAATCTATGATCTTTAGAGCACAGAACACTACTACCATGCTCCGTCTTAATCTCGTACTCAGACTTTATACCTGTATTCATAAAGTTATTTATACAAATACCATGTCTTTTAAGAGGCTTATTCTCGAAGTTATTCGATAAATCCTTAATTTTAACTATACGATCCTGTAACCATACATGTTGATTTTCTTCTATACAGTTCCAACCACTAAGAATATCAGGGTAGTCGGATTCTATATACTCGATAAATTTAATAAACAGAGCCCGCTCATTTTTGCAGTGATAGTATACTACATTATCAGCAGTATTTGTATATGGAGCTAACCCAAAAGTATTAAACTTCTTAGTAGTTGTATCATAGCATGTAATAACATTTACAGGGTGAGTAGGGTCTTCTGTATTCGGAAAGCTGCTAGGTGAAAAAGTTTCGATGTCAAAAAATACAACCTTTAGTGGGTGTTGAGTAAATTCAGGAGCTTCATTCTCACGCCAGAACGCTTCTAGCAAGTATTGCTGTACAGTAGGAATATTTTCGAATAACCTACGGTTACCAGAATCAGCAATATACTTATTTCTATCGTACTGCGTATTAAATGTACGCTTCTTAACCTTTGTACCGTAAATGGACGTCTTATCGCCGTCAGGAGATTCGAGATACAGGTACGGGTTGAAAGTTACATCGCGTGTAATACGCTTACCGGACTCATCCCAAGTAAAAAGCTTGATCGATTGATCTCTGCTATTGTATATTGCGTTTCGATATGCCATTCTTAGTTATAGTATAAACCATAACAAATAATTATCAACCTATTAAGGATTCCAACGCTTGAGATATTTCCTCTCTGGTGAGCCGTAAGGTGTATTAAGAACTTCAAGGTAGCAACCGATATTTTCATCGAGTTCTAAGAACCTGCTCGCGCCAATTTCTCTAAACCTTTCTGTATTACGGTAATATGCAGCTTTATTCTTAAGAATTGCTGCAAGTTTCTCTTCTAGCTCTTCTCCTGTTTTAAACTTAAGCTCTGCTGGTGCTACTTTATACGTTTCCATATCTTGAACAAGACATGGTAGACCTAACACACACGCTTCAATAAATTTAATGTCTGACTTAGAGTTATTAAAGCTATTATCCTGTAAAGGAGCGATCATTATTTGAGCTCCAAGATTAGCAATAAATCCAGCATACCTATTGAGTGATTGCCATTGATGAAACTCGATTTTACCACTTTCAACTAACGGTTGTAAGGGTGGTGGGAAAGATCCGACGAATACCCATTGATATTTGTCAATTGTACGTCTTACTACATCAATTACGTGTGAAAAGTCATCAATACCGCCGTTTTTATTGTCTACGTCGTAGTGAGCGCCTGAACCTGTATAGAGGACTCTCGGTTTACGTTTATTTTTGTCGTAATTATTCCAAATACGCTGTTTATTATAATGGTGACCCATCCAATGATATGGAACGAAGTTAGGTACAACAGTAATTTCTTGTTTACCAGTTCGCTTCTGGTATAACTTACGCATATAATCACAGGTAACTGTGACTTCGTCGCACATATTAATAATTTCTATACAATTATTACGAATTTCTTCGTTATCGAAAGCAAATTTAAATTTATTATAATCAGGAATATCTTCCCTAAATACAACATCATCAACTTCGTATACTAACTTAAATCCACTTTCTTGCTGGATAGATTTAAGATATTTAACGAATTCTTTTTGATCATTTGATGCTTGTCGTTGTATCTTAACACACTTCACACCTTTATACCAGCGTGGGTCAAATATCATAGCGGTTTGAGATTGAGAACAACCGTAACCTTCAGAGTTAATTAGTAATTCAGGCCATAATATACGCCAGAAACCACATCCTGAATAATCCGCTAAATAATTGACGTATCTTGGAAGTGATAGTTCTTTAGGCTGTATATTTTGAACAGGTTGTATTACAACATTGCTTGCGAAAGGTTGAACAACAGCATTAACAAAAGGGCTGACGAATGGCTGAACGTGCATCTTGGATTATTTACATTAATATTCTGAATACTCCACTCGTCTTGTAATTCCGTCGCGTTTCTCAAGAAAAATAATGTCACCGGTTACAGCCTTTAAAGATTCTGTTCTATGAGATATAACAATAGTACATTCATCAAGCGATTCAACACGCTCCTTCAATATTTCTGTAATGAGCTCAATACCCTTTTGATCGAAAGAAGAGTCAAATAGCTCGTCATATATTGCAATATTGTAACTTACACCGCCTTGTAAACGTCTAATATCTGAAAAAGCGAATAAACAAGCAAGATCGATAGATTTACGTTCAGCTCCTGAAAAGTTAAAGTAGGAACAGATCTTATTTTTATCGTTAACAATTTCTTCTTCAAAATATTCATTGAATACACATGTAGAATTAGAATCGAGCTTCTTAAGATAAAAATATAACTTATTATTAAGCAGTTCGAGCAACTTATTAACAATATATGACTTAACACCTTCCTCAGATACAATAAATTTAACAATATCGAGCTTACTTAGCTGCTTATTAATAGATAAAACAGTATTCTCTAACTCTTTTAGTCTTATTTCCGTAATACTAATTAGTTCATCAAACTCATTACTATCATTCGCAAGTGCATCAATATCATCTTTAAGTTCTTCCTGCCATTTATTGAGTTTATCAATACTAGTTTGAATGTTTACCTTAGATTGTAGCTGTAAATTAGCATTATTAAGAGACTTTGTTGTCTGTTGTATCAAATCTTTAATCTTATCTTTAAGATTTTTTGCTTCTTGAGTCTTAGTTAAAGATAATTTAACCTCATCAGCCATTAACACCAGTTCACTCTTAAGAAGTTGACGTTCGCCTTCAATAGTCTCTTTATCATGATCAGCTATTGAACGTAAACACACAGGACACTTGGATTCATCAGTACCAATCTTATTGTAATGATCTTTTTTATGATTTAAAACAGACTTCTTACTAGTACTTTCCTCGATAAGTTGTGATATCTTATCATCACACGTAATTAACTTACCCTCGAGATCTGAAATTTGCTTTTTATACTTGTCGATATTAGTCTCACACTCAATATTATCTATCTTTTTAGTAAGTTCAATTATCTCTTGACTGTTATTACTTTGTCTTGTAAGGTAGAGCTTACGTTTCTCTTCTTTTTTCTCTAAACTCTTTGTTTTTTGTTGATTGTAACCATTAAAAGTGGTAGTTACTTCTTCTAGTTTAGTGTTTTGTACATCGTATTCCTTTTTAATCTCATTATATTCAGATCTTAATACAGTAATCATCTTACTGAACACTTCCATACCAAAAATATCTTCAATAAACCGACGCTTTTCGGTTTTATTTTTTGCCATAAACGGAATTGCATTATTAACTGTCATAATAACACAATTCTGAAAGATTGCAGGTGATGCGCTCAATACTTCACAAATATATTTTGTAGTATTCGCTATACTATCACGTGTTTTATCAGTACCATCCTTGAATACTGTAAGTTTTGTTGGTGATAGTGTACGTATTACCTTGAATTTATTGTTACCACGCGGTGAATCTACTTCAAAATCAAGTTCTACATGCGTTTTACCACCAGTAATATTGTTAACAATAAGATCTTTTTTAATTTCACGTAGTGTTTCACCGAATATAGCGAAATAAAGAGAATCAGCTACGGTAGACTTACCTACAGCGTTACGTCTTTCGGGTTTATCTATATTTCTACCTGTAAGTACGTGTAATCCGCGTTTAAAATTAATAATTACAGGTTCTTCCCCCACGGAAAGGAAGTTCTGGATAGCTATTCTGGTAAAGTTAACTGTTTTCATTATATACAATTCTTATACAACTCAAATGTGTAGTCTAACACTTCTTTTTTATTGTCTATCTCGAGTAGGTTTACAAATTCTTCAATAGCCTGTGATATATCGATACCGGATAGGTCTTTCTCCTTATTATCATTACTAATTTTGTTATAGTTAATGTCATAGTCAATAGCTAATGTTTGTGGTCGTAATTGATTAAGCTTTGTAGTTAAAATATTAAGATCTTCTTGTGCTATATTACGATCTATCTTTAATTTAACAATATTATTACTAAACAACTCCCGTAATTCTGTAGTTATTGTATTATATGTTATTAACTCACTAAGACTAATCTTAATATATAAGGGAGATATAGTATTTTCAGTAAAGTTATACTCAAGAGTATCAAGATCTAATATATAATAACCTTTTTTATTATCAGCGTCACCGAAATCCATTTGGAAAGGGTTACCTACATACAGAATAGTACCTGCTCCGAACTTTTTCTCATGTCTCATATGAAAATGACCTGAAATAATTAGGTTACTACGCTGTAAAAGGTCTTTTATACGCATACCCTCTTCACATACCTTGTATGTATTCATTTTAAACGTCTCGATCTCAAAGTGACCGAATATAACATCACTTTTAGGTATATCGTTTATATCAGTATTCCACGGACATAGAGTAATAGTACGATCAAAAGCAGTAAATGTTACAACACTATCGTAAATAGTAACATTATCACGCGTTTTAAAGATAGAGAGTGAGTTTACATCAGTTCTATGCTTATAAAACACGTCATGATTACCTGTTATAGCAATTAGGTTAAAGTCTTTAAAGATATCTAGTATATCTGCAGATACTTGTAGTGTATTTACAGAGATCTCACTGCGATTATGATGCCAATCACCGCAGAAAACTATATCCTTAATATTTTGACGTTTAAACTCACTCGCAAGCCAATTAGCCCATGTAATTGCTATCTCATGCCATTGTGTGCTATTAGTATGTATGCCTAAATGTAGATCTGATACAATACCTATTCTTGGTTTATTAATCTTGATCATATTCTTCATCATCATCCAAAATAGGTTTTACATAAATATAAGCTCCCCCATTTTCAGGATCGGTCATAATATCTTCGTATAACTTTTCACGATAATTCTTTTCAGCTTCGTGATGTCTTTTCTCTTTTTTAATACGATTAATAAATGCGTTGAATGCAATCGTTGTAAAGTATGAAAATGGATTCGATTCAGTATCAAAACTATATTTTTTTCGTGATAAAGCTGAATACATCTTAATAAGAGCATCACCGATCATATCATCTTTATAAGTATAGTTAATAAAGTTACTATTATAGCTTAAACCATAAGCAATCTTTTTTACATTCTCAGCGAGATCATCAGTTAACACATCTGTATCATAAAACCTCCTTAAGGATTCCTTAAATTCTTTAGGACTTATATAATAATCAGCTTTGGACATACCCTTATTGTATTTACCATATCGAAAATATCAACATATATCTACATTTTTTTCTGAATATGCTATTTTCTCTTTCTTATATATTTCTACTCGCTTTTCACAGTGTTTTTCACCGTAATGTAACATATCACACAAATCTATAATAATTAACCGGGTTTTATTAGAGTGTAACCGTAATCCACGACCTATGGACTGTACCGTACGTATAAAGGACTTACCTCCCGCAGCAAATATGATGTTATGAAGGTTTTTTATGTTAACACCAGTAGAAAAAATAGCACTAATAGCGATACATATAACATTATCGTCACTTTCCATAATTCTTTTAATGTTTTCACGTTCTTCTACTGTTATTTCACCACGAATAAAGTATACTTGCTTAGTTTTACACGATTTCTCTAAGATTTCATATAATATTTCACCGTGTTTGATGTGATTTACCAAAATTAGTGTATTATTTGCTAACTTATGGCATAATTTTGCAATTAGTTCATTTCTTTTACTGTTTTCGTATATAAAATCTAATTCATCACGATAAGCACTATCTGATATACGTGGAATACGTACATGTCCGTAGTTAATATTAAGGATTTTAACCTCAACATTTGTTAAAAAGTTCTCTTGTCGTAACTCTGCACTTGTTTTTTCATACAATATAGGACCTAATTTACCAATTAGAAACCATTTGTCTTCATTATTATCAGGTAGAGTACCAGTAAACCCATAACGATGCCTAGTTTTTATTTTTGTAATAACTTTACTAATTTCACTCGTTGATTTTATTTTATGACACTCGTCTATTACAAGCAAATCAATATATTTTACCCAATCTGATTCAGTAAAACGTGATAATAGTATACCTATATTACAAATAATAACATTAGCTGATAAATCTGGCTTAGTTGTACCTGTCCACTTTGTAAGACTGTAAGTTACACCACTGTCGATGAACTCTTGATACGTTTGAGATACGAGAGACAAGTCGGGTACGAGCATAATGCACTTAAAAGTACTCTTATTATTACTATTACGATAATAATTTTCAATAAGTGCTGCGGTAGTAAGTGTTTTACCCGCTCCCGTACCTAGAATACATGTACCCCAACCTAATTTTAAAGCTTTATTGAGTACATCTGCCTGATAATCTCTTAATTCTAAGTTAAAGTTAGTATAGGTTTCATTATTTGAACCTATATGTAAGGCTTTTGTTAAATTATCTGAAATTGTAACATCTAAAATAATTTGTTTTTCAATAAAATACCTTCTGATCTCCCAATAAAGACCGATATCACAAATACCTGTAGGTGTAATTACATATTTTCTCGTTGGAATCTTTACACCGCGAGCTTTAAACCGACGTTGCATAAAAGATGCATTTTTATTTTCAACACTAAAATGCTCTCTTAAGTTATCAAAGGTAAAACTATCGTCACTACGTATTAAGAGCTTATTTGTAGATTTGTTATAATCTAATTCGATCATAATTGCTCCATTTTTTGAATTTCAATAATATTTTTAATATCAAACCCCATTCCACTCATAATTTTCTCTACTTTCTCCAAATATTCAATGACAAACTCGTAGTCTTTAATTTCATTAGCAATATTTTGCAAATCTTCTGTCGATTCCGCAGCTACTTCCGCTGATTGTTGTGTAATTCTTATAGGAGCGTCAGCAACAATACGTTTTACAAGTGATTCTTTTAAAGTTTTCTTACGTTTATTAAGTTTATGTAGTGTGATTTTAGCATCTATTAGACGAGCAGCCCAATAATGCTTACGAGCTGGCAGTTTTAACTGTATGTCTTTAATATTAAAGTCATTTATTACAAGATCTTTACCAATCTCATCTTTATATCGTTCTATCAATTCCACATAATCATTATAAATATAAATAACCATGAAATCAACTGTAACTTTCAAAGAATTTTTTAAAATGTATGTAGAAAATATGACAGCTGGTGGTGTCGTGGGTGGTAGTAGTGAGGGATTTAGTCCTGATAGTCCTTTCAGTAAAGATTCTTTTGCACCTGGTAATGCTAAGAATTATACACCGAGTGGTCCTCCTGTAATACAAAGAAGAAAACCTATTAATACTATAATCAAAGTAGGTAAGAAGAGAAAGCCTACAAAGCGTAAATATAAAAAGTAATGGATTTAGGACACTGGACAACGTCTCTTATAGTAGAGAATGATAATATACCTTATGGATTTATATATAAAATTACGTGTCAGAGTAATAATAAACAGTATATTGGTAAAAAACAGTGTAAAACTATATTTAAACGTAAGCCTCTAAAGGGTAAGCGTAATAAAAGGCATGAAGAACGTGAGACAGACTGGAAGATCTATACATCTTCATCACGTGAACTTAATGAAGACATAATAACTTACGGTAAAGAAAACTTTAAGTTTGAAATTTTGCGGTGGTGTAAATCAAAATTTGAATTATCATACTTTGAAGCTAAACTTCAATTTGAAGAGGAGGTATTGCTTAAAGATGATTATTACAACGGAATTATTAACCTACGAATTGGAAAACCAAAAAACGGAGATGACTATAGAACACAAGATACCGCGTTACAATCTCAGATTATTAAACTTTGACTTTGTTCTCAAAGAGACTTTTTGTAGATTTAATAAAGATATAGAGCTATACGGTGTCAGTAATAATTTTAAAAAGAAAGATACGCAAAAATTATTTATTAATGCATTGATAATTGCTATTTGTGAGCGAATGAAAAAGGATAAGACTGCACTGTATATTAATAAAAATACATTATATTTAAATAATGATGAAAGAGATACAATACTCAATTTATCCCTCAAAACTATTAAAAAACTACCTTTTCAGTTTATACTTAGCGATATACCAGTTGATTATTTTGTTAACAAGATACATAATAATGTTGTTGAGTCGGTAATATTACTTGAAACACAATTATATTACACAATTAATTACGATACACTCAAGTACTCTTTTAAGGGTTTAGTTAAATTTTTAAAGATATATGAATTAAGCTATCTTTACGATGTATACTTCAAGCAGTTAACTAACAAATTACTGGTTGTTAAATAAATAAAGATATGAGTAAGTTTTTAAATATAGTAGAAAATAATCTACCACCTCAAGATCTCGATAAAAAAAGAGAAGCCTTACGAGAGTTACAACAGCTTTTTGCTAGTAAAGATATTACATCTAGTCTTAAAACTTTTAGCGATATTGTTACTATTACTGTAGGTGATAAAATTATTGATTTAGAACTTAAAAATATATCGAAAAAAATTGGCGAAGAGGATGGTGAGGATGATGTTGTATCTGGAATACTTAATACAGATCCTTTACGCTTAAAACGTAATCCGGTAGCACTTAAAGCTAGAAATGATATAACTACCGCAGTTGCAAAAGTCGCAAAAAAAATTACAACTGCTGCTAATCAATCAAATACAATGTCTTATTAGAATTTATGAAGACAGATCAATTATTTAAAGAGTATTATAGAATACTTAACGAACAGGAACCTGCACCTGCACCGGAAGCTGCTCCTGCAGAAATGGCACCACCTCAAGAAGCTGCCCCTGTTGAGACTGAACAGGAAGACACAGGAATAAAGGAACTTGCTGAAAATGAGAAATATGTCATTAAGATTTTAACTAACGCGTTCATCTTTAATCCCACTCTATTTGATAGTAATAAGAGTAAGTATATAGCTAATAAGATAGAAAATATTAAACAAACTGTAAACGTACCAGTAGCAAAAGTAGTAGAAGAAATAAAGAGTATTCTTAATCTCGATAGCAGCTTACGTGTTGAATCAAAGACCTTGAGTATTTTAAAAAAATATATGGTTATGTTAGAACAGCCTGCTGATGCGACTGAGCCGCAAGCAGATACAGCACCAGTTACTGCTGTAGATGCAAAACCGGTTGAAGATGATTCTACTTTAAATAAGTTAAATTTAGCAGAAATATTTCCGCTGTATAAAGAACTTATATTGCAATCCTTAGCGCATGTACCAACAGAAGAAGAGCTAATAATCTTAAAGCCTGTTGTTAATGAGTTTGCTGATTCAGATCCTGAAAAAATAGTAACTGTAATTAAGGATCTCTTGAATCAAGAATCAGATATAGATATTGAAAAGGATCTTGCAAATGCGTAATAGACAATTATCAAATATATACGGTAATATAGTAGGTAAACCGGTTAACTCGCGTTTATATACGAATGTGTTGTATGAAAAAGATGAAAAGCTAAAGAAGTATAGTAAAAAAGAACTTGCAACTATTATTGCAGCACAAGATATAAACCTTGAGGTTGGATCATCTGGTAAAGATGTAAGATTACAACCGATAGCTTCTTATGATTCAGGTAAGTTTATTCAAACACTTGAGGATGCTGGTTTAAAAGTTATAAGAATAGCAAAACCAGGTGAGGAAGGATCTACCTCCGGCCAGCTTCGTACTTATATAGTGCAAGATGAAAATGAAAATGAGTATCCTGTTGTCTTAGGTAAGGGTAAAGGGTTCGGAACTATTGACGAAGACCTCGTTCTCAATAGTTTAGATGATCAAGTTAAAGCTTTACTTTTACAGAATGATGTTGAATATATTAATATTGATATAAACGGTTACGTTCAAAAAGTTGACGGTATTAAATCTACTCCAGGTACACCTAAGAGTGATTTTAACTTTACATATAAAGGTAAACCAGTATTGTTTATATCACATAAAGCAGGTAAAAAAGCTACTGATTATCAACAGTATGGTGGTACAACATGTAAATCTGGTAAGGATATTTGTCAACACGAAGAAGTAGAGGAATTTGTTGAACAAATTAGAGATATATATCCTGATGGTATGCCTCCTGGTAAGTCTTTATGGAAAAAAATTAAAGATCCAGAACTCAAAAAGCTTTCTCTTTATGGAATGGATTATGGTCAAAAATATGGTGTAGATAATGTTAATGCATTATACCAAGGTAATATGACAATCGTACCAGGTAACGATGATACATATGAGCTTGATGCTCACCATGTTGTGTATAATGGTGACATCCCTACAGGTGATTATGAACCTGTATTATATGGAAGATATAGCGGTTCACGTGGTGGTAACCACGGTATTAAAGACTTAAGAACTTCAATTTCACCGATGGCAAAAGTATCAAAAAATACCCAAGATATTAAACTAAATAAAGCTAATATAGCAGCTATAGACAACCCAGATACTGAAATAGAAGACTTATTATGATAGATTTTAAACATTATTACCACGTTATTGTTGAAGGAGGCAATGTATTTAAGCAATTACCAACTTCACGTATTCAACTAGCTAACATTAAACCAACAGTTGATATGCTCTCAAATATTGTTGGTATTAATCTTAATAAGTGTTTATTAGGTAGTACAGGTAAGAGAGAATCTTCTGGTGATTTAGATATAGCTATTAATAATCAAAAGTATACAAAGGATGAATTAACTACTGTATTAAAAAACTGGTGTGAAGAACGTAACTTAAATCCAAAGGATTATATATCACGAACAGGTATAAGCGTACATTTTAGGTCACCTATTGTTGGCAGTGAAGAAGAATTTGTACAAACTGATTTTATGTTTGTACCAGATGTTAAGTTTGCACAATTTGTGTTAGCAAATGATGAAGCAGTACCATATAAAGGTATGCATAGAGCAGTTATACTCTCTAATCTCGCTAAAAATATTAACTGTAAATGGAGTGGTGTAGCAGGTATTACTGATAGAGCTTCAGGTGCTGTTGTAGAGGGTTCAAATCCAGATAGAGTAGCGCAAATACTATTAGGTGATAAGAGTGCAAAAGCTCGTAACTTAAAAACAATACCAGATATTATTTCATTCTTATACAAGAAGTATGATGATACGAATATAGTATTATCAATATTAGCTGACGCAAGGCAAACAATCCTAAAGGATGGCTTAGATATAGCTACTTTTTTACCACAACAAAAAATTACTGAGAGTACTACAGCTGAAGGAACACGTGTTGGTGTACAGCATCTATATTCAGAATATAAACCAGGTCAATACTCTATGAGTTTTGAGAATTTTGTTAATTTTATCGATGTACTTCAAGATACACAAGGCATTATTCAACCAGGCAATTCAAGTGTATCGGAAAAAGCCGACGGTTTGAGTGTAAAGTTCGGTATTAATCCGGAAAATAAATTCTTTCTACAAGGTAGCTACTCAGGTCCCGTAACTAACGGTGATTTTTCAGGTAAAATAAAACACGCTCCTACACAAGCAGCTTTTGAAAGTAGTTTCGGTAAGATAAAAAGTATCGTAACTAAAACTTTAAGCAAATACAAAAAAGATCTAGATTTAGATGGTATAAGAGTACAAGCAGAATGGCTTTATTCACCCTTTGCTCTTACGCGTGAAGAGAATCCTAATGTTGTATACTTTGTAGCTACTAACTATGATAGAGATAAGCTAGGTGTATGGTCTACATTCCCTATTATTAATATAACAGATTATAAAGGTAATGAATTGCCTGATGACATCAAATATGATATTACAAAAAGTATTGTAGATCTATCAACTAAGGATGTAAAATTCTTACCGCTTGATATAGATGTATTCAACCCTATTAACTTATCACAAGAAATGCAGTTAGCTAATCAAGAGATAACTAATTTTATATCACAAAATCCTAATTACAAAGAAATCCTTAATAATCCTTCTAGAAAACGTGAAGATCAACAAGAGAAGAAAGCCTTAAGGCAACATATTGTAAGAGTACTTTTACCTATTCAGAAAAGAATGCACTTAAAAATCTTAAATGAGCTTAATAAGCTAGCAGGTAAACTAGGAGAATATGAAGGATTAGTAATAAAACTTAATGGTGTAAATAACAAACCATTTATATTCAAGGTTATATCACCAACATTTCACAAAAACAAAGGTAGAATATGATTAATTTTAAACAATTTTTTGAAAAGTTAGAAAACGTTGAGACGATAGCCGTACTACCTGGTGGGTTTAAACCACCTACAAATGGACACTTTCAAGCACTAGAGAATCTATTACAAAATGCAGACAAAGGAGTTGTATTTATAGGTAAGAGTCCTCGTGATGGTATAGATCAAGAGATGGCATATCAAATATGGTCGATTTATAAACCATACCTATCTAAGCCTGTAAGTATTGAAAAAAGTCCTATAACACCAGTTAAGTCAACGTATGATTTAGCTGAAGAACATACTAATGTTAATATAATAGTAGGTGCTGGTGCAAAAGATGAAGATATGACCAGATATAATTCTTTTATCAAAAACCCTGATAAGTACCCACATGTTGTTGTAACACCTATTAGTATACAGGGTGGTGGTATAAGTGGTACTGAAGTGAGAAATATGATTGCAGCTAAAGATCCTTCTGTTGTGAATTATTTTGTACCTCAACAAATAAAGGAAACAGATAGAGAAAGAATAAAGAGTATCCTGGGTATAGCATAAATAATGTTATGTTAAAACGTAAAGATCAAGATTTACTTTCTGAAGCCTACGGTCAAATAGGTCATCAAGATTTAAGTGCGCCGAGTTTAATGGGTAAACCGGTAATGATAACTATGGATATGCCTGGTGCAGAAGTATCTGGAGGTAGCGATCACGGAGAACATCACCATGAAATTGATATGGAAGAAGTTGAGATGGCGATATCAGATCTTAGTAAGTTATCTAAACTATCACATAAACTACTACACATGCTTGAAGATCAACAATCTCTTGAGGGTTGGGTAGCTGCTAAGATAACAAAAGCAACAGATTATGTATCTTCTGTTTTTGATTATATGACAGATGAAAGTGAAGATAGCTGTGGTTGTTCAACTCATTCTGACGATGAAGGAATATATACACAGGGTTATGAGGATACCCATGAGTGTCCGTATGCAGCTGAAGGTTGTAAATGTGGAGGATGTGATGAGTGCCAATGAGAACGTTTAAACAATTCTACGAAAAAACAGTTATAGGTCTCATTGAGGAGATGGAAATAGCTGGGCTAGGTAAGATCAAAGTCAAAATTGATTCTGGTAACGGTGCATACAATGTATTACACGGTGAAGATCTTACACAACAAGGTTCTAAGGTATCCTTTACTACAATTAACGGTAAGCGATTAATAAAAGATATTGTCGATACCGTAAGTATTAACGTAGGTGCAGGTCATGTAGAGGAACGACCAGTTGTAAAATTTAGAATAAAGTTTGCAGGTACTGAATTTGATGATGTACCATTTAGTATCGGTAATAGAACAGAAAACGAATATAAGATACTTGTAGGTAAGGACTTTATCAAACAATTAGATGCTCTAATTGATGTAAATTCTAAGCATATTGCAAGTGATCATATTGATGTACACTATGATACCAACTAGGTGACTGTCTAGCTGTCCATGTAGCAAATTCTTTATCGTGTATAATATAAGCTCGATACTGATCTACAACACTTAATTCGTTAAAGTTAGGTAATTTACGACAGTTACAATCTACACCAATAGCTACAGCATAAGGCGTCAGAGGAATATCGGTTGTAATAATATTATGTACATTTTTACTACACCACTCAATAAAAGTTCTTGTAAAATGTTCCTTTGAGTCAGGCCATCTATACATACGCTCAGTAAACATTTCGAGAGTATGATTTACAAGCCATTCAAAGTTAGATTTAGTTTCTCTAGCCCATATAGAACATTGATGCTTAGCATAACCTTTACCGGATTTACGTGGTTTACCTGATTGCGTTCTAGGAGTAGAAGGATGGTCTAAGAGTTCTTGAGGAAAAGCATGCGCTAGCATAATAGCACCCTCAATTTGCATTTTAGACCTTACGTGTTGATCACAAAGATCCCGTGCTGCTAACACGGGATCGTCGTTAGTTACGAAAATATTCATAACTTAGTATATGTAAGTTCCTTTACTTAAGTTTAAGTTATCATATTTTGGTTAAACAAGAAATTATGACTAAATAATATATATGCACTATTATGTCTATAACTGGGTAAATCCTAAAACAACAGAGGTTTTTTATGTTGGTAAGGGTAAATATGCTAAATGCTATGATAGAGCTTATAATAAACATCACGCGGGCAGATGTCAAAAAAAGAGAGAAAAACTACATTCTGAAGGTTATTCTGATGTGGATATAGTTCACATCATAAAGGAGTTTAATACAGAACTTGAAGCTCTATCTTATGAAACAGAGCAAATCAATACATACGGTATTATAGAAGAGGGTGGAACGCTATTTAATTTCCGTAAAAATGGCACCGAGGCTGGCAGCTATCAAAAATATAGAGATAGGGATATTAAGGATATTATTAAAGCGTATGAATCAGGTATGACTATGTTAAAAATAGGTGAGATGTATAATGTACATGAAACCACAATTCGAAAATATCTTAAAGAAAGTAACGCCATAATAAGACGGCAAGGAAAAGACTTAAAGAACCCACCTCCAAACTTTAACGATGCTTACGAAAAAGTATTGAGAGGTGAGCTTAGGAGGTGTGATCTTAAAAAGGAGCTTAATACTAATACGTATCAGAATATTTTAAGATGGATTAAAATATATGAGAGCTCTATCTCGGCTCTGCCATCTTAATAAAATCATAAAATTCCAAACGCGTTTTTGCGTCAGTCATAAAGTCTCCAGAAAGCTTACTAGTTACCATATAACAACCATCATGTCTCACTCCTCGATTACATGCACATGTATGTTGAGCTTTAATTAAAACGGCAACACCTAAATTACCTATACAAGCGGTGTTAATTGCGTTATGAATCTGTACACTCAACCCTTCCTGAATTTGCGGACGGCGAGCATAAAACTCTACTATTCTATTAAGCTTACTAAGTCCAATAACCTTACCGTCGAGACTAGGAATATAAGCGAGATGAGCTACACCTGTAAAAGCTAAATGGTGATGTGAACAAAGAGACTTAACAGGAATATTACATTGAGCTACAATACCATCATAACCCTCATTCGGAAATGCAGTTACATTAGGTTGACTATCATAACAACCGGTTGCAATATCATTAACAAAAGCCTTTGCAACTCGCATCGGCGTATTATCTGAGTTTGGATCATTACGCCAATCAAAGCCCAAAGCATCCATATATTTTTCATAAGCTTTAGCTGCACGTTTAATAATAGCCTGCTTTTCTTTCTCTGTACGTGGAGCATTTCCGTTTGCATAAGGTAGTTTAATAGTCTCACCAATTTCTGAATTATCAAAATCTTCCATAATCACAATTATAAGTAATAATTTATAGATTTCAACTATAAATATTAGTATGCACAAAGTTTCGCAGCGGGAATTAATAGGAGAAGGGTTTTTAGATGTAATGCGTCGTGCAGGTAGTATCGCAAGAGCAGCAGTAAAAGGTGTAGCAAAAGGTATATACTCAATGGATCCTAGCGGATTTAATACAATAGCAGCACCGTTTAAAACTATTGCAGCACCTATAACGGGTGCTTTAAAACAAATTAAACAAGATGATCCAAAGAAATTCGTCTTGCAAGAGTTAAAAGCGTCGTATTACAAAACCTTCAACCCCAACAGTATAGAGGTTTTAGAGGTTAAAAAGGATACAACATCACAACAAAATGTTCAATATTTACCTAAAGTTAATACGAGTACAAATAGATTTATTGTTAGTTTTAGAGCGGAAAGATTTATACCAACAGGTGGCTCGTCACCATCAGAAACTTATTATGCTTATGTTTTTAGAAGTGGAGAAAAAAACGAATTTTCAATGGATGTAAGAGATAAAGAGGGTAATCCAATACAAGGTGAAAAAAGTAAAGAAGCTAAAAAACCTACTTTTAATAGTATTATAAAAAACTACCAATCAAAAGGTAATGTTATTACAGTTGCCTTATTATCAACTATTATTACCAAAAATCTAGGTATTAGTGAACGACAATACGCAAATAAGCTATCACCAGGTGCGACGGGTATGGATGGAGTTATTATGGATATTACGAATAAAACAGCCGTTCAGGATGTACTTAACGCGGATGATATTAAAAGTGTTTATCAAGTATTACAAACACGTGGTTTAACAGAAAAAGTTAAAGTATCTCAAAAAGTTTTACTTGAACAGTTGAAAAATTTATCGTAGTATTTATACTATAGATATGAAATCAAATGCTGTTTTTCAGTCAACAAAAGTAATCGAGCTCGGTTCATGCGCATTTAGACAATGGCGAGCATCACATTCACACTGCAGATTCCTTCATGGATATCAGCTCAAAGCTAAACTATGGTTTAGCGGTTCATCGCTCGATGATAAGAACTGGGTAGTTGATTTTGGAGGTTTAAAAGAACTTAAAGCTAAACTAAATAGTATATATGATCATACAACTACTGTTGCTGCAGATGATCCTGAACTAGAGACGTTCAAGCAGTTACATGATAAGGGTATTATTCAACTATATATTCTAAAAGATGGTGCGGGGATTGAACGTGCAGCTGAAGTTGTCTTTAATATTGCACAAGAACACATTAACTCTATTACTAACGGTCGATGCTGGGTAGACAAAGTTGAGGTTTTCGAACATGAAGATAATTCTGCGACTTTCGGTAGTAATGAACTCAAGTATAATACCACGACAGGTCTTAATTTTAATCAAAATCCTCTCCTACAAGTACAGGAAACTACTACAACTACTACAACTAATCAACAAGATCCAACACCACCATCACGCGCGGCAAATGTTGGACCAGGTCCTATTTCAAACAATATGGGTAATCCGTTCGCAGGTACTTCGTGGGGTGCTTAATGACGCTTGGCGTCTAGTACCTTAACAATAAACTTAAGGATCTTACTTCTAACGATTTCAGATTCTCTAAATTCGAATGCGTGGATTTTTTGATCCACGCATTCGCCTGTATCAAAGCGTTCGTATATTTCTTGAAAACCTGATAACTTACCGATATCACTTTGATTTAAATCGCCACAAATAACATATTTTGTATTCTTACCAAAACGTGTTAATATTGTAACAAGCTCAGGTTTAGATAAATTCTGCGCGTTTAGTATAAATAATTTATATGAATAAATTTATACAAATTTTAAAAAATAACGCTGACAATAACAAATATACGAAGCGGTATATTGCTCTTATTGATTATTATTACCATAATAAAGTTAATTCAGTATATACAGAAAAGCATCATATACTACCCAAGTCATTTAGTGATATTAGTATTACAGATATAAACAATAGCGATAATATTGTTATATTAGACGCTCGTGCTCACTTTATAGCACATCTATTACTTACTAAAATGTTCACAACAAATAAATTAATGAATAAAAAAATGAATTTTGCTTTTTTTCAAATGAAATTAACAAATAAATTTCAAGATCGTAGGTATATAAACTCTAGATTTTATTCTAAAGTAAAAAAACAAATTGCAGAATATACAAGACTTTATAAAGGAGAGTGTGTTAGATATATTGACAAGAATGATATTTTATACAATAAAAAATATAAAGATTATATAACAGATGGATATTCATTAGAAATGACACCTGAATTTAAAGTAGGTCGTGTGGGTAATATGAAAGGAAAAAAACATTCATCAAAAACAAAAGAGCGAATGAGTATTGCTGCAAAGCGTATAATTCATTATGGGTTGCTAAATATGACATTAGAGCAGAAAAAAGCAGCTATAAATAGAGGGCAGGAAACTAAAAAGCAGAAACTATCTGTGGATCCACATATATATGATGAAAGTCGTGCACGTGCAAGAGAAAAAACCAAAGAACTATACAGATCTGGAGTTTTATCTAACAAAGGAGAAAATAATAGTCGCTTCGGTAAACCTGTCTCAGAAAAACAAAGGCAAAAAACATCTGAAATTAAACAGAGACGTTCTAATAGTGGCTATACACATAAAGAGACATATTTTATGTATGTTAAGCCAGCATTAGATCAAGGACTAACACTTACGGAAATTGCTATAAAGCATCCCTACTATACAGGTAGTAAAGCTAATAAAGCATACCATTTACGTCAAGTTATTAAAAAAAATATACAGCAGTATAAAGTCATTGATTGCATTTAAGTTTTCTAGCTATAAACTTAAGAATTTTACTTCTAACGATTTCAGATTCTCCAAATTCAAAGCAGTGAATGTTATTCATAACACTTTCCTCGTCGTTGAACGAGTTATAAACATTAACAAACCCGGAATTTTTAATATTACTCTGATTTTTATCGCCGCAAATAACATACTTAGTGTTTTTACCAAAGCGTGTAAGGATTACTTTTAATTCGTCTAAATCGTTATTTTGAGCTTCATCTACGATAACTAGTGCATCATTAAAGGTTAAACCTCTAACAAAGTTAACCGGTATAGCTTGAATAATATTGTTTGCTTTGAGAGAATTACATGTACCTGTACCTGTAATTTCTGTTATTTTTTCTATAAGAGGCATAGCGTACGGTGAGAACTTGTCATCTATCTCTCCCGGTAGAGCCCCAATGCTACGTGATGCCGACTCAATAACTGATCTAATGTATATAATGCCTGTTATCTTCTTCTCCTTAAGCAGCTCGAGGCCTGCTAACACAGCAATATAAGACTTTGCAGAACCTGCAGGTCCGGCTACGAAAGCCATATTCGTGTCATCATCTTTTATACAATTATAAAACTGTTGATGATTAGTGTTGAAGTGGAAGGGTTTCTTGATTTTAAAATCAAGCATCCAGTTTTTTTGAAAAGAAGCTTCTATTTCGGAAACTTCCTCCAAACCAGCAGTTTTGCGCTTACGCGCCACTTTACGGGTCATACTTAAATTATTTAATCAAAAGTAATTATTTTACAGTCTACTTATAGTATAATTAAACCTCACTTCCAACAAGCAGAGCTTGAATATGAGGTTATTACTGATAATAATAAAACGATTTGGTTAGATATAGCGATTCCAGATTTAAAAATTAATATTGAATATGATGGTATATATTGGCATACTAAAAATAAAACTACAATATCACTATCAGATGAAAACCGGGATGAATTTCTACGTAATAAAGGGTGGAGAGTATTCAGAATTAGATCTATGAGAAATTTAACAGAAGAAGAGTTGAAAACAGAATTTAATAAGCTACAATTAATTTAATTATGAGTATCGATTGTGATAAAGAAACATTATTTCTCTCTAGCGACAAAGTCTTCTATACCTGCGAGGGAGAAGGTGAATATGTAGGTAAACCTTCTGTTTTTATGAGACTCGCTAGTTGTAACTTGACTTGTGCAGCATTTATTTCTGAGGATTCACCTAACGGATGTGACTCCTATATCTCTTGGTCGGTAAAAAATAAAATGACCTTCAATGAAATTTTTGAATTACTTGAAACAGGTAATCATATTAACCATCTTAAAGAAGGTGCGATTTTTAAGCTTACAGGTGGTGAACCTCTTGTTTCTGGTAAGCAACTTATTAAGTTTATCGAAGCTTTTGTGGTAAAGTATCAGTTTCTACCTCAAATAGATTTTGAAACAAATGCAACTATTATGCCTGATCCTAGATGGGTGACTGAATTTAAGGCTACATTTACCACATCTCCTAAACTAACCACTAATGGAGATCCTGAAGAAAAAACATACAAACCTGCAGTTCTCAAATGGCATAAGGAGAATGGATCTGGTTTTAAGTTTGTTATTACCTGTTCAGAAGATATTAATGAAATCTGGCGTAAATATGTGTTGGATAATAATGGAATTAATGTACCTCTAAAGCGTATCTGGTTTATGCCTTGTTGTGGATCACGCATTGAGCACATCGAGAGAGCACCAGCTGTTGTCGAATATGCTAAGGCAATGCGTGTCAATTTTAGTCCTAGGCTACATCTACTCGTATGGGATAAAGCGTTATCTGTTTAATAAACTAATATTGCCGTCTAAATAGTTATATGAAGCTTAGTTTTATATTCACTACACTTAATCAGTTAAAAATCGATCATTGGCAAACTAAAAGCTTTGCTGAACATAAAGCTCTAGGTAAGGCTTATGAAGAACTAGATGAGTTATTTGATTCTTTTGTAGAAAAATTCTACGGTCGACAAGGAATTACAGAGGATAAAGTAACATATACAATTAAGTTAGACTCTTATAAAGGTGACCTAGTAGCACAGTATGACCAACTACGTAATTCTGTTATTGAATATCTTGATTCTATTACACAAAACCGTAATGACTTAAAAAATATTCAAGACGAAATAGAAGGTGCATTCAATCAGCTTCTATATAGATTACAGCAAAAGTAATTTTTAGCTGTACATATATATAACTTAAAATATGCCTTACCTTAACCATAATATACCTACGATAACTTGCTTAATTCGTAACGAGTACTTGTTTAATCATGAATCAGGATTTGATGAATATACACCTTGTGATGTTCATACAGTAACATCTATAGAGAAGAGAGTTCCATTATTTGAAGGTTTTTTGACTAATGGAGTCAATTGGACTCGTAGACCTATTACAGCGTTTTGCTGGAAGCCATGTAAACCTGTACCGTTGGAGCACGCAATGTATTGGGACTGCTTTAGTCCATATATTGACGTTCAAGTTCGCACGAGAATGAAAGGTCTCAGAGCCTTACTGATTACACCGCTAAATACCAAAGAAGCGGGTGAATATATGTTCACGTTAGATTGGGGATGGGAAAATAAAAGTATTTTGGATACAAATTTCTCCGAAACACCAGAGCATAAATGTGCTCATATGTTCAAAATGGATAATGGAAACTTCTATGCTTACCCTAACAATCGAATTATATGGCATGATAATGCATGGGTAGACAAACCTATTGATAGAAATCCTGGTTACAAAATTGATTTAACCACATATAGTGTGGAAAATAAAAAATCTATATTTACAGACTATAGTTATATGACCGAGTTTACTTCTGACCCCCAGCAAACAGATACAGAAAAAACTTATTATAAATGAAGTCTTATAAAGTACTTGTACTAAATAAATTTTATTTTCCTTTAGCTGTGGAGGATGTTGAGAGAACATTCGGTAATATATTCTCAGGGTCCGTTATACCTCTTGATATTAGTTATGAGATGACTGATGAAAATACAGTTAATCTAGAGAATATCGAGTATTTTATGCCTATATCTAACGTTAAGGAATGGTTAGAACTACCTATAAGACCCTTTGATGAATATATTCAAACAGCTAGAGGACCTATTCGTATACCTTCTGTTGTTATATGCTCACGGTTTGATAAAGTTATATATAACAAAATTCAATTCCCTACCAAACAAAACATACTTAAACGGGATAACTATACCTGTGTATATACAGGTGTAAAGTTAGCCAAAGAGAATCTTAGTGTAGATCATATTATACCTAAGAGTAGAGGTGGTAGAGATACATGGGAGAATATGGTATGTTGCGATAGGCTTCTTAATTCTAAAAAAGCATCTTTTACACTAGATCAAGTTGGCTTAAAACTGAGGTATAAACCGTATAAGCCAAAGAATGGAATGGCGTTAGATCTTTATAAAGATGAATGGGCTTCTTTCTTGAAAAATCTATAATACAGATTATATAATTGTATGAGAATCGCAGTTTCTGGTACAGCTAATACAGGTAAATCAACTCTTGTTAAGAATATATTGGCTGTTTGGCCTAACTACAAAACGCCTTCCAAGACCTATAGAGATATTATTAAAGAAAAGAATCTACCGCATTCTTCCAATACTTCGATTGACACGCAGTGGGATATTTTAAACTTTATGTTAGATCAGCTACAAGCTACTAATAAAAATTCTAATATTGTTTTTGATAGATGCCCACTTGATAACCTTGCGTATACTCTATGGGCTCACGATCATGAAGTTGAAGGCTTTACTAAGGAGTATGTCGATAAAGCAATTAGACTTACGAAAGAATCTATGAGACATTTAGATCTCATCTTACTTCTCAAATATGATCCAGCTATTAAGATAATCGATGATAGTTTACGTGATACGGATGAAACATTTATTAAAGAAATAGATGATATTTTTGACGCTCTATATCTACAGTATAGAATGAATTACGAGGCAGATATATTTTATCCGAAAGATGATTCACCGGGTGTTTTCGTTCTACCTACCGATCCACAAAAACGTATCGATATGATCTCTGATTATCTTACACCGACAGGTGAACTATATAGTGAAGAAGAATCTATCTTTAACCCAGAAAAGATGAACGAACTCGAAGCACTTGTAAAGCAGCAAAAAGCAGCGCTTGAACAGGAAGAGGCTGAAAAAGCTCTCTTTGAAAAATTCGGTATGGCTAAGACTACTAAGCCAGTTGACCCCCGACAATTCTTACAGTAGCTCTATCCGTTGTAGTTAAGTTGTAATTTTTATCTTTTATAAAGATATCAATATAACCTGTAGTTAAATCTGCTAATGAGCTAGGTCCTGCAAAAGAAGATAGAAATGAATCGGTTGTAAAACCGTATAGATTATCTTGGAAGCTTCTTGTAAAATTGACACGTACGGCAGATGTTGATTGAAATACAAGAGATGATATATTTGAACCTTTTATAAGTTTAGGACCTGTACTATTATATCCTGATAAACTAAAAACAGCATATGTATCTACTACACTACTCAAAGATATAACTTGAGAGCTTAGTGTTAATATATTAGTTGTATTTGTTGTTATAACATCACCGAATGTTGTATTATCTAATGTTATAATAAAATTTGAAAAATCTAAAATAGACGTCGCAGTAGGTGTTTCTACTATAAGAAAGTCGCCGCTAATAATATCACTAATCTCAGGAAGTTCTTTTATATTTAAATAAGTATTTTTACCGTCTGTACATGCCATATATGTATTTATTGCAGTTGATCTTTTATTATAGGTGATATAATTAACAATGTAATGATGGTTACTAAAGACAAGATAGGTATAGGAGTTATTACTTGTAACAGACCGGATTACCTTAAGAACTTATTGGATAGTATAAAGTATTGTAATTGGGCTGACCTTATTATTATAAACGACGGTGAGAAGTTAGAACTACCAGGTTACAATTACTACATTCATACTAACGAAACTAATTTAGGTGTAGGTAAATCCAAGAATAAAGCTATGCAACACCTTTTAGATAAAGGTTGCGATTATATTTTTATTATAGAAGATGATACAATTATTTTAGATGATAGTGTATTTCATAAATATATAGAAACTAGTAAGAAAACAGGTATACAACATTTTAACTTTGGACCTGGAACACCATTTAATAGAAAGCAGGAAATAGTAAACTACGATCTTCATAATAGACATCTCTTAGATAATGAATCTAAACCTAACCCTAAACTGACTGTCGCATATAGTAACGACATATCTATTGATCTTTATGAACACGTTGCTGGTGTCTTCAGCTTTTTTACAAAAGAGATTTTACAAAAAGTGGGGTTGAATGATGAGCGATATATCAACGCATGGGAACATGTAGATCATACCCTAAGAATAATAAAACAAAATGGACATCCTCCGTTTTGGTGGTTTGCAGATATACACAATAGTTCTGATTATATTATGATACCGAAAGAAGCTATTAATGATAGCTCTACGTCTAATGATAAAGAAAAATGGTTTGAAAATATAACCCAAGGCAGAGAATTATATCGTAGTATACACGGATTTTATCCTAATATGTGTCCGCATACATATAAAGAAGACGTTATCAAAAATCTTAAAGATATTAAATCTAAATGGACGAGTTAACTTTAATTACATGTTCATATAATACACCTGATATAACACTAACAATGTTAAAGTCGTGGATGTATGTTCATAATAGAACGCAGAGACTTATTGTTTGTGATAATTCTACAAATAGTGATACAAAAAATTTACTATATGATCACAAGGTTCCGTATATTTCATATCCAGGCATGAGTCATGGTAACGGTGTTAATGAAGCATTGAAATTATGTAAAACAAGGTATGCTCTTCTTGTTGATACTGATGTTATATTTCTAAAAGATCATAGCTCTATCTTTCAACAATTTAAGGATATGGATCTAACTGTTATGGGTAAAGTAGAGGGTGATCGAAGTGGTAAATCTATCTATAATAGAGTTAACCCGTGGCATTGCTTTATTGACGTTGAAAAAATTAAACAACATAACATTACATTCTTCGATGAAAGGAGAATGAAAGATAGTTTTAAGACAGATAAAATATATGATATTGGATCTACCTTCTTGGAAGATATTAAGAAGCATAACCTTAAAATTGGTAATGTAGATCTTTCAGCTAGTTATTATGTACACCTAGAAGGTATGAGTTGGTATAAAAATAAGTTTGATAGTACTAAAGAAGATACCGGTATTGACTTTGGTGGAACACATAACAACCCAGCCTATGTGAGCGCATATGAACAGAAACACATAGCTTTTCAAAACATAAAACAGCAATACGAGGATGTTAAAATCGTAGATAAATTTATATATGAAGAACCTAAACTGCTAATTAAATTTCCTACAAGGGGTAGAGTAGATAAGTTCTTTAATACACTAGATAAGTACTATGAACTACTATCTGGTAAGTGTAATGTTGAGTTTTTAATTACATGTGATATAGACGATATATCTATGAATAACTCTACAGTTAAAGATAGATTTAAAAAATATAATAATCTAGAGGTTGAATATGGTAATAGTAAGACTAAAATTGAAGCTATTAATGCTGGTGTTATGCAGCGTGATTTTCAAATTGTATTACTTGCATCAGATGATATGATACCGGTAGTTAAAGGTTATGATGCAATCATAATTGAAAGTATGTGTATAAGCTTTCCGGATTTCGACGGTGTGGTCTGGTTTAACGACGGTGTGCAGCAGGATAGACTTAATACCCTTTGCATTTTAGGTAGAGCATATTATAATAGATTTAATTATATATATAACCCTGAATATAAGTCACTATGGTGTGATATGGAATTTACACAAGTCGGTAATAAGTTAGGTAAACAAAAATATTTTAACCAAGTTATTATTAAGCATGATCATCACTCTGTAACAAACCAAGGTTTTGATGAAACATATTCACAAAACGAACTATATGAAAGTGAAGATAAGCTTACCTTCATAAGGAGACAAAACACTCAATTTAATGCAAAATAAAATACAATTTTTTATAGTCATACACAATATTAGTATTATCGATGTGTTTGAAAGGTCAGGTAAATATAGTAAACTACCTAATTATACTTACCTTTTAGTAGGTAATACAGATAAAGACTATTCATCTGATAAAATTATTCAATGTAATAAATTAACAAATAATATCGAACAAAAGAATAATTTTCTAGCATATACAGGGTGGTATGCGTTAGTCAATAATGCTGAATTATTAGGTGATTATGAATTTACATGTCTATTAGAATATGATACAGATGTGGAAGAGTATTTTAATTTAGACGATATTTTACTACGTTTAAATAATACAGATGTAAGTGTTTGGGGTATAACGGGTATGGAGACACACTCCGGTATTTTTGAAAAGAGCCATTTTACAACAGGTCTATTCACGTACTTTAAAGAAAAAAATATTAAAGAAATTACAACTAATAATAAAATGTGGATGACTACGAATAACATGTTTTTTAGAACAGATTTTTTAAGAGATTATATAACTGATAAATTTACAACAGACTTTTTTAATCATATAGATAATGATAAAATGTCTGGTCATTTTTTAGAGAGATTTTTATCAATATACTGTTATTATAGAAATGTTAAATTTAATATACTAGATAATTCAGGACTTATACATCGTGGTTATGATAGTCATTCCACGCAAAATATATATCATAGCGATAGAGGCTATAAACAATTTAAAAATATTATTAATATTCATGACTAAAAAAATACTCGTATCGTTTGCTACTAATCCTAAATGGTATAGATCACAACAACAGCTAAATAACAGTGCTAAACTAGGTGGTTTTGATGGTGTTATTAGTTACACGGATAAGGGCAGGGATTGGGAATTTGTAAAAAAATATAGTGATATAGCATGTACAAGAGGTTATGGTTATTGGCAATGGAAGCCTATTATTATTCTAGATGCTTTAAGTAAACTTAATGATGGTGATATAGTTGGATATGTTGATAGTGGTAATTTAGTAATTAATAGTCTAGATTATATTTTTAATGCTTGTAGAGAACAGGATATAGTTTTATTTGATAATAGAGATGGTAACTTCCAAAAGGAAACTCATAGAAATAAGGAGTGGACAAAGCGTGATTGCTTTGTCTTGATGGATTGCGATACCGAGATATATTATAATGCACCTCAAGTAGATGGTGCATATCAGTTTTATAAAAAGACACCTAAAACAATTGAATTTCTGAAAGAATATATGAGCTTTTGTTCTAATGATAATATAATTTCAGATTTACCAAACATAACAAAAGACAACTTACCTGAATTCAAGGATCATAGACATGATCAGTCTATACTATCATTAATGGCTGTAAAATATAATATACAATTACTACCCGAACCATCAGAATGGGGTAACTATTTAGAAGATAGACCATACCCTCAATTATTCCTTCACCATAGAGGTACAATATGAAATTTTTAATTATACAAGAAAACGGTCGTCACGAGAATAGTAAACATCTTAGAGAGTGTAATAGTATGCAGCGCGCTTTACGTAATAATAATGTAGAGTGTGATGTTTGGGGACTTGGACATGATAACTATAGTACTATACCTGACTATAATAGTTACGATGTAATTATTAATCTCGAAAATTATGATACAGGTTGGATGCCAAGTTTATCGCATATTATAAAACCTTTAAAGTTTTTATGGGCTATAGATAGCCATGTTAGAGGTTATGATTACTATAAAGATGTATTTAAAGAGGGTAAATACAATCACATTCTACAAGCGACTAAGTATTATTTAGATAAAGATAGTCTTTGGTTTCCAAATTGTTATGATGATGAGTTTATAAAACCTACAGATGTTGAAAAGAAATATTTTGTAGGTTTTTGCGGAAACTTTGTTAATCGTAAACCTTACTTTGATTATATAGGTTCACGTACTCCATTTAAGTTAGATATTGATGTGAGGGGTATTGATATGGTTAATGCTATAAATTCGTATCATATACAATTTAATATGAATATTGCGAATGATATTAATTATAGAAGCTTTGAAACAATGGGATGTGGTACAGCTCTATTAACAAATTATAACCCGCAGTATGATGAATTAGGGTTTAAAGAAAATAATAATGTCTTTTACTATAGAACTGTGCAAGAAGCTATTGAAATTATCGAGTATCTTAAAACAGATAAAGAAAAAATTGAACAGGTTGCTAGGTGTGGTTACGAGTTTGCTTCGTCGAAGCACACTTTTAATAAAAGAGCGAGTAGCTTGTTGAAATTTATAAACACTATAATATAATAATATATTAAAATTAATATCGATTACAATAAAAATATGATTCATAGTAAAACAAGAACAGAATTATTAAGTTTAATTCCGAAAAAATGTAAATTTTTAGAACTAGGTGTATTTAGAGGCGAATTCGCTAAAGAAATACTACAAGTAGTTAGTCCTTGTGAATTATACTTAGTTGATATTTGGATGGGTGAGATGGGATCTGGTGATAAGGATGGAACAAATTATGTAAAAATAAATGATATGCAATCTGTTTATATTGGATTGCTTCATCAGGTAAAAAATAAATCAAATATTCACTTAATTAGATGTGAGTCTGTACCGTTCTTACAATCCTGTGAAGAAAATTATTTCGATGCAATATACGTAGATGCAGATCATTCAGAAACTGCTGTATATAATGATATGGTTAATTCGTTAAGAGTTATTAAGCAAGGTGGTATGCTTATGGGACATGACTACCACCACCAGATTAAAACAGCTGTTGATAGATTCTGTTCCGATTATAATCAAACAATTATTGATATAACAGATGATGGTTGCCCAAGCTTTGTAATTAAAGTTAAAAAATGAAAATAGTAGCATTCCATTCTAATGAATTAAACGTCAGAGGTACTAACGTTGCGATGTACGATTATGCTGTATATAATGAGAGTATATTAGGTAATAAATCGTATATTATTTCTAATGCTAATGCAGATCTATCTGCATTAGATAAATTTAAAAATAGATTTGAGGTCTTTTTATATGATAAATTTGAAGATAGCTATGCTTTTGCGGTTGAGAAGGACATAGAATATGTATACTATGTTAAAGCAGGTGATAGAGACGGTAGAGAAATACCTAATACTAAATCTTTAATACATGCTGTTTTTCAACACAGAGATGAACATGGAGATGCGTATGCATATATCTCAGAGTGGTTAGCACGGCGAATGAACATGCCTGAAAACTATATACCGTATATGGTTGACATGCCTATCGCTAAGAAAAATTATAGAGCTAAACTTGGTATACCTGATGATGCTATTATTATAGGTAGACATGGTGGGTATATGGAATTCGATCTACCGTTTGTATATAATTCTATATACAATGCTCTTACCGTAAGAAATGACATATACTTTTTGTTTATGAACACAAAAGCTTTCGGTAGAAAGCATAAAAATATTATTCATATTCAAGGCACTTATGATATGCAGCATAAATCGGATTTTATTAATACTTGTGATTATATGATACACGGTCGTAATATGGGTGAAAGTTTTGGTTTAGCTATTGGTGAATTCTTATATCATGATAAGCCTGTTATTAGTTGGAGTGGTGGTAATGATAGAAACCATGTTGAGATGATGAGTGATAAAGGTATTTGGTATAGTAGCGAAATGGATTTAACGTCGTTATTATCTACCATCAGTACAAATAACAATCCGAAAGGCTACTATAAGTCTATAGTTCAAAAATTCGCACCTGAAGCTGTTATGAATCAATTTAATAAAATCTTCTTAAGTATATGAGTAGAGTAGATTTTTTTCTCGTTACATATGATAGACTCTATGATAAGGTTGTAGATAAGCTCTCTACAGAGGAGCTAGAACACGTTACATGTTATAATATTCAAAAGAAGGTAGATAAAAATATATCAACATTAATTCAGAAGCAAATTAATGAGTGGGAGCTACCATGGAATGATTATAGCTATCAAACAAAACAGTTCTACGAATACAGTACAATTGTACATCTATATAAAAATCAACATTTACTAGAGCATACAACACATGTTGGATTGCTACATTATGATGTAATATATAACACTAACTCTATCAATGAGATTCACGACGAGCTAGAAAAAAACCAAAATGTTATTTTCTACCAAAAAATAAGACCAAGCGAGCAATTATCACTATCTTTGTTTGAAGTAACAAAGCTTTGCGAATTTATGAGTGAGCGAATTGGTGTATATATTGACCCTAATATTGCTTGGAATAACGGATGGATCAGCGAATCACTTAGTGTTACACCTAAAGATATTTTTCTAAAGTTCGGTGAATTTTTATTATATAACGGTGATCAAATTGAATCAATTTTAAAAAATAACATATGGGGCATTATGAATCATTGTCCTCATAGAATATGTGGTATAGTCGAGCGTATGTGGGGATTCTACCTTGTAAGTCAAGGTTTACCACTTAAACAACTAAACGTAATACATGATTGGAACTCATACCAACATCGACATATGGCAATGAACGGTACAGGAACAGCAACAATATAATTTATGAACGAACAACTACAACAAATAATTAATGTAACTAAAGAAGAGCTTGATAAGCTCGATACCTCAAATATTGATAATTTACAGATAGAAAATTTTCCTTGTTATCATGGTGCAAGCGGAAGAGAGCATTATAGGCTATTAATCTTTATATCGCATATCTTTAATAATAAAATTCTCTTTGATATTGGTACAAATCAATGTAGATCAGCTATAGCATTATCCGTTAATAAAAACAATCAGATCAAGTCTTACGACTTAATTCAAATATTACCTACAAACCCTATTATAGATAATGTACAATTTATATTAGGAAATACAACAGATGATAAAGATTTATATAATTGCCCTTTCATCTTTCTCGATGTGGATCATGATGGTACCTATGAAAATATTTTCTATAATTTCTTAAAGGAAATAAAGTGGAGAGGTATATTAATGTTAGACGATATACATTTAAACGAGGCTATGCAGGTATTCTGGAAGAGTATATCTGAAGAAAAGTACGATTTAACATCCAAAGGTCATTGGAGCGGTACAGGTTTGGTTATATTTAAATGAACAATGTTTTGAATATTAATAGTATTCTCAATGCTGCTAATTATGAGCAGTGTTGTGATTTTGTTTTTTCACCTGTTGAAGGTAAATATGTAACAAAAGAGTTTTTTGAGCGCAATGGTACTATTTTTTGTAAGACAGATTTTATAATTCAGTTATTTAATAGTATTAAAGATTCATGTCGTCATTATAACATAGTAACTCATCATTCCGATTACCCGATAGACGAGCAGTTATTTAATAGGAGACCGGGGTGTATTAGCAAGTGGTATGCTATAAATCCATCCTATAATCATCCTGACTTAATTGCAATTCCTTTAGGACTTAAAACACATAAAGGATGCTATTTTGAACCTCAATATATGACGGAGTGGTTTGCGTATAATATTCAGAGACTTAGAGATAAAAAGAAGGAAAAAAATATTTACTGTAATTGGAATATTACTAATTTAGAACGTAATAATATAGCTAATAATCTCGTATCAAACAACCTTAATATAACATATGATACAAACATACCTTTTAATGAATACATTGAAAGAATGTCGCAACATAAATTTGTTATATCACCACCCGGTAATGGAATAGATTGTCATAGAACTTGGGAGGCTTTATATGTTGGTTGTATACCGATTGTAATTAAGAATGACATATATAATGGTTGGTATGATCTACCTATATTACAAGTCAGTAGCTATAGTGATGTTACTCAAGAAATACTAAATAATTTCTTGAGTAAAGAATATAGTAGTAATAAACTACATATTGAATACTGGGAAGATCTGATTAATTATTCTTAATGAGCAAAAAGCTTAAAGTTCTTGTAGTAGGTAATTGTTGCTTACAACATTTCCCTTTATTAGATTACGGTGGTATTGAATCAAGCGTTGAGCATTTATGTACAGGTATACACCATCATTTTAAGGAAAAAATAGATTTTTGTGTTATTGTACCGAAGATTCTTGAAAATAGAGAATATACTAGCACATATGGATTTAAAATTATTGAAGCAAACTATATAGGTTGTACTATTTCAAATATACATCCCTTATATTTTGCACAGGAGGTTAGGCAAATTGTTCAATCTTCAGAGCAAAAGCCTGACGTTATATGGTGTAATGGTGATTGGTCTGCAAAGGTACTATATGATTTAAATATACCTATTATATGCACTATTAGTGATAGTGGTCCGTGGATTGAAGGTAAATATATATACCAACCTACGGTTTATTATAGATTTATTTCCAAGTTTTTATACGACCTTGTTTTACAGGATGAAGAAACAAACGATTTAGTACGTAATGTAAAGAAAAATAGTTTCTGGTGCTATACAGGATTAGATGATAGTGAATTTATCTTAGATGAGAATAAAGAAGATTATCTACTATGGGTCGCAGGTCTTGGTTGGGGTTTAGAAGGAAAAGGTTTAGACGTATTTATTGAACTAGCTAGAAGGCTGCCTGAAGAAAACTTTGTTGCATACGGTACTGGTGATTCAAATCTCGAGAATTATCTGTACAATATCTCAAAGGAATTACCCAATTTTAATTTTAGAGGTAAATTAAGTCGAGGAGATGATCATGTAAATGCTTTTAAAAAAGCTAAATTATTTTTCATGATGACAAAAACACAAGAAGCTCTCGGTAGAACGAATATAGAAGCTCTTTCAAAAGGTACGCCTGTTATTGGGTCAACATGCGGCGCTGTACCAGAATTAATTAATTACGAAAACGTAGGATTTGCCTCAGATAATATTGATGATATTATTGATGTTATACGTAATAAAAAATTCAATTACCGTAAATGCTTTGAATTTGCTAAAACAAACTACCATGTTAAAACGGAGATTGAAAGTCTCCTAGAATTTACAAAACAAATAGTACATTAAAATATACGTTGAATTAATCTATTTATACATTATTATATTGTTATGATTGCTCAACAACATATATATGACGGTTCACTAATTCACTCCCGCTTTGCATACCGCTTCTTTAATAAAGAAGTATCTCCTTATGGTAATATTGTAGCTTTTAGAGCTCCTATGTTTGTAAGTGACAACTTGATTGATCTTGAGGATTCCTTAACTAAGGACTATATTTTCAGCGATGACGCTATTAACTTCTGCTGGGAGATTCCAAACCTCTGCCCGATTGGTGCTGTAGCTTTCCAACGACTACTTAATACTGCAATTGCAAATATTCTATCTCGATTAATTCAAAAACCTATTCAAATGAAAGGTGACGATCTCATGGTTCATGATACATTCCTTGGATCTGATAAGACTGAACGTAAGGTCGGTAAGGTAAGTGTTTCTATTACTTACTCGAAGGATAATGTTGCAATTGGTCATACTGGCATTAACGTTAAAGCAGGTGCTAAAGCTCCTGGTTTTGCGTATAGTTCTAACCTAAGCGATGAAGATGTAAATGTCTTTATCGAGACTGTTGTTGATTACTTTAATAAAGAAGTTAAAGATATTCAAATCTCAACTAGTAAAATTATTGTATGAACTTCTTCGACTTACTAAGAAAGTTACTTTTTAGTAAGAAGACTGTTGCTGAAGATCTTGATAATGAAGGTCTTCAGCAATTTACACCTTATATGGTAAATAGGTGGTTATCTTTTTATGGTACTAATCAAGCAGTGTTTGTCAATGAAACCTTAAACCGTTTTACAGGCCTACACGATGATAAAAATGAGATGTATAAGTTATATTATAACTTAATACCAACTTGTAAGTATAAGAAGATCTCTTATGTAAAGAAAAAGAAAGAGAAAGAAGAAAAGGAAGATACAAATATTCCTATTATAGCACGTAATCAAATGATATCACAACGCGAGGTAAGTATATACCTTGACTTTATTAAAACAGTACATAATTAACTACATGGCATCAAGAAGCATTGACACTCTAGCACCTATGGCAAGTCTTATTGACTTATCTTCACATTCAGATGGTGATTTTGGTCTAGAAGATTTAGAATTAACATTTATTTTAGACGATATTATTCTTGTTGAATATATCGATTTAACTGCTGACGGTGATGGAATTATACGTAACGGTATCTACATACCGACAAACACCATCACAAAAGCTTGGAGAAAAGCTAGAGTAATTCTTGCTGGACCAGAGGTAAAATATACCAAAGTTGGAGATATTGTTTTATTTCCGAGTAACTTAGGTATTACTGTAGCGAACGTAGCTGTCAAAGGACACGGTAATATTAGTAATGGTGTATTCTTAAACGAGAATAGAATTTTTGGAATTTGCAAAGTAAAAGAAGATGATAGTATCGCAGCAAACGCTTGAGACATTACTTTTAAATAATGTCCTAGATTTAAGATTTACACGTAGGGTACCTGTTGAAGGTAAGCCACCTACCCGGAGAATGATTTGCACTAAATCATATGATTTATTAAATTCTACAAACGGTAAAATTGTCTTAAACTACATCCCACCTAAACACGGTAAGCAGGTTAATGAGGCTATAACTAACACTTGTGTTGTATGGGATATATTGATGCAGAATTATAGAGTTGTTTCTGCTGACCAGGTTGATGTTTTGAGAGAGATGCCTGCAAATAATGAATTTTGGCAGACCTTCAACAATGAAATATATCCGATGTCTACAGATCAAAAAATAAACTTTATGAACTCATGACACTAGAAATTTATAATAAAATATTGCAAAACTTTCTTCAATCAAAAGTTATAATTAAATGCGATAATAAAGTGTTAAAAACAGGTAAATTGACGTTGTTTAATGTTAAACAGTATTTTATTAAATTTTATATTGAAACTGATAAAAAAGAAAATAAAGTTTTGGAGCTACCTTACCCCTTTCTAATTGACTATGCCGGTGAAGGTATTTGTACGTTAAATTATAAAGTAAGTTCATTATGTAACAATACTCAACCGGTAATAGGTAGACTTAAAACGTGTAAGACAAATGCGTCACATAAAATTTACGATAATGTCGTTAGTATTATCCCATTGAATTAGAAGGGAACTAGCATATAATCATTATATATGCTAAATGGTTTATTACAAAAATTTCCGGAACCGTTTACTCCGAATAAGTCTCAAGTTAAACTAATTAAAAATATTGAGCAAGCGTTTGAGGAAGGTTATAAATTTGTAGTTTGTAGTGCGCCTACAGGTTCAGGTAAGTCATTTATTTCAAAAACATTAGGTAATGATTCCAAAGAACCTTCTGTAGATTATGTTGATCTCGTAGAATCATATCAAATATATAAGCAGAATAATTTGGGTGGTTATCAAAACGAAGCAGAAGATGAAAAGCCTTTTGGAGCCTTTGCTCTGACTATTACTAAAGCTCTGCAAGATCAGTACAAGGAATTATTTGATGATGTAGATGTCCTTAAGGGTAAATCAAACTATCAATGTAGCTACGATGAGAACTTTACTGTAGAAAATGCTCCGTGTGTTCATATTAAAAGTCTAAAAGAAGATTGTTGGAAAAAGAATAGCTGCCCGTATTACAACGCAAGAAATAAAGCTCTTGTATCTAGGTTCGCGACTCTAAACTATAATATGTTTTTTGCTCTACCGTCACATGTAAAGCGTAAGCAATACCTTATTTGTGATGAGGCTTCAGAACTAGAAGATCAACTTGTAAAGGAATTCTCATGTCAAGTTAATTTTGATTTTCTAAAGAAGTCGATGGTTATTATTAGACCGTTTCCAAGTAATACAGATTACGGTAAAGTAGGTAAATGGGTTAACACCTTATGTCAAGATATTGAAGAGCGTGTTGAAGAGTTACGTGATGAAATTACAAACAATAGCGGTAAGCAAACCCCCTTAGCTCTTAATGAGCGTAAGAATGAGGTTATCTTACTTCTGAATATTCATAGTAAACTTCGAGCTATTGTAGATACATGGCATGATAGTGAGTATCTTTTTGAACGCGTAGCTAAAGGAATTAACTTTATGCCGCTTAAGGTTGACAAATTATCCAGATATCTATTTGAGTATGCTGATAAAGTAGTTCTTATGTCAGCAACAATTATTGACCCTGCTAATTTTTGTAAAACTCTCGGTATTGATAAGTTTAAATATATTGAAGCAGAGTCTACTTTTGATCCGAAGAAAGCTCCGATCTACGCTAATACAAAAATTAAATTAAACTATAATAACATGTTAGCAAATTTACCTAAGATTGCTGATCAAGTTAAACAAATTTGCGATCATCACGCTAACGATAAAGGTCTCATACATACACAGACAAATACTATTACGAAGTATTTACAAGATAATGTTAAATGTTCGAGGATACTATTTAGAGAACCTGGCGTGCGTAATGAAGAAATTTTAGATAAACATTTTAGTTCTGATAAACCTACTATCATGGCATCACCTTCCATGTCGCATGGAGTAGATCTAAAAGATGACTTAGCACGCTTTCAGATTATTATTAAAGCGCCTTATCTACCTACTAACGATAAACGAGTAGAGAGAATGATGAAATTAGATTTTAATTGGTATACAAATAAAATGCTTAGTTCATTAATACAGGCCTGTGGTCGTGGTGTGAGATCTAATAAAGATCATTGTGTAACATATATTCTTGACGCAGCTATTGTAGAAAATATCGTTAAGTATAAACATAAGATACCGAAATATTTTCTAGATAGATTTGTGTAGACTAAATATACTTAGTGAAGTCTCAGAGTTATAATTTTGAAATAAAAGATCTATTGACACAATTTTTATGTGCTTTTGATGATGTAGTAATTAAGAGGTATGATAAAGATAGAAATGCATTAGAGAATATAGAAGTTCGCTATGTATTAGCACCTAAACAACGTGTAATGTATGATATCGTTAATAAAGCGCAAAACTTAACATTACCCGTTGTAGCTGTAAACGTTACAGGTATATCACGAGATACCACTAGAGTTTTTAACAAACTTGATAGTGTCTATAACCCTAGAGGTGAGGCAAATAATAGCACTATAATGATGCCTGTACCAATTAATATTGAAGTTAGTATGTCAATATTAGCAAGATATATGCAGGATATGGATCAAATACTATCAAATTTTATACCATATAATAATCCATATATTATACTTTCGTGGAAGGAGCCAGCAACTACAGCATTTGACCCTGTTGAAATTCGTTCTGAAGTATTATGGGGTGGTTCAATAAGTCTTACAGAGCCAACTGATACTACATACTCGGATAAGTTTAGAATAATAGCTGATACTTCATTCACTATTAAAGGTTGGTTATTTAAAAATCAAAACGAGATATCTAAGCAGATTTACTTTATTGATAATAACTTTAGAACAGCAGGTAAAAATTTAATATTAACAGACGATAATTACAACTCTATCGTTACTTCTCTATGTAATTATACTGAGACGGAAACTATTAGTATTTCTGCTATACCAACAATAACAAATATATTCTATAACATATCAGGCAATCTAAATGAGATAAGAAATAATTTCTCGTTAAATCAACAAATTACTAGTAACAATAACTTTATGTTTTATGGTACTAATTATGATAAGGTTACAACTATATTGTTAAGTTCAAATAACACTATTACAGGTACCGTAAGTACTATTAACCCACCGTATACAGATACTGTGACAGGTACTGTCTTAGATCCGATATATTATAATATTGTAAATGATAATATTATAACAATAAATCTACCTTATTTACAAGACCCCGGTAATTTTAATTTTATTATTTGTAACCCTGTCGGTTGTACAAACTCTATACTAGTAAATAATTTCACCTTTACTATTCCTGATATAACTCAAATCTGTGTTGATATTAATGATTCACGAATCAATCAAGGAGGAGGTTCTAGATTCATTACATTTTTTGGGAGCTTAACAGCGGGTGGATTTTATAGAAATATAATAGAACCTACAGGTGATCCATTTTGTGTTGTGATACTAAATGCTAGTATAATTTGGAATAATGTAGATAACGAATGGGTATTTACATACGCTTCTTCACCTTCTATATCTAGCACAGGATCATCCAATCGATACAACCCTATAGGCGCATCTTTCCAGGTTAATGAAGGAAACTATTCAGTTAGTGCTGACGTAATTGGATATGGGTATTGTGTAGGACCTGATAGCGACACCTGTGTATTTGAATGGAATACAGATACCTATTACGGCACTCTCAGTGGAAACCCATGGTCTACATCTATTAATGGTAGTCGAATTAGATTTAACGTTGAAGATAGTATAAATTGTGGTGGTAATAATAATTTAACACAAGGCGGAACTGCAACATCAACTATAACTACAGGGGCTTCAGCTATATCTCTTGTAGTTAATATTAGCGGAATTGCTGAAGAACAAGCTCCTATGTTTGAGAATCTTACCCTTTATCTTAATAATAATATTATGGCAACAGGTACATCACCAGGAACTATTGGAGGTGGAACATGTGATATGGGATCTGCAGTAATTACATATAACATCGCACCTCCGTATATTTTACCGCCATTTAGTGTTAATACAATTCGACTTGAAATGGATACAGTAGATAGTCGATATCATGTTGGTGCATATTACCAAGCTGACTTTGCTTGCGCAACACTATCATCAGTACCTATTGAACAGACACAACTTTGTATTACACTTACTCATTTAAGCACAGAACAGATAACGCTTTTAGGAAGCTTATCAGCAGGTAATTTTACCGGGTATACGTCTGAGTTTGGATACGAGGTTGGTATAGATTGGAGAAATATTAGTGCTGGTGTGTGGGAGTGGGTAATGACTTACGATACAGGTGTAACTATACTATCTTCCACTTCTAGTACAGGAGCTACAAGTCGATATAATCCTATCAGTGCAGCCTTCCAGATTGATAATGGTGTTGTTTCAGTAAGCTCTATTGTAAATTCTTTTAGTTCTTGCTCTGCAGTGTCGTTATCAGCGGATCAAACAATATTATGTGCTAACATACTTACTTATGACGGTATAAATTCTACAGATAGATACTATACGCTTTCCGGTAGTCTTAGTGCTGGTTATTTCTCTTGCCAAGTAACAGGTACAGGACCTCTATCAGATGGTACTGTTGTACTAGAGTGGAGCGGTACAGAGTGGGTAGGAACAAATACTGCTAGCCCAACAGACTATACATCTGGCGATACCTCTAACAGAGATGATCCGTCAAATATAATTTTTGCTAAAACTGCAAGTGGAGGACCCGAACCGTGGTATGTTGTTATAGGGGGTTTCGGGTTGTGTTGCGGAGATGAACAAACATCAGTAGTTGTTAATCTCGATTATTGGGATGGTGCAGATCAAAATGTAGATTTAACTCTTACAGGTAGCTTATTTGAAGGTAGCTTTACAGATGGTACTTACACGCTTGAATGGGACTTGTATGGACCTGCAAATGGTTGGACTATAACAGCAAATAATGGAGTTATAGTTGATACCTGGCTTGATAATACCAGTCATTGTTTACCAATCAGTGCAGTAATCTCGCAGTCTGATACCGGAGGCCCACCACCAACTATATTCACCGTATTAGGCTGGGGATCCTAACTAGATAAGATTATTAAGTAATAATAATTTTCTTACTGGTAACCTATAGCATAACAAATAACTTTACTTTTGGTAACTAGTGAATAAATATGATGTAGATGGCTGGCGATACAACTTCAAATCAGAATAAAAACTATACAGGTAACGACGGTAGATCGTCTACATTCGGTAGAAACTTAGCAGCTTTCATACAGAATAAACTACCCTACGCGAATATTATCGATACTGAGAATAATCAACTGAATCCTAAATATAAGGTTTTCGCCGATGCAGGTCTACGTAGAACAGAAGCATTAGCTAAAAACTCTGTTTCTATATCGAATGAATATAACAATCTACCGATTGGTTCAATAGGTAAAGACTCTTCCTTCGGTCAAGTAATGTATGCTAATATTCAAGAGAATAAAGGCGCAAGATTACGTGACTATAGAATCATGGCTGCCTATTCAGATGTAGCTGATGCTCTAGACGAATTGTGTGATGAGGCTATTAACACCGATGAAAACGGTTGTGAACTAACACTTAAGTTAAGACATGTAGAGATGTCATCGAAGGATAAGACTAATCTCGATGAAGAGTTTAATAAATTTGCAGAATACTTTGACTTTAAAAATAAAGGTTGGCAATACTTTCGTCAATTATTAGTCGAAGGAGAGTTATTCTTCGAGCTTATTATTCATAAAGATTATATACAAGAAGGTGTTCTTGGTGCTATTAATCTACCAACTGAATTAATTGACCCTGTATATAATAATATTCAGAATATGATGGTAAGAGGTTTCATATACCGTAAACCTATTTTTGATCCTAAGAACCCCGAGAAGCAAGAAAAAGTAGAGCATATTCCTCTTGATCAAAATCAAGTTATATATGTTAACTCTGGTGTAATGAGTGAATCAAAAACAATGATTCTACCTTTCCTTGAAAATGCAAGACGCGCTTATAGACAGCTTTCACTTATTGAAGATGCGATTGTTATATACAGACTAGTTAGAGCACCAGAGCGCCTTGTATTCAATGTTGATGTAGGTACTATGCCTGCACCTAAGGCAGAAGCTTACCTCAAAAAGCTTATTGCTAACTACTGGTCAAGTAAGACCTTTGATGTTGATCAGGGTGATGTAGTAAAGAAATTTAACCCACAATCAATGCTAGATGCGTTTTGGTTTCCAAAAAGAGCTGGTTCAGAAGGTTCAAGCGTAAGTCAGCTTGCCGGTGGTCAAAACTTAGGTGAGTTAACTGACCTAATGTACTTTGTTAAGAAACTTTATCGTTCACTTAAAGTACCAACTTCAAGACTAGACCCAGCAGATGCATTTAGAGATGGTGCTGAAATCTTAAGAGAAGAACTTAAGATGGCAAGGTTTATCATCAGACAGCAGCAACGTTTTGCAGCTGGTATCAAGCGCGGTTTTATTACTCACTTACAGCTTAAGGGTATTTGGGAGAAACTCGACCTAGATAATAGTAACATTAGCGTAGAGTTTAATGTCCCTACTAACTTCTATGAAATGCGTGAAAATCAAAGACTCGAGCAACGAGCTTCTAATTATTCAAGTATAGCGAGTAATGAGTTTGTTTCTAAGACATATGCACAGAAAAAATACTTGCAGTGGAAAGATAAAGATATTCTTGCTAATAGAGAGTTCTTACGTAAAGATGCTGAACTTCAGTGGGAATTACAACAGATTACAACCCTTGGACCTGCTTGGAGAGAGCAAATAATTGCTGCAGATGTAGCAGGTCCTGAAGCTGGTGGTATGGGACCTGAAGCTGGTGGTATGGGCGGCGGTATGGGTGGTGTTCCACCAGCTTTCGGTGGTGGTGAAGCTGCAGTAGGCGCTGCTCCTCCAGGTGGTGAAGCTCCACCAGCAGAAGGAGCTCCTCCGGAAACACCTCCTCCAGCGGCATAATAGATAAATAATTATATGTCACTCGCCTGTGAAGTATTACCCGTATCTGCATTTCAGTCTACTAATTTAAATAGTCAAATAGAGACATTTTCTAATTTAGGAGATAGAATAAAGCGAGCTCTTGGTTACCCGCTCATTACACTTGAGATACATCAAGATCAGCTATTTCAAAATATACAGATTGCTGCAGAATACTTTTCAAAATTCGCAGGCTTTACACAAGAATATTTAATTTTTGATTCAAGTGTATATGAAAAAAACAGAGGTATACGACTTGATCATTTATTTACTTTATCTAAAGCTGGTCTTACTGATGAACAGAAGATAGCTAATAAACCTTCACGTCCAGGTGTCGATTTTACAGTTGAGTTACCAAATACAGTGTATGTAGCTACATCTGCTGTTAATTCTTCTTTCTTTTCAAGCTCTTCAGCTCTATCCAGTCTATTTGTGAGTGGCTTACCTCTTTTTGAAATTGTAGATAAATCGCTATATAGAACCCTAACATCTTTTAATTTTAGTTTAACAAGCATCTTTAAAGAATCTGTTCAGAAGTCCGTATCCTTACAATCTCAAGAAGCTTCACCTACACAATATTCTAATGTTTTTGATTACGATGTAATGGATTATCGTAAGGTGGTTTCAGTTGTAGATTTTGAAGAGGGTTCAAACCAAGGGATTAACTCTTTGTTTACCTTAGAGCAAACTCTAGCACAACAAACATACTTTAGTTATGCATTAGGTAATTACGGTTTCGATCTTGTATCTTGGTATACAACTAAAGAGTGGATGGAGACTCGTGAAAAACTATTAGCGACAAAACGCGATCTTAAGTTTGACTCACGAACACAATACTTAGAAATATATCCTCAACCAGGTTCGAGTAGATTCTATGGTGTTATATCGTGTTGGTTAGAGCGTCCATTACGTGACTTAATTAAAGAGCAGTGGGTATATGAATATGCATTAGCATTGACAATGATTACTATAGGTAGAGTACGTAGTAAATTTACAGGTGTTAACTTGCTCGGCGGTGGTAGCTTAAATTACGACTTACTTGCAGAGGGTACATCTAAGAAGAAAGAGCTTGAAGATATGCTTACAACTGGTGCTGCAGCTGGTTACGGAGACGCTGATCCTTGTATGTTCTTTTTGGGTTAGTATTTATTCAAAATAATGAGGATTACTGTCACCTTACCATAAATAAATATATGGATAAGAAGTATTTTATTTTACTAAAACAACATATGAAAACAGGATTAAAATATCTTTGCTTTCATCACGGTACAAAGGATAATTGTTTTAAATATACAGGCTCTGGTACATATTGGAAAAAACATATTACTAAGCACGGGACAGATTTAATTAGCACCATTATATTGTTTGAATCAACAACAAAAGATGAAATACGTGATCAGGGGCTAAAATATTCAGATCTTTGGGATGTTGTTAATTCAAAAGATTTTGCTAATCTTGTACGGGAGGATGGATCTGGAGGGCACGAAGCAATGCATACACCTGAAGTACGTGAAAGAGCAGCTAATACACTTAGAACGAGGCTAATCGCAGGTAATAGAACTAAAAAGGAGCGACAAAAGGGTATAAATCAAAGTATACGTATTAAAGAATACGGATTTACAGAAGCAGAGCTTAAAGCTCAAAAAGAAACAAGTATACGTCAGTTAGGCAAGACAATGAAAGAACGTCTTAATGATCCTAACTATATTGACTCACGTAAAGGTAAATCAGCAAAAGAAATATTTGGAGAAACATATAAAGGACCGTGGAATAAGGGAAAGACAGTAAATGAATTAAAAGGACGAGACTATATAGATCCAAGATGCAAACCCTTTATAATTACTTCACACTTAGGTACGTATAAATATAATAACGAACGAGAATTTTTATCTACGACTAAGATTTCACCGGTAATACTAACAAAATTAAAACGTAACGGTAAATATGTAGTGAAGCGTCAATCTAATACCTTACATATATTTAGACACGGTGAAACAATATATTATAACGAATTAAAATGAGTTCTAATTACAGACAAGGTAAGTTTACACCTATTAATAAAGATAAATTTATTGGTGCATACGCAAACTATAGATCTGGACTTGAGCTTAAATTTATGAGATTTTGTGATAATAACCCTAATGTAATTAAATGGGGTTCAGAAAATGTGGTTATACCGTATATAAGTCCATTAGATGGTAGGGTACACAGATATTATGTAGATAACTTTGTTATAATAAAAGAAGGTAATCTAATTAAAAATTATTTAATAGAAATTAAGCCTTCTAAACAAACACAACCACCTAAAACTAAGTATAAAAATAAGGCTCATCTAATATATGAACAATCAACATGGGTTGTAAATTCTGCTAAATGGGCAGCTGCTCGTGAATTATGTAAGAAAAGAGGGTTTGAGTTCTTAATTCTTACAGAAAAGGACCTTAATTAATAGATTTTTATACATTTAACATAAATATAATTATGGCATTGAAGCTTAACCTATTAGTAGAAAAACCAGCGTTAGACGATCAGTTTGAATACGTCGTCGAAGAGAGTAACAGAAACGCTCCATCAACGTTATTCATTAAAGGTCCGTATATGATGGCGGAGGGTGTTAATAAGAATAAACGCTTATACCCTATTGATGAACTAAGACAGGAAGTTAAGCGTTACAATGAAGAAATGATTGTACCAGGGAGAGCTATGGGAGAGCTTAATCATCCAACGACTGCTGATGTTGACCTCGAACGTGCTTGCCATATTGTTACAGAGATGTATGAAGATAATAATGTCTTCTACGGTAAATCAAAAGTTCTTTCTACACCATGTGGATTAATAGTAAAATCCCTTATTAACGACGGTGTTAAGGTAGGTATGTCTTCAAGAGCTCTCGGAACACTTGAAGAAGGCTCTACACATAATACTGTAAGAAATCTTAAACTTGTTGCTGTTGACTGTGTCGCTGATCCATCATTTCCTAAAGCTTTTGTTAATGGTATACTTGAATCCAAACAATGGGTAGTTGCTGTTAATGGTAAGTATGAAGAAGTTTATGAAAACTTTGAAAAATCAATCGCTAACTTACCTCGTAGAGATGCAGAATTTTTCTTAAGAGAACAAATCTTAAAATTCATACAATCTATATAAATAATAATATGGCAAAAAAATTAGCTAAAAAAGATTACGATAAAGACGGTAAGGTAGAGGCACCTGCTGAAGAATACAAAGGTGCTAAGTCTAAAGCTATTGCAAAAGCAATGGGTAAAAAAAAGAAAAAAGCACCCATTACTGAATCAGAAGATGTTGTT
>Ga0209820_1000016_pt1 | contig 46488 bp, 40 predicted proteins | sample PPLLak21cMay2015_FD_187254 | JGI IMG/M metagenome (GOLD analysis project Ga0209820, IMG submission 187254) | Freshwater sediment microbial communities from Prairie Pothole Lake near Jamestown, North Dakota, USA - PPLs Lake P7 Core (1) Depth... | ecosystem: Environmental > Aquatic > Freshwater >...
TGCCCCGGCCGCCGCCGCAGCTCCACCTCCGGATCCCAACGAGAGCTGCATGATGTGCCACTCGGACCCGGCTGCGAAGTCCGAGAGCGGGAAGTCGATCGCCGTGGACGCCAAGGCCTTCGCCGGATCCGTGCACGGGCAGATGCAGTTCAAGTGCACGGACTGCCACAGCGACGTGTCGGCGGAAAAGCTGCCGCACGAGCCGAAGCTGAAGCCGGCCAACTGCTCGGGCTGCCACGAGGCGGCCGTGAAGGAGTTCGAGTCGACCGCGCACGCGAAGGCGCGCAAGGGCGGCAACCTGGTCGCGGCGACCTGCGCCGACTGCCACGGCAATCACGACATCCTGAAGTCCAGCGACCCGGCTTCGCGCACGCACGTCGCGAAGATCGAGACCACCTGCGGTTCGTGCCACGGCAACGAGGCGATCATCCAGAAGGCCCACCTCCCCGGCGGCAACATCGTCGCGCAGTACCACGACAGCATCCACGGGGCGAAGACCAACGGCAAGGCCGCGGATGCCGGCAAGGCGCCCACCTGCACAGGGTGCCATGGCGCGCACAAGATCCGCGGCAAGGCAGATGCCGAGAGCCGCGTCAACCGCGAGAACGTCGCGCTGATGTGCGGCAGCTGCCACCAGCAGGTGTACAGCCGGTTCAGCGGCAGCCAGCACGGCACGGTGCGCCAGGCCGGAAACTCGGCCGCGCCGACCTGCATCGACTGCCACAGCGCGCACCGGATCCAGGACTCCGGGTCTTCCGGGTTCCAGGTCTCGGTGATCAACGAGTGCGGGACCTGCCATGCGGACCTGATCGAGACCTACCGTGACACGTACCACGGGCAGGTGACGCAACTGGGCTACACGCGCGTCGCGACGTGCTCGAGCTGCCACGGCGCGCACGAGGTCCTGCCTGCCAGCAATCCGAAGTCGATGATCTCGCCCGAGAACCGCGTGACTACCTGCCGCAACTGCCATCCGGGCGCCAACGCGAACTTCGCCGCCTTCAAGCCGCACGGCAACGCGCACGACCGCGAGGGCGATCCCATCCTGTACTACACGCGGCTGTTCATGGTGTGGCTGCTGATCGGGGTGTTCTCGTTCTTCGGCCTGCACACCGTGCTGTGGATGCTGCGCGAGCTGAAGGAAGTGCGCGCACGGCGCCACGGTCGTTGAGAGGAACGATAAATGTCTAGTTCGATGACTTTGAACACCTCGGTGCCGGCTGCGCACTCCCACTCGGCAGGGCGCCACTACCGGCGCTTCGGACCGGTCGAGATCGTGATGCACGTGTTCGTGATGATCACGTTCATCGGACTGGCGCTGACCGGCGTGCCGCTGCTGTTCGCCGACCACACATGGGCCGTCGTCCTGGTGAAGTTGCTGGGCGGGTTCGAGGGCGCCGCCCTGATCCACCGCATCTGCGCGGCCGTGATGACGGTGGTCTTCGTCAGCCACGTGATCCGAGTGTTCGTGCGCGCGTTCATGGCCGAGGACTGGCTCAGCTACTTCTGGGGGCCGAACTCGATGGTGCCCAACCTGAAGGACGGGCAGGACATCGTCGGCATGTTCAAGTGGTTCTTCGGCAAGGGGCCGCGCCCGCAGTTCGACCGCTACACGTACTGGGAGAAGTTCGATTACTGGGCGGTCTTCTGGGGTATGTTCATCATCGGCGGCTCGGGCTTCATGCTGTGGTTCCCGACGTTCTTCTCGCAGTTCCTGCCGGGCTGGGTGTTCAACATCGCGACGATCGTCCACGGGGAAGAGGCGCTGCTGGCAGTGGGCTTCATCTTCACGATCCACTTCTTCAACGGCCACCTGCGGCCGGAGAAGTTCCCGATGGACATGGTGTTCATCACCGGCGTTGTCTCCGAGCACGAGATGAAGGACGAACGCCCGGTCGAGTACGCGCGCATGGTCGAGCAGGGCCGGCTGCAGCAGCTGGAGGCGCCGGCGCCGAGGCGCGAAGGCCTGCTGTTCGGCAGGATCCTCGGCACGGCGGGCGTGGTGCTCGGCCTGATCACCATCGGCCTGATCCTGTACGGCGTCATCTTCTAGGCTTGGCGGTAGCATTGCGATGAGGGCTCCGTCCGCAGGGACGGAGCCCTCGTGACAATCCGGGGGGAGGAGAACAAGCATGAAGATGAGCTTCGGTCGCAAGACCATGATTGGGGCGATTGGCACGTTCGTGGCCATCGGCATCGGACTGATGGTGCTTGCGGCAGTCGGGATCGCGGGGTGGGAGTACTCGAACAGCGATCACTTCTGCGCGACCGTGTGCCACCAGGTGCACCCGGAGGAGTCGGTTATCCACAAGCAGTCGGTGCACGCACGCGTGCAGTGCGTCGAGTGCCACATGGGCCGCCTGTCGACGCTGCACATGCTGGCGCTGAAGCCCACCCACGTGAATGAGTTGTGGGGAATGATCGTCGGCTACGAACGGCCGGTCGGCTCGCACACACTGCGGCCGTCGCGCGACAACTGCGAGGCCTGCCACTGGCCGGCGGTCGAGCACCACGACAGCATCGCGGTCAAGAAGCGCTACGACACCGACGAGAAGAGCAGCGAGTCCATCACCCGCCTGACGCTGCACACCGCCACCGGCGTCGCGCGCGAGGGCATCTCGAAGGGCATCCACTGGCACATCGAGAACGACGTGTCGTTCAAGGCGCCGACGCCGCAGGCGCGCGAGATCCCGTGGGTGCAGGTCACGCGGAAGGACGGCTCGACCTCCACGTTCATCGATCCGACCTCGAAGGTCACCGCTGACGAACTGGCCAAGCTCCAACCGCGCCGCATGGAGTGCTACGACTGTCACAACAACGTCGGCCACCCGTTCCGGAATCCGGCGCGCGTCGTGGACGACGCCATCGCCGACGGCCGCATCGACCGCAGCCTGCCGAGCGTGAAAGCGCGGTCCGAGGCCATCATCGCCGCAGCGGGCGAGTTCAGCGGGCCGCGCGCCGAGCGCGAGAAGACGATCGACGCGATCCTGGCGGAGAACAGCGCCAAGGCCAACGTGAAGCCTGAACTCCAGGCGAAGGAGAAGCAGTTCCTGGCCGAGATGAGGACGATCATGCTCGAGCGGTCCTTCGAGGCGAAGGGCTTCTCGTGGAAGTCGTTCGCCACCCACACCGGCCACTTCGACGCCGAGGGCTGCTTCCGCTGCCACGACGGCAAGCACCTGAACGAGAAGGGCGAGTCGATCCGGCTTCAGTGCACGCTGTGCCACGACCTGCCGAGGGTGACGCTCGAAAACGGCAAGGGCACCGTGCCGTCGACGGTGGTCGCCGGCGTCACGCCGCCGTCGAGCCACGAAGAGCCGAACTTCATGCACGATCACCGCTTCAAGATCGACGAGAGCTGCTCGATGTGCCATGGCAAGCTCGAGTTCGGGCGCGAAGGCGGCAACTTCTGCGCCAACCCGGCGTGCCACGGGCGGCAGTGGCCGGGGGTCAACCTGAACGTCGAAGCCAAGGCGGCCGCGCCGGCCCCGGCCGCGGTCCCCGCGGCCGCGGCGACGAAGACGTCGGCACCCGCCACGCCTGACAAGGCCAAGGCCGAGAAGAAGTAGCGCGACCGCGCTCCCTGGAACGGCCGCCCACGGGCGGCCGTTTCGTTAACAGGCCCCAGACCGCGGCGATAAACTCGCTGGTTCCATCGCCTGGAGACGCCCTGATGAACCTCGCCGATCTCGATCGCTTCGTCGCTCGCCGCTGGGACGAGGACCTGCTGCCGCAGCTGATCGACTACGTGCGCGTGCCCGCGAAGTCGCCCGCGTTCGATGCGAGCTGGGAGGCGCACGGGCACCTCAAGGCGGTGATCCAGGCGGCCGAGCAGTGGTGCCGCGCCCAGCCGATCGCCGGGCTGAAGCTCGAAATCGTCACGATCGACGGCCTGACGCCGTGCCTGTTCTTCGACGTGCCGGCGACCGCAGGCCTCGGCGACGACCGCACGGTGCTGTTCTACGGCCATCTCGACAAGCAGCCGGAGATGGTCGGATGGCGCGACGACCTCGGCCCGTGGAAGCCCGTCTACGAGGACGGCAAGCTCTACGGCCGCGGCAGCGGCGACGACGGCTACGCGGTGTACTGCGCGCTGACGACGATCGCCGCGATCGACGCCCAGGGCGCGCCGCGTCCGCGCTGCGTCGGCCTGATCGAGACCTGCGAGGAAAGCGGCAGTCCGGACCTGCCCGCGTATCTGGACCTGCTGGCGCCGCGGCTCGGCGACGTGCAGTTGCTCGTCGGGCTCGACTCCGGCTGCCGCAACTACGAGCAACTGTGGGTCACCACCTCGCTGCGCGGGCTCGTCGGCGGCACGCTGACCGTCGAGATCCTGTCCGAGGGCGTGCACTCGGGCCATGCGAGCGGGATCGTGCCGTCGTCGTTCCGCATCGCGCGCCAGTTGCTGAACCGCATCGACGACGCGGCCACCGGGCACGTCCTGCTGCCGGAACTGCACGCGGAGATCCCGGCGGAGCGCGTCGAACAGGCGCACGCGGCCGGCGCGATCCTCGGCGACCAGGTGTGGAAGGAGTTTCCGTGGATTACGTGCAACCACGGGCCCGACGCCCAGGCTCACGCGCTGCCGACCACCACGGATCCCGTCGAGGCGATCCTGAACCGCACGTGGCGGCCCGCGCTGTCGGTGACCGGCGCGGCGGGGTTCCCGTCGATCGACTCCGCCGGCAACGTGCTGCGGCCAAAGACGACCTTCAAGCTGAGCATGCGGATACCGCCGACGGTCGACGGCGAGCGGGCGACATGGGCGCTGCGCAAGGCCCTCACCGAGAACCCGCCGTACGACGCCCGCGTGACCTTCCTGGCTGACCACGGCGCGACCGGATGGAATGCGCCGGACACGGCGCCGTGGCTGAAACAGGCATTCGAAGCGGCGTCGCGCAGCGTCTACCAGCGCGACGTCGCGTGGATCGGCGAGGGCGGCACGATCCCGTTCATGAGCATGCTCGGCGCGAAGTTCCCGCGCGCGCAGTTCTTCATCACTGGCGTGCTGGGACCGCACTCGAACGCGCACGGCCCCAACGAGTTCCTGCATGTTCCGTACGCGAAGAAGCTGACCGCGGCGGTCGCGAGCGTGGTCGCCTCGGTGCGCTGACGCGTCGCGTCGGCTGAGTCGTTTCGGCAGGTGGTTGCCTGCGCCGGAGTCTCCTGCGCGCCCCGCGCTCTCTGGGAGCTTTGGCCACGTGCGCCTTGCAGCGGAGTCCCATGCGCACCGCCCGCGCGGTGTGGCTGCAAGGTCGCACGCCGGGCCGTCGGTCGACGACATCGCTGTGACCGCGTGGCCTGTGCCAGCCCAACCTCGATCAGCTTGTCCGCCTCGGCCAAGCGCAGGGGACGGCTCGCTTTCAGCTGGATCGCCTTGACTGGAAAGCGATGCTCTGGCTCCGAGGCCGACGAAACGCTGCTCAGCTGCTCACGGACACCGCGGCAGGGGATAGTGTTCCCTCCACTCGGCCGTGGCGACGCGCAGGAACGACGCAACGTCGTCCGCGCCGATGCACGGAAGACCGAGGTGCTGCCCGGCGGCTTCCAGCGCGGGCAGCGGGGCGTGCCTGTCCAGCGGGTGTGCGAGCGTCTGCTTCGACAGTTTCTCGCCGCGCTCGTCGACCACCACGGGCACGTGCAGGTAGCGCGGCTCAGGCAGCCCGAGCACGCGCTGCAGGAGGATCTGCCGCGGCGTGTTGTCGAGCAGGTCCGCCCCGCGGACGACGTCGGTGATGCGCTGGTGCGCATCGTCCACCACCACCGCCAGCTGGTACGCCCACGGGCCGTCCGCGCGCCGGATCACGAAGTCGCCGACGTCGCTCGCGAGTGACTGCGCGCACGGACCGACCGCTCGGTCGACGAAGGACACGGTCACGTCGGGCACGCGGAGGCGCCAGGCGCGTACGCTCGCCGGCGCGATGGCGGTTCGTGAGCACGTGCCGGGATAGACGCCGTCCGGCCAGCCCGGCCGCGCGGCGATGGCCGCCTCGACGTCCTTCCGCGAGCAGGCGCAGCCGTACACCAACCCCTGTCCGGCCAGTCGCAGGAACGCGGCCTCGTACGCGTCCGAACGCCGGCTCTGGAGCAGCACCGGTTCGTCGGACTCGAGTCCGCACGCCGCCAGCTGGCGCAGGATCTCCTCGCTCGCCCCCGCCACCTCGCGCGGCGGGTCGAGATCCTCGATCCGGACGATCCACGCGCCGCCCGCAGCGCGCGCGTCGAGCCAGCTCGCGAGCGCTGCGACGAGGGAGCCGGCGTGCAGCGGGCCGGTGGGCGAGGGGGCGAACCGGCCCCGGTAGGCCATCGATCGGGCTCGGGAGTGGATGTGGCGATGTCGCGGGAGCGCGCGCGGGGCACGGCGCTCCGCGTCTGCCGTGGCTCCGATTATCACGGAAGGCGCACCGAGCCGGCTCCGGGCGGCGTGTTCCGACGGCCGGTGATTGCTGGGCGCATCCGGCGCCGGCTACGATGCGCCCTTGACGTGAAGGCGCAGGCGATCTCGCCGACAACGCGCTGCGCATCAGAAGCACCTACCGACACGCCACGATGGAGCCGAGCGGAGCCGTCCCCACTGCGCGAAGAGCGCCGCCGCGATCCATCACGTCGCAGTCGTTCGACCTCCGCACCGCGTTCGCCGTCGAGCGTCGCCTGCTGCCGGCGCTGCTGCTGCTCGCGGTCCTGACCACCTTCGTCGCGCTGGGCGCGGGCGCCGGCGCCTGGGCCTTCGCGTGGCTGGCGCTCGCCGCCGCGAATTCGGCCGTGCGCTTCATGATTGCGACGTCGCACGTCGACTCCCGGGTCGCGCTGGCGCCGGACTCGGCGCCGGGCCGCGCCTACCTTGGGACGGCGATCGCTGACCTCGTGCTGTGGGCCGCGATGCTCGCGCTGGTGCCGAAGCCGGAGATCTTCTTTGGTGGCTCGGGCGCGTACGCCGCGAGCGGCGCCGTGCTGTTCGGAGCCCTGAGCTACGGCGGCTGGCCGCGCGTCTGGACGCTCTACATCGCGGCGTGGATCGCCATCTCGGCGATCGGCCTGCTGCGGGTGCCCGGCAACGTCGTGTTCGCGCTCGCGTTTCCGCTCTGGCTGCTCGCCGCGTGGTGGATCGGACGCCAGCAGCCTCTGGCGCGGCACGGCGAGGGCAAGCCGCCGCAAACGCTGGTCAGCAACCCGACCAAGTTCGGCTGGCAGGCCGCGGTCCATGCGATGCCCACGCCGGTCATCGTCGCGCGCGACAACCGCGTCATCGACGTCAATGGGGCGGCGAGCGAATTCATCGGCCGCGGCGAGCAGTCCATCGTCGGCAATTCGATCGACCAGTCGATCGTCGCGGAGCCGGCGTCGGCGCTCGATCCGACCAGGCACCGGAGCGCTGGCAGCGTCGACGTCGAGGTGCGCGCGGCGCACCGCACGTCGCCCGGGCCGACGTGGAAGGGACGCGTCCGCTTCATGGAGCCGGGCCGGGCGAGCTCGGTGCTGGTGATTGCACTGACCGAGGAGAAGAAGTCACCGCCGAAGCAGCAGCGTCTGCTCGAGGACGCGCTGCGGCTTGCCGACTGGATCGGCGGCCAGCAGGGCCTGCCGTGGTTCCGCGACGAGCGCGGCCGCCTCGTCGTGCCGCGCGAATTCCCCGCCCCCGAGGCCGGCCGGCTGATGGCCGACCCGCACGCTTTTCCGCTGGCCTACCTGATTCCGGAGGCCGACCGCGCGCGCATCAACGGCCAGTACCGCGCGGCGCTCCGGGCCGGCGGCGTGTTCGACGACTGCATGCAGCTGCGCGACGCGACCGGCGCGCTGCGCAGCGTGCGCGTCGTGTGCATGACGCGCGTTCCGCGCGCCTCCGGCGCCGTCCACATGATCATCGGCACGATCGCCGAGGCGCGCGCCAGCGCCGCCTCCGCGGTCCGCGAGGCCGCCGGCGACCTGCTGGCGCGGCTTCCGGTGCTCGTCTGGATCGTCGACGACCAGGGCCGCGTGGTGCACGCGCAGGGCAACGAGCCGCGCCGCTGGGGTGTGCGGGCGGCGCCGAGCCTGCGGCCCCAGTGGGACGAGGCGTTCGAGTTCAAGCCGGAGTCGCGCCTGGCGGTGATGAACGGGATCCAGAAGGCGCTGCGCGGCGAGGCTGCGTTCGATGTCGTCAACGCCCGCACGAGCCGTTCCGGCGGACGACTGCAGCTGCGCAGCCACTTCATTCCTTACACGGGGGCGAAGAGCAACGCGGTGATGGTCCTCGACACCATCGCCTCGCCGACCGAACTGCTCGAGCTCGACAAGCTCAAGCGCAGCAAGGCGCTGTACAAGTCGCTGGTGGAGGCGTCCGCCAGCCTGATCTGGGCCTGCGATCACACCCTGACGCTGACGTTCGTCAGTCGGCGCGCCGCGCGCGAGATCTACGGCTACGAACCGCGCGACCTGCTGGGCCGCCCGATCGATGTGCTGCTGCCGAAGGATGTCGAGCAGCCGGCGGTGCTGAACGCGTTCGACGCACTGCGCGAGGGAAAGCCGATCCGCGACCTCGAGGCGGTCCACCTCACGCAGGACGGGCGCCGCGTCATCGTGTCGATCAGCGCGGTGCCGATGCGCCACCGCGACGGGCGCTTCGCCGGCCTCATCGGCATGAACGCCGACCTCACCGCGCTGAAGTCGCGCGAACGGCGGCTGTCCGAGGCCTTGCGGGTCGAGCGCACCGTGCTCGATTCGGCGGGGCAGGCCATCGCCGTCGTGAAGCAGGGCATGGTGCAGCGCTGCAACGACGCGTTCCTGCGCCTGGCCGGCCTGCCCCCCGACGAACTCGCGAAAGTGCCGGTCGCCGGCGCTCTGCTCGAACAGGAAGACTGGCTCGATGTGACGAGCGCGGCCGACGAGGCGCGACCGCGCGACCAGGCGGTGGTGCGCGAGCTGCGCGTCAGGCGCGGCACCATCCTCGGCGTGGCCGATGCCGCGTGGTGCCAGGTCACGGCGCGTTCCATTGCCGCCGGCGAGTATGTCTTCGTGATCGCCAACATCGACACGTTGAAGCAGCGCGAGGCCAACGCCGTGCACGATGCGCACCACGACGAGCTGACCGGGCTCCCCAACCGCCGCCTGCTGGCGGAGCGCGCCGCGGCCGCGCTGGCAACGTCGGAACTGCGGCAGGTGAGCTGCGCGGTGCTCGCCATCGACCTCGACGGCTTCAAGGAGATCAACGACCGGCACGGCCACGAAACCGGCGACCGCATGCTGCGCGAGATCGCGGCGCGGCTGACCCGCGTGATGCGGCCGCAGGACACCGTCGCCCGGCGCGGTGGCGACGAGTTCGCGGTGCTGGTGCCCGATGTCGGCTCGATGCTGGAAGTCGAGAAGATCGCCGAGCGGCTGCTCAGCGCGGTCGCGCAGCCGGCGACGCTCGCCGAAGGCATCGCCGAGCTGCGGGTGTCGGCAAGCATCGGCGTCGCCCTGGCGCCGGAGCAGGGGCGCGACCTCGAGCGCCTGCTGCAGCTGGCGGACCTCGCGATGTACGACGCCAAGCTGAAAGGCAAGAACCGCTACGCCTTCGCGCACGGCGCGAGCATGCCGGCCAACGTCACGCCGTTAGTGCCGCGCGCGTCGCGGGCGTCCTGAGCTTCTCGATCCACCAGGCCGCGGCCTTGCCGCGCGCATCATTGCGCCAGGCGGCCTTCAGCGCGCTGCTGCGCTCGCCCTGGTCCGTTTCCCTGATCAGCAGTTCGCCGCGCGCGACCGCGTCCGCGATCCGTCCGCGCGGCAGGTAGCCGCAGCCAAGTCCCGCCCGCTGCGCGTCGATCTTCGCGGCCATCGTCGGCACGGTGAGCACGTCGATCGCGCCCGTGAAGCCGGTCGTGCGCGGCGCGAGCTGCCGCGAGGTGTCGCCGACGACGACCTGGCGGTGGCGGCGGATCTCGGTTGTGCCGAGCGGCGGCGCCAGCGCCGCAAGCGGGTGGAAGGGGGCGACGGCGAACACGAGGTCGACCGCGCCGAGTGGCTCCGAGCGGTAGCCGACGCTCAGCCGATGCGGCGCCGGTCCCTCCTCGGACGCGCCGACCGCGAGGTCCGCCCGGCCCGTCAGCAGGGCATCCCAGGTGCCGCCCAGGACTTCCTCCGTCACGCGGACCTGCGTCGGCGCCACCGCGCAGAAGTCGTCCAGCAGCGGCAGGAATCGATCAAATGGAATGATCGTGTCCAGCGCAATCCGCAGTTCGCGCTCCCAGCCGGCGGCCACGCGCTGGACCCGGCGGGTGAGTTCGTCCGCAGCGGCGATCAGGTGACGCCCCTCGCGCAGCAACTCCTCTCCCGCCGGGGTCAGCCGGGCGCGGTAGCCGGCGCGGTCGAACAGCAGCACGTCGAGGTCATCCTCCAGGCGGCGCGCGGCATAGGTCACCGCGGACGGCACCCGTCCGAGTTCCTCGGCGGCGGCCGCGAAGCTGCCGCGACGCGCGATCGCATCGACCAGTTCCAGCGACTCCAGGCTCAGCTTGGCCACAATGATCAAGGTGAAAAGAAGTGAACGAGATCGTGAGTCTATGCCCGATTTCTTTTATCGGGAACGCCGGCACGATGCGCCCCTGGCCGCCCTCGGGCGGAGCGCGACGAACAAGGAGGTCTCCCATGCTTGCCATCAGGCGCAGCGCCGAACGCGGGTACGCGGATCACGGCTGGCTGAAGTCGTTTCACAGCTTTTCGTTCGCGGACTATCACGACCCGCGGCACATGGGCTTCGGGCCCCTGCGCGTCATCAACGAGGACCGCGTCGCGCCGGGCATGGGGTTCGGCACGCACGGTCACCGCGACATGGAAATCATCAGCTACGTGCTCGATGGCGAACTGGCGCACAAGGACAGCCTGGGCAACGGCTCGGTGATCCGTCCGGGCGACGTGCAGCGCATGAGCGCGGGCACCGGCGTGCGGCACTCGGAGTTCAACCACTCGGCAACGCAGGTCACGCACTTCCTGCAGATCTGGATCGTGCCCGGCGTGCAGGGCATCGCGCCGGGCTACGAGGAGAAGCGGTTCGAGACCGCCGACAAGCGCGGCCGGCTGCGTCTCGTGGCGTCGCCCGACGCCGCCGAAGGCTCGGTGACGATCCACCAGGATGCCCGGGTATACGCGGGGCTGTTCGACGGCGACGAGCGTGCGACGCTCGCCGTCGCTCCCGGTCGCCGCGCCTACGTGCACGTGGCGCGCGGCGAGATCGGCGTCGACGGCCAGCGGCTCGCTGCCGGGGACGCGGCGATGATCACGGACGCTGGCCGCGTCGAACTGGCGGGCGGCCGCGACGCCGAGGTGCTGGCGTTCGACCTTCCATGACGGGTTTCGACAACGACGGGAGTAAAGGGGAATGAAGGCAGTGATGAACGACGCGTCCACGCTGATCGGCCGCGTGCTGATCGCGGCGATGTTCGTGTACGCGGGCTACGGCAAGATCGGCGGGTTCGAGGGAACGGCCGCCTACATCGCGTCGAAGGGGCTGCCGCTCGCGCAGCTGCTGGCGGCCGGCACGATCGCGCTCGAGATCGTCGCCGGCGTGATGCTTGCCGTCGGCTGGAAGACACGCTGGGCGGCGTTCGCGCTGGCGCTGTTCACGGTCGCCGCGAGCCTGCTGTTCCACAACTTCTGGGGCTATCCGGCGGACCAGTTCCGGACGCAGCAGCTGTTCTTCCTGAAGAACATGGCGATTACCGGTGGACTGCTGATGATCGTGGCGTTCGGCGCCGGCCGCCTGAGCGTCGACCGGCGCTGAACAGCGGGGCCCGTGGTCAGGCGAGGACGCGCTGCATGAACGCGGCGATGTCGCGGATCTCCTCGGCGCTCACGGAGTGCGGCATCGGGTAGTCGTGCCACTCGACGGCGTACCCGGCCGCCTGCAGCGCGTCGCGCGAGGCGGTCCCGCGGGCCAGCGGCACCACGGGATCCTGCGTGCCGTGCGCCAGGAACAGCGGCACGCCCTTGCTGGCCGCCGAGGCTTCGCGCGAGAACGCATCCGCCAGCGGCAGGTAGCACGACAGCGCGATCAGGCCCGCGAGCGGCTGCGGCTGGCGCAGGCCGGTGTGCAGCGTGATCGCGCCCCCCTGCGAGAAGCCGGCCAGCACGATGCGCGAGCGCGCGACCCCGCGCTCCACCTCGCGCTCGATCAGCGCCTCGACCAGCGCCTGCGACGCGCGGATGCCGTGCTCGTCCTCGCGCCGCACGAGATCGGCGCCGAGGATGTCGTACCAGGCGCGCATCACGTAGCCGCCGTTGATCGTCACCGGCATCGCCGGCGCGTGCGGAAAGACGTAGCGCGCGGCCGGAGCGCCGTGCGTCTCGAGCTCGCGCACGACCGGAACGAAGTCGTAGCCGTCGGCACCGAGGCCGTGCAGCAGGATCACGGTCGCGCCGGGCGAGGGGCTTGTCTGGACTTCAACACATTGCAGCAGTTCGCTCATTGAGGCTTCCGCTGTGCGTTCTTCGGGCGAAACGCCTTGACGACGGCGTCGTGCGTCTCGATGTACGGGCCGCCGATCAGGTCGATGCAATAGGGCACGGCGCCGAAGATCCCGTGCACCAGGGCCTGGCCGTCGGGCGCCTTCAGCCCTTCGAGCGTTTCGGCGATCGCCTTCGGCTGTCCCGGCAGGTTGAGGATCAGCGCGGCGTGGCCCGTGCCTTCCCGCAGCACGCCCACCTGCCGCGACAGTATCGCCGTCGGCACGAACTCGAGCGAGATGCGGCGCATCTGTTCGCCGAAGCCCGGCATCTCGCGCGTCGCGACGGCGAGCGTGGCCTCGGGCGTCACGTCGCGGCGTGACGGGCCGGTGCCGCCGGTGGTCAGCACCAGGTCGCAGCCGACCGCGTCGACGAGTTCGACCAGCGTGGCCTCGATGGCGGCCCGCTCGTCGGCGACCAGTCGCTCGTGGGCCTGGAAGGGGCTGCTCAGCGCGCGCCCGAACCACGCCTTCAGGGCGGGCAGGCCCTGGTCTTCGTACACCCCGCGCGAGGCGCGGTCGGAGATCGACACGAGGCCGAGGATCAGTTCGTCGGGATGCGAGCGTTCAGCCGTCATGCGCGTCGTCGTTGGAAGGGTGGGGTGACAGTTCGTCGTGCAGCCAGCGGTACAGCGCGCGCGCGTGCTTTGGAGGCTGGCCGGCCGCGTGTTCGCGGCGGGCGGCGCGGATCGCCGCTCGCAGCCACTGGACGTCGGCGCCGGGGCGCTCCGACATGAACGCGGTCAGCGCCTCGTCGTCGGCGAGCAGCCGGTCGCGCCAGCGCTCCGCCAGGTGCATCAGCGCGACCGCCGCGCGCGACTCGCCGGTGGCGCGCCCGATGGCGGCGCGGACCGCGTCGGCGTCGACCTGCCGCATCAGCTTGCCGATGTACTGCATGTGGCGTCGCCGGCCTTCGTGGCTGGTCACGCGGTGCGCGAACGCGATCGCTTCGCGCAGTTCATCCGGGAGCTCGACCTGTGCCAGCTGGTCGCGGCCGAGGTCCACCAGCTGCTGTCCGAGCGCCTGCAGCGCGTGCATCTCCTTCTTGCGCTGTGTCTTGCTCGGGCGTTCGTAGCCGTCGGAGGCCTCGTCGTCGGGCTGCGCGTCGGTCGAGGCTGGTGTCGAATCGTGGACTTCCATCATCGTTGTTTATGATACCGGCCACCATCGCAGCACCTCGGCCGCCGTACCGCGGCGCCTCTTCCTCCTGCACAAGCGACGCCGGCCACCCCATGACCATCTTCTCGATCTCCGACGACCGCCTTGCCGACCTCGCGCAGGATGCGTTGAAGCACGCCCGCTCGCTCGGCGCGAGCGACGCGACGTGCGAGGCCAGCGAGTCGACCGGGCTGTCGGTCACGGTGCGCCACCGGCAGGTGGAGACGATCGAGCACACGCGCGACAAGGGGCTGGCCGTCACCGTCTACATCGGCCAGCGGCGCGGCCACGCATCGACGTCCGACTTCTCCAGGGCCGCGATCCGGCAGGCGGTGGAGGCGGCCTACAACATCGCGCGCTTCACGGCCGAGGACGATGCCGCCGGATTGCCGGACCCGGACACCCTGCAACGGAATCCGCCGGACCTCGACCTCTTCCATCCGTGGCTGCTCGACACGGACGAGGCGATCCGGCTGGCGCAGCGCTGCGAGGGCGCCGCGTTCGCGGTGAGCCCGCAGATCGTCAACTCCGAGGGCGCGAACGTCTATACGTCGTCGGGGCACTTCGTGCTGGCCAACACCCGCGACTTCGTCGGCGGCTACCCGTACTCGAGGCACTCGATCTCCGTGTCGCCGATCGCGCGCAACCAGCACGGCATGCAGCGCGACGACTGGTATTCGTCGTCGCGCATCCACGCGGAACTCGCGTCGCCGGAAGCCGTCGGCGACTACGCGGCGCGGCGCGCGCTCGCGCGGCTTTCGGCCCGCAAGCTCAGGACGCGCCAGTGTCCGGTCCTGTTCGAGGCGCCGCTCGCGTGCGGCCTGCTCGGCAGCTTCGTGCAGGCGGCGAGCGGCGGATCGCTCTACCGCAAGGCCTCGTTCCTCGTCGACTCGCTCGGCAAGAAGGTCTTCGCCGACCATGTCTCGCTGCACGAGGATCCGTTCATCCCGCAGGGCGCCGGCTCCAGCCCGTTCGACGAAGAGGGCGTGCGCGGCATGAAGCGCGACGTCGTCGAGCACGGGGTGCTGAACGGCTACTTCCTGTCGACCTACTCGGCGCGCAAGCTGGGACTGAAGTCCACAGGCAATGCCGGCGGGGCCTACAACCTCGAACTGCGCTCGAAGGCCACCGAGGCCGAGGACGACTTCGAGGTCATGCTGCGCCGGCTCGGCACCGGGCTCCTGGTCACGGACCTGATCGGCCAGGGCGTCAATTACGTGACCGGCGACTACTCGCGCGGCGCGAGCGGGTTCTGGGTGGAAAAGGGCGAGATCCGCTATCCGGTCGAGGAGATCACCATTGCCGGCAACCTGCGCGACATGTTCCGGAACATCGCTGGAGTCGGCACCGACCAGGTCGTGCGCGGCAGCAAGGTTGCCGGTTCGGTGCTGATCGACGGCATGAAGGTCGGCGGCGCATGAGCGATGCCCCCGGCGCCGCCTTGCCCCCGCTGTCCCCGTCGCTAGAATTCGGTCGGCGACAGACAGGAGCCGGGGAAGCTACCCCCTTTGAATAACGATAGTCCCGTCGGGACGAGGAGATGTGATGGAGCGGCGTAAGTTTTTGGCAGGTTCGGGAACCGTGGGAGTGGGAGTTGCTGCCGCGGCGCTGATGGCCGCGTGCGGCAAGAAGGAGGAGCCGGCGAAGGCCGAGCCGGCCAAGGCCGACGCCGCGAAGGCTGGCGCCCCCGCGGTGGCGACCGGCGAAGTCCGCTGGCGCCTCGCGTCGAGCTTCCCGAAGTCGCTCGACACGCTGTTCGGCGCGGCCGAAGTCTTCGCCAAGGCCGTCACGACGGCGAGCGGAGGCAAGTTCACCGTCACGGCCCACGCGGCCGGTGAACTCGTGCCGCCCTTCGGCGTGGTCGACGCCGTGCAGAACGGGACGGTCGAGTGCGCGCACACCGCGCCGTACTACTTCTTCGGCAAGGACGAGACGTTCTCGATCGACTGCGCGATTCCCTTCGGCCTGAACTCGCGGCAGATGGCGGCGTGGATGTACGAGGGCAACGGCATGAAGCTGCTGCGGGAGTTCTACGCCAAGTACAACATCGTCAACTTCCCGATGGGCAACACGGGCGCGCAGATGGGCGGCTGGTACCGCAAGGAGATCAGGTCCGTCGGCGACATGAAGGGCCTGAAGATGCGGATTTCCAACCTGGCCGGCGCGGTCTGCACGCGCATGGGGGTGGTTCCGCAGACCCTGCCCGGCGGCGAGATCTACACCGCGCTGGAGAAGGGCACGATCGACGCGGCCGAGTGGGTTGGCCCGTACGACGACCTGAAGCTGGGCTTCAACAAGGTTGCGCCCAACTACTACTACCCTGGCTGGTGGGAAGGCGGGCCGCAGTTGTCGCTGTACGTCAACAGCAAGTCGTACGAGGCGCTGTCGGCCGAGAACAAGGCGATCGTCCAGGCCGCCGCGGCTTACGCGGGCGTCGACCTGCAGGCGAAGTACGACGCACGCAACCCGGGCGCGCTGAAGCAGCTCGTGGCCGACGGCACCAAGCTGCACCGCTTCCCGAAGGACGTGATGGACGCGGCGTTCAAGCACTCCCAGGACATCTACGCGGAGATCAGCGCTAAGAACCCGACCTGGAAGAAGGTCTACGACGACTACATCGCGTTCCGCCGCGACCAGAACCTCTGGTTCCGCTTCTCGGAGGCCTCTTTCGACAACTACATGCAGTCGCTGAAGCTGTAGGCGCCGGATCGCGCGACCCATGTCGCGCCATCGAAACGGGCCGCAATCGCGGCCCGTTTTGCCTTGTGGCGGCGCGCGCTACTTCTTGTCGGCGTCACTCTGCAGCGCCCGCCGCACGGCATCCATGGGGTCTTCCTGCGCCGGCTCGCCGGCGGGCGGAGTCGGCAGGATCTCCCCGCGGCCCGGGGCCTTCGGGTCGTCGGACGCCGGCCCGGCCGGCGTGTCCTGCGGGGAGGCTTCGCCGTAGCCCCCCGGCGCGGCTTCCAGCTCGATCTTGTCGAGGTCGACCGGCGCCTTCGCGCTGTCGCCCACCACCAAGGCCGGGAAGGCGATGACCATCACGACCATGAAGAGCTGGATGGCGATGAACGCCAGTCCTCCCTTGTAGATCTCCGTCGTCGAGACGCCGGCGATCTTCTTGCCGGTGACGCGATCGGGATAGTCGTTCCGCGGCGCCACGCTGCGCAGGTAGAACAGCGCGAAACCGAAGGGCGGCGTGAGGAAGGATGTCTGCAGATTCATCGCCACGATGACGCCGAACCAGATCAGCGCCCAGTGGGCCTGCGTGCCGGCCGGCAGCAGTTCCGGGAGGATCTTTTCCGCAACCGGCGCCAGCAGCGGGATCACGATGAACGCGATCTCGAAGAAGTCGATGAAGCAGCCCAGGATGAAGATGAGGATGTTGACGATGATGAGGAACCCGAGCGCCCCGCCCGGCATGTCCTTGAACAGCGACTCGACGAAGTAGTGGCCCTCGGCGGCGTTGAAGGTGAAGCTGAAGACCGTCGATCCGATCAGGATGAACATCACGAAGCACGACAGCCGCGTCGTGTTCACCAGCGCCTGCTTCAGCAGCGACATCGACAGGCGGCGATGGGAGACTGCCATCAGCAGCGCCCCGACGGCGCCCATCGCGCCGCCTTCCGTGGGCGTGGCCACGCCGAGGAAGATGGTGCCCAGCACGAGGAAGATCAGCACGAGCGGCGGAATCAGCACGAAGGTCACGCGCTCCGTCAGCTTCGACACGAGGCTCAGCCGGAACAGCCGGTTGAGCAGCGCCAGGCCGAGCGCTGTGAGCGAAGCGATCGTCATCGACAGGATGAGGATCTCGTCGCCCGGCGCCGGCAACTGGCGCTCGACCAGCGGATTGATGACGCGCTCGTGCACCTGCGCCCACGCCACTCCGGCCGCGACGGCGATCGCCAGCAGGACCAGCAACGACTTGTGCCCGCTCGCCCCGTTCGCTTCGCGATAGATGCGCGCCTCCTGGGGAAGCGCCGGCGCCCACGATGGCTTGATGATCGAGATGATGATCACGTACAGCGCATAGCAGCCCACCAGCAGCAGCGCCGGCAGGATCGCGCCCGCGTACATGTCGCCGACCGAGCGGCCGAGCTGGTCGGCAAGCACGATCAGGACGAGCGAAGGCGGGATCGCCTGCGCCAGCGTCCCCGAGGCGGTGATCACGCCGGTGGCGAGCGTCCGGTTGTAGCCGTAGCGCAGCATGATCGGCAGCGAGATCAGGCCCATCGAGATCACCGCGGCGGCCACCACCCCGGTGGTTGCGGCGAGCAGGGCGCCGACGAAGATCACGGCCAGCGCTAGGCCGCCGCGGATCGGTCCGAAGACCTGGCCGACCGTCTCGAGCAGATCCTCCGCCATGCCGCTCTTCTCGAGGATGATGCCCATCAGGGTGAAGAACGGCACCGCGAGCAGCGTGTCGTTCTGGATGATTCCCTGCACGCGCAGCGGCAGCGCCTGGAAGAGGGTCGCGGGGAACAGGCCGACCTCCATCCCGATGAACCCGAACGCGAGGCCGGTGGCCGCCAGCGAGAACGCGACCGGAAAGCCGGTCAGCAGGAACACCAGCAACCCGCCGAACAGCAGCGGCACGAAGTTCGCGGCGATGAACTGGCTCACTTCCGCGCCGCCTCCGCCGGTTCGCCGCCGATGGCCTGCGCCTGCGGCGTCTCCGGATGCGCCAGCGGGTCGGGGATCAGCCCCTTGAGGAACGCGACGCGCTTGACCAGTTCGGAGGCGGCCTGGCCCAGCAGCAGCACCATGCCAAGCGGCACCAGCGCCAGCACCGGCCAGCGGATCAGGCCACCGGCGTTCTGCGACATCTCGCCTGACTGCCACCCCTTCATGAACAGTGGCCAGGACAACTGCAGCAGGATCCACGCGAGCGGCGCCAGGAACGCGACGATGCCGACGATGTCGATGATGTTGCGGGTCCGCGCGCTCAGACGGCCCGAGATGAAGTCGATGCGGACGTGCGCGTTGTGCAGGAAGGTGTAGCCGGCGCCCAGCAGGAACACCGCCGCGAACAGGTACCACTGCAGTTCCAGCCATGCGTTCGAGCCGACGCTGAACACCTTGCGCACGATGGCGTTGGCGGCGCTGACGATGACCGTCGTGAACAACGCCCAGATCAGAATGCGCCCGACCCACTCGCTGATCGCATCCATTCCGCGTGACAGGCGGAGCAGGAACTGCATGAGGTCCTCCCTGATGGCGCCGCGCCTCAGGTCGCCAAGGCTCGGCGGGGCGCGGTCATTCTAGCTTCTGCCTCGCGCGACCCTCAGGCCTTGGCGAGGCGAGCGCGCCACCGCGCGACCTGCGACTGCACTTGGACCGGTGCCGTGCCGCCGACGTGATCGCGCGCGGCGAGCGAGCCCGCGGTCGTCAGCGCGGCCCGTACATCGTCGGTGACGTGCGGAGCGAGCCGCTGCAGGTCGGCAATCGGCAGGGCGTCGAGCGCGCAGCCGCGCTCCACGGCGAGCCGCACCGCGCGGGCAACGGCCTCGTGGGCGTCGCGGAAGGGCATGCCCTTGCGCACCAGGTAGTCGGCAAGGTCGGTCGCCGTCGAGTAGCCCTCGCTGGCCGCCTGTTCCATCGCGGCGGCGTTGACTTCCAGGCCGGGCAGCATTTCGGCGAAGGCGCGCAGCGTGTCGGCCAGCGTGTCGACGGTGTCGAACACTGGCTCCTTGTCTTCCTGGTTGTCCTTGTTGTACGCGAGCGGCTGGCCCTTCATCAGCGTGAGCAGGGCCGTGAGGTTGCCATACACCCGGCCGCTTTTGCCCCGCGCGAGTTCGGGGACGTCGGGGTTCTTCTTCTGCGGCATGATCGACGAGCCGGTCGTGAAGCGGTCGGGCAGGCGCACGAAACCGAAGCGCGGGCTCATCCACAGGACCAGCTCTTCGGACAGGCGCGACACGTGCATCATCGCGATCGCGCCGGCCGCGCAGAACTCGATGGCGAAGTCGCGGTCGCTGACGGCGTCGAGCGAGTTGGCGGCCACGGACTCGAAGCCGAGCCGCTCGGCCACGAAGGCGCGATCGATCGGGAAGGTCGTTCCAGCCAGGGCCGCCGCGCCGAGGGGCAGCCGGTTGATCCGCCGGCGCGCGTCGACGAAGCGTTCGCGGTCGCGTTCGAACATCTCCACGTACGCGAGCAGGTGGTGGCCGAACGTCACGGGCTGCGCCACCTGCAGGTGCGTGAACCCGGGCATCACGGTGGCGGCGTGACGCGAGGCCTGTTCCACCAGCGCGGCCTGCACCCGCTGCAGCAGGCCGACGATGCCGTCCACCTCGCCGCGCAGCCACAGCCGGATGTCGGTCGCCACCTGGTCGTTGCGCGAGCGTCCGGTGTGAAGGCGCTTGCCGGCGTCGCCGACGAGGTCGGTCAGCCGCTTCTCGATGTTCAGGTGCACGTCCTCGAGGTCGATTCGCCACTCGAACGTGCCCTGCTCGATCTCGCCGCGGATCTGCCCGAGCCCGCGCTCGATGTCGGCGAGGTCTGCCGCGGAAATGATGCCGGCCCGCGCGAGCATCGCGGCGTGGGCGAGCGACCCTTCGATGTCGGCGAACGCGAGCCGACGGTCGAACCCGACCGACGCGGTGTAGCGAAGCACGAAGTCGGCCACCGGTTCGTCGAATCGGCCCGACCAGGCACTGCTTTTCGAGGCAAGCGGGTTCGCGGGTTGCGCAGGGTGCTCTGACATAATCGATTCGAGGGTCGGCGCTCTCGGGCAGCCTTGCCTGTCGCCGTGTGGTTGTCGTTCGCGGGGATTATAGGTTTGAAGACATCGCCACCCGCACTGAAGGGACCGCTCGCGCGAGACGAGACCGCGGTGCCGACGCCGAGGCGCGTGATTCCGGACGGCTGCAACCTGGGCGTGCTGCTGCGCGCGATCGGCTTCGTCTTCGCCCTGGCGGCCTGCGCGGCGCTCGGCGGCTCGGGTTCGGCGAACGAGGCAGTCGATTCTCTCCTGTACGCAATGTCGTTCGCCGTGCCGGGCACGCTCGGGACGCTGGTGCTCTGGTGCGCGGCGCGCCGCGCGCTGTCCGACTTCGGCATGCCGCTGCAGCGCGCGATCGCCTGGTTGATCCCGGGACTCGTCGCCGGCGCGCTCGCGCTCCTGTTTTCCGCGCCGGGTGGGCTATGGGCATTCCCGGCACACTTCGCGACCGCCTTCGTGCTCGGCGCCGGGTTCCAGCATTACTACGAGCTGCGCGAGCGCGCGTTCTCGCCGGCGGTGGTCGAGGCGAAGTACCAGGCACTGCAGTCGCGCATACGGCCGCACTTCCTGTTCAACAGCCTGAACGCGGTGCTGTCGGTGATCCGCACGGAGCCGGCCAAGGCCGAGCGGATGCTGGAGAGCATCGCCGAACTGTTCCGTGCGGTCATGGCCGATACGCGGAAGTTGGTGCCTTTGCAGCAGGAAATCGAGCTTTGCCGCGACTACGTGGAGATCGAACAGACGAGGTTGGGAAATAGGCTGGCTGTCGACTGGCAAATCGGGGCATACCACCCCCGGGCAAAGGTGCCACAGTTGCTCCTGCAACCGGTCATCGAGAACGCGGTCCGCTACGGCGCGGAGAAGCTGGCAGGCAAGGCCGACATCGTGGTGCGCGTTCGCCAGCACGGATTCACGCTGGAGATCTTCGTCAGCAACCCGATCGCCCCGGATCGACCGGAGCGGGAGGGCAACCAGATCGGCCTCGCCAACATCAGGGGCCGCCTGGCGCTGATCTACGACCTCGAGGCCAAGGTGGAGACCCGGATGCGCCGTGACCGGTTCGAGTTGACGATGACTCTGCCGGTGGAACGGCGCAGCTGAGCTGGAGCAACGATGCTGAACGTGATGATTGTCGACGACGAACCTCCGGCCCGGGCGCGCCTCGGCCAGGTTCTGCGCGACTGCTCGCAACAGGTGTCGTTGCAGCTCGTCGGTGAGGCCGAGGGCGGGATTCGCGGCCTCGAGGAGGCGGACCGGTTGCGGCCCGACGTCGTGCTTCTCGACGTGAACATGCCGGACATGAACGGCATCGAGGTGGCGCGCCACCTGGCGCAACGGCAGAACCCGCCGGCCGTGATCTTCGTGACGGCCTATGACGAACACGCGCTCGAAGCCTTCGAGGTGCAGGCGCTCGACTACCTGATGAAACCCGTACGCGCAGAACGTCTCGTGGCCGCCCTTGCGCGCGCCGAACGCTTCCGGACCAACGAGCCCCGGATCGAGGAACTGGCCAAGAACATCGGCGCGGTGCGGTCGCACCTGACCGTGTCCGAACGCGGCCGCATGATCCTCGTCGCGGTGGAGGAGATCGTCTACCTCCGCGCCGAACTGAAGTACGTCACGATCAAGACGCCGACGCGCGAGTACCTGACCGAGGAGTCGCTGACCTCCCTCGAGTCGGAATTCGGTGACCGCTTCGTCCGCATCCACCGCAACGCGCTGGTCGCGCGCAACTCCATCCTCGGCTTCCAGCGCGTCCGCGGCACCGTGGACGACGACGGCGAAGCGTCCGAGGGCCACTGGGAAGTGCTCCTGAAGGAAGTCTCGGAGCGCCTCCCGATCAGCCGCCGGCAGTGGCCGACGGTCAAGGCTGCCGCCAAGGTCTAGCGTTCTCGCCGCGGTCCCGAGCGGCGGCAAGCTCGCTGTCGCTTGAGTCTTCTCGCCCCTCGCCGAGCAGCGCAGCGAAGTCGGCGCGTCAGCGCCGACCACCCCGGAGGAGCACCTGGCGCTCCCCGCCCGCCGCAGTTGGCGCGCCACACCAGGACACCGCGAGTTGAGTCGGCCGCCCCGGTAGACTTCGTCGCCTCGACGAATCGGAAGCGATCACATGAATGCACCGCAACGGGTCGTCATCGCGACCCGCGAGAGTCCGCTGGCGCTGTGGCAGGCCGAGCACGTCCAGGCCCTGTTGCGCCAGCAGGGCGCCGCGGTCGACCTGCTTGGCATGACCACGCGCGGCGACCAGATCCTCGATCGCACGCTGTCGAAAGTCGGCGGCAAGGGCCTGTTCGTCAAGGAACTCGAGGTCGCGCTGCTGGAAGGCCGAGCGGACCTCGCGGTGCACTCGCTGAAGGACGTGCCGATGGAACTGCCGCCCGAGTTCGAACTCGCGGCGGTCATGACGCGCGAGGATCCGCGCGACTGCGTCGTGTCGACTCGCTACGCGGCGCTCGAAGCGATGCCGGCGGGCGCCCGCATCGGCACCTCGAGCCTGCGCCGCGAACTGATGCTGCGCGCGCGCTTTCCGCACCTGTCGATCCAGTCGATCCGTGGCAACGTCGGCACCCGGCTGGCGAAGCTCGACCGCGGCGAATTCGACGCGCTCGTGATGGCCGCCGCCGGGTTGAAGCGCCTCGGCCTCGCCGATCGCATCCGCCAGATCATCCCGACCGCGGTGTCGCTGCCGGCGCCGGGACAAGGCGCGCTCGGCATCGAAGTGCTGCGCGCGCATCCCACTGCGCGGTCGCTGCTTGCGCCACTGGACGATCCGTCGACGCGCGCGGCGACGGCCGCCGAGCGCGGCGTATCGCGCGGGCTGGGCGGCAGTTGCCAGGTGCCGCTGGCGGCCTACGCCGAAGTCGAAGGCAGCGAGCTGCGCCTGCGCGCGCTGGTCGGCAACGCGGCCACCGGAGAGTTCGTGGAGACGGAGATCCGGGGGCCGCTGACCGACCCCGATGCGATCGCGGCGGAGGCGGTCGCGCGCCTGAAGGCCGACGGCGCGCTTCGACTGCTCGGCTCGGCCTGAACCGCGCCGGCCGATGCGTGCACCGGTCATCGTCACCCGTCCGGCGGCGCCCGGCCAGCGTCTGGTGGCGGCGCTGCGAAGAGGCGGCGGCGAGGTTGCGTGGTGGCCCGCTTTCGACATTGCGCCGCCGGCGAACGAGGCGACGGTGCGCCAGGCGCTCGACCACCTGGCCGACTATGACCTCGCGCTGTTCGTCAGTCCGAACGCCGTCCACGCGACCGCGGAGCGACTTGCTGCGGACTGGCCGGCCTCGACCGTGATCGGCGCGGTCGGGGCGAGCACGCGCGACGCCGCCGTGGCCGAACTGCCGGGTGGCAGCGCCGCCGCCATCGTGGCGCCGGACGACGGTGACGAGTCCGGCTCGGAGGGATTCTGGCGCGCGTGGCGTGCGACAGGACGGCGCGCGCGTCGCGTGCTGGTGCTGCGTGCCGCCACCGGGCGCGACTGGATCATCGACCAGTTCCGTGCGGCCGATGCCGAGGTGGACGCGCTGGCGGTCTACGACCGTTCGCCGCGCGCGCTGTCGGCAGGCGATCGGACCCGCCTGGTCGGCTGGATGCACAACGGTGTCCCGCCGATCACGGTCGTCAGCAGCGCCGAGGCGGTCGGCGCGATCCTGGAGCAGGTGCAAAGGGTCGAGGGTGCCGCCGAGTGGCTGCGGCGCGGCTTCGCCATCGCCACCCATCCGCGCGTGGCGCAGCGGCTTCGGGCGGCCGGATTCGCGAACGTCGAAGCTTGTGCTCCGGAGGACTCCGCAGTGATCGGCAAGCTAGAATCGATGCAGGGTTGATCACCGCCTCCCGGTGGCCCGCGCCGCGACCGCAACGTCGCATCCACTGCTGCCGCTGTCTCGTCGAACGTGAGCACCGAACCGACCACAAGCCCGGAATCGGCGGTCGCGCCAACCGCGGTCGTCGAGCCCGTTGGCGCCGCGCCGACCGCGCGCGCGGGCGTGCCGTGGCTGGCGCTGCTGGCGCTGCTGCTCGTCGCGGCCGTCGGCGCGTTGACATACACCCAGTTCGCCGCGGTCAAGCGCGAGACGGCGCTCCGCTTGGCGGAGCTGCAGCAGGCGGCGGCCGCTGCCACGGAGACCGCGACGCGCGCCGACGCGGAAGCGCGCGCGGCGCGACAGCAGGCTGCCGTGCTCGAGGCGCGCCTCGCCGAAGTCGAGAGCCAGCGCGAGGCGCTCGAGCAGCTGTACGCGGATCTGTCGCGCGGCCGCGACGAGGCCGCGCTCGTCGAAGTGGAGCGGCTGATCACGCTTGGCGCGCAGGAACTGCAGATCTCCGGCAGCGTGCCGACCGCGCTCGCCGCGCTGCAGACGGCCGATACGCGACTGGCCCGCCTCGAGTCGCCTCGCTTCCTGCCGTTGCGGCGCGTGCTCGCGCGTGACATCGAGCGGCTCAGGGCCGCGCCGGCCGTCGACATCACCGGCATCGCGCTCAAGATCGATCAGTTGATGGCGGGCTCGGAGAGCTGGCCGCTGCTGGCGGACGCGAGCCCGGCGGCACCCGCGACAGCGACGTCGCGCCAGGATCCGCCGCCGCCGCGCCACCTCGAGTGGTGGGAGCGCACGCTGGACTCGATCCAGCGCGAACTCGGCGAGTACCGGGACCTGATCCGCATCCGGGCCGTCGAGGCACCGGACGCCATGCTGCTTGGACAGCAAACGCAGCTGATGGTCCGGCAGCAGCTGCGACTGCGGCTGCTCAATGCCCGCCAGGCGCTGCTCGCGCGCAATGACCGGCTGTACCGCGCGGACCTTGCCGAGGCGCAGGCGCTTCTGAACCGCTACTTCGACGTGCGACAACGCGACACCGCGGCGGCGCTCGCTTCGATGAAGCAGCTCGCCTCGGCGCCGCTGTCGGTCGAGACGCCGAACATCAACGACAGCGTGTCCGCGGTGCGCGCCGTGCGGACCGCCCCGGGTCGATAGCGATGCGCTGGCTGACGTCGGCCTTGCTGCTCGCGGTGCTGGCGGCAGTCGTCGCGCTGATCCTGCAGATCAACGCCGGCAACGTCGCGTTCCTGGTGCATCCATACCGGATCGACGTTTCGCTGAACCTGTTCATCGTCGCGCTGGTGATCCTGCTGGCGGTCGTGTACTGGATCGCCCGCGCGATCCAGAAAGTGGCGGACTTTCCGGAGCAGGTGAAGTTGTATCGCACGCGCCGGGAGGAGATCGGCGGCCAGCAGGCGCTGATCGAGGCCGTGAGAAGCCTGCTCGAAGGACGCTTCGCGCGGGCCGAGAAGGCCGCGCGCGCGGCGCAGTCGTCCGACACGACGGCGGGCGTGGCGGCGCTGATCGGCGCGCGCGCCGCGCACCGGATGCAGGAGTACGAACGGCGCGACGAGTGGCTGCACCGCGCCGAGGGCGATCGGGCGATGCAGACCGCGCGCCTCGTGACCAGCGCGGAGATGTGGACGGAGCAGCGCGAGAACGACTCGGCGCTCGACGCGATCGACCGTCTCCACGGCGCCGGCGCGCGGCACATTCATGCCACGCGGATCGCGCTCAATGCCAACCTGCAGTCCGGCCGCTGGGACGACGCGCTGAAGGCCGTGCGACTCCTCGAGAAGCGCAACGCCCTGCATCCGGTCCTGGCCCGCAAGCTGAAGCACGCGATCTACCGGGAGCTGATGCTCGCGCAGCGCCACGATCCCGTCGCGCTCGAGGCATCGTGGCGCGGCCTGCCCCAGGCCGATCGGGAACTGCCCGAGATCGCGCTGGAGGGCGCACGGCTGCTGAACGTCGCGGGACGCGGCCACCTCGCCGCAGAAGTCATCGAGACCGCCCTCGGCAAGTCCCCGGCCGCGTGGGACGACATGGCGGAGCGGCTGCTCGACGAGTACGCACGGGCGCAGGCCTTCCCTGCGCGCAGCCAGCTGGAGCGCGCGGAGGCGTGGCTGGCGCAGGCGCCCCCGAGCGGGCTGGTCCGCGCGGCGCTGCTGCGCGCGGCAGGATTGATCTGCCTGCGGGAGCAACTGTGGGGCAAGTCGAAGGGATACCTCGAGAACAGCCTCACGGAGGCGAAGCACCCGTCGACGTTCCTCGCGCTCGCGCGGCTCGCCGAGACCGTGGGTGACGAGGCCGAGGCGGCACGGCAGTACCGCGAGGCGGCGCTCGGCTTCGCGCATCTGCCGTCGGCGGCGACCGACAGCGCGATGGCTGCCATGCGCGCGAGCATGCGTGACATCACGCACTAGCAGCGCACTGGCTTCGCTTGAAACGTGGTTCCGGGCCGCATGCCTGCAGGCCCGATCCGGCGGCGCCGGCGCTTAGCCGAGGACACGTGCCGGCCGGGAGCAGCGCGCGCGGCCGGGCGGGCAGCGGGTCACGCCGGACTCCGGCCTCTGCGTCGACCGTGGTGAAATCGGGGTATGGCGGAACTCAACCAGATCCTCCTCGTCGCTTCGCTGCTGCTGTTCGGTGCGATCGCGCTGTCGGCCGCATCGCAGCGGCTCGGGGTCCCTTCGCTGCTGGTCTTCCTCGCGGTCGGGCTCGTCGCCACCGAACTGCCCGGCGCGCCGAGCATCTCCATTCCGGTTTCGACCGCAGCCTTGATCGGCAACCTGGCGCTGGCCGTCATCCTGCTCGATGGCGGGCTGCGCACGCGGTTCGGCACGCTGCGGATGGTCGCCGCGCCGGCGCTGACCCTGGCCACGCTCGGCGTGTTCATCACGGCGTCGGTACTGGGCGCGATCGCGGTCATGCTGCTCGGCCTCGACTGGAAGTACGGGCTGCTGCTCGGAGCGATCGTCGGATCGACCGACGCGGCGGCGGTGTTCGCGCTGCTCGGCGGCGGCGGGCTGCGGCTGAACGAGCGCGTCGAGGCGACACTGGAAGTGGAGTCCGGCCTGAACGATCCGATGGCGGTCTTCCTGACGATCGCGACGATCGAACTGATCCGCGTGCCCGGCAGCGGCATTGCACAGATCGCCCCGCTGTTCGCCCAGCAGCTGCTGGTCGGGCTGGCCGTGGGGTGGGCGCTGGGCCGCCTGCTCGCTCGCGTGGTGGCGCGCATCCGGCTGAGCGAGGGCCTGTACGTGCTGCTGATCCAGTCGGGCGGCCTCATCATCTTCGCGGCTGCGAACGTGCTCGGCGGCAGCGGATTCCTGGCGATCTACCTGGCCGGCATGATCGTCGCCAACCAGCGGCGCCACGTGACGGTCGACGTGCTTCGGGTAAGCGACGGCTTTGCGTGGCTCGCCCAGGCCACGATGTTCCTGCTGCTGGGCGTGATCACCGACATCGCGCAACTGCTGACGGTCGTGACCGCCAAGGTGCTGGTCGTCGTGATCGCGCTGATGCTGGTCGCGCGTCCGCTCGCTGCCGCGATCTGCCTGCTGCCCTTCCGCTATACGCGCCGGGAAGTCGCCTTCATCGGCTGGGTCGGCCTGCGCGGCGCTGTGCCGATCGTGCTCGCGCTGTTCCCGCTGCTTGCCGGACTGCCGCAGGCTTCGACGCTGTTCCACATAGCCTTCCTGATCACGCTGATGTCGCTGCTGCTGCAGGGAAGCACGCTGGGCTTCGCTGCGCGCCTGGCCGGCGTGCAGCGTCCGCCAGCCTCGCGGGCGCTGTCGAGCGCCACCCTGGAGGGTGGCGAGCCGCCGCGCGAGGTGGTGCAGTTCCGCGTGTACGAGGCTTCGCAGGCGACCGCGGGGCCGCTGGCGGGCATCGAGTGGCCCGAGCAGGTCCGCCTGGTCGAAGTTTGCCGTGGCGATCGCATCGTCGAAGCCGAGCGGCTGCGCCCGGGCGACGTCGTCACGGTGATCGCGACCGAGGCGGCGCTGCCGGAACTGGAGGTCCTGCTCGGTCCGCCGGCGCCGGTCGGCGAGCTCACACTCGACCCGTCGGCGTCGATCGGCGACCTGTTCGAGTACTACGGCGCGACGCTGCCCGCGGATGCCGATCCTGCGACGAAGCTCACCGAGTTCGTGGCGCGCCGGCTGCACCGCCGCGCGGCGGCGGGCGACGTCCTCGACGTGAGCGGCCTGACGCTGACGGTGCGGCAGGCCGGCGACGGCGTTGTGCGTCGCGTCGGCCTGCGGCTGTCCGGCGGCGCGCGCTGAGCGGACGCAGCGCGCGCCGTCGGCTATCCGTGCCGGATCGCGATGGTCTTCAGCGTGGTGAATCCGAGCAGCGCCTCGAAGCCCTTTTCGCGGCCGTAGCCGCTCGACTTCACGCCGCCGAAGGGCAGCTCGACGCCCCCGCCCGCTCCATAGTTGTTGACGAACACCTGGCCCGATCGCAGCCTGCGCGCCATCCGCAACTGGCGCGCACCGTCGCGCGTCCAGACGCCGGCGACGAGGCCGAAGTGCGTGCCGTTGGCGAGCGCGATGGCCTGCTCCTCGCTCTCGAACGGCATGGCGACGAGCACCGGGCCGAAGATCTCCTCCTGGGCGAGCCGATGGCTCGCGGGCACGTCGCGCAACAGGGTCGGCGCCTGGTAGAAGCCGGTCTGCGGGGCGTCCTCGTCGACGTGGCCCTGCGCCGCCATCGGGATGCCGTCGCGCTGCGCCTGGCTCAGGAAGTCCCAGACGCGCTGCAGCTGGTTCTGGCGGATCAGCGGGCCGACGTCGAGGTCGGCGAGGGCGGGGCCCACGCGCAGCGCCGCCATGGCCTTGCCGACGCGCTCGACGAGCGCCTCGTAGACGGGCCGATGCACGAGCAGGCGGCTGCCCGCGGAGCACGTCTGCCCGGCGTTCTGCACGATGGCATTCAGCACGACCGGGGCCACGTCTTCGAGGCTTGCATCGTCGAACACGATCTGCGGGGACTTGCCGCCGAGCTCGAGCGTGACCGGGCAGTGGTGCCTCGCGGCCGCCTGCGCGACCGCGGTGCCGGTGACGGGCGAACCGGTGAACGAGATGTGATCGATGCCGGGATGCGCCGACAGCGCCGCGCCGGCTTCGGCGCCGTACCCCGTGACGATGTTCAGCGCGCCTTCCGGAAAGCCGGCCTCGGCCGCGAGTTCGGCCACGCGCAGCAACGACAGGCACGCGTCCTCCGCGGGTTTCACCACGCACGCGTTGCCGGCGGCGAGGGCGGCGCCGACGCTGCGGCCGAAGATCTGCAGCGGGTAGTTCCACGGCACGATGTGCCCGGTCACGCCGTGCGGCTCGCGGATCGTGAACACCGTCATGCCGGCCTGGTACGGGATGGTCTCGCCGTGCAGCTTGTCGGCCGCACCGGCGTAGTACTCGAAGTAGCGCGCGATCGCGGTCGCATCGGCGCGCCCCTGTTTCAGCGGCTTGCCGGTGGTGCGCGATTCGAGCTGGGCCAGTTCCTCGTGATGGTCGGCGACGGCCTGCGCCAGCTTCATCAGCAGTCGCCCGCGCTCGGTGGCGGTCATGCGGCCCCAGGGTCCGTCGAGCGCCTCGCCGACGGCGCGGCGTGCCGCGGTCACGGCCGCGTCGATGTCGGCGGCGGTGCCGCGCGCGATGCGGGCGAACGCCTTGCCGTCCGAGGGATCGACCACGTCGATCGCCTGTCCGGTCGCCGACGCGACCCAGCGGTTGTCGATGAAATGGTGCGACCCGTTGGTCGCGGTCCAGCCGCCGTCCATGGCGCGCCTCCCTGTGTCCCTGACGCCCGATTATTGAGCAAACCGGGGTGCGCTCAAACCCGCTCGCGGCGCGCGACCCGCGGTCAGTAGAATCGCGTCTCCTCACAGGACCATCGTCATGAGCCTCGACAACGTACCCGCCGGCCGCAACGTTCCCGATGAGTTCAACGTAATCATCGAAATCCCCGCGCACGCGGACCCGATCAAGTACGAGGTCGACAAGGAGACCGGCGCGGTGTTCGTCGATCGCTTCATCGGCACGGCGATGCACTACCCATGCAACTACGGCTATGTGCCGAAGTCGCTGGCCGACGACGGCGACCCGCTCGACGTGCTGGTGATCACGCCGTTCCCGCTGCAGCCCGGCGTCGTGGTGCGCTGCCGCCCGCTGGGCGTGCTGAAGATGGAGGACGAGGCCGGCGGCGACTCGAAGCTGCTCGCGGTGCCGATCGACAAGGTCCTGCCCTGGTACAGGCACTGGCAGCAGTGGTCTGACATCGCGCCCGAGCGGCTCGCGCAGATCCAGCACTTCTTCGAGCACTACAAGGATCTCGAGAGCGGCAAGTGGGTCAAGGTGCTCGGCTGGGAAGGGCCGGACTCCGCGCGCAAGGACATCGTCGACGCCGTCCGCGCGTACGACGCGGCCTCGCCGAAGCCCGCCTTCTAGGGCGGGCGCCGGCCGCTCAACCGCCTGGCGCCTCGCGCAGGGCATCGCGCCGCAGCGCGCTGCGTTCGTTCAGTTCGTCGACGTACGCCTCGATGCCGCCGTGCTCGCGCTCGAGGTAGCGCTGCACCGCTTCGTTGAAGGCCGGGTGCGACAGCCAGTGCGACGAGAAGGTCGTGACGGGCTCGAAGCCGCGGGCGAGCTTGTGCTCGCCCTGTGCGCCGCCTTCGAAGACCGCGAGCCCGCGTTCGATCGCGAACTCGATCATCTGGTAATAGCTGGTCTCGAAGTGCAGGCATGGCACCGTCTCGAGGGCGCCCCAGTAGCGTCCGTACAGGCGTTCGGCGTCGAACAGCGCGAGCGCGGAGGCGATCGGCCGGCCGTCGCGCTGCGCGACCACGAGCAGCAGGGTCTCGGGCATCGCCTGCGCCAGCGCGAGGAAGAAGGCGCGCGTCAGGTACGGCGTCGAGTGATGTGCGGCGTAGGTGTGCGCATAGCAGCGCGCGAAGAACGCCCAGTCGGCCTCGCCGATGTCGGCGCCGACCTTGCGGACGAACGTCACGCCCGCGTCTGCCACTTTCCGGCGCTCCGCGCGCACCTTCTTGCGTTTCGGCTGTGTCAGTGCCGCGAGGTAGTCGTCGAACGCCGCGTAGCCGCGGTTGAACCAGTGGAACTGCACCGAGCGCCGCGTCATCTGGCCCAGCGCATCGAGTTGCCCCGCGTCGGCCTCGGGGAGGAAGAGCGTGTGGATCGACGAGAGTCCGGACGCCTCGGCATGCCGCTGCAGCGCGGCCGCGAGGGCAGCGCGCGCCGCGGCGTCGACGGCCAGCAGGCGCGGGCCCGGCACCGGAGTGAACGGGATCGCGACCAGCCACTTGGGGTAGTAGTCGACACCGTGCCGCTGGTGAGCGTCGGCCCAGGCCCAGTCGAACACGTACTCGCCGTAGGAGTGGTGCTTGCGGTACAGCGGCGCGGCCGCCTTCAGCTCGGTGCCGCTCCACAGCGTGAGGTGGTGCGGCTCCCAGCCCGTGCGCTCGCTCGCGCATCCGCTCGCCTGCAGGGCATGGAGGAACTCGTGGCGGACGAATGGGTTCGCGGCCCCGTGCTTCAGCAACGCATTCCAGCGTGCGGCCCCGATCGCCGTCAGGTCGCTCACGATGCGCGTGCAATAATTCGTCGATCCCGCCTGCACCACCTTCACCGCCGCATCGTCAATGAGCTCGAACGTCAAAGTCGCGGTCGCGCAGCTGAATTGCACCGTCGGCGACTTCGAGGGCAACAGCCGGAAGATCCTGGACGCAGCGCGACGCGCGGCTGCCGCCGGGGCGCATGTCCTGCTCACGCCGGAACTGTCGCTGACGGGCTATCCGCCCGAAGACCTGCTGCTGCGCCGGGCATTCTACGCAGCGACCGACGCGGCCCTGCAGAAACTGTGCGCGCAACTGCTGCAGTTTCCCGAGATGAAGGTCGTGGTCGGCCACCCCCTCGCGCGCGAGGGCCGGCGCTTCAACGCGGCGTCGGTGATCGCGGACGGCATGGTGATCGGCACGTACTGCAAGCACGACCTGCCGAATTACGACGTCTTCGACGAACAGCGTTACTTCACGCCTGACAACCGGCCGTTCGTCTTCGAAGCCGGCGGCACGGCCTTCGGCATCAACATCTGCGAGGACACCTGGTTCGCGTACGCGCCCGAGTGCTCGCGGGCGGCGGGCGCCGATGTCCTGCTGGTGCTCAACGCGTCGCCGTTCCACCTCGGCAAGCAGCAGCAGCGGCTGCAGATCATGCGGGCCAACGTCTGCCGGTTCGGCATGCCGGCGGTCTACGCGAACCTTTCGGGCGGGCAGGACGAACTCGTCTTCGACGGCGCTTCTTTCGTGCTCGATGCGCAGGGCAACGTGGTCGCCAGCGCGGCGCACTTCGAAGAGGCGCTGCTGCTCGTCGACTTCGTGGACGGCGCGCCGCAGAAGGGCGAACGCGTCGTCGAGCCTTCGCACGAGGCGCTCGCCTATTCGGCGCTGGTCACCGGCGTGCGCGACTACATCGGCAAGAACGGCTTCCCGGGCGCGCTGATCGGCCTGTCGGGCGGCGTCGACTCCGCGCTCACGCTGGCGATCGCGGTCGACGCGCTGGGCGCCGAGCGGGTGCGCGCGGTGATGATGCCGTCGCAGTACACGTCGCAGATGAGCCTCGACGACGCGGCCGAACTCGCGGGCAACCTGGGCGTGCGCTACGACATCCTGCCGATCAAGCCGGCGTTCGACGCCTTCCTGTCCACCCTCGCGCGCGAGTTCCGCGGGCTGCCGTGGGACACGACCGAGGAGAACCTGCAGGCGCGCATCCGCGGCACGCTGCTGATGGCGCTGTCGAACAAGTACGGGTCGATCGTGCTGACGACCGGCAACAAGTCCGAGACGGCGGTCGGCTACTCGACGCTGTACGGCGACCTCGCCGGCGGCTTCGCCGTCATCAAGGACATCCTGAAGACACTGGTGTACCGGCTGTGCAGCCATCGCAACGGGATCGCGCCGGTCATCCCCGAACGCATCCTGACGCGCGCGCCGAGCGCCGAGCTGAAGGACAACCAGACCGACCAGGACTCGCTGCCGCCCTACGAGGTGCTCGACCGCGTCATCGAGCTCTACATGCAGGAAGGCCTGGCGATCCCGGACATCGTGGCCGAGGGCCTCGACGAGTCGGTGGTGCGGCGCGTCGTGCGGATGATCCGCATCTCCGAGTACAAGCGGCGGCAGTCGCCGGTCGGCATCCGCGTGACGCACCGCGGCTTCGGCCGGGACTGGCGCTATCCGATCACCAACCGCTTCCGCGAGGAGAGCGCCTGAGCGGGCGGTACGATCCACATAGAATCCCTCTGAATCGATCGGGAAAGACCATGAAACAGATCACCGCTGTCATCAAGCCGTTCAAGCTGGACGAAGTGCGCGAGGCCCTGGCCGACGTCGGCGTGAACGGGCTCACGGTCACCGAAGTCAAGGGCTTCGGCCGCCAGAAGGGGCACACGGAGCTGTATCGCGGGGCCGAGTACGTGGTCGACTTCCTGCCCAAGGTGAAGGTCGAGGCGGTCGTGCCGGACGCGCTGGTCGAACGCGCGATCGAAGCCATCATGAAGGCGGCCCGCACCGGCAAGATCGGTGACGGCAAGATCTTCGTGCGGCCGGTCGAGCAGGTGATCCGCATCCGCACCGGCGAAGAGGGCGAAGCGGCGGTCTAGGACCTGTCAACGCCCGGATCGCGCATGCGCGCGCCAGGCGTCAGTTGGCCTTCGCCGCGCCCGCCTACTTCAGGGACCAGTCGCGGCGCCACGCGATCAGTCGCGCGGCGGTGATCAGCCCGGCCGAGGCCCACAGCGCCAGCGCCTCGTCGGCGCCGACGCCGCGCAGCAGCACATAGAACCAGCAGCCGATGAACGCGGTGATCGCGTACGGGCGATTGTCGCGCAGCACGATCGGCACCTCGTTGAGGATCACGTCGCGCAGGACGCCGCCGAACACGCCGGTGATCACGCCCATCATCGTCGCCGTGAACGTCGGCATGCCGGCTTCCAGCGCGAGCGAAACGCCGACGATGCTGAAGAAGCCGAGGCCGATTGCGTCGGCCGCGATGAATCCGGCGTTCGGGATGATGCGGTGCGCGTGCCGCATGATCGGCGCGGCGACCAGCGACAGCGCGAAGATCAGGATCACGTAGGACTCGTGCTCGACCCAGAAGAAGGGCCGGCGATCGAGCAGCACGTCGCGCAGCGTTCCGCCGCCGAAGGCGGTGATGAACGCGACGGTGAAGACGCCCACGACGTCCATGGACTTGCGCTGCGATTCGGCGAATCCGGAGAACGCCGCCGCCAGCACGGCGACGAGTTCGACCGCGAACAGCAGGCCGGACGTCCCGGTCACGGCCGGCTTCCCGCCGGCTTCAGCAGCACCACGAGCGCGCCGCCGCCGCCTTCCGCCGGCCGCGCCTGGCAGAACGCGATGACTTCGTCGCGCTGCGCCAGCCACACGCGCGTCTTGCCCCGGAGCACGGGCTGCCTGTCCTTCGAGCCGAGCCCCTTGCCGTGGATCACGCGGACGCAGCGCACGCCGCGCCTCACGGCGTCGCGGAGGAAGCCCGCGAGCAGCTCGCGCGCTTCGTCGGTGCGGCACCCGTGCAGGTCGACCTCGTCCTGGATCACCCAATCGCCCCGGCGCAGCTTGCGCAGCACGTCGGGACCGACGCCCGGGCGGCGAAACGACAGCTCGTCGTCCGTGTGCAGCAGCGTGTCGATTTCGAACTCGTCGGAGACGGAAGCGACGAGCACCTGTTGGTCGTCTTCCCAGCGCTTCTTCGGCAGCGGCGGGTGCGGCGGGCGGTCGTGTTCGACGCGCGCGCGGATCGTCAGCGGCGTGACGGGTCCGACCGCGTCGCGGAACTCGTTCGCGGACTTGCGCGCCTGGTCCTCGCGTTCGCGCTGCTCGGCCCTGGCGCGTTCGAGCTCGCGGTTGTCGGCAGCGAGCCGGTCGCGCAGCGCGCCGAGTTGCGCGAGGTCCTTCAGCGAGCGGGCCACCGCCGGCTCCGCGCGGCCGTCAGGCCGCCAGCGCCTGCTCGGCTCCAGCCGTCGCGGGTTCCTGGTTCTCGAGGTAGCGCTGCGCGTCGAGCGCGGCCATGCAGCCGGTCCCCGCGCTGGTGATCGCCTGGCGGTATACGTGGTCCTGCACGTCGCCCGCCGCGAACACGCCCGGCACGCTGGTGGCGGTCGCCATGCCGGACAACCCGGTCTTCGTGATGATGTAGCCGTTCACCATCTCGAGCTGACCGGCAAAGATCTCGGTGTTCGGCCGGTGCCCGATCGCGATGAACAGGCCCTGCAGCGCGATGTCCTCGGTGGCGCCGGTCTGGGTGTGCCTGATCCGGATGGCCGTGACGCCGCCGTCGTCGCCCAGCACCTCGTCGAGCACGCTGAACAGCTTCAGCTCGATCCGGCCCTCCTTCACCTTGTCCATCAGGCGGTCAACCATGATCGGCTCGGCGCGGAACTTGTCGCGGCGGTGGATCAGCGTGACCTTGCGCGTGATGTTCGACAGGTACAGCGCTTCCTCGACGGCCGTGTTGCCGCCGCCGACGACCGCGACGTCCTGCCCCTTGTAGAAGAAGCCGTCGCACGTCGCGCAGCCGGACACGCCGCGCCCCATGAACGCCTCTTCGGACGGCAGTCCGAGGTACATCGCGCTGGCCCCGGTGGCGATGATCAGCGCGTCGCAGGTGTATTCGCCGCTGTCGCCGATGAGGCGGATGGGCCTTTCCGCGAGCTTCGCGGTGTGGATGTGATCGAACACGATCTCGGTGTGGAACCGCTCGGCATGCGCCAGGAAGCGGGCCATCAGGTCCGGGCCTTGGACGCCGTGGTGATCCGCCGGCCAGTTGTCGACCTCGGTGGTCGTCATCAGCTGCCCGCCCTGCGCCAGGCCGGTGATCAGCACGGGCTTGAGGTTGGCGCGAGCGGCGTAGACGGCTGCGGTGTATCCCGCCGGCCCGGATCCGAGGATCAGGACGCGGGCGTGCTTCGTGGTGGCCATTTCGTTTCCCCAGGTTCGAACGAATTATATGGGGACGATGTCGGCGATCCCGACGCCCGCGGCCTGGCGAGGATCACATCTGGCGGAAGCGGTGCGTGTAGCTGTCGGAGACCAGCAGCGTCTCGGGACGCGACTTCAGTTTCACCAGCATCCGCCCGCGGAAGTCGCGCGTGACACCGGCAATCGAGATCGCGTTGACGAGCGTCGACCGGTGGATCTGCCAGAACTGGTTCGGATCGAGTTCCTCCACCAGTTCCTTCAGCGGCTTGCGGATCAGCGCCTCGCCTTCAGCGGTCACCACGCGCGTGTACTTGTTGTCGGCCTGGAAGTAGCTGATCTCGTCGACCGTGATCAGCTTCACGTTCTGGCCCACCGACGCGTTGATCCAGCGCAGGTACTGCCTGGCCGATGCCGACGGCGGGGCGCCGGCGCCACCGAGCCCGTTCAAGGTCGCATCCAGCCGCGCCGGCGGCGTGCCGAGCCGCTGCTTCAGGCGCGACACCGCCGTGAACAGCCGGGCCGCCGAAACCGGCTTCAGCACGTAGTCGACGGCGCCCTGGTCGAAGGCCGCGACCGCGTGCTGGTCGTACGCGGTGACGAACACGACGTGGCAGCGTCCGCTCGCCTGGCGCGCCACCTCGAGGCCGGTGGCGCCGGGCATCTGGATGTCGAGGAACATCACGTCGGGGCGATGCTCGTCGAGCAGGCGCAGCGCCTGCACGCCATCGGCAGCTTCGCCTACGATCGCGAGTTCGGGCCACAGCTGGCCGAGCTGCTCCACCAGCTGGCCGCGCAGCGTCGCTTCGTCCTCGGCAATGATCGCAGTGGGCGTGCTCATGGGGTCGAGCTTAGCCGGCGGCCGGCACCCTCAGCGTGAACTGCGTCGTGTTCCCCTCGAGCTCCGCGCAGGCGAGCGTCGCGCGATCGCCGTAGAGGCCGCTGAGCCGCTCGCGCACCCGGGCCAGCTCGATGTCCTCCGCGCACCCGCCGCTGCACTCGATGCGCGTCACGATGACGACATCGTCCCGGGACTTCTGCACGCCGATGCGGATCGATTCCGGCAGGTGGTCGTCCGGCTCCCGCATGGCCCGCTGGATCAGCGGGAGCAGCAGCATCGGGTAGAAGCGCGCGTCGGCGCAGTCGTCGCTGACGGTCACACTCAGCGCGGGCCGGCCGCCGTGCAGCGAGGTGACCACGGCGAGGTAGGCGCGCACGAGGTCGATCTCCCCGGCGATCGTCGTGCCGGGCTCGCGCAGCCGGGGCAGCGCAACGCGCAGGTACTGGATCAGGCGGTCGAGGTTATCCGCGGCCGCGTCCGCGTCCTTCCGGTACAGCGCTTCGATGCCGACCAGCGAATTGAACAGGAACTGCGGCTCGACCTGCGCCTGCATCGCAGCGAGGCGCGACTCGAGCACCTCGTGCGCCACCGCGGCCTGCTCGCGCCGCGTGGCCAGGACCGCGGCGTTGGTGGCCGATCGCCGCTGCAGGACTTCGGCGACGAGCACGAAGAGCGCCGCGAACAACGCAAGATGCACCGTGTTGCCGAGGATGCCGATCCACAGGGGCGGCACCGGTCTCTTCTTGCCCATCAGCTCGTGCCAGATTTCCGGGATCCCGGTGGCGTTCATGACCGGGACCACGACGGCGGCCGACAGCACGCCGCTCGCAACGATGGCGATCACGACCGCCCGCACTCGCTCCGCGCTGCCCGGTGGCTGGCCGGCCACGGCCGCGGTCCAGGCGAGCAGCGTGATGGAGAACAGCGCGACCGCGACGAACAGGTCGAAGGCGATGACGCTCAGTACCCCGGGTCGGTCGAGCTTGTCGGCCAGCGTGCTCAGGTCGACCGCCGTCATCAGCAGGATGGCGAGCGCGAGGCCGAGCGCGTGCCGCCGGTTCAGGCGCGACCAGGCGTCGGTCCAGCGCGCGAACGACGAACGCTGCGCGATCGACGGCGAACGCGCGTCGGCGAGGGTGCTCATGGGGCGACCCTCCGCGCTGTGCGCTCCGGGATGAGCGCTTCGGAGCGGCCGTGCGCGCTCATGCGGCCTCCTTCAGCGCGAACGGCATGCGCACCGACGCGAGAACGCCGCGCGGCGCCGCGGCCGACAGCGACAGCGCGGCGCGGTTTCCGAACAGCGCCGCCAGCCGGGACCGCGTGTTGGCCAGGCCGACGCCGCTGCCCCCGCTGGAGGAGAACCCGGCGCCGTTGTCGCGCACGTCGATCAGCAGGTCGAGGCCCTCGCGCCGGGCGGCAATGACGATGCGGCCGCCCTCGGGCAGCGGCGACAGGCCGTGCTTGATCGCGTTCTCGACGAGGGTCGGCAGGACCATCGGCGGTACCTGCGCGTCGTTCAGCGCTGGCTCGACCTCGATCGAGAAGTCGAGCCGGTCGCCCATTCGCATCTTCAGGATGGTGAGGAACGAGCGCGCGAGTTCGAGCTCGCGCCCAAGGGTCGAACCCGACTGGCGCATCGACGGCAGCGCGGCCCGCAGGTAGCTGATCAGGCTCGACAGCATCTCGCGACCCTGGTGCGGCACCGTCTCGTAGAGGCGCTTGACGTTGGCGAGCGTATTGAAGAGAAAGTGCGGCTCGATCTGCGCCTGCAGCGCCGACAGCCTGGCCTCCACCATCTGCGCCTGCAGCGTCTCGCGGCGGCACTCGGCATCCGCGAGTTCCTCGCGCGCCAGCAGGTCCTCGCGCAGCGACCGGAACAGCCAGTAGCCGATGCTGCCCACCGACGACCACAGCAGCAGCAGCGAGAGGAAATATCCGGGCTCCTCGGTCACGCGCGACAGCGGCGAGTCGATCATCATGATGCGCAACGGGATGCTTGCCATGGTCATGGCGACCGAGGTCAGGACGCCGAGCAGGAGCGCCGAGCGGCGCGAGACGGCCCGCCCCGCGAGCAACGCTTCGAGCACGCCCATCCCGAACAGCAGCATCAGCCCGGTGATGAGGTTCTGCCGCGCCGAGCGCGCGAAGCGGAAGACGGTCTCGTCGAACGGCTCGAAATAGAGCGAAATGATGTACGGCCCGACCAGGAACAGGACGGAGAAGTAGAAGACGATCGCGATCGTCTTGAGGTTGAACACGCCCAGGAACGCGGCGAGCGCCGGGGTGGGCCTGGCTCCGGGGGCGTGCGCGGGGAGGGCGGAAACGCTCGACATGGCTCATTCTGGTTGCCAGAGCACCGGGCGGCAACCGGGTCTGGATGAATCCGGGGCCGGCCGGCGCGAATGGGCGATGGCGGCGATGAGTCCGACCCGGATTGCGGGGTCCACGAGCCTGCTTCGCGCAGGGACAGAGCGCGCCCCCACCTATAATCCCGCGCCATGGCTTCAAGGACGAATGCAGGCGGCGTGACGGGAACGTCGACCAACGGCGCGTGGGTGCGCTCACGCGGCCAGGTCGAGGACGCGCCCGGCAACGGGCGACTGACCCGGCTGCTGGGGGAGGCGCGCTGGATCGTGGGTGCGCTGCTGGCGCTGGCGCTGTTCGCCATGCTGGTCACGTACAGCAAGGCTGATCCGTCGTTCACCCACGCCGTTTCGAGCACGGAAGTGGCCAACCTGGGTGGGCGCGTCGGCGCCTGGGTCGCCGACATTGCCTTGCTGCTCTTCGGTCTGTCCGCCTACCTGCTGGTGTTCGGGCTGGCGGTGTGGGTTGCGCGCGGGTTCCGGCTGCTGCACCGGACCGCGACCGGCGCCGATCCGCTGAGCGACGAGTTGCCTGGATGGGCGCATGCGGCGGGCTACCTGCTGCTGCTGGCCGGCGCCCTCGGACTGGAGTCCCTGCGGCTTGCGACGCTCGGCGCATCGCTTCCTGGTTCGCCGGGCGGCGTGATCGGCGGCGTGGTCGCGCGGGCCGCGCAGGCCGCGGTCGGTTTCACCGGGGCCACGGTGGTGTTCCTCGCACTGATCGCGATCGGGCTGTCGCTGTTCCTCGATTTTTCATGGCTCGCCGTCGCCGAGCGACTTGGCCGCTTCATCGAGGGCATCTCGCGGCGCGCCGAACGGCGGCGTGAAGAGGAGGAGGACCGCGCCATCGGGGAGGCGGCGAGCAAGGTTCGCGAGGCGGCGCTGGTCGAGGAGCGCGAGCGGATCGAGGACGCGCCACCGGTCCACATCGAGCGGCCGCCGGTCGCGGTCAAGCCGTCCGAACGCAAGCAGAAGGAAAGGCAGGTGCCGCTGTTCGCCGAACTGGCGGACGCGCGTCTGCCGGCGCTGGACCTGCTCGACGAGGCCCCGCCCGCGACCGAGACGATCGCCACCGAGACCCTCGAGTTCACGTCACGCCTGATCGAGAAGAAGCTGCGCGACTTCAACGTCGAGGCGGCGGTCGTCGCGGCGTATCCCGGCCCGGTGATCACGCGCTACGAGATCGAGCCAGCGGTCGGTGTGAAGGGCAGCCAGATCGTCAACCTCGGGAAGGATCTCGCGCGCGCGCTGTCGCTGGTGTCGATCCGCGTGGTCGAGACGATTCCCGGCAAGAACCTGATGGGACTCGAGCTGCCGAACCCGCGCCGGCAGATGGTGAAGCTCTCCGAGATCCTCGGCTCGGCGGTCTACAGCGAGGGGCATTCACTGCTGACGCTCGGCCTCGGCAAGGACATCGCGGGCAAGCCGGTCGTGGTGGACCTCGCGCGGATGCCGCACCTGCTCGTGGCCGGCACGACCGGTTCGGGCAAGTCGGTGGGCATCAACGCGATGATCCTGTCGATGCTCTACAAGGCCGACCCGTCGCAGGTGCGCCTGATCCTGGTCGACCCGAAGATGCTCGAGCTGTCGATCTACGAAGGCATCCCGCACCTGCTCGCGCCGGTGGTCACCGACATGCGGGAAGCGGGCAACGCCCTGCAGTGGTGCGTGGGCGAGATGGACAAGCGCTACCGGCTGATGAGCAAGCTGGGCGTGCGCAGCCTCGCCGGCTACAACCAGAAGATCGCCGAAGCGCGCTCGAAGGGCGAGTTCGTCAAGAACCCGTTCTCGCTGACGCCGGACGATCCCGAGCCGCTCGATCCGTTGCCGATGATCGTCGTCGTCATCGACGAGCTGGCCGACCTGATGATGGTCGCCGGCAAGAAGGTCGAGGAGCTGATCGCCCGGATCGCGCAGAAGGCGCGCGCGGCGGGCATGCACCTGATCCTCGCAACGCAGCGGCCGTCGGTCGACGTGATCACCGGCCTGATCAAGGCCAACATTCCCGCCCGCATTTCGTACCAGGTGTCGAGCCGGATCGACTCGCGCACGATCCTCGACCAGATGGGGGCCGAGTCGCTGCTGGGGCAGGGCGACATGCTCTACCTCGCGCCGGGCACGGGGCTGCCGACGCGCATTCACGGTGCGTTCGTGGCCGACGCCGAGGTGCACCGCGTGGCCGAGTACCTGCGTTCCAAGGGCGCGCCGCAGTACATCGAAGGCCTGCTCGAGGCGCCCGAGGCTACCGGCGACGAAAGCGCCGGCGGTCAACCGGGTGGGGAGGCCGATCCGTTATACGACCAGGCCGTCGAGATCGTGCTGAAGAACCGACGGGCCTCTATCTCGCTGGTGCAGCGACACCTGCGGATCGGCTACAACCGGGCGGCGCGGCTGCTCGAGGACATGGAGCGCGCCGGCATGGTGTCCGCCATGCAGAGCAACGGCAACCGCGACATCCTCGTACCCGACCGCGGCGACGGCTGAGCGCCTTTCCAGGAGCACTCCGAATGCATTGGCTACGACTGGCCGTCGTCGCGGCGGGCTGCACCCTCCTTGCACCGGCTCACGGTGGCTCGCTCGACCAGCTGCGCGCGTTTCTCACGCAGACGAGCAGCGCGCGCGGCGAATTCGTGCAGCGCGTGGCGGCCCGCAGTGGCAGCGGCGGCGTGCAGCCGGTCGCGAGCGGGCGCTTCGCGTTCCAGCGGCCCGGCAAGTTCCGCTGGATCTACGAGAAGCCGTACGAGCAGGTGATCGTGGCCGACGGCGAGCGCCTGGTCCTGTACGACAGGGACCTCAACCAGGTCACGATCCGCAAGCTGGGAGCGGCGTTGCCGTCGAGCCCGGCGTCGATCCTGTTCGGCTCCAACGACTTCGAGAAGGAGTTCGACGTCACGGACGCCGGCGCGCGCGACGGACTCGAGTGGGTGCGGGCGATGCCGCGCGCGAAGGAATCGACGTTCGAGCGCATCGAGATCGGGTTCAGGGACGGGCTGCCGCAGGCGATGGCCCTGGCCGACAACTTCGGCCAGGTCACGCAACTGGTCTTCTCGAAGCTCGAGCGCAATCCGAAGCTCGGCGCGGAGACCTTCGGGTTCACGCCGCCCAAAGGGGCGGACGTCCTGACCGAGTAGGCCGCGCCTACTTCGGCACGTCGGGCTCGAAGAACACCCAGAGGGCGAGCGGGAAAGCCGCCTGCAGGGACGCTTCGATGCGGTTGATCGAGTCGACCATCGCTGCCGCGCTGGGCGACGGCGCCATTTCGGCCTGGACGGCAATCACGAGCTTCTCGCCCCACTGCAGCGTGATGAGGCGCAGCACGCGCCTGATCTCGGGCTGCGCGACGAGATGCGCCTCGATCGCACGGCGGATCGCCGGTTCGGCCGACTCGCCGACGATCATGCCCTTGATCTCCCAGATGATCGTGACAGCGACGACGACCAGCAGCACGCCGACGCCGATCGAGCCCAGCGCGTCGAACAGCGGGTTGCCGGTCAGCATCGACAGCAGCACCGCGACGAACGCGAGCACGAGCCCGCCGAGCGCGGCGATGTCCTCGCCGGCGACGACCATCAGTTCCGACTGGCGGGTCTCGCGGAACCAGCGCCAGAAACTGCGCCCCGCCTGCACCTTCCGGATCTCGCGCATCGCGCCCCACAGCGAGATCGACTCGAGCACGATGGCCACGCCGAGCACCGCGAGCGCGACCGCGGGGCTGCGCAGCGGCTCGGCCGAGCTCAGCCGATGCCAGCCTTCGTAGATCGAGAACAGACCGCCGACGAAGAACAGCAGCAACGCCACCATCATCCCGTAGAAGTACGTGACGCGGTGGTAGCCGAGCGGGTGTTCCTCGCTCGCGGCGATCCCGGCGCGCTTGAGACCCAGCAGCAGCAGCAACTGGTTGGCGGTGTCGGCGACCGAGTGGATCGCCTCGGCCAGCATGGCCCCCGAGCCCGTGTAGGCCGCTGCGCCGAACTTCGTCACCGCGATGCCGGCATTGGCTCCAAGGGCGAAGTAGATGGCCTTCGTGCTGTTCGCCGCCATGATCGATCCGACTCCGCGTAAAGGATGGGCGGTCGAGCCGCCGAGCGGCGATGCTAGCCTGTCGGCCGGGATCCGGACCTTTCCATGCAGGACCTATTCACTTCCAGCCCCACCGGCGCGCCGCTGGCTGAACGCATGCGGCCGCGCTCGATCGACGAAGTCGTCGGCCAGTCGCACCTGCTCGGGCCCGGCAAGCCGCTGCGCGTCGCCTTCGAATCGAAGCGGCCGCACTCGATGATCCTCTGGGGGCCGCCCGGCGTCGGCAAGACCACGCTGGCGCGCCTGATGGCGGACGCGTTCGGGCTCGACTTCATCGCGATATCCGCGGTGCTGGGCGGCGTGAAGGACATCCGCGACGCGGTCGAGCGGGCGCAGCTGAACCGCGCGCAGTCGCAGCGGGGCACGGTCGTCTTCGTCGACGAGGTCCACCGCTTCAACAAGGCTCAGCAGGACGCGTTCCTTCCGCACGTGGAATCGGGCCTGTTCATCTTCATCGGCGCGACGACCGAGAACCCGTCGTTCGAGGTGGTCGGCGCCCTGCTGTCGCGCGCCGCCGTCTACGTGCTGGAGCCGCTGACGCGCGACGAGCTCGAGCAGCTGATCGACCGTGCCGGCGAACGCGAGCTCGGCGGGCTGACGGTCGAGGCCGAAGCGCGCGGCATGCTTGTCGACCTGGCCGACGGCGACGCGCGGCGGCTGCTGAACGCGCTGGAGGTGGCGGCGAGCGCCGCGCGCGACAACGGCCTGGCCACGATCGGGGCGACGTTCCTGCGCGAGTCGCTGCCGGCCACGGTGCGGCGCTTCGACAAGGGCGGCGAGAACTTCTACGACCAGATCTCGGCGCTGCACAAGTCGGTCCGCGGATCCGATCCGGATGCGGCGCTGTACTGGATGGCTCGCATGTTCGACGGCGGCGTCGATCCGCGCTACGTTGCACGCCGGGTCGTTCGGATGGCGACCGAGGACATCGGGCTGGCCGATCCGCGGGCCATCGAGGTTGCGCTGGCGGCGACCCAGACCTACGAGCGACTCGGATCGCCCGAGGGCGAGCTGGCCATCGCGCAGGCGGTCGTCTACATGGCGTGCGCTCCGAAGTCGAACGCCCTCTACAAGGCGTACGGCGCGGTGCGCGCGTTCATCGAGAAGGACAGTTCGCGCCCGGTGCCGATGCGGCTGCGCAACGCGCCCACCAAGCTGATGAAGGACCTCGGCTACGGCGAGGGCTACCGGTATGCGCACGACGAACCCGACGCCTACGCGGCGGGCGAGACCTACCTGCCGGACGGCATGAAGTCGGTCCGCTGGTACGAGCCGACCGACCAGGGCATCGAGCAGCGCATCCGGGAGCGGCTCGATGCGCTGCGCCGGCTGGATTGGGGGAAGCCGAAGGGCTCGGGCGGCTCCTGACGCCTGCGTCCGGGGGCGGGTTGCGCGGCATCGCCCGGGGGGAGAAAATCGCGCCATGCCGCACCTCCGCCACCTCCCTGCCGCCCCGCGAAGTCGATCCCGCGCCGCGTGACCGCGCGCGGCCTTCGCGCGCCACTGAACTCACCCCCGAACAACGCCGGGTCCGCGCCGCGGGCCGCACAAGGGTTTGCCATGCTCGACATCGCACTGCTACGCAAGGACATCGCGGCCGTTGCCGCGCGACTGAAGACGCGTCCGTTCGACCTCGACGTCGAGGCCTTCAACGCGCTCGAGGCCGAGCGCAGGTCGGTGCAGATGCGCACCGAGGAACTGCAGGCGAAGCGCAACGCGCTGTCGAAGCAGGTCGGCCTGCTGAAAGGGAAGGGCGAGGACGCGAGCGCGGTGCTGGCGGAAGTCGCCGCCATTCCCGAGCAGGTCAAGGCGCTCGAGGGCCAGCTGTCGAACATCCAGCTGCGGCTGCAGACCTTCATGCTGAACATCCCGAACGTGCCGCACGAGTCGGTGCCTTCCGGGCGTTCCGCGGACGACAACGTCGAAGTCCGGCGCTGGGGCACGCCGCGCGCCTTCGACTTCGCGGTGCGCGACCACGTCGACGTCGGCGCGGCCCTTGGCCTCGACTTCGAGACGGCGGCCAAGATCTCCGGGTCGCGCTTCGCGCTGATGAAAGGGCCGGTCGCGCGGCTGCACCGGGCGCTCGCGCAGTTCATGCTCGACCTGCAGACGACCGAGCACGGCTACACCGAGTGCTACACGCCGTACATCGTCAATGCGGACAGCCTGCTCGGCACGGCGCAACTGCCGAAGTTCCGCGACGACATGTTCTGGGTGACCAAGGGCGGCGGCGAGGACAAGGAGGAGCTGTACCTCATCTCGACGTCGGAGATCTCGCTGACCAACATCGTCCGCGGGGACCTGCTGCCGGAGTCGGCGCTGCCGCTGAAGTTCACGGCGCACTCGCCGTGCTTCCGTTCCGAGGCGGGCAGCTACGGCAAGGACACGCGCGGGATGATCCGCCAGCACCAGTTCGACAAGGTCGAGATGGTGCGCATCGCGCACCCGCAGCAGTCCTACGAGGCGCTCGAAGAGATGGTGGGCAACGCCGAGGCCGTGCTGCAGAGGCTCGGCCTGCCGTATCGCGTGGTGCTGCTGTGCGCAGGCGACATGGGGTTCGGCTCGGCGAAGACCTACGACCTCGAGGTCTGGCTCCCGGGTCAGCAGGCCTACCGCGAGATCTCCTCGTGTTCCAACTGCGAGGCATTCCAGGCGCGGCGGATGCAGACGCGCTTCAGGAACGCGCAGGGCAAGACCGAGTTCGTCCACACCCTGAACGGCTCGGGCCTCGCCGTCGGCCGAACGCTGGTCGCGGTCCTCGAGAACTACCAGCAGGCCGACGGCAGCGTCGTCGTTCCCGAACCGCTGCGCGTGTACATGGGCGGCCTGGACGTTCTGAAGCCGGCCTGACGACTGAGCCCGGATATAATCCCGCGGCTCACCGGAAGGGTGGCAGAGTGGTCGAATGCGCCGGATTCGAAATCCGGTGTACGGTTTTACCGTACCGTGGGTTCGAATCCCACCCCTTCCGCCAGTTTTGGGAGTGAGCGCAGGGGCCCGCAAGGGCCCCTTCGTTTTGGAGGACGCGGATGCGTCCTGGCCGGG